>OLWL01000544.1_pt1 | contig 25771 bp, 18 predicted proteins | sample 1674151 | NCBI WGS metagenome assembly OLWL01 (sample SAMEA103958148, study PRJEB25191) | human gut metagenome
CATCAAGCAGCGAAGGGGCAAGTTCGAACAGGCCGACGGCGGCACGCTCTTCATGGACGAGATCGGCGACATGTCGCTGGCGGCGCAGGCCAAGGTGCTGCGCGCGCTGCAGGAGAACAAGATCTGCCGCGTGGGCAGCGACAAGGACATCGACGTGGACGTGCGGGTGATCGCCGCCACGAACAAGAACCTGCGCGACGAGATCACAAAGGGCAACTTCCGCGAAGACCTCTACCACCGTATCGGTGTGATCGTGGTGCGCGTTCCGGCGCTGCGCGACCACGCGCAGGACGTCCCGCTGCTGGCCGACCATTTCATCCGCACGATCTGCGCCGAATACGGCATCCCGCCCAAACGCATCGAGAGCAACGCCCTGCGCGAACTGCAGGCGATGCGGTGGAGCGGCAACATCCGCGAACTGCGCAACGTCATAGAGCGGCTCATCATCCTCAGCGAAGAGCGCATCACGCTCGACGACGTGAAGACCTACTGCTGAAAAAGCGACAACCGGCCCTTGCGGACCGGTTGTCGTTTTTTCGAACCGAACTGCCCGATTACAGCAGGGCGAGAATCTCCGCAGGCCGGTCTACGATATGCACGGCGCCCGACTCGACCAGCTCCCCGCGTTTTCTGAAACCCCACGTGACGCCCACCGAGCGTACGCCCGCAGCCACGGCGGTCTGCATGTCCACGCCCGAATCGCCGACGTAGAGCACCCGCTCCTTCGCCGCGCCCGTCAGCGAAAGAATCTCCTCCACCACGGCCGGGTCCGGCTTCAGAGGCACCCCTTCGCGCTGGCCGAAGACCGCGGCGAAAGGAACGTCGGGGAAAAACAGCCGGACGAGCTTCTCGGTTCCCGCCTGAAATTTGTTCGACGCCACGGCGATACGCACGCCGCGCCGCACAAGCCCCGCGACCAGCTCCGGAATCCCGTCGTAAGGCTTGGTATAGGCATCGATATGCTCGGTATAGTATTTCACGAAATCGGCGCGCACGGCCGCAACGGTATAGGGCGTGCGAAGCTCTTCGGGCAGGGCGCGCTCCACGAGCCGCATGATGCCGTTGCCGACGAAATGGCAGTACTCCTCATAGGAGTGCTGCGGAAGGCCGCGCAGGGCCAGAACGGCGTTGCAGGCGACGGCCAGATCGCCGATCGTATCGAGCAGCGTGCCGTCGAGGTCGAAGATGACCAGATCGGTATTTACAGTCGTTTCCATAATCATTGTCTGCGGCCGACAGAAGATGCGGCCTTTTTGATTTTCCAGCCGAGAGCCGCCACGCACAGCGACATCAGCGGACTGACGATATTGAAGATGCAGTAAGGCATGTAGACGAACGTCGAGACGCCCAGCACCGTGGCCTGCGTCATGCCGCACGAGTTCCACGGCACGAGCACCGAACAGACCGTCGCCGAGTCCTCGACCGAGCGGCTCAGCAGACGGGATTCCAGCCCCCGTTCGGCATAGAGTTCCCGGAACAGACGGCCCGAAAGGATGATCGAGATATACTGGTCGGCGGTGCAGAGGTTGAAGAAGATGCCCGCGCCGACGGTCGAGGCCACGGCCGAAAAGGCGCGGCGCACCCAGCGCAGGAAGATCGACGTCAGCGACCGCAGCATGCCGCTGCCGGTCATCACCCCGCCGAAGCACATGGCGCAGATGATCAGCCACACGGTGTTCAGCATCCCGGCCATGCCGCGCGTGGCCACCAGTTCGTCGAGCTGCGGGCTTCCGGTCTCCAGCGTCGTAGGCCCGAAACAGCTCATCAGCACGCCTTTAAATCCCGACATGAAGTTCAGCCCTTCGACTCCGGCCACCTTCGCCACCAGTTCAGGCTGCGCCAGCAGCATGGCGACGCAGGCAAAGACCGCGGCGCAGAAAAGCGTCACGATGGCCGGAAGTTTCCGCACGATCAACACGCCCGTCGCCACGGGCACCAGCAGCAGCCACGGCGTAATGCGGAAAGCGCCGCGCAGCGAATCGGCGTAAAGTTCGGCATGCGCGCCGCCGGTATGGCTCAGCGTCAGCCCCGCGACGACGAAGACCGCCAGTGCGACGACAAACGACGGAACGGTCGTGTAGAGCATGTAGCGGATATGCGTGAAGATCGGCACGCCGACGGTGGACGAAGCGAGTACCGTCGTATCGGAGAGCAGCGAAATCTTGTCGCCGAAATAGGCGCCCGAAATGATCGCGCCCGCGATCCACCCTTCGGGAAAGCCCATCGCCTGCCCGATACCCATCAGCGCCACGCCGATCGTGGCGATCGTCGTCCACGAGCTGCCGGTCATCAGCGACACGCCGGCGCAGATGACGCACGAGGCGACGAGAAAAAACGAGGGGTGCAGGATTTTCAGCCCGTAATAGATCATCGTCGGCACCACGCCGCTCACCATCCACGATCCGGCGATGGCGCCGATCAGCAGCAGGATGATGATGGCCGACGCCGAGGCGCGTATGTTGTCGATGATCGCATCCTCAAGCACCGACCACTTACAGCGGTAGATGCCGATCGAGAGCATCACGCAGACCGACGTGGCCGAGAGCAGCGCGATCTGGCTTCCGCCGTTTATCGCATCGCCCCCGAAACAGCGGATGACCACATATAAAAGAAGTGTCAGCACTGCGAGCGGCAGCGCCGACACCCATGCCGAGGGCAATTTGTTCTTGTGAGATTCCATAATTCGCTACTCCGTTCCTAACCGGGGGACAAAAGTAGCAAAAAGCCGCGATACGGCCAAACGCCTATTCGACCGGTTTGATCTCCGCCTCCCATCCCGTCAGCGTCGAAACGTAGGGGATCAGCAGCATCGCCATCTTGCGCTGGCCGGCGTAATTGGGATGGGCCGACGATCCGAGTTCGCTCCCGTCGTTGCAGTAGCCGGGCAGGATAGCCGCGAAATGGAGGTTCGGCACGACGCCGGACTGACACAAGTCGCGGATATAGGTGAAGGCCGGTTCGCTGACGCGCGGCGCCACGCAGAGGATCGGCATTTCGTCGCCGTAGGCGCCGCGCAGAGTCTGCAGGATGCGGGTGTAGGCGGCCGCAAACTCATCGCGCGAAGGGTGCGGCAGGGTCGAGAAGTCGTTCGACCCCAGATTGATGACGACCAGATCGGGACGGTACGGCGACGCCGCGAAGTCCCACGCCGGTTCCGCCGCCTCGTCGAACGTATTGGCGATGCGGTCGGCCATCGTATTCTGCGAAGTGGTGTTCTTATCGCCGTAATTGCGCGCCGCGCCGCGTCCCGAATGGGCGATCAGCGTATAGTCGGCGCCGAAATAACGGGCGATGATGCAGGCGTACGCCTTGTTGCAGTTCTCGGTTTGAGGTTTGAACGGCTCGTCTTTCGAAAGCCCCTCGGTCCCGTAACCGCAGGTCAGCGAATTGCCGATAAATTCGATATGCCGTCCGGGCGCGGGCGCCGCAGGCAGCAGACGCCGTCCCCTGTCAAGCAGGAAGGCATGGATCGTCGTGCGCCCCTGCTCGCCTTCGGTGCGTTTCTGCATCCGCACGGTATGTTCGCCGCGCCCCAGCTTCTCGGCCAGCACCACGACCGAATCCGTCCCGAACGTCGTAACGACGCCGGCGTCGCGGCCGTCAACGGTCAGGTTGTAGTAGTTCTTTTTCGTATCCGAAACGCGCATGGCCAGCGAACCGCCCGTAAAACGGCACTCGAAGCTGGTTCCGCTCCAGTCGAAACTCACGTCGCCGCCGTTTGTCTGCGTACGTCCGACATAGCGCACCTCGGACGACGCGGCGGGCGCTTCCGTCCGCTTCTGGGCGGAAACGGCACCGGCGCACAACAGCGCCAGCACCGCAAAAATCAGCCGTCTGCTCATTGCTTCGCCTCCGCTTCATAGGCGCTGACGGCCCGCTGCAGCGGTCCCCACCAGTCGCGGTTGATGATATGCACGATGTCGAACACCATCAGTCCGTCCGATTCGCGGAGATTCATCTCCACGGCCCGCTTGAACTGGGTCGTATCGCGTTTGTAGTCCTCGACGTACATCCCGCCGAAGAAAGGTCTGCCGCCCAGCAGACGGCGCGAATAGCGGCACCCGCCCTCGACGCTGAGGTGGTCGCCCTTCGACATTTCGCTGTCGGTCTCGTTCTTGTGCAGGCCGTTGCTGCGACGGTACTCGTCGATGGTCACGTTCCAGTAATAATTGCCGTTGGTGAAGATGTCCAGCAGTTCGGCATATCCGTAATTCTTATAGCCGGGCGTGGCCCATGCGAAATCCTGCGAAGGATCGTACGTATTGCTGGCCCAATTGACGCCCACTTCGAAATAGGACGGGTACCACGCACCCGTATAAGCGCCGAATTTCAGGCCGGGCTTCACGGCTTTCAGCTCCTCTTTGGTGCGTTTGAAGAAGTCGTAGATCACCGACGCGCGCCACTCGATCCACTGTTTGAAATAAGGGCCGTCGATACGTCTCCAGCCGCCGTCGCCGTCCTCCTCCCACGCATAGACATCCTCCGGAAAACGATCCAGTTTTTTCCCGATATAGGCCTCGAATTCTCTGCGTGAGAAATCCGAAAAGTCGGACTGGATATTGTCATAACGGCCGCGGTCGAGCAGCAGACCGTCGAAATCGTACTTCTGCGCCACCTCCTTGAAAATGGCGATTTCGTGATCCTGAACGGCCGGGAGCGCGGGATTGGCGAACAGCACCTTCTTCTCCGGAATCTCCAGCTGGGGCACCAGTCCCCTGCCGGGGACATAGTTCACGGCCTGCCATTCGGGATGCCCGTCGTAGATCAGTCCGCGGCGGAATACGCCGTTGCCTTCGGCAAAGGTGTTGAACGAACCGTAAATCTCCAGTCCGGCATCGTGCGCAGCTTCGACGAAAGTACCCACGAAATCGAAATCGGGGCGGGCAAACCCTTTCCACTCCCGGACTTGGGGCGCATGCTCGCTGGGATATACCACTTCGCTCGAAGTGCCCTTGACGTCGAGCACCAGCGCCGTCATGCCGGCCTCCCGGCACTTGTTCACATAATAACGGATCGAATCGGGGTAACTGAAACGCACCCAGTTGGCCGAACAGTCGAGCCACATCAGTTTGGGTTTCACCCCCTCGGCGGCACTCCGACAGCCGGTCGCACCTGCCGCGGCAAAGGCCAGCAGGCATACAGTCAGCAGTTTTTTCATGGAAAATTAAAAGCTATTTTCGTTTGTAGTTTCCGTAAATATCGACTTCGGCCGCATGGAAAGGATCGGCCACCGCGTCGATCAGCAGCGCGCATTCGAGCCGCGTGAGCGGACGCGCCGGATCGTAACCGGACAGTAGTCCGGCGGCGGCATGCTCCGTCCGCGCCGCAACATCCCCGGCCGGCTTGCCGAGCGCTTCGGCCAGCATCGCCGTCAGGAGCGCCCCATCGACCGGCGTTTCCAGAACGGAGGGCCGGACCGACGGATATACTTCGCGCAGCCCTTCGCGCAGTTCGGATTCCGCGATCGTCCGATCGGCGTCGAACCAAGTCTGGTTCTCCCAGCCGACGTTGGCTCCGCGCCCCTTGAGGATTCCGGTCACGCCGATCAGCTGCATCGCCTTGAAACGCGGATCACCGGCCGGCAGGTCGAGGTACGGCAGCAGGTAGCCGCCCGCATCGAGCACCGCCTCCTGCACCCTGCGCACCGCGACTTCGGACGGATCGACGCCCGCCGCCGCAGCCAACGCCGCCAAGGCTCCCGTTGCCTGCCCGATCTGCAACACGACGGGTTGCAGGCGCGTGGAGCCGTTGACGAGGTTGGTTACCGAGACCGATTTTTCGGCTACGAGCAACCCCGGAAATCCTGCGGGGATCACGATGCCCAGCGGAAAACCGTACGAGGGGATGGGATGAAAATAGAGGTCGGGCAGTTCGTCCCAGCCCGAATAGCGGGTATGGTGCTGATCGACCGGATAATCGCCCACGCCGACCGCCGTACGGTAAAGCGTTCCTGCGTAGGGGTCGGTGATGTCGTTGAGCGTAAAACGCACAGCCCCGTGAATGCGCCGCGATTCGCGGTGATAGGGAATGAACGGCAGCCGGTCCTCCGTAGGGAACTCGTCGTCGGCCAATCCCAACGTATTGAATCCCAACTCATGCTGGAGGAAATAGACGAATGACAGCGTATGATTCTTGGCCCTGCGGACGGCGTCGGCCCGCTCTTCGGGCGTCATGTCGATCATGTCCACGTAGTAATCGTTGCCCTCGATCGGCCAGTTGATCATGTATTTGCCGTCGGGCAGTTTTCCGTAGGTAATCATCATCTCGCGGGACCACATGCGATGCGGTTCCTTCGGAGCGATGCAGAGGTCGTTCACGCAGCAGCAGGCGAAAAGCGACGGATCGTACCCGTCGGGCCGCGGAATCGTGACGTCGCGGCCGTAATCCTTCAGTACGGCGACGTAGGTCAGGTCCTGCACGATGCCGTTGGCTTCGGCCGGGGCGATATCCTCGTGCGTGACGTCCGACGAATCCATGCCGACGTCATAGGGGACGCCCGCCATCCGGGCGACGTCGCCCAGCTCCGTCGCATCGACGAGCACGTCGGCTTCGACCGGCCGGAGCCGGCCGTCACGCCGGACACCCAGCCGCCACACATCCTTCCCGCGTTCGGCCGTCTCGGCCGCTGAACGGTACCACACGGTGAGGTTCGGTTCGCGGGCGACGAGCCGTTTGAAAATACTGTCGCCCACCGAAGGTTCGAACATCACGTTGCTGACCCACCCCGTTATCAGGGCCGAATCGCAGCCGTAATGCCGGGCCAGCTCCGTCCGGAACTCGTCCCAGATGCCGCCGCGCAGGCGGTAATTGCCGTCGGTGGCGCTCACGCCCGCCGAGGTGAGCATGCCGCCGAGCCAGTCGAACTCCTCGACGATCAAGGTTCGCGCCCCCATGCGGGCCGCCTGCAGTCCGGCCGCCGTTCCGCTCGCTCCCCCGCCGACGATCACCACGTCGTAACGCTCGGCGGAACCGCATGCAAACAGCCCCAAGCACGCCAGCAGCTGCAAATATTTCAGTCCGGTAAATCTCATATTCGGTCGTTTATTTCAAATCGACTGCGGCCCGGCTGATCCGCCCGAAGCGGTCCGTAGCCGACACCTCGACGCGCTTCGCCCCTTCGGGCAGCGCAACGCGGTAATAGTGGTCCGAAATCGAAGGGTAAATCCATTTGTGGTCCATCTGACTGGTGTCGGAATAGAGCTGTTTCGCGGCGGGATCGTAAGCCTGAAACCGCTCGGCGGGACCGACCGGCACGCCGTCGATCGTAAACTGGACCTCCCACACCGGGTCGCTGGCCCAGATGTTGGCCACGGCGTACCCTTCGAACTGGGGATATTCGCGGCCGCTGTAAATTTTCATCTGGTAGTCGGCCGGATAACCCGTCGATTTGTAATACCAGTCGATCCGGTCGCCGTTCACCTCATAGACGCCGTACCCGGCGGGCGTGCCGTCGGTGCAGAGCGGCCCCTGCCACCATGCGCCACTCAGGGCGGGTGTCACATGCTCGTAGAGGCCGGGCGCGATCGGCTGGTTGAAGGTCGTATGGGTATGGCCCGAAATGATATGCGCCCGGTAGGGTTTCAGAATTTCGTAAAGCCCCCTGTGGTTGGTCATCGTCGATCCGGCGCGGTCGTAGCGGAACTGCTTGCGGTCCTGCTCCTCGCAGGTCGAAGGGATATGCAGGCAGACGACCACCGTCGAACCGGGCTGCACGCGGGCAAGGTCCTTTTCGAGCCAGCGCATCTGCCGCTCTTCGAGATAGCCGATGTAAAAATAGTCGCGCCCGATGAAGAAGTTGTCGTCGAGCACCACATAGTGGATGCGTCCGACGTCGAACGAATAGTAGACCGGACCGTACATCTGCTCGAACTTCGAGAAGGAGGTTTCGTAAGAGCGTCCGTAGACCTTCATGTCGTGGTTGCCCATCGCGTTGCGGAACGTGATTCCCGTACGCTCCATCACTTCGTTGTACCGGCCGTAAAGCGAATGGTCGTGCGACACGATGTCGCCGCAGCAGATGCCGTGGAAAGGCATGCCGCCGTAACTGCGGACCGTGGCGGCGATGTCGTCGGCCGCCGCCGCGAGTTTCGCAAACTCCTTCGGCGCCCATATCTGCGGATCGGCAATGGCGATGAACCCGTAACGCGAATCGTCGTCCGCACGGCGGAGCAGCGTAAAATCGCAGGATTTGCCGTCGGCGGGCAGCGGGTGGAAATAGCGCACCACGCCCTTTTCCACCGGAGCGTCGTAGCCCGCAGGCACGCAAACGAAGACGAAGCGGTTGTCGGCACCGGCCTGCAGTCTGTAATTTCCTCTTTTGTCGGTGCACGCGAACTCTTCGCCGTCGGAGACCCAGACGCCTTCCACGCCCCGGCCGCCGCAAAGGACGCGTCCCTTGACCGTGACGCTGCCCGCGGCCCATGCGCAGGCGCACCACAACGACAACAGAATTGTCAGTAAATATCTTTTCATCGTTCCGTATTTTAGTTCTATTTGCATTGTTCGAGAATCTGCCAGCACTGGAACAGTCCGCGCGGCACATGGAAACATCCCTTCCACTTCCCGCCCTTGAGCGGCAGCAGCACCTCGCCGCGGCGGTTCAGGTAACCGAACCATTCGGGATGCTCCGTGTCCTTGAAATGCGCCCACGTATATTCGTGCAGTTTCCCGAACCACTCCAGACACTCCTTCGATCCGGTCAGCTGATAGCCCTTGATCATCGCGATCGTCGATTCGATATGCACCCACCAGAGCTTCTGGTCCCATTCCAGCTCCACGCGGGGCGCGCCCTTGCGGTCCAGAAAATAGAAAATGCCGCCGTACTCCTTGTCCCAACCGTATTCGGCGGTATTGAGCGCGATTTTCACCGCTTTGTCGATCAGCGCACGGTCGTCGAGACGCACGCCGAGGTTCATGATAAACCACATCGCTTCGAGCGAATGTCCGGGATTCATCTGACGGCCCTCGAACGTATCGGAAAGCCGTCCGTCCTCCGTGACGTTCTCGACGATCAGCCCCAGCTCTTCCCGGTAAAACACCTCCATCACTTCGTGCAGGCACTCCCCGATGGTGTCGGCCAACAATTGTTTGTCGATCATCGGCTCGATCTCCAGCGCCATGTTGCAGAGGATCATCGGCAGGGCGAAGCTCTTGAGCGAACGCGTTCCGGGATAAGCCTTGCACCACTCGCCCTTGGGATTGGCGCGTTTCTCCAGAATCCGGTCGAAAGTCCGCTTGGCGATCATGGCGTACTCGTCGCTGCCCGTCGCAACGGCGACCTGCGCAAAAGCCATCGCCGCGAACGTATAGGAGAAAATATTGTAGGGCTGCACCAGCGGGCGGCCTTCGCGCGTCAGCGCAAAATACCAGTTGTAGTTGCCGTCGTGGCCGTATTTGCGCAGGAACTCAGCCCCCTGCACGGCGCATTCGAGCCATTCGGGGCGACGCTCCACCTTGTTATAAAGCATGGCGAACATCCACACTTCGCGGCCCTGCAGCCAGATGAATTTGTCGGTATCGTAGACGCTGCCGTCACGATCGAGACACGTAAAATAGCCGCCGAATTCCCTATCTTGCGATTTTTCGAGCCAGAAAGGCAGTACGCCATCCAGCAACTCGGTTTTGTACTGTTCCGCTAATCTTTTGAAGTCCATAATCTTATCTGATTTTATATTGTTATCTTGTCCAGTATCGTTCGATCTCTTCGAGCGTGCGGCCCGACGTTTCCGGCACCGCCTTCCATATCAGCAGCATATAGGGCACGCACATCGCGGCGAAGAGGAAAAAAGTCCCCGCCGGCGTCAGATTCGCGAGCATCCACGGCGTAAGCTGCCCGACCAGATAGGTCCCCGCCCAAAGCGAGAACCCCGCGATCGACATCGCCGCGCCGCGCACGCGAATCGGATACATCTCCGACAAAAGCACCCAGACCACGGCGCAGACGGAGATGGCGCAGCAGAAAACATAGCACAGGAACGCCGCCAGCAGCACGCCGTCCGGCAGTCCGAGCCGCTCCCCGGTCAGGAAACAGGTCCCGATAAGCAGCAGCGACAGCACCATGCCCGACACGCCCCAGTAAACCAGCTTCTTGCGCCCTACGCGGTCAATGATCGCCAGCGCCAGCACCGTCGTAAGCATATTGACCGCTCCGACCAGTATCTGGGCGAACAGCGAGTCGCTGCCCGACCATCCGGCCCGCTCGAAAATCGACGGCCCGTAGTAAAGTACGGCATTGACGCCCATGAACTGTCCGAGAATGGCGATCGCCGCACCGACGAGCACCGCCGTCCGGATGCCTTTGGACAGCAGGAGCCGCCACTGCGGGGCCTGACCGCCGCCGACGGCCGTTTCGATGGCCGCAAGCTCCGCGGCGGCTTCCGCCCGGTCGCCGTCGATGCGGCCGAGCACACGCAGGGCGCGGTCCGTATGTCCGCGCAGCACCAGCCAGCGCGGGCTTTCGGGAATAAAGAAGATGATGACGAAGAAAACCAGCGCCGGAAGGGTTTCGGCCCCCAGCATGCCCCGCCACACTTCATCGACGAAGATCCGCCGCATCCACGCCGTTTCGAAACCGGCGGTCTGTCCCATGCGGAGCAGCAGGTAATTGACCGTATAGGCCGCCAGAAATCCCATCGTGACGGCCAGCTGGTAAAACGAGACCAGCATGCCCCGGCGGCGCGCCGCCGACACCTCGGAGATGTAAAGCGGCGAGACGACCGAAACGACGCCGATGCCCAGCCCGCCCACGATCCGGTAGACGACCAGCTGCGTGAAATCGGCGCAAAGGGCGCACCCCGCGGCCGACACCGTGAACAGCACGGCCGAGACGAGCATCGTCCGCCTGCGGCCCAGCCGGTCGCTCAGCACGCCCGAACAGAGCACCCCGGCGATCGAGCCGGCCAGCGCGCACCCCACATACCACCCCTGCTGCAGGCTGTCCAGCCCGAAGCGGGCCGTCACCAGCTCGACGGTGCCGGAAATCACGGCCGTGTCGTACCCGAACAGGAGTCCGCCCACGGCCGCCGTGACCGCAAGAAAAAGCATGTAGGATATGTTGCCGCGCCGTTTCATGGAGTATATTTACCGTTTCCGGTAAGGGTTGTCGATTTCAAAATAATCGCAGTAGCGATCGTAAAGATGTCCCGCCTGCGGATAGGCCGAATTGGGACTCATGAAGTGCGAGAACTCGAACGTGATGACGTTCCGCATCCCGGCCCGCCGTGCGGCGTCCAGCTTCAGCAGCAGCTTCTCCCACTTGATCGGCAGGAAACGGATCGGCATGTCGCGGTCGAACGACTCGATGTTGGTCCAGCACTCCATGCCGTACTTGTCGGCCAGCGCCTTGTTCACCACCAGATAGTCGTACAGCTCGTGATAATCGACCTGCCCGTCCTGAAACGCGAGGATGTCCACCGCTCCGGCGACATTGCCCAGTATCTCGTTCCACTCGCGGCGGTGCTCTTCGACCGAAAGGGCCTTGTCGCCCGCCATCACCTGATCGGTCTTGACGCCGTGGATGTAGGGTGAGATCATCGTTTTCAGACCGCCCGAAACCGCCTTGGCGTGGCGGCCCACTTCCGCATAGATGCGCGACATGTTCTTGGTCCGGCGGCTGATCTCCTGCGACAGATACCACCCCTGAAACGACTCGTGGTGGCCGTATCTGGCCCACACCTCGTCGATCAGTTTCAGGTTCAGGTCTATCTCGCGCCGGAAGAGCCCCTCCTGCCAGTATTTGCCCGAATCGTACATGCCGAAATAGAACGCCATACCGTATTTGTCGGCCAGCGTAAGGAACATCTCCACCAGATCGACCGGGGGATAGTACACCTCCTCGCTTTCGAGCAGACACTCGAACGGCGCGGCGATCCACCGCCCCAGCCCGGCACGGATCAGCACCACGGTGTTGATCCCCATGTTTTTCATCGCCCGGAAATCGGCGTCCCACTCCCTGACGCCCCAGTTCTGGTGGGGAATGTCCCAGCTCACCTCGTCGAGGAACGTCGCACGAACGGGAATCGCTTGGAGAATGCCTTCGGTTCTGAAATCGTCGTCCGACAAGCCGCAGGCCGCGTCGCCGCCCGCCGCACTCTTCGGGGAGCAGGCCGCCAGCACGACTGCGATCAGCACGGCCAGCGCCGCTGCCAAACCGCCCGGTTTAGGGTAATGTCCGTTCATCGGTCTCTATTCCAAGGTTTTCAGATACTCCATATAACGGTCGTACAGGTGCCCCGCCTGCAGGTAGGCCGACTGCGGACTCATGAAGTGCGAGAACTCGAACGTAATGGCGTTCTGGTAACCGGCCTGAGCCGCCAGCCCCATCTTAAGCCGCAGTTTCTCCCACTTGATCGGCAGGAACTTGATCGGCATGTCGCGGTCGAAGGTCTCGGAATTGGTCCAGCACTCCAGCCCGTAACGGTCGGCCAGTTTCTTGTTTACCTTCAGGAAATCGACCAGTTCGTCATACTCCACATGGCCGTCCTGAAAGGCGACGATATCCACGGCGCCTTGGATTCCGGCAAAGATGGCGTCCCATTCGCGCTCATGGCTTTCGAGCGTCACAACGTTCTCCTTCGAAGTCGACGCATTGTACTGGCTGACGTTCTTGCTGCCATCAATATAAGGGGAAATCATGGTCGGCAGACCGCCGGAAACCTCCTTGCAATAGCGTCCCAGACTCGCATACAGATCGACGATCTTGCCGGTATTGCGGCTGCACTCCTGCGAAATATACCATCCCGCAAAGGATTTGCAATGCCCGTAACGGCTCCACGCCTCGTCGATCACACGCTTGTTCAGCGCCACCTCCTGCTCGTATTCGCCGCGGTCCCAGTACTTGCCCGAATCGTAGAGCCCGAACCAGAAGTTCATGCCCCACTTGTCGCTCAGGCGCAGGAACATATCGACCAGATCGACGGGCGGTTCGTAACACCCCTCCTCGGCCGTGAGCACCCGCGAGGGAAAAGTCTGCCAGCGGCGGTAACCGCAGCGGATCAGGATCACGGTGTCAATGCCTGCTTCGCGCATGTAGCCGAAATCACGGTCCCATTCGGCTTCGCCCCAGTTCTGATGGGGAATATCATGACTGATTTCGTCGAGAAAAGTTCCTTTTATTCGCATAACTCATTTATTTAAATTTCAAATCAGGTTCTCCAAAAAAGCCTGCGGTTCGTAAAAAAGACCGTAACGGCCATAACCACGGCCGTGACCAGCACGCCCCGCACCACGCCCATCCACGGGCATAGCTCGGCAAAGGTCTGTAAATAAGGCGCCAGATGCAGCAGCGTCAGCAGGGGCATGATGAGGAATCCGGCCGCCGTATAGGCCACCATCGGATTCTGCCCGCATTTGACCAGCGCCGAGAAACGCACATTCAGCCGCCGCATCGCGATTCCGGCGGCGATCAGGACAAACGAAGCCAGCCCGGAGGTGACGAAAAAATAGCTGAACGTCGCGTAATCCTTCTTGATGCCCCCCTCGAACGCCTCCAGCGCCAGTCCCAGCCCCAGCCAGAAAAAGCCCCAGCCGAAAAGCGAACGGTGCAGTCTTCCGGTCGCGGAACCGTCTCCACGCAGCAGACGCCGGAGCAGGAGACAGAGCAGGACGCCCGCCGCGAGATTCACGACCAGCTGCCGTGCGAAAAGCCCCCACATATTCAGGCATATCAGCGTCACGAGCAGGGCGAGTACCCAGACCTCCCGCCGCCGGGACGCCCCCGGCGCATCCTCGCCGGCCTGCGTCATCCATTCGTAGATACGGTCTCCCGCAATCGTGCCGGGAATGATGATACAAAGGTATTTCAGGTAGTCGAAGCGGAAAAGCCACGGCACAGGCGACCAGTTCCACAACGCTTCGTTCCACGAACCTTCGACGCCGCTGCCCAGACGCAGGGCCGCCAGCAGCGCCAGCACCCCCAGGCGCGCCAGCAGGTTGTTCCGCGTATAGAGCCACACCAGACTGCCGAACAGCGCCATATTCGCAAGGACCAGAATGATGACGTCGCTCCGCTCCGCCGAGACGGGCAGTCCCCAGATCCACCGGGCGGCCGCCAGCAGGGCGGCGATGCCGGCGACGCCGGCCAGACAGGCCATGCGGTTCTGCCGGTCCGAAAGCCGGCCGAAGCGCATGAAAAGCGCACAGAAACAGCCCCAGCCCGCCAGTTGCAACAGCGAGGAGCCCCATCCCGGCAGCGTTCCCGTCACTCCGGAACGCAGGTTGGCAAGGGCAATGGCGAAAAGCGCCAGCAACGCCCACCTGCGCGCCACGACCGTCAGGATCAGCGCCACCGATTCGCCCCGCTGTTCCAGCCGCCGGCGCAGGGCCAGCGGGAAAGCGGCTCCCATCGAGAAGAGGAAAAACGGGAAGACCAGATCGACCCATGTAATTCCCGGCACCGACGGGTCGAAGCGGAACGACGGCGGCGGCACCTGCGCATGAAACAGCCACGCAGGAAGTTCGGCGTGCCACAGAATCTGCCCCGACAGCACCATTCCCACGATAGCCAGTCCCCGCAGCAAATCGACCGTATAAGCTCGTTTTTCCATCTGCAAGGCGTGTTATTTCAGGTATTTCTGTTTCTTGAGGTAATCGGTCCAGATCACATATCCCGCGGGATGGAGGTGGATTCCGTCCTTCGTCAGGTCGATGCGCAGCTCGCCGTCGGCGTCGGAAAGCAGCGGCGCAAGATCGACGAACGTACACCACGGCTTGGCGTCGCACAACCGCACCAGCCGCGCATTGAGCGCCCGCACCTGCGGATTGTGCCCCTTGAGTCCGGGATAGGCCAGCCGCCGGGTGTTGACCGGCAGCACGCTCTGGATATAGAGCCGGCAGCCGGGAACGGCTTCGTGCACCATGTCCGCCATGCGGGTAATGTTCATCACGATCGTATCGACGGGCTGTCCGCCCGTCAGGTCGTTGATGCCCGCCATCAGGAAGATTTTGCGGGGCTTGCTTTTCAGGATGTCGGGCAGACGGTCGATCATGCCGAAGGTGTTGTCGCCGCCGATGCCGCGGTTCTCGACGTCGCCGCGTTTGAGCAGCAGGCTCCACCACCCCTGTTCGGTGATGCTGTTGCCGAGGAAGACGATCGCCCCCTGCTGCAGTCCCTCTTCGTCGTGGGCCGCACGGCGGGTATCGTAGTAGGCATTATGGAATTTCTGCGCCGAAGCGCCGGATGCCGCGAAAAGGGCGGCCAGAAACAATATGACGATGCGTTTCATAATCAGTCTTTTTTAATTACGCCGTCGATACCGGTCTTGACATAAGACCACTGATCGGCTTTTTTCAGGTGAATCATATCGAACAGGAAATAACCGTCGCAGGCATTGATGCAGGCGGCGACCGAAGCGGTGATGGCTCGGTTCTCCTCCTCCTGCGGCACCTTGTCCTCGGCATCCCAGTTTCCCACGTCGGGACCGCCTGCCACCATCGGGCAGGCCCCCATCGTACGCTCTTTGGCCAGCAGGCAGAATCCCTGCATGGTCCATTCGGTCGTGCCGTAAACGCGCGTCGGGGAGGCGTAGGCGCCGATGAGCATCTGGTCCATCAGGTCGGCATAGCCGTAGTTCATGTATTTCTTGGTAGCCCACGAGAATTTGGACGAGGTATCGTAATTGGGGCTGGCCCAGTTGACGCCCACGTCGTAATAGCTGGCATACCAGCCTCCGACGTATACGCCGAACTTGACCGACGGATTGACCGACTTGACGGCGGCGCGCGCCTTCTCCATAAAGTCGTGGATCACCTTCGCTCGGAATTCGAGCCACTGCTTCATATGCACGGGCACCGGCGAGGGTATGCCCGAAGTATGGCCGGCAGGCAGAATGTCGGCAGGGAAACCGGCAACCGACTGGCCGATATACTTCTCGAACTCCTTGCGCGTATAATTCGAGAAATCGCTGGTAAATCCGTCGAAGCGCCCCCGGTCGAGGAAGATTCCCGCCAGTCCGTCATAGGCCGCGAGGTCCCTGAGCATCGAACAGAGATACTCCTGCACTTCGGGCAATACCGGATTGAAGAACTTGGCGGACTGCGAGGTTGACATGATGTTCGTGATGCCGCCCGCCAGATTCAGATCGGTCGTCCACGCCCGCTTGGCCTCATCCCGGAAAACGACTCCGGCGCCGCCCAGCGAGGTCTGGTTACCGCCCGTAAAGGTATTGATCGCGGCGTGAATGCGCAGGTCGAGCGACTTTCCGGCGTCGATAAACGCCTGCAGGTAGTCCCACGTGGCCGTGCGTTCGACCTTGGAATATCCGCCCGGCAGCCATGCGCCGAGCCATTCCACCTGATCGACCACCGACGTACGGAAAAGCACGTCGCCGGTAGTAGGCCGCACATCGACCACGATATCGGTGAATCCGGCCTCCTTGGCCTTGGTCAGATCGCGCAGTATATTCTCCTTGCTGTTGGCGAAATCGGGGAAGTTGGCGGCGGCATCGACCCAGATGAACCGGGGTTTCTCCACCCCCGGCTCCGGATCGGGATCGGGGTCGGGATCGGGCCACTCCCATTCGGGTTCCTTCGAATCCGAGCCGCACGAAACAGCCCCGTATCCCAGCGTCAGCGCCACCAAAGCCGCCGCAAACCATTTGATATTCTTTTTCATCTTCAAAATTATGTTTGTTTTAGGACCTGCATCCCCGGTCAGAGGGATGCAGGCAAAATGGGTGTTACTTGTCGATACAGTCGAACTCCCAAGCAACCAGCGCATTGGTATTGGCGTCCGTATAGTAGAGATTCATCTTGTATCCGTCAGCCGATGCCGTCATCAGCACGTCGCCGGCCGCATTGACCACCGCCCCGGCAGGCTTGTATTCGTTCGATACGAAGACCTTCGACGGCGACGTGTCGCACGCACCCGTCATCTGATCGGGCGTCGTCACATCGAACATGTAGGCCTTGAACTCTCCGTAGGTGAAATGCGCGCCCTCATAAATCGCCGCATATTTGGCGTTATTGAACGTACATACATCCACACAGTTGTAGTTGGAGTTGGCACCCCATGTCGCAGTGGCGATCTTGTGGGTTACAGCGCCCGTCGCATCGACACGATACAGCGCATTGGCACTGTAGTAGGCAAGGAAGTAAGGATCGTCGGGATTGGCCGAATAAGCCTCCACGTCGGCGTGGCCGTTGCCGTTCCAGCCGGCGGTCGCCCCCGTAACCGAGATCATCTGCGGTTTGGCCGGCACGCCTCCGGTAATCACCCAGCGGAGGAACTTGCAAACGGCACCGTTCCACGTATAGATCACGGCCGTAACGATCGCATCGCCCTTCACGTTGCCCTGCACCGAAATGTGCTTGCCCATCGAAGCGCCCGTAGCGTTCGTATAGGAGAGCAGCTCGGCAGGCATTTCATCCGTCGATGCCGCCGCATAAACCTTGAATTCGGCATTGGGATTAGCCAAGTTCGCATAGAGAATGTTGCCCGCGTCGTCCGAGGTCATACCGCCGTCGGCCGCTACGCCCTTCATGTCGTGTGCACCCAAGAAATCACCCGTCGCGCGGTTGAACAGGAACTTGTCCGCACCGGTCGAAAGCACGAGCTTGTTGCCCGACGCCGCCAGCGAATAGATCTTACCGCCGGCATTGACGATTCCGAGTTTGTCGAGCGATACGTTCTGCCAAACCTCCGTCTCGCTGCCCGCACGCCAGCCGTATTTGATCTTGGGCGGAATCTCCTTGCTCACGGAATAAACCCGCTTGGTCACGCCGTCATGCGCCGTAACCGTAAATTTCACGCCCTCGCCCTCGTAATTGGCCGCAACGGCGGGATCGGGCGAGATCGTGGCGTGGGGAGAAAGAATCACCTGCGCCGTCACCGACGAAAGGTCATCGACCGTAATGAGTGAAATCGTGTTACGGTCGTTATCGATCACACCCTGAATAGCCGGTTCGTCGGTGGCGAAAGAGATGATCTCGCATTTATCCGATTTCTTGATATTGCCCGTCACGCAGAAATTGCGCTTCGAACCGTCGACACGCGTCAGCGTAAACCAGTTTTCCTTCGTCAGATCCAATACCCCAAGCATCGGCGTGATGAAACAGTTGTCATCCAGATTAGCCGTGACGCGCATCTGGGTAATCGAAGTGGTATTCGACGAATTTTCGGGATAATAGTAAGGAACATCGATCACGATACGCTCCTGTCCCTCGGTCACCGCCGCGGTGAATTTTGCCAGCGGGTCGTTTTTATACTCCCCGGTAGCGAACTGCGCCGAGATGGTGTTCAGCCCCTGATCCACGACCGACGGGGTCAGCTCATCCGGCTCATGGCAGCCGCCTAAGCCGAGCAGAGCCGCCAATGCAAATAATTTAATGCTATTTTTCATGGTTTCGGTTTCTTTTAGAGATTATAACCACTCAGGGAACTGCTTGACGGCCGAATTGTTGCTCAGCTCGGTTTCAGGCAGCGGAATACGGTAAAGCTTCTCTTCGAAAAGGCGGTCCTTACGGTCGCAGTCGACGTAGGTATAAATAAACTCAGCACCCTGCTTTTCGATTTTGAGACCGTGTACGCGGCTGTTCTGACCGGAATAAGCCGTATGCGCGAGTTTCCAGCGGCGCATGTCCCAATAATGATGTCCTTCGCAGTAAAGTTCGATCTTCCGCTCCTGCCGGATCGCCGCCATCAGCGCCTCGCCGGACTTATTGGAGTAAGGCAGGCCTACGCGCTCCCGAATCTGGCGCAGGTCGTCGTTCGCACCGTCGGCGCCCAGCATGTAGCACGCCTCGGCGTGATTCAGAATGACTTCGGCCAGACGAATGGCGATCCAAGGCTGCGTACAGGCTTTCGAATAGTCGGTATAACCTTCGTTCAGCATTTTGCGCAGATAATAACCCGTGGTCGTACGGCCGTTGAGCGCCGAACCGTCGTCGTAAACGGCATAGCCGTCTTTACCGCTCACATAAGGTTCGAGAGCACGGCCTTTCCATTCGCACCCGTTGTAAAGCACGGAAGCATGGAAACGGGGTTCCAATTGAGCATAAGGCGGCGTATCGGTCGTACCGGTCGTCGTATTGTGCCACGGTGTCCAGTCGGGATAACCGCCCGTCGTCGCCAGTTCGTACGACTCGACCATCTCCTGCGTCGGAGTGGCCCGGCCGCCCATGGTCGTATTGTCGCCGCCCGGCATAAAGAGCTTGTCCCAGCTATGGTTCGGGCCGCCGACCAGATAGTTGTATTCCAGAATCGACTCCGTATTACCGTCGCGCATCGAGGTAAACGCCTTGGCGTAATCGGCGGCCGTTTTGCCCGGCATCAACACATAACCGAGTTTGAATACCTCTTCGGCCGCGGTTTTGGCCGACTGCCAGCGTTTGGCATAGAGCATCGCGCGCGACAGCATCGCATACGCGGCACCGGAAGTAATGCGCCCCGCTTCGTTGTCCCATTTGGCCGGAAGGGTCTTGGCGGCATAGGAAAGGTCGCCTTCGACCATATTCCACCCCTCCTCCTCGGTCGAGAGGGCCTTATTCTCGGTAATCGCCAGCAAATCCTCGTTATAGAGAATCACCTCCGGAGTACGCTTCAGCAACTGGAAATAGAGGAATCCACGGAAGAACCGGGCCTCGGCCTCGAAACGCTTGTAAGTGTCGCCGTCGAAATTGCTTCCGTATTTTTTCAGTCCGTAAAGGAACTCGTTGACGCGACGGATACGAGTGTAGGTATCATCCCATGCTCCGAAATGGAAAGCGGCCGTCGATGCGGCAAGTCCGCCCTCGGCGAAAGCGATGATATTGGCAAACCCCACGTTCGTGCCCGGCGTGGCCGAACCGAACTTGAGCGTCTCGGTCAGGCCGTCCGTCAGGCCGACCTGACTGTCGCCGGTCTCAAACGCCCCGTACCGGGAGATGTAGGGATAAAACCCATTGACATACTGAGTCACATAATTGACGTCGCTCCATACGATCTTTTCCGACACCTTGTTGGTCGGACTCATGTCGAGCCAATCGTTACAGCCCGTCATGGCGACCGTAGCAGCCAGCAAAACGATATTTATGATTTTCTTTTTCATGATTTTGAATTTTGTCGGTTAGAACGAAACTTCGAGACCGCCCACAACCGTACGCTGCTGCGGATAGTAACCGTTGGTCACGCCCGGCCATTCGGGATCGACGCCTTCGGGCAGACCCGACCACGTACAGAGGTTGTTGCCCTCGATATAAACCTTCACCTTCTGGATGCGCAGTTTGTTGGTCCAGTTTTTGGGCAGCGTATAGCCCAGATGAACCGATTTCAGACGCAGATACTTTCCGTCGCGGTACCAGAACGACGAAGCATAGGAGTTGTTCGTGTTAGGCGGATTGAGCGACAGACGGGGATACTCCGCATTGGGATTTTCGGGCGTCCATGCGTTTTCTACAAGATAACGCGGCGAGTTGGCGCCGGCCTTGAACGGACGGGTGAAAATCGTATTGTCCTCATTCCAGTTGTAATAAGTACCCGTCAGCGAAACGTCGCAAACGGCAGCCCCGACAAACAGAATATCGAATTCAAGTCCTTTCCACGAAGCATTGAGATTGACACTGCCGTTGAACTGCGGACGCTGGCCGCGACCGAGATAGGCGCGGTCCTGATCGTACGTAATGGCGCCGTCGCCGTTGAGATCCTTGTATTTGATATCGCCCACACGGGGACGCGAGCCGGAGATCCACGGCGAATTGTCGATCTCCTCTTCGCTCTGGAACAGGCCGTCGGCCATAAAGCCCATCGTCATGTAGCGGCTCTTGCCGGTACGCTTGGCGTAATCGGGCGTATTGGGGCTGTCCTGATAACGGAGCCAGCGATCTTTCGCCCAAGTCATATTGACGGTCACGCCATACTGGAAATCTTTGCCGATGTGATTACGATGAGTCAGTTTGACGTCGATACCCTTTACATCCTGCGCATTGTTATTTATGTAAGTGGGGTAATAGCCGCCCATCGAAGCGGGTTTTCCGGTGTTCGATCCCAGAATATCGAAAATATAGTTGTAGAAAGCATCGAACTCTACTCCGAGTTTTCCGCTCCACATCGCCAGATCGAAACCTACGTTGTAGGAATAATTACGCTCCCAAGTCAGAAGTTCGTTCGCAACCAGCGACGTCATGATACCGTTCTGCCCCACGCCGCCGAGAACGACGCTCGGTGCCGTACTGACATTGGAGAACGTACTCAGGAAAGCATAGGCCGCCGAGCCGGAGTCGTCGCCCAAGGAACCGAACGATGCACGGAGCTTGAAGTTGTCGACCGCGTTGCGCAGGGGAGCGAAGAAGTTCTCCTCCGACATGCGCCATCCGAGCGATACCGAAGGGAAGAATCCCCAGCGGCGTCCCGAAACGTTGCCGATAAACTTATAAGACCCGTCATAACGTCCGGAGAATTCGAACAGATATTTATCGGCATAATTGTACTGTCCGCGGAAAACCAGTCCGACCTTGCGCGAAGCGTCGCTGGAACCGCCTATCGGCTTATCTGCCGGAGTCGTCGCTTGGTCCAGTTCGGGCAGTTGCGGGAACGGAATGTCCTTACCCGAAGCCGAGAATTTATTGGTCTTGTAATCGCGGGTTTCGATCAGCGCCAACAGATCGACTTTGTGTTTCTCCGCAAAGGTATTTTTGTAGCTGATGCTGGCCTGAGAGGTAATTCGGCGCCACTGCGAGAATCCTTCGGTCAGGTTATTGGTTTTCTTGCCGGTCGTGACATTCGCATTGTTGCGCGGATCCGACGCCTTGGAATAGGTGATATCCGAGCTGGTCGAATTCGGCGTGCTGGCCAGCATGAGGAAGTAAGGCGTGCTCAGGATTTTGGATGTCGTAGAACTGCGGTCGTACGCCCCCATGACCTTCAGGCTGAGACCCTTTACCCACGGAAGATCCCATTGCAGGGCAGCATTGGTCTGCATGGCTACGGTCTGTGATTTCGAATAGCCCGACAGTTCTGTAGCGGCAATCGGATTGATCGTATTCCCGTAACTATTCTGGCTCGCGGTCGGAAGTCCGTCATAGGTCTTCGGCAGATAAGGATGCATATAGGCGGCCTGCTCGGCAATCGAGAGCCACGGGGCCGTCGAAACGCTGGTGCCGGAAGTACCGCCGGCAGAGAATCCGGGCTCCTTCCGATCTCCTATCTGACCTGCCACTCCAAACGTAAAGGTCAGGCTCTTGGCGATCTTGGCTTCGATATTCGTACGCAGGTTATAGCGGTCGTAATCGAAATTCTTGACATTACCGGTCTGGTTCATATAACCCAGCGAAGCGAAATAGCTGATCCGGTCGCTGCCGCCCGTCGAAGTGACGCTGTGCTGCTGGAGCGTACCGGTTCCGAAGATTTCGTCGATCCAGTTGGTGTTGCCCCAGCCGTTCGTGCCTTCGCGCATCATCTGTACATGCTTGGCCGTAAAGATCGGCTCCTGACCGTCGAGTTCGAGCGCCTTGTTGTACCAGTAAGCATAACCCGGACCGTCGAGGAATTCGGGATACGAGGTATTGAACGACGCACCGTAGGACCCTTTGTAAGTCAGGTTCATCGCCCCCTGTCTGCCCTTCTTGGTCGTTACGATCATCACACCGCCGGCTGCTTCGAGACCGTAAACCGCTACGGCGGCGCCGTCCTTCAGCAGCGATACCGACTCCACATCGTTGGGGTCGATGTCATTGATCGAACGCTGCACGCCGTCGACGATATAGAGAATACCCGACTTCGCGCCGCGAATGGTCATGCTGGCTTGGTCCTGACCGGGCTGTCCGGAATTCTGCACAGAGATAAGACCCGGCAGACGGCCGGCCAGTCCCTGCGAGATATTGGACATCGGCATCTTCTGAAGTTCCTTACCGTCGATCTGCGACACGGCCGCCGTAACGTCGGCACGGCGCTGAGAGCCGTAACCGAGGATGACGACCTCGTCCAAACGGGCGGCATCCTCCTTCATCGTAACGTCAAGGTTGGAAATCCCCCCCCCACAAGTTATTCTTTGTGAGGACATTCCGATATACGTAAATTCCAGTATACCGCCTTTGGGAACCGCAATGGAGTAGTTTCCGTTTATGTCGGTCGTCGTACCCTTGTTCGAGTCCACGACCACCACGGTCACACCGACGAGCGGATTGCCCTGTTCATCGGTAACCGTACCCCCGACGGTAGGCTGCGCAAAGGCCGTCCCGGCCCCCGCCAACAGCAGGAACAATGTCCACAGACACGTCCTCGCCGCCAGAGAATCTCTGAATCTAGAGAAAAACTCTTTCATAGAATTACATTTAAGTTAAGTTTTTAGTGTTTTATATTGGTTGCAGATCAGTTGCTTCCTTCGGCGATTCCGGCCGCCAGCTCCGACCACCAGCCGCGGTTGATGATATGGACGATATCGAAGATCATCAGTCCGTCGGTGTCGCGGAGCGCCTGCGCCACGGCGCGGGTGAATTGCGCGGCATCGCCCTCGTACTGCTCGACATAGATCGAACCCGTCACGGGAACCACGCCGCAGGTGATTTTCTTCGCCCACTCGGCGCCGCCCTCGATGCAGTACCAGTAATTCTGCTCGTCGGACATTCCCGCTTCGGTACGCTGTCCGACGACTCCGTTTGCCTTGTCGACTTCGGCTTTGGTAACCAGCGTATAGTAAAGCCCGGTCATATAGATGTCGAGCAGGTCGGCATAACCCGTATTCCTGTATTCGGGCGTCGCCCAATCGAAATAGCGGGCGGGATCGAACTGTTCGCTGGCCCAGTTGACGCCCACGTAATAATAGGTCGGGTACCATGCGCCCGTATAGTCGCCGATCAGCAGCCGGGGATTGATCTCCTTGAGCTGCCGGTGGGCTTCGGTCACGAAGTCCTTGATAACCGATGCGCGCCATTCGATCCACTTGCGGAACAGCGGGCCTTGCGACCAGTCCCACTTGCCGTCGGCATCCTGCGTCCAGCGGAGTATATCATCGGGATAGTCGGCGACCTTCGTTCCGGCATAGGCTTCGAAAAGCTCCTTCGACAGCGGACTGAAATCGGAGGTGATATTGTCGAAACGCACCCGGTCGAAGACGATGCCGTCCACGTCGGGATACTTCTCGGCGAACTCCCTCAGAATCGCCAGCTCGTACTCCTGCACTTCGGGATTAGCCGGGTTGAGCATGCCGTTGTAGTTGCTCTTTATTTCGCTGATCGGCACGATCTTCCCTTCGGTATAGACCTGCGACTGCCAGTCGGCATGATCGCCGTAGATGATTCCCCGGTCGAAGAAGTTGTGACCGCCGGCGAACACGTTGAGCGAACCGTGCACGCGCATGCCCAGCTTGTGTCCCTCCTCGATGAAATAGCCCAGCAGATCGTAGTTCTCAGGACGGGTCACGCCGCCCCATTCGCCCATGTAAGGCGCAATGTCGCTCTTGTAGAGCGTTTCGCCCATGATCGACTTCACGTCTACCACCACATCGGTAAAGCCCATGTCGTGGATTTTGGACACGTAGTAACGGATCGAATCGGGATGACTCAGCGTAGCGTAATTGCCTTCGCAGTCGAACCACATGTAAAGCGGTTTCGACGGCTGTTTTTCCTGCGCGCAGGAGACGGCAGCAAAGGCTGCCAGCCAGATGAGGAGAAGTTTCTTCATATGATTCTTTATGGATTAGTTCACTTCGGAGATGACGACCGCCGTCGAAATTTTGCGCTCGACGATCACTTCGGCGCTGCCCGTGTCGCTGGGACGGTTGAGCACCTTGCCGTCGCTGCCGACCATGGTCGAAGATCCGCCGCCGTCGAGATTGACCGCATCGACCGCTCCCAGTGCGATCAGCTTGTCGGCCAGCTCCGCCAGCGTAAATCCGGCGCTGCCCCGCATATTGCGCCCGTCGCACACGAGCAGGATCAGTTTGCCGTCCGCTGTGGCGCCGATCGCCGTACGCGGCTGACGCGAAGTCCCGGCGATGCCGCCGCCGTCGAACACCTCTTTCCAATAGTTCTCCACGGCGACGTTCTTCCCCTCCCGGACCAGCATCGGACCGCCTCCGACCGCCTCCTGCGGAGTCCAGAGCGCCGCGCCGGGCGTCTTCGAAGTCGGCGGCGCGGACATATACGTATTCGTACGTTCGTCGTTGTCGAGTGCGGACGGGAAGGCATAAGGCTTGTTGCCGTCGTCGAGAACGCAGTAAATCCAGTGCGTCTCGAACCCTCCGGACGCCATCTGCCCGAACGAGGAGCGCACGGGATAAACCGTCTGATTGTTACGTGTCACCGTCTGATTCTCGATCGACTTGACGGCACCGCCGGTAACAAGCAGGCTCAGCGAGTTCCCGGCCCACCAATACCCGGCATTGATCGTCACACAAGCCGTTCCCCGGTTGGCCGAAGCGAATTCGGCATGAATGCGCGACGGGGTTTTCTGCTGCGGCAGATGCACGGCGTTGAAGCGCAGTTTGGGATTGGCTTTCAGGTCGGCCACGGCCACGAATCCGAGACATTGTTTTCCGCCGCCCAGATCGTCCGTAAACTCGGTTACGGTCAGGCCGGCAGGATAATCGCCCGGCTGAGGGTCGGGATCGGGATCAGGTCCGTCGGGAAATTCATAGTCGGGCGTTTTCGAATCGCTGCCGCACATACAGCACACGGCGCAGACACAGACAGCAAGCAGGGCGAAGCCAAGAAATTTTAGTTTCATATTTCAGTCAGCATTGAGTTTTGGTTCGGACACCTTTTCTTCGTACATTTTAAAAATTAAGAATTTCGGGCAGGTCGCTTTTGTACGATTTGATTTCACCTTTTCAAAACAAAAATAGAAAGGATTCTTCCAATGTGC
>OLWL01000550.1_pt1 | contig 25642 bp, 19 predicted proteins | sample 1674151 | NCBI WGS metagenome assembly OLWL01 (sample SAMEA103958148, study PRJEB25191) | human gut metagenome
TGCGGGGCAAGCCCCGCCAACGATATGCGCCCCTTACAGGGGCAGAAGCGAGAATAGATGAGCGGCGGCGAGAGATAGGGGCAAGCCCCTATCCTGGAATATGAGCCCCTTACAGGGGCAGCGGCGCAACAACCGCTACGCCATTTGGCTCAAAACCGTGCAGAGATTTTTCTGGATTTTGAACATCTTAGGCGTCAGGGGAAGGCTTTCTCCAAACAAAAGTAGTGCAACTGCCGAAGATGACCAAGCAAAGCGGGCGTTTTTTGCATGCAGCCCACTGCAAAAACAGGTTTGGGCGGCCAATGAAAAGATTCTGAAGCCGCATCAGAAGTACACCCGAACCCACAAACACAAGAAAAACGGCGTTTTGTTTGGCTCTCCCACAAGCAGTCGTTAACTTTGCAGATGGCTTTGCCCTCTTTGACAGGCAAGACTATCGGTTGTTCTTTCGAGAACATCAAAGATGCTGGCCACATGCCAACGGAGCGTTATGCTCCGAGGCGGCAAGCCCCATCCACTATAAAATCCATAAAGAAAGAAAAACATGTCTGAAAGAAAAGTGAGAGTGCGCTTCGCACCCAGCCCCACCGGACCTCTGCACATCGGAGGTGTCCGCACAGCCCTCTATAACTATCTCTTTGCACGCCAGCACGGCGGCGACCTCGTGTTCCGCATCGAAGACACCGACTCCAACCGCTTCGTTCCCGGCGCGGAAGACTATATCCTCGAGTCGTTCCGATGGCTCGGCATACAATTTGACGAAGGTGTCAGCTTCGGCGGAGAACACGGCCCCTACCGACAGAGCGAACGCCGCGACATCTATAAGAAGTATGTCAAACTGCTGCTCGATGCTGGAAAGGCCTACATCGCCTTCGACACGCCAGAGGAACTGACGAAGAAGCGCGAGGAAATCGAGAATTTCCAATATGATGCCCACACGCGCGGCATGATGCGCAACTCTATCACCCTCGGCGAAGAGGAGACGCAACGCCTCATCGAAGCTGGCGAGCAGTATGTGGTGCGCTTCAAAATCGAGCCGGGCGAAGAGGTTCACGTTGACGACATCATCCGTGGCGACGTGCGCATCATGTCGGACGTACTCGATGATAAGGTGCTTTACAAGAGTGCTGACGAGCTCCCCACTTACCACTTGGCCAACATCGTTGACGACCACCTCATGGAAATCACACACGTGATTCGCGGTGAGGAATGGTTGCCAAGTGCCCCACTCCACGTGCTCCTCTATCGCGCCTTCGGATGGGAAGACACCATGCCACGCTTTGCCCATCTGCCGCTTTTGCTCAAACCCGACGGCAAAGGCAAACTCTCTAAACGCGATGGCGACCGCCTTGGCTTCCCCGTATTCCCGCTGGAATGGCACGGCGCCGACGGCACCATCTGCTCTGGCTACCGCGAAAGCGGCTATCTGCCTGAAGCGGTCATCAATTTCCTCGCACTGCTCGGATGGAACCCAGGAACAGACCAGGAAATCCTTTCTATGCAGGAGCTCATCGAGCAGTTTGACCTCTCGAAGTGTTCTAAAAGCGGAGCGAAGTTCGACTATGTCAAGGGACAGTGGTTCAACCGCGAATACATTCTCAAAACAGACGACAGTGTGCTCGCTCCGCAGTTTGACAAGATTCTCCGCGAAAACGGCATCGAAGCGCCCATCGAACGCGTGGAGCAGGTGGTGGGCATGATGAAAATGAAGAAGATTTCTTTCATCAAAGAGCTCTGGCCGCTCTGCGACTTCTTCTTCATCACCCCGACGGAATACAGCATGGACGACAAGTTCACCCGCAAAAACTGGAAGAACGGTGCCGCCGCCGAAATGCGCGAACTCAAGACGCTCCTCGAAGGACTCGACGACTTCAGCATTGAAAGCCAGCGCACGGCCATCGACGCTTGGGCGGAAGCTGGAGGCCACAAGCCCTGGAACGCTTGGCGTGTCTGCCTCGTGGCCGCAGGAAAGGGCCCTGACATGTATGAACTCGCCGCTTTCCTCGGCAAGGAGGAAACACTGCGACGCATGGACAACGCCTTGCAGGCTCTGCCTGAAGCATGAACAGGTGTACTGAGTACAAAAAATCTGACTACCCACATAGAAAAAAGAGCTGTGTATTCATTAGCAATCTATCTCTACATGCTCTGCGCAAACATCGTGTCGCTCTTCAACAAGAAGGCGCGACTCATGATGCGCGGCCATCATCAGGCTTGGAAAATCCTGCGCCAGAAAATCGGCGACGGCGAATACTATTGGTTTCATGCCGCCTCGCTCGGCGAATTTGAACAAGGGCGCCCCCTCATGGAACGCCTGCGCCGCGAACACCCCGAAGCCAAAATTCTCCTCACTTTCTTCTCGCCCTCGGGCTATGAGGTGAGGAAGAACTACGAGGTGGCCGATGTGGTGTGTTACCTCCCCTTCGACACGCCGGCCAACGCCCGCAAGTTCGTGCGTCTGGCGCGTCCCAAGGCGGTGTTTCTCATCAAATATGAATTCTGGCGCAATTACATCGACGTGCTCCACCGCCACAAGATTCCCGTCTACAGCGTGTCGAGCATCTTCCGCGAAAACCAAGTGTTTTTCCGCTGGTATGGCCAGAAATATGCACGTTGCCTGCGCCGCGTGACGCATTTCTTCGTGCAGAACGAAGCCTCGCGCCAACTGCTCTCGCGCCTTGGCGTGACGGCAGTGAGCGTTGTCGGCGACACGCGTTTTGACCGCGTCATCGACATACGCAACGCTGCGAAGCCTCTGCCGCTCGTTGAGCGCTTTGCCAAAGGACAGGTGCTCGTGGCGGGCAGTTCGTGGGCGCCCGATGAAGACCTCATCATTCCTTTCTTCAACGCCCATCCCGAACTGCGTCTCGTCTTGGCGCCTCATGTGGTGAGCGAAGAACATCTGAAGGAGATTGAACGGAAATTGCAACGCAAAACGCTCCGCTACTCCTGTGCCACGGAAGCTAACGTGGCGGAGGCGGAATGCCTCATCATCGACTGCTACGGCCTGCTTTCTTCCATCTATCGCTATGCCACCGTGGCCTATGTTGGCGGCGGTTTCGGCGTGGGCATACACAACGTGCCTGAAGCAGCGGTCTACGGATGTCCCGTCATGATAGGTCCCAACAATGAGAAGTTTCGCGAGGCACGCGACCTCATCGCCTGCGGCGGCGTGAAGGAAATTCACGACACTGAAGATTTCAACAGCACGCTCAGCACGCTGCTTAACGACAAAGCAGCACTGAAGGAGGCTGGCGACGCCGCGGCAAACTATATCACAGGCAACGCCGGTGCTGCCGATGCCATCTTCCAAAGCAAGGCTGTTTGCTTTGAATAACGGCGACATGACTAAACCTCATAAGCACAACCGTTGGAGCGTCTTCTGATGCTCCAACGTTTTTTTATTTTGTAAGGAGGGCATTATCCTTCCGCTTTTCTGTAACTTTGCACCAAACGATTATCCCATCAGAAGAAAATATGAAACGAAAACAACTTGAGGCACGCCTGGCGTTTCTGCTGAAATTCTATGGCGCATTCCTTCTTCTCTTTGTTCTCTCAAAACCGTGTTTCCTGCTGTTGCAGGGAGAAAAGAATGTGGGCGACATGCTGTCGGTCATCTGGCACGGACTTCCGCTTGACCTGGCCACTTCCGCGTATGTCAGCGCACCGCTTTGGCTCGCACTGACGGCGAGCATCTGGCTGGAGATTCCGAAGTTTCGCCTCGGCTGCAAGATATATGCCACGGTCATCACGGGGCTCGTCTCCTTGGGCCTCGTGGCCAACCTGCGCCTCTATCCATTCTGGGGATTCCCACTCGATGGCACGGTGCTCAACTATCTCGACTCGCCCCGAGGGGCCGCGGCCAGCGTTTCCGTCGGTTTTATGATTGGCGCTTTGCGCGACTTCCTCATCGTGTGGCTCCTGCCCCTCTATCTTCTGTTTCGCATCTTTCCCAAGACATTGCCCCGCTGCCCGCGCCGCCCTCTCAGCACTGGCGTGGCGCTCCTCCTTGGCGGCCTGCTCTTTCTGGCCATCCGCGGCGGCATCGGGAAGTCGACGGCCAACGTCGGCATGGTGTATTACAGTGACAAGCAGGTGCTCAACCATGCAGCGGTCAACCCCGTGTTCAGCTTCGTGTCGTCGGCCTTCAAAACCCGCGACTTCGCTGCCGAACACAACTATTTTTCTGATGAGGAGCTCCCCGCACAATGGGAGGCGCTGGGCTATTCTTCGAAGAGTGTTGACACCCAGAAGCTGCTAACGACGCAGCGTCCCAACGTGCTGCTCATCATCATGGAGGGCTGCGGGGGCACTCTGGTAAATGCCGTTGACCCACAGGCCGACGCCGCCATCACGCCCAATCTCAACCGTCTGGCACGCGAAGGGGTGTTCTTCAGCCGTTGCTACGCCAATTCGTTTCGCACGGACCGCGGCACGGTATGCGCCCTGAGCGGCTATCCTGCCTTTCCCGACGTGAGCGTGATGAAACTCCCCAACAAATGTGCCACACTGCCTTCCATCGCGGCATCGCTCAAGCGGGCTGGATATGCCACGGACTTTCTTTACGGCGGCGACATCAATTTTACGAACACCAACGGCTATCTGCTCTCAACGGGCTATGACAAGACGTTTGGCGACACGTCGTTTTCGGCAGAAGAACGCAGCACGCACAACTGGGGCGTGACAGACCGCATCACCTTCAACCGCCTCTTGAAAATGATCAACGAAAAGCCGCAGGGAAGGCCCTGGCATACGGCTTTCCTCACGCTGGCGAGCCACGAGCCGTGGGGCGTGCCTTATAGTCGTATCAAGGGCGACACGATTGCCAACGCCTTTGCCTATCTCGATGACTGCATCGGACGTTTCGTGGCGCAGTTGAAGCTGACGAAACAATGGGACAACACGCTGGTGATTATTCTGCCAGACCACGGCATCGGCTATCCTGCGGGCATCAGCGATACCGACCCGCGCCGAAGCCACATCCCGATGATCTGGACAGGAGGGGCCGTGAAGGAAGCGCAACGCGTGGACCTCATCTGCAACCAAACCGACCTGCCAGCCACCCTACTCGGCCAGTTGGGACTTCCCCACGATGATTTCCGCTTCAGCCGCGACGTGATGAGCCGCACTTATACGCGTCCGTCGGCCGTTCACGTTTGGAGCGAGGGCATCTTCTATATGGACGATAGTGGCGTGTCGGCCATCAACCTGCTCGCGAAACCGCAGAGCGTGTTCAGCGAAACGCCGCAACCTTCTCCCTCACGCCGCCAAGCTGCCAACGCACTGTTGCAGGTGGCATACGACGACCTGGGAGAGAGATAATCCACGAGAAGGCAGGGCGTGCAGGGCATCGCCGTCCCTCTCCGCGCTGTTTGTTTCGAGCAATCGTCAGCAGGCAGGCCCCGCCATCGTCCCCCGCTGCTTCTTTTTGTGCCAGACGTTTGGTGGGGTCAAACGAAATGGCTACATTTGAGGGTAGGTTTTGAACACCGCTCAAAGCCAGACAAACCATTTCCATCAAGCCACAACTCATTATGGAAGAAAAAAACCCGCGAGCCTGGAAAGTGCTCAAAAGCGAATATCTCTACCGGCGGCCTTGGCTGACGGCACGACGCGACACGGTGCAACTGCCGAACGGCGTTGTCAACGATGAATATTACATTTTGGAATTTCCCGACTGGGTCAACGTCATTGCCCGGACAACCGACGGGGATTTCATCTTCATCAGACAATACCGGCCGGGACTGCGCCGAACGTGCTACGAAATCGTAGCCGGCGTGATTGACCCCACCGATGCTTCGCCGGAGGCCGCCGCACGGCGCGAACTCTACGAGGAGACGGGATATACGGGTGGCACATGGCGCGAAATCAGTGTCATCTCGTGCAACCCGAGCAACATGAACAACCTCGTACACTGCTTCGTGGCGGAGGGCGTGGAAAGGACATCGATGCAGCATCTTGAAGCCACGGAGGACATCACCGTACACCTGCTCTCTGAAGCTGAGGTGCGCCAACTTCTCGAAAACGACGAAATCAAACAGGCGCTGATGTTGGCGCCACTGTGGAAGTATCTCTCCACGGCAGACAAATAGTGACGGATTATTCCAAACTCCCTTAACAGCACATTGCCCAATACCATATAGAACATGACCATTTCTGAAATCATTGCCAAGCGCCTTGACCTGCGCCAACAGCAAGTGGAAAACACCATGGAACTGCTTGAAGGCGGCGCCACCATTCCTTTTATATCACGCTACCGCAAGGAAGCCACCGGCGGCCTCAACGAAGTGCAGGTGACACAGATTAATGACTTGAACACACAGCTGGGTGAACTCGTTCATCGCCGCGAATATATCCTCGAAACGATTGAAGCGCAAGGCAAACTGACGGATGCTCTGCGACAGCGCATCAGCGAGTGCTGGGACGCTACGGTGTTGGAAGACATCTACCTGCCCTTCAAGCCCAAACGCAAAACGAGGGCGGAAGCGGCGCGACAGAAGGGACTCGAACCGCTGGCACAACAGCTCATGCTCACGCCGCACGTCAATCCGATGAAGGCCGCAGAGAAATTTGTGACGGAGGAGGTGCCCGACGTGGAAGCTGCCTTGCAAGGGGCACGCGACATCATTGCTGAGCATGTTAGTGAGGACGAACGCACGCGACAGACATTGCGCCACACTTTTGAGCGCACGGCTGTTATTTCTTCAAAGGTGGTGAAATCGAAAATGGAGGAGGCTGGCAAGTTTCGCGACTATTTCGACTGGCAGGAACCGCTCCGCCGCTGCTCTTCCCATCGTCTGCTGGCCATGCGCCGCGGCGAGGCCGAAGGTTTTCTGCGCCTCTCCATCGCTCCTGCCAACGACGAGGAGACGCTCTCACGCCTTTCACGCCATTACGTAAAACCCGGCACGCCTGCCGCACCGCAAATGCAACTGGCCCTGGCGGATGCCTACAAACGCCTCCTGCGTCCAAGCATCGAAAACGAATTTGCGACATCGTCGAAACAGAAAGCCGACGACGAAGCCATCCTTGTCTTTGCAGAAAACCTGAAGCAACTGCTTCTGGCGGCTCCTCTGGGGCAACGCCGCATCATGGGCATCGACCCAGGCTTCCGAACGGGCTGTAAGGTGGTGTGTCTTGACGCGCAGGGCAATCTCCTGCACAATGAAACGATTTATCCCCATCAACCGCAAAACCAGTGGGGACGCTCTGCCTGCCGCATCGCCACGATGGCGGACCAATATGCCATTGAGGCCATTGCCATCGGCAACGGAACGGCGGGACGCGAAACGGAACAGCTCGTGCGCGAAGCGCATCTTGAGAATGTCGACATTTTCTTGGTGAGCGAAGACGGAGCATCGGTTTATTCGGCCTCTCCCTTGGCACGCGAAGAGTTTCCAGACTACGACGTGACGGTGCGCGGCGCGGTCAGCATCGGCCGTCGACTGGCAGACCCCTTGGCCGAACTGGTCAAAATCGACCCGAAGGCCATCGGCGTCGGACAATACCAGCACGACGTTGACCAGAGTGCGCTCAAGAAATCGCTCGACCAAACGGTGGAGAGCTGTGTCAACACGGTCGGCGTCAACGTCAACACGGCCAGCAAGAGTCTGCTGACTTATGTGTCGGGCCTCGGCCCTTCTCTGGCGCAAAACATTGTGGACTACCGTGCCGAACACGGCCCGTTTGCTTCGCGCCGCGAACTTCTCAAAGTGCCGCGCCTGGGAGCGAAGGCTTTTGAGCAATGTGCAGGCTTCCTGCGCATCGTTGGCGGCAAAAACCCGCTCGACAACACGGCGGTGCATCCTGAACGCTACGAGCTGGTGGAACAGATGGCGAAAGACGCGGGTTGCACCGTGGAACGCCTCATCGCCTCCACAGAAACGCGCAACGGCATCGATCTGAAGCGCTATTGCAGCGGAATGGTGGGCCTCCCGACGCTCAACGACATCATGGGCGAACTTGCCAAACCGGGGCGTGACCCGCGCGGCACAGCACAGGTGTTTTCCTTCGACGATTCCATCCACACCATCGATGACCTCGTGGTGGGCAGGGTGGTGCCGGGCGTTGTCACAAACATCACGCGCTTCGGCTGTTTTGTCGACATGGGCATCAAGGTGAAGGGCCTCGTTCATGTTTCGCAAATGGCGGAACGCTTCGTTAAAGACCCATCGGAAATCGTACACATCCAGCAACAGGTCATGGTGAAAGTCATACAGATTGACCCAGAACGTGGCCGCGTGGCGCTCTCCATGAAAGATGTGGCGGGATAAGTAGGTAAGTAAAAACTGTTTTATATTGCCTTGTCGTATTATATGGTAAGGCAATATAAACTAATACTGAGCACCTACCCAATCTTTGAATGCAATGACAGACGAATACTATATGAAACTGGCGCTCAAGCAGGCGCAGATGGCCTTCGAGAAAGACGAAGTGCCCGTGGGGGCGGTGGTGGTCTATCGCGACCACATCATCGCACAGACCCACAACCTCACCGAAACGCTCAACGACGTGACGGCGCATGCCGAGATGCAGGCCATCACCGCCGCCGCCAACGCCTTGGGCGGGAAATACCTCGATGTGTGTACGCTCTATGTCACCGTGGAGCCTTGCGTGATGTGTGCCGGCGCCATCGGATGGTCGCAGATGGGCCGCGTGGTGTATGGCGCCGCCGACCCCAAGCGCGGCTTTGCCGTTTTCGCGCCCAAAGCGATGCACCCCAAGACGGAAGTGGTCAGCGGCGTACTGGCCGATGAATGTGGCGCACTGATGAAGGAGTTTTTCCGCCGCAAAAGGTGAGCGGAGGAGCATCGTTCGCTTTTTCAGTATTACTTAGTAATGGCGAAATTCACCACTACTTATCTGACCTTCTGAACGCAACTTGCCATGCTCGACTATAACGAAAGAGGACACGAGGGCGAAGAGCAAGCCTGTCTCTTCCTCGCCGCGCGAAACTACAGAATCCTGGCGCGAAACTGGCGCAGCCACCACCACGAAATCGACATCATTGCCGACCAATACGGCGAACTGGTGTTCGTGGAGGTCAAGGCACGACGCAATGAAAACTATCTTCCAGCCGTCGCAGCTGTTGACGAGGAAAAACGGAGGAATGTGCGCGAGGCCGCGAAACATTATATGAATCTGCACCGCTTCGACGGCCCTTGCCGCTTCGACATCATCACGGTGGTGGGCGAGGAGAAGCCATACCGCTTCCAGCATTTCGTTGCCGCCTTCTGAGGATTTTTTCCCATAAGTAATGGGCAATCATTACGAAAACATTCATCATCATGAACATCGAACGCATCCGAGAATATTGCCTCTCCAAACCACTGGCAACGGAAGACAGCGCCTTCGGCCCTGAAGGTGTTTTGTTTCGTGTGTACGGCAAAATCTTTGCCTACCTCGACCTTGAACGCCCCGACTTGGTGGTGTGCAAATGCGACCCCGACTATGCCATTGACCTGCGCGACAAATACAATGGTATCTGCGGGGCGTGGCATTGGAACAAACGCTATTGGAACGAAATACATTTCGATGCCGACGTTCCAGAAGAACTCATCCTACACCTCATCGACCATTCGCTCTCTGAAGTGCTCAAGAAACTTCCCAAACGCACGCAAGCGGAATATGCACAGGTTTGCCTGCAAAAGGGCTGAGGCTTGGGCTATAAAGCATAAGTAGCCTACTTATCCAGACTTCCACTTACCTACTCAAGACATGAGATTCATCACATCATATCCTCCCGGATGGGAACACTGCCACGTTGACGAAACAGCATCGACGATGCTCGACCTCCAACAGCCGCCATACGCCAACGCCACTGCGCCTTTCTTGCTTCTGACGGCCGACTACCAAACGGCGGGACGCGGCCAGCGCGGCACGCACTGGGAAGCGGCACGCGGCGAAAACCTGCTCTTTGGCATCCGCCTTCACCCCCACGCCGTCCGCCCCAGCCGCCAGTTCTTGCTTTCTGAGGTGCAGGCGCTGGCTGTGGCAGAGACGCTGGAGGAGATTGTGGGCGGCATTCGCGTGAAATGGCCCAACGACATCTATTGGCTCGACACGAAGATCTGCGGCATGCTCTTGGAGCATACGCTCGTCGGTCCACAAATCGACACCACCATCACGGGGGTCGGCCTCAACGTCAACCAGGTGGTCTTTGAAAGCGATGCGCCAAATCCCATGTCCCTGCGCCAAATCACGGGCAGCATTTTCGACCGGGAACAGCTCATGCGACACATCGCCTGGCGCTTCCACCGCCTCTACCGCCGCCTGCTGAACGGCGGCGAAGGCACCATCCATCGCGCCTACCTCCGTCGCCTCTACCGCCGCGACGGCAGGCGCCACCGCTTTCGCGATGCCAACGGCGACTTTGAAGCGGAAATCAAGACGGTTTTGCCCGACGGGCGCCTCATGCTCCGCGATGAAAAACAGGAACTCCGCACTTATGCCTTCAAGGAGGTGCAATATTTAAAGGACGCGCCCAACCTGCGCTTCCGAAACGCCACACCATGCTGAAGGCGCAACATAGTAAAGTTGGTGGTAAGTAAATGCTGAGCATTATTCATTAGTAATGTACTATCTGGATGTATCTACCCCCTAAAACCTCCCCACATAATCCCCAAAAGCCATGAAGAATAACATCACCACCCGCCAGGGCGACCACGGCACGACCTCGTTGGCCGACGGCACCATCGTGACGAAAAACGACCAGAAAATTGAAGCCTGCGGCACGCTCGACGAGCTCAACTGCCACGTTGGACTTCTCCTCACCATGAACCTCCCCGAGGAATACTCCGGCATGCTGAACACCATTCAGCGCCGCCTCTTCGCCATCGGCGCCTCCATGTCGGGAACAACCTATCCCAAAGACTTCCCCACGGAAATGCACATCATGCAGATGGAGCAGTTTATCAACACCGCCCCCACCTTCCACGGCTTCATCCTTCCCGGCGGCCATCCGTCGGCAGCCCAATGCCACATTTGCCGCGCCGTTTGCCGCCGCGCCGAGCGACACGTCGTGGCTTGTTGCCGCACCGACCTCGTGCCCTACCTTAACCGCCTCTCCGACTTTTTCTTTGCCTTGGCCCTGAAATTAAATATTTTTTACGGTGTGGCTAAAAAAAATCTCTGAGAAAGAGCCTGTAATAAACGAAAAATTGTATTTTTGCGCCCAAATATAAGCGCTGGCATAAGCAAACCGCCATCGCCTGGTAGCCCATCCAAACTGCCTGCCACTGTGTGTAAAAGTATTATTGAACTATTACTTGCTTCGAACAAGTAAACTTATCTTACAACCATTATGTATTGGACTCTTGAATTAGCATCAAAACTTGAAGATGCACCATGGCCTGCAACCAAAGACGAACTCATCGACTACGCCATGCGCTCTGGCGCTCCTATGGAAGTCGTTGAGAACCTGCAGGAACTTGAAGACGAAGGTGAAATCTACGAAACCATTGAGGATGTCTGGCCAGACTATCCAACAAAAGAAGACTTCCTCTTTAACGAGGACGAATATTAATCGCTCAAACAGCTATCCAGTATAGCTTAGAGCGTTGAATATAAGCGGTATAGGAAATCTGTAGCAAGATTCCTATACCGCTTTTTACGTTCTCTTACTGCCCCAAGACAGTGCAAGCCGAATGCAATGAAGTTTACTTCAATTGCTGACTTATACTTGACATATTGAAGTCTGGGCACTTCAATATGTCTTTCTATGAGACAGGATGCACTTCCATAACAGGCAAATCCACAAATTGTATAATAAAATAGCCACAAATTGTATAATGATTTTGCCACAAATTGTATAATGAATATGGTATAATGGGTACACTTTACGATAAAGTCTATTCATTTTCAATAGTTTATTTGTAACTTTGCCTACAGAATCAAAACGATAAGGGATATGAAGCAATACAGACCTCGCATAGCAGACGGAATGTTAAGTCGCAGACTTATGGGAGTCGGCGCTGTTCTGATACAAGGCCCTAAATGGTGTGGCAAGACAACAACAGCCGAACAACAGGCAAAAAGTGTCGTGTATATGGATGATCCTGAATACATGGAGCAAAATGTAGAGTTGGCAAGTCTCTCCCCCAAAAAACTTCTTGCTGGCGCAACACCACGCTTGATAGACGAATGGCAACTTGCTCCACAACTATGGGATGCCGCCCGTTTTGAAGTTGACCATAGAGACGAAGAAGGACAGTTTATATTCACAGGATCTGCCGTTCCTGCCGATACAGATAAGATACACCACTCTGGTACGGGTAGGTTTGCATGGCTGACGATGAGAACCATGAGTCTTTATGAGTCAGGAGAGTCTACTGGTGAAGTTAGCTTAGGGGATTTGTTCAGTAAGCCTGGTGCGGATATTTTTGGGACTAACAATCTCAATATAGACTCTATAGCATGGCTCATTTGCCGTGGAGGATGGCCAAGAGCTACCACCATAAACAAAGATGTGGCATTGGATATGGCGTACAGATATTATGAAGCCGTTGTCAACAACGACATATCACGTGTTGACAATGCAAAACGTGATGCCGAGAGAACCAAAAGGATTCTCCGTTCCATAGCAAGAAATCAATGTGCACAAATTTCAGTCAGTACCATTTGTGCTGACATTGAAAACAACGATACAAATTCAGCCAATCGTCTTACGGTCGCTTCATACATAGAAGCCTTGAAAAAAATATTTGTATTAGAAGATTCTATTGCTTGGAATCCTAATTTGAGAAGTAAAACAGCAATAAGAAGTTCTGAAACCCGCTATTTCTCCGATCCTTCGATTGGAGTTGCAGCATTGGGTGTCGGTCCCAACGACCTCATAAACGATCTTAACACTATGGGGCTCTTCTTTGAATCATTGTGTGTCAGAGACCTAAGGGTCTATGCTGATGCATTGGAAGGTTCTATCTATCACTATCGTGACAGTAATGGCTTGGAGTGTGATGCCGTCCTGCATTTGAGAAATGGTAGCTATGGACTGATAGAAATAAAATTAGGTGGTGAGAAAAATATAGAAGAAGGGGCGAAGAACTTGAAGATTCTTGCTTCTAAAATCGACAATACAAAGATGAAAGCGCCATCGTTTCTTATGATACTTACAGGCACTACAAAGTATGCCATACGGCGCGAAGATGGCGTATATGTAGTTCCTATAGGATGTCTGAAACACTGACCAAGACTTTGGTCATCAATCGAAAAGGTTGATACGACAATATCATCATCTGAAACTCAATACGCCTTGCCCCCTCTTCAACGAGGACGAATACCAATCGCCGACGAGCTGACTCGCTCAGTCTGCGGACATAGAATACAAAGCGGTATAGGAATCCCACAGCAAGATTCCTATACCGCTTTTTCGAATGTGAAGAAGCGCTCAACTCGTTGAAATATTTTTGTGAGGATGCTCCCGAATGGCATATTATTGCAGCAGGTTCGCTGTTGGGAGTGGCTGTGAAAAGGAGGAGAATGACCGTACCAGTGGGAAAGGTGCAGGTTATGCGTATGTATCCGATTACGTTCAAAGAGTATCTGCGAGCCAGCGACATCCAGACATTCAATTTTGTAGAGAAGATAGAGCGACCAGAGAAACTGCCTCTCATCATACTTGACAAGTTGAAATCTGAGTATCGTAGATATATAGTATCTGGAGGAATGCCCGAAGCTGCCGTAAGTATGCTTGAAAATCAGGGCATGCAAGCAGTGGATGACATATTGCAAGGCATTTTAGACTTGTATGAGCTTGACTTTGCCAAGTATGCAGAACCTCGCGAGATACCACGCATTCATGCCATTTGGCATTCACTTCCATCTCAACTTGCCAAGGAAAACCGTAAGTTTATCTATAAGGTTATAAAGAAAGGAGCAAGAAGCCGTGACTACGAGGATGCTTTGTTGTGGCTTGAAGATGCTGGTATGATATATCGCGTGAATGCGGTGTCGAAACCGGGAATGCCTTTAAGTGCCTACAAAGAACCAGACATATTCAAGATTTATGCCAGCGACTGCGGACTGTTGCGACGATTGGCCGGACTACCGGGAAGCATTGTCATTGACCCAACTGCCAATTACACAGAATTTAAAGGCGCAATGGCGGAGAATGCAGTGCTGCAAAGCCTGTTGCCATCGTATGGTTCTATGCCTTACTATTGGTCTTCGGAAGGCAAAGCAGAGATAGAGTTTCTGTTACAGCAAGAGGATGAGATAATTCCGGTTGAGGTAAAGGCCGAAAATTGTGTCAGTGGAAGGAGTATTGTTGTTTATAATGAACGCTATCAGCCCCAAAACCGCATACGTTTCTCGTTTCTCAATTTACAGCAAAACTGCGGGATGTTAGCTTGCCCCTCGCCTTTAGCTGAGTGGGCTATGAAATGGTTGAACAAATAATAAGCGCCTCAGAAATTCGCTTTCTGTTCTTCATAACTATGTCTTTCGCTCCCATCTTACTACTTTTTAGCGAACGCCCTCCTGCGTTCGATCGCGTCTCGCCCTGCGTTCGATTGCATCTCGTCCCGCGTTCGGTCGTGCCTCGTCCCGCGTTCGCCAAAAAGTATAGGGACTGAAACGGGAAAGACGCTTCTGCTGCTGACACCTGCGGTTGTGGCGCTGCTTCTGAAAGGTAGGTGTGTTCAAAATCCAGAAAAAACTCTGCGCGGTTTTGGACCAAATAGCATGGCGGTGCGGCGCAGCGCGAACATTCGGCGAAGGTCTGAGGCGAAGCACTGTAGCTCACTTTGCTCGCAAAGTGAGCTACAGTGCTGGCGCCTCAACAGACGATTATGTGGGCCAGCGCAAATCGACGCTGCGAGGGCGCTGCTGCCAATATTTAATATTCTATTTTGAACACCCCACCTTTCAGGGGCGCTGTCGCCTTTCTGCCAACCTTATTTTTCTTGATTTTGAACGCCCTACCCGTTTGGGCAAAATCGAGTAGGAGGTAAACACTAATCATAGGTGTTTATCTCCTATTTTCATGTTTACCGACCTCTCACACCACCGTACGTGCGGTTCCGCATACGGCGGTTCCTATTTTTGGGCACCATTCGAGGTATGAACCCATGAGCGTTGGATAACCCGCTTCTCTCAACCTCTGTGAAGAAACAGCAAGGTGCATTATCGGAGAGCTACTAACCCTCCAAAAACCCTTGATATATCCCCATCTACTTGCGTCATATTTGTTGATGCCGCACCGTATGAGGTTCTTTATCCTTGTCTTCGGGAGTTTCCATGCTTTCCATATACACATGCGTATCCGTCTCCGCAGCCAGCTGTCGGTTTCCGTAAGTAAGCGTTTCATATTGGCTAGGTGATAGTAACCTACCCATCCTCTTATGTACTCCTCGAGTTTTTGCTTCCTCTTGGCATATCCCCATCCATTGCTTCTGGAAGTCAACTCTTTGAGCTTGGCTTTCATCTTGGCTTTGGCTTTCGGGTGTACCGCAAGCTGGCATTTGCCCTTTCTTACATAAAAGGTATAGCCCAAGTATTTCACCCCTCTCACATATGATACGACTGTCTTTTCCTTATTCACTTTCAGGTAAAGTTCACCTTCAATGAATCGGGTTATGGATTCCTTTACACGCATGGCTGCACGCTTGGACTTACAAAATATCATCGAGTCATCGGCATAGCGCACAAATGGGAGTCCTCGACGCTCGAGTTCCTTATCCAACTCGTTGAGCATGATGTTGCTCAGCAACGGACTCAGCGGACCACCTTGCGGCGTGCCCTCCTCACTAACTTCAAAGACTCCTTTGTTCATTACACCACTTCGAAGATATTTGTGTATTAGACTCACCACCCTGCCGTCCTTTATCGTGCGGCTGAGAATTTCTATGAGCTTACTATGGCACACCGTGTCGAAGAAGCGTTCCAAATCAAGGTCAACTACATACACGTAGCCGGCGTTTATTATTTTCTGTGCTCCTCGCAGGGCATCATGGCATCCTCTTCTCGGACGGAAGCCGAAGCTTCTCGGGGAGAATTGGCGTTCATAGATGGGAGTCAAGGTTTGGTTAATGGCTTGTTGCACCATACGGTCGATTACCGTTGGGATGCCTAATAGGCGCATCTTGCCATTGTCCTTGGGTATCTCTACCCTTTTTACTGGGTTCGGACGGTATGAGCCGTCCTGCAAGGAACGTATCAGAGCATCCTTATTAGCCAAGAGCCATGGAAGCATTTGCTCACATGACATTTTGTCGATACCGCCACAGCCCTTATTACGCTGAACTGCCTTGTAGGCGTTAAGCAGATTTTCGGGACTGAGGATGCGCTCCAACAGGTGTTCCTTGTCGAATGGTACTTCCACGATGTTGTCTTCACATATCCACATGAAGGTCTGCGCTCCCACATATCCTTCGGATTCCGTCCTATCTTTCTGTGGGCAGCCCTTGACTTCAGCCAATGTTTTCTGCATTCTTCCCGACATAAGGTATGTTTCAATTACTATCGCTTATTTTATAGGTTCTGCCCTTCGTGGAGCGTTATCGAATACCCCACTACTATGGCGTCTGCTGACTTCTCACGGCAAGCTTTACTCCATGACTTTCGTAAAAGCAACTAATCGACATGTCCGAGAGACCTCACTAGTTAAGCATGTTGACTTTCCATCTTATACCCACTTGATTTACTACTTGCAGTTCCGAGTAGTTATTGGACTTTGACTCTTTTTGCAGCCTTATCCCTGTAAGTAGCCTTATATCAAGTTTCTGTGCGTTGGGTCAGATGTTTGCCGCTGACTTCTTTCAGATTCCGCGTCACCACGGACACCCTTGTCTCTCTGGCTAGACGATTCCCACTACTAGGGCTCGTTAGGGACTTGCACCCATTAGACAACACACATGCTAGTCAAACAAAAAAGCCCAAAGCGCAGGAGCGCTTTGGGCTATCTTTTTTCCTTGGCTTATAAGGAAGCGTTGATTACAAGTTTGGGTTGATTTCGCCCCACTTTTCGATGGCAGGAACGATGTTCAACGTTACCAACTCGTCGCGCATCTTGCAGAGGTGAGCGTAAGAAGCGTCGAGAGCGGCGAGTTCTTCTGCTGTGCCCTCAGGCATAGTGTAGTGGCAGCCAGTGGCATCGAGAGTGGTATCCATGGCCATCATGATGTGGTTGTACTTCTCGTTGTTAACGAACGTACCTGCAGGGAAACGGAAGGTTTCGCCGCCCATGACAGAACGAATCATTTCAACTGAGAGGTAAGCTGGGCTCTGGAAAGAAGAACGACGACGGAGTTCGATGATCTTGGCACCGCCCTGGATAACGTCCTTTCTCATCTGTTCCCATTCAGCAACAGGGAATTCGTCTGTGCCGATGATGTCAGTGAGGTTACGACCAGCAACCTTAACCTTGCTGCCGAACACTGCCATCTGCTCGCCGTGACCGCCGAAGGTCTTGCAGCCAGTCACTTCGCTCTGCATAACGCCAAACTTCTTGGCCAATGCGCTCTGGAGACGGGTTGAATCGAGGGCAGCCAAAGTGGTCACCTGTGAAGGCTTCAAACCAGAGTAGAGGAGCGTTACGAGACCTGTCAAGTCGGCAGGGTTGAAGATGATGACAACGTGCTTAACGTCGGGGCAGTAAGTCTTGATGTTCTTGCCGAGCTGTTCTGCGATTTCGCAGTTGCCCTTCAAGAGGTCTTCACGGGTCATGCCTTCCTTACGGGGAGCACCACCTGAAGAGATGATATATTTAGCGTCTTTGAATGCTTCTGCAACGTCGGTGGTGGCCACGATGTTAACATCGCCGAAACCGCTCTGGCGCATTTCTTCTGCAACGCCTTCCGGAGAGAACACGTCGTAGAGACAGATGTTGTTTGTCAAGCCCATCATCAAGGCGGTCTGTACCATGTTGGAACCGATCATACCGGCAGCACCAACAATCACGAGTTTTTCGTTAGTCAAAAATGCCATAATTGTATATGATTTAGAAATGAATTATTTTCGTTTTCCACCGTTGGGCGTGGTTTTCAAGTGGTTGCCCTGACGGCTCTGTTTTCGAAGGCAAAAATACAAAAATACTTATGGAAAAGCGAGTGTCTGTGCGCTTTTTTTCTGTGTGGCGTGATGTAAAAAATGTAAAGAGGCGTTTTCTGTGTTGGCAAGGTCGCAAAAAGCGGCAAGGGCCGGCACTTTGCGTGTCGGCCCTTGCTTTTTGAGGGTGGTTTGGAGCGCCGACGGATTGTTCGATTTTTCCGTTGAACACTCTCTTTTACCGAGTTTCTTAGTAGATTCTCACCTTGTAGGTCAGCGTGGTTTGCGGCACGCGGTATTTCACCATCGTGTCGGCTTCGGCACCGCCGCAGCTGGCATTTCCGACACCACGGGTGCGGGCGTCGAGGTGGAGCACATTGTAGGGGCGTGCCTTCATTTCCCAATAGTGGTTGGCCTTCATGAGGTCGATGTCGGTGTATGGGAGGATGGAGAAGGCCACCTCGCCTTCGGTCTGCATGTGGAGCTGGAAGCCCTTGGCATCGCTCAGCGTGAGTTCGCGAAGGCCTTCACGTCCGCCGGTCGACTGCGGTTTCTGGTTGTATTCCACCATCTGCGGCACGGTCGTTGTGTAGCGTCCAACGGGGCAGCCGTCGAGGCGGTCGGCATAGTTCTCCCACGGCCCGTGGGCGAAATAGCTGACGCGCGAGAGGGCTGAATCGAGAAGACAGACGAGGCCGGCGCGGCGCAGGTCGGCGGTTTTCGGCGTGAGCGTCACCGTCATGTCGACAACGCCTTCCGGATAGATGGTATAGGCGATGTCCTGCGTGCAGAGCGTTCCGTCGCGGTGTGTCTTCACCACGGTGTTGCCGCCGGGGTTCTCGACAGAAATGGTGCCCTGTGCGTCCAGTCCGTTTGACGTGTTGTGGAAGCGGTCGTTCTCGTTCCAGCGGAAGTTGTCGTAGAGGAATCCGCCGTTCTGAGCAATCACGTTGCGTCCGCGGAGTGAGAGTTCGCTGAGTTGTCCCGTCTGCTTGTCGAAGGAGAGCTGGATGCGGTCGTTGCCGACAAAGAGCGTTCCGGCACCGTCTGTCATGGCGAGGGGAGCGGCCTGGCGGGCGTTGTATTCAACGGTTGCCAAGGCGGGGCGCTTGAGGAGGGAGAACTGCGCAATGGCCGCCGTGTGGCCCTGCGGGGCGTAGGACGTGGCTTGGCGGTATTCTGCTCGGAGATTGAGCATCACTTCCTTGCCTTCTTCAGCGAGTTTCTTGAGTTTCGACTTCGGCATCTTGAGCACGAGCGTCAAACTGTCGCCTGGGGCTACGGCGCCGATGCGGAGCGTCTTGGAACCTGCGATGTGGCCGTCAGCCATCACCTCATAAACAAGGTTGAAGTTGTTGAGCGTCTGGAAATTGTAGGTGTTGCGGAGCACAACGGTGACGGTGTTGTTCTTCACGTTGACCTGCGAGAGGCGGAACTTGATATACTGGTAGGCCGCCTTCACTTCTGCCAATTTGGCGCTTTCTGTGCGCGTGGCCGGAATCAAGCCATTGCTGCAGAAGTTGCCCTGATGTGGGCCGGGGAAGTCGTAGCCAGTGCGGAGGCGTCCCTTGTAGGTGCCAGCCTTGATTTCAGAAGGTTCGTAAATGGCCTGGTCAATCCAGTCCCAGATGGCCATGCCGACGATGCTCGTGCTCGTCTCAGCGCTCTCGCAATATTCCGTCATGTTGCCAGTGGAGCTACCCATAGAGTGTGCCATTTCGCAGATGAACATCGGCTTGTCGAAGGAGTTACGATACTGGTCCATCCAACGCATTCCAGGATACATCTTTGAATAGAGGTCTGAAAAACGGTTGCCGCCGTAGCTCTTGCCGTCGCGCGTTCCTTCATAATGCACAGGGCGCGTGTCGAGCTCGTGGGCCTTTTCGTAGCAATATTTGAAGTTGCCGCCACCGCCACATTCGTTTCCGAGACTCCAGAAGATGATCGACGGATGGTTGCGGTCGCGGAGCACCATGCGCTCAATGCGGTCAACGAAAGCCGGAATCCACGATTCGCGACCAGAGATGCTCTGGTTGGCGTGGTCTTCGAGGTCGGCCTCATCCATCACGTAGAGTCCGTAGTGGTCAAACATGGCATACATGCGGGCGTTTTTCGGATAGTGTGACGTGCGGATGGTGTTGAAGTTGTTTTGCTTCAGCATGAGCACGTCTTTGAGCATGTCTTCCGTTGTCACGGCGCGTCCGCGCAATGGGTCGGTGTCTTGCGTGTTGACGCCTTTGAAGAACACCGATTTGCCGTTGATATACACCTTCGAATTTCTGATGGCAATCTCGCGGAAACCATATTTCGTGGAGAAGGCCATGATGTCGTTGCCTTTCTCGTCCTTCTCGATGAAGCGCACGGTGTAGAGTTCTGGCGTTTCGGCCGTCCAGAGTTTCACGTTCTTCAGTTCGAACATCTTGGCAGTCGTGGTCTGTTTCCAGTCGCCCTTTGCCTTGATTTCGGCGAGGTTGATGGTGTCGGTCGATTCCTGGAGGAAGCGTCCCTGCGGGTCAAAGAGCTTGATGGTGACGAAGCGCGTCGCGGCCTTCGGAGCCGACTGGCTGCAGCGCGTGTCGGTGTCGTAGGTGATGTTGAGGCGTGCGTTTTGGTAGCCGTCGAAAAGTTGCGAGGTGATGTAATGGTCGCGAATGGCTGTCTCGGGCACGTTGTAGAGATAAACATTGCGGTGGATGCCGCTCATGCGGAACATGTCTTGACACTCGAGGTATGAACCGTCTGACCAGCGGAACACCTGAACGGCGATGGAGTTGCGGCCGGCACGGAGCTGCTTGGTGATTTCAAATTCGGAATCGTTGTTGGCTCCCTGCGTGTAGCCCACAAATTCTCCGTTCACCCAAACGTAGGCAGCAGAATAGATGCCGCCGAAGTGCAGATAAGTGCGGCGCTCCTTCCATCCTTCTGGAAGGTCGAAGGTGCGGACATAGGAACCGACGGGGTTGATGCCGTAGTTTTTTCCGCCGTCGTTGTAATACGGACGGGCCTTGATGTAAGGCGGAGTGTTGGAGTGTGGATATTCAACGTTGCAATAGATGGGGCGGTCGTAACCCTGCATTTCCCAGTTGGATGGCACAGGAATTGTGTCCCAGGAAGACGTGTCGAAGCCCTCCTTGAAGAAGTCGAGCGGACGCTTCGAGGGTTCGCTCACGAAGTGGAAACGCCACGTGCCGTTGAGCGAGAGATAGCGCGAAGAGCGCGGTGTGGTCCAGGGGGTGGCGTAGTATTCCTTGTCGGCAAGCATTTCAGCTTCCGAGGCATAAGGCATATAGTTGGCAATGGTCTGCTCTTTGTTGATGCCGAAGACGGCTTCGTTCTCCCAGTCGGGCGCAGCGATGTTCGGCTTCTCGATGGTTTCAAAAGAGAACCAGGCGTCGCGGTCTTTGGCATTGAGCGCCACAGACATCATCTTTCCGTTTTTCAAGGCATACATCATGCCTTTCTTTTGGGCACCGTTGGAGACGATGAGGTAAACGCCTTTCTCTCCGGCAACTGGCTCGAAGCGAAATTGGGCATTGTTCCATACGCCTTCTTCTGCTGGCCACTGCAAGAGGTGCTTGATGGAGGCGTTGGTGCCGCCGTCGTCGAAGTTTTGGTCGTAAAAGGCGTTGGTAACGATGCGGCGATCGAGGTCGAGCATGCGGATGTTCCAATATTGGCCACGGTTGAGCGAATCGGCTTTCTCGCCGATGATGGCGGCACTGTTTTCGCCAGAATCGCCATTACCCAAAACGAGTTCAGGATGGGCAACAGAGCGGATGCGGTAGGTCAGGGCCACGTCAAATCCCACCTTGGCGGCTTTGCGGATATAGAAATGGGCGGACTTGTCGGTCTTTGCCTTCTGCTTGGCGATGAGCGACACACTGCCGTCGCGGGCAATGGCGGCGGCTACCTCTGGACGATTGGCGGGAACGAGGATGACGAGGTCTTTGCCAATGCTCTCTGTTTTCCAGAGCTGGGCTTCGTCAGAACCGTTGTTCTCGCCCGTTGCCACCTGCGAACCGGCGGTGCGTAAGGCGAGGTTGGAGAACGGATTGATGAGACGCCATGCACCCGCCAGCGGTGTGATGGTCCAATGTTGCGCGGCGTTGTTGTCGTCGAGGCGCGAGCAGATCACCCGCTTCTTCTCGTTGTAGCATACGGTCTTGCCGGCATCCGCAGCGGGAATGATGTGGTAAAGCGTACCACGGGTGAACTGCGCCAGGGCAGTGGCCGTTGAAAACGCCACAACCATGAGCCAGACACATAACGACTGAATGGTTTTCAGTTTCTTCATAATTAAATTGTTAGGTTTTCTTTGTTATCTTGAAAGAGGGGCGTTTATTTTCCGCCATGTCGTTTGCTGCGGCCTCCGCGTTTTCCGCGGCCCTTTTTCTTGTCGGCTTTGCCCTCCTCGGTTTTGTCTTGGTTGTTTTTCCCAGCTCTTTGCCGCTGCTCCATCGTTTCGCTTTCGTCAGAGACCAGAGCGAAGTCGAGCTGGCGGCGTTCGAGGTTGGCACGGTCGACTTTGACGCGCACCTTGTCGCCCAAGGCATAGCATTTGTGGTAACGGCGGCCCACGAGACAATAGTTGCGCTCGTCGAATTCATAATAGTCGTCGAGCAGGGAGCGGAGCGGAATCATGCCTTCGCAGAGGGTTTCCGTCAGTTCCACATAGAGGCCAAACTCCGTGACACCGGAGATGCTGCCATCGAACTCCTGCCCGATGCGGTCGCCCATGAATTCCACTTGTTTGTATTTGATGCTGGCGCGTTCGGCCGTTGCTGCCAACTGTTCCATGTTGGAGGCGTGCTCGCAGAGGTCTTCATATTTCGTGGCGCTCACAGAGCGTCCGCCTTCGGCATAACGCGTGAGGAGGCGGTGGACCATCGTGTCGGGATAACGGCGGATGGGCGAAGTGAAGTGGGTGTAGTATTGGAACATCAAACCATAGTGGCCGATGTTGTGAACGCTATATCTGGCTTTCATCATGGCTCTCAGCGCCACGATTTCCACAGCGTTTTCCTCTTTCTTGCCCTTCACGTCTTCGAGCAGATGGTTGATGCTCTTCGAGATGTCGGTCTTCGAGCCTTCCGTGCGCACTTTATAGCCAAACTTGGCAATGAAAGCACGCAGTTTTTCGAGCTTCTCGGGGTCGGGAACGTCGTGGATTCGATAGGGAAGCACTTTGGGCTTCTTGCCCTTGGGCTGCTTGCCAATCATTTCGGCCACACTGCGGTTGGCCAGGAGCATAAATTCCTCCACGAGCTTGTTGGCATCCTTTGCCACCTTCACGTAAGTGGAAATGGGGTGTCCCTTCTCGTCCACCTCGAAGCGCACTTCCGAGCGTTCGAAGCCGATGGCACCGTTTTTGAAGCGAGCGGCACGTAGCTTCTTGGCCAGTTGGTTGAGTTTGATCAGCTCTTCTGCATACTCGCCCTCCAGCGGCGCTCCCTCAGGCAGCGGTTCTGGATGTTCGCCTGGCAGAGCCAAATCTTCTTTCGAGGCCTCGTTGTTTCTTTCTAAGATGTTTTGCACCTCCTCATAGGTGAAACGTCTGTTGGAACGAATCACGGTGTGAGTCAGATGCCAGCGCACGATTTCTGCCTTTTCGTTGAGCACAAAGATGGTTGAATAGGCCAGTTTTTCCTCATCGGGGCGCAACGAGCAGATGAAATTGCAGAGGCGCTCCGGAAGCATCGGGATGGTGCGGTCAACGAGATAAACGCTCGTGGCACGCTTCTCGGCCTCGCGGTCGATGATGTCGCCCTCATGAACATAGTGGCTGACATCGGCGATGTGTACGCCCACCTCCCAATTGCCATCGTCGAGACGGCGGATGGAAAGCGCGTCGTCGAAGTCCTTGGCATCGTGCGGGTCGATGGTAAACGTGGTTACCTCGCGGAAGTCCTCACGTCGGGCAATCTCTTCGGGCGTGATGTCGGGCGAGAGCCGCTCTGCGGCCTTCTCCACATTGGCAGGATAGGTGTAAGGCAAACCATATTCGGCCAAGATGGCGTGCATTTCGGCCGTGTTTTCTCCCTGCTTTCCAAGGATGTCTACCACTTTTCCGATGGGGCTCTTCGCACCGTCGGGCCATTCCGTTATCTTCACGACGGCCTTGTCGCCGGTCTTTCCGCCCTTGAGTTTGTCTTTCGGAATGAAAATATCGTTGGCAAGGGAACGGCTCTCCGTGATGAGGAAGCCAAATCCCTTCTCCACCTGCAACTGCCCAACGAAGGTGTCTTTGGCACGTTGCAAGATTTCCGTCACCTCGGCCTCGCGCGTGTGTCCCGGCCGGCGTGCCAGCATCGTGACCTTCACGCGGTCTCCATCGAGGGCATGGAGCGAATTGCGCTCACAAACCAAGATACACTTTCCGCCATCGTCGGGCAAGAAGGAATTTCTGCCATTGCGCTTGCGCTGGAAAGTACCCTCCATCACGTTGGAGCGCACGGCATTTCGGTAGTTTCCTTTATTGTCCGACGTGAGGTAATCGTCGAGCACCAATTCTGAGAGCGCATCCATCGTCAGCATTTTTGCCGGATGGTTTGCGGCATGTATAAAATCGAAGATTTCCTTCACACTAAATTCCCTCTCTGGCTCAGAGGCAAAGAGGTCAAGAAGTCTTTTTATGATCTGCTTCTTGGTTAAGCGTCCGCCGCTTTTCTGTTCTTTCTTGTTGCGACCCATGACTATTCAATTTAAGTTTCGCGATACGTCTGCCGCCCCTACCCGCCCCTGTTTTTGGGCCGCATCCTGCTGCGATGCACTGGCAGAGTCGAAATATCGTTATAATTACTACAAAGTAAGTTATTTTTTGGCGATTTTCGCAGTCAATTAAGGATTTATAACGCGCATCTCAAGAGATTCTTGTTAATTTTGCGGGCAAATGCAGTACTTCAAATATATAATATTCATTCTCTTCCTGTCATTGGGGTCGGAGATGGCCTCAGCACAGGTCATTCCCGACATTGACAACGTGCCAGACGACGAGATGCCGCCCGCTACGAATATGGAGATTAAGGTCATGAATAGTCGCGTCTTCTTCCACGGCGACAGCATCCCCGCCATCATCTTCCCCACATTCTATAAGTATCCCCCCATGATATTTAAGAACGACAAGGAGCGCGACCGCTATAACCGATTGGTTGCCAACGTGAAGCGACTGTTGCCGTTGGCAAAACTGGCGAAATATACCGTGATTGAGACTTACGACTATCTGCAAACGCTACCAACGAAGAAGGAAAAGGCGGAACACATCAAACTCGTTGAGGACGGACTGAAGAAGCAATATGCCCCCACGCTGAAGCGTCTCTCACGCTCGCAGGGCCGCTTGCTCGTCAAGCTCATCGACCGCGAATGTGGGCAAACAGGCTATAATATCGCCCAGGCTTTCATCGGTTCTTTCAAGGCCAACATTTACCAAGCTATGGCTTTCTGCTTCGGCAACAGCCTAACGAAACGCTACGACCCTGAAGGCGACGACCGCTATACGGAACGCGTGGTGCGCCTCGTTGAAAGCGGACAGCTGTAAGGTAGGGTGTTCAAAATCCAGAAAAATCTCTGCGCGATTTTGAGCCAAATAGCAAGTGGCGAAACAAAGCGCACATGATAAACGAACAAAGCGCGAAAAGGAGCGCCCTGAAAGGGCAGCCAG
>OLWL01000568.1_pt1 | contig 24828 bp, 20 predicted proteins | sample 1674151 | NCBI WGS metagenome assembly OLWL01 (sample SAMEA103958148, study PRJEB25191) | human gut metagenome
CTCTATGGCGTTGCACGTTACGCTGTCGCCTAAATTTATTTAGGACAATATTGATCGGTGTTCGGTATTTGTGTTGTTCTTAAAATTCTTGAATAGCAGTTTAATGCTATGCTAAGGCATGGTTTCGCCGCTCGGTCGCATTTTCTTTTTTCCAAAATACGATGGTAGTATCAGCGATCCGGCCACGAGGTATATGTAATAGCTGATCAATCGCCAAGCCAGAGCCATCATCAGGGCCATCTGCGGGCTGCCGACAAGATCGCCGTAATAGGTGGCGAAAATCACTTCGGAAATACCGCTGCCGCCCGGGGTAGGGGAAACCATGAGCAAGACCCATATTACAAATTGGCGGCCGAATACCAGCCATCCGGATGCATCGGGACAGAAGCCCCAAAATAAGGCATTGACCACCAAATATCGTGAGAACCATGATACAACAGTGGCAAAAAACACATTGAGCCACCAGCGCATCGAACGTTGGCGCAATTGGCGTGATGTAGTCACCATATTGTCGGCCATTTCGTAGGCGCTTCTTCTCCATCGGCGCAATATGCGCCGGCCAAAAGCCTTTTTGATGAATCGAGCCACTGCTTCGGGCCATGCAATTATGCCCATAAACAATAACGCTGTGTATACCACTATGCCGGCGTACACTATCCAAAAGACTATACGCACACCCAACATAAAGCCGGCATCTACTGTGCCTTGGGCAAACAAGAGGTCATTTGGTATCAATAACAGTATCACAGGACAAAATACCACGAAAAACATCTCGTCCATCAGCAGTGTGGTAAGTGTCAGTGTTGCGGCTTTGCCCAGAGATACTCCCTCTCGATTGAGATAAAACACAGCCAAGGCGCTACCTCCGACAGCAGACGGGGTTATGGCCGAAGTGAAGGCGCACATTAAATCGACGCGCACCGACCGACGCCACGTCAATTGCGGGTGTGCAATCGTGTGAAAACGCCACGTTAAGCCAAAGTCTCGTCCGACCACAAATACGCAGGCAAGCGCAAATCCGACAAGCATTTGCACATTCCAGTCTATGGCATCTAAAGCTTTGCCCCCGAATTCATCGGCAAAGAGCCATGCCGTGACGCCCAAGCCGATCAATACGGGCAAGGCAACACGTAATAATATGGAAGATAAAGAGGTCTTCATTCGTAGGACCGGGGCATAAAACAATGAAGCATAGTCAATTGGTTTATGGATGCTTGCGTCCCAAGCGCATCATTCGACTTTTTTCGTGACGGTATTTATTGTAGACAATATGCAATCGATGGCCCGTACCGCATCGGATGAGGATCCTATGTCTTCCAGCGAAAGAGCAAAGCCGTTGACCCCGGCAGCAATCATAGCTCGGATGTTAGCGGCGGCAAATGCCCCGACAGCGACAATGGGCGTATTGACGCCGGCATCGCGCACTGTTTTTACAAAGGCCGCAGCCTCGTCTACGCCCGTGTCTGTCGGTATGGTAACATAATCAATATCAAGGGCGGCCAAAGTGCCGACAGATGATGCCGATGCCGCAGCAATACCGATGATGGCCTCGGCTCCAAGTTTTTCGCGCAAAGCGCGTGCATTGGTCGATGACTCAGATATATATACGCCGTGTACGCCCATTTCAGCGGCCAACTCGGGGTTGTCTTCTATGGTTAGAATGACGCCTTGCTCACGACATTCGTTTGCGATGACTGACAATTGGGCGCGGGCGTCCTGGTCGGGAATATCATCGATACAAACCTGTATCCATCCACATCCGGCCTGTACGGCCAAATGAGCCTGTTCGGAAAGTTCGAGCCCTATATGTCTTTTTGCAATGAATAGTAGCATGGTATAATATGTGGACTTATGTTATTTGTGGACAAAGGTAGTGATTATGCGCGTACACACAAAAAAAAGGCGAACAATTCGCCTCCGGTAATGCTAAAATATGGGAGAGTACGAATACCGCACGTCTAAGACAACAATGTCTTGGTGATAGTGTCGGAAGCCTCTTGCAATTGTTTCTCGTATGGTATACGTTCTTCGATTTGTCGACACCCGTATAGCACCGTGGCATGGCTGCGACCTAAACGTTGTCCTATGGCCTTGAATGACATCTTGGCAAGCTGTTTGGCCAGGTACATCACCATCTGGCGTGCATCCGAAATTTCGCGCTTGCGCGAGGAGGTAAATACCAAACTCTGTTCCACGTTGTAGTATGAGCACACTTCGCGAAGCACATCATCAAATTCGGTGCTGCGCCGAGTGGTGCGTATGGCATTGCCCACGACGTTGCGAGCCAATTCCAGGGACACCGGGATGTTACAGAAAGTCGCACGTGCCACTATCGATGTCATCACGCCCTCAATGTCACGGATGCTGTCGGTGACGTTATTGGCTATATAAGTCATCACATCGTCCGGCAATTCAATGCCTTCGCTTGCAGCTTTTTGGCTGAGTATGTGTCGACGCAATTGCAGATCCGGACGCTCGAGACGTACGGAAATACCCCACTTGAAGCGGCCGAGCATACGCGCTTCAAAACCTTTCATATCTGCGGGCGCACGGTCCGAAGACAGTACAATCTGTTTGTTGTTGAGATGCAGATAATTGAATATATTGTAGAACATGTTTTGCGTTTTGGGCTTGTCGTTCAAGTCCTGGATGTCGTCTACAATAAGGGTGTCTATACTCTGATAGAAATTGAAGAACTGGTTGGTCTCGCCACGCATGTGAGCTGTAGTGAACTGGCTCTGAAAAGTGCGCGAGGTAAGGTATACCACCCTCATGTCGGGGAAACGTTCTTTGAGGCGTATGCCTATGGCTTGGATAAGGTGGGTCTTGCCCACGCCGGTGTCTCCGAAAATAAAGAGGGGATTGAACGTCTTGACCTGCGGGTCGTTGGCTAAAGACTCGGCTATGATCAGGGCGTTTTTGTTCGATGACGACACACAATAATTCTCGAAAGTAAACCTAGGGTTGAGTTGTGGGTCTACCGAACCGACAGGTCGTGGCGCAAAGGGATTGGCCACCGCCGGCGTAGTTACAGCCTTGCTTCGCGGTGTGCTGGCCACGTCCACTTGCGTGTCAGGCTCTTTGCTTACGACATTGAACAGGTAGTGCAATTGTACGTCCGGGCCGTATACTCGGTGCAGTATAGGCCCTATGATGTCAAGATAGTTGGCTTCTATATGCTCGGCAAACAACGGCGTCGGAACCATCAGTTTAAGGTCATTGCCGACGTGGCTCACTTCGCTGATGTCCTTGAACCATAGGTCATACTCGCTTGCGCTAACTTCTTTACGGATTAGCGTAAGACAATCTTCCCATAGTGGCGTATGGCTGCCCGGTTTGTTCATAATCAGTTAAGTGGTAGACCCGTATTTTGCAGAAATATCTACCTGCGGCGAAAGATGGCTGACGCTGCAGGCGCATAACGTGGAATGCAAAGTTGGCGATTTTTTTTTAATCTGCCAAAAGATATTTTCACAATTGTCGGCCAAATTCTTCTAAAAACCAACAAGCCAGGGCGTTTTGTCGGAGCATTTTTTTTTTGTAACTTTCGGGCGTTTTTGGACGGATGTGCCGTACATCGACACAACGGCCGATAGTTCACACCATCTACTCATTATGGATTACAAGACTCCGTTATTCAGCATTATCACAGTAACTTACAATGCTTCTACTACGCTTGGCCGTACAATGCAAAGCGTGGCGGTGCAGTCATGCGACCGATATGAACATATAATTATGGACGGAGTGAGCACGGATGACACCGTGACTATTGCCCGAAAGTATGCCGATAGTCGCACGCGTATTGTCTCGCAACCGGATGCAGGATTGTATGATGCCATGAACAATGCTATGGATATTGCCTCGGGTGAGTATCTTATATTTCTTAATGCCGGAGACAAATTCCATGATGCCGGGGTGCTGCAACGCCTTGCCGAGGCCGTAGAAGCCAACTGCCGCCCCGGCATAGTCTACGGACAGACGAATTTGGTGGATGATGAGGGGCGGTACATAGGTCCGCGACACCTCAAAGCCCCGCGTAAGTTGACTGTCAATTCTTTCAAGAAAGGAATGCTGGTTTGCCACCAAGCTATGGCTGTACGCCGCGATATAGCTCCGCTCTATGATACGAGATGGCGCTTCTCGGCCGATTATGACTGGTGTGTCGTATGTCTGCAGCGCTCGCCTAAGAATGTGTATGTAGACTGCACGCTAATTGACTACTTGTACGAGGGGATGACCACTCGTAACCACGGCGCATCACTTCGTGAGCGTTTTCGCATAATGGCTCGCCACTATGGACTTGTACCGACCATGCTGCGACATCTGGGCTTTGCACTGCGCGGCTTCGGGCGTAAACTCGCCAATCCTCGTAGCAGGCAATGACTACCCAAATCGTAGATTCCGTCACATGGGCGCATAGTCCGCGCGAATTCTATGGTCCGATAATAACCTATGGTTTTGCTTGGCTTATATGCCTTGACGGTAATGTGGCAGGCTGCCTGTTTACACTGTTTGTCCGATAAAATTTTATGTTTATGACGGACAATGTCCGAAATCGACCGCTTTTTGTCCGAAATATTCACCCCTCCTAAGTGTATGTGTGTTAATTTTGCACCTGTAAGAACTCGCGTGTCTATGTGGTGTTAGTAAGGTGTTCCGACCTGCCGTATAGCCGACGACCTGTCAATGCACGACATCCAACTTATACAAAGACCAAACTAAACAATACAATACTAATCTCAAAGAAAAGATTTATATGAAAAGAAATCTACTGACATTTGGCATACTTGCCGTAGCTATGCTGTTGCCTTGCGTGGCTTCAGCCAAAAACATCGCCGGCTATCCGACCGTCGATGGCTGGGATTACACAGTTTACGATGATGGAACAGCGGAACTTATCAGTGCTCCCGGAGCCACCGGCTCTGTCGTTGTCCCCGACGTAGTCACGCACAATGGCAAATCCTACACGGTTACCTGTTTGGGCGGACAATCTTTCAACGGGAATAAAAACATCACTGCGATACAGTTGCCTTCGGGGCTCAAAGAGCTTGGGGGACGTGCCTTAGCTTGGTGTGAGAATCTGGAAACGGTCACCGGCGGTCCCGAGGCGTTAGAGAACATATATCAATATAATCTTATGGGCTCGAAATGGATGGAAAACCAGCCGGAAGGTCCCGTCTACTTCAAGAAATGGCTGATCAACTTCAAGGGTAAGTATGAAGAGGACGTCTTCGCTCTGGCTGAAGGCACCATCGGTGTGATGCAGTGGGGCGTATATAAGGGTATCAGGTCTAAGGTTATGCGCGTGCCGGCATCCACAAAGGATATAGATATAGTCACTATTATGAACGATTATGACGGAATGCACTATCTGGAGCGTTTCGAGGTAGACAAAGGCAATACGACATACTTCAACGACGAGGTGGGTGCTTTGTACAAAAATGGCGTGTCGATCACTATCAACGAGGTTGAACATACCGGTGTTGCGTTTGTATGTCTCCCGAAGGCAAATCCCGCGAAGGTCTACAACGTGCTCCCCGGCACAAAATTCTTGACGGCAAAATCCCTGAATAACCGGAGCCTGGAGCAGTTCAACGCCCCCGAAGGCGTAGTGTATGTAGGCAACGAAGTCTTCCGCTTTAATTCTCCCAAGGGAGTCGACCTGCCTTCGACCGTCCTAAAACTATATGACTCTTTCTACGTGGCAGAAGGTGTCGAAACGGTTGCGCTTCGCGCCACCACAGTGCCTGAGTATACTAACGACTTATTCTACAAATGCCCGAATGCCACGCTGTATGTACCGGATGCTTCGGTAGACGCTTATAAGGCTGCTACGGCTTTCGCCGTAGTTAAGCAAATCCTGCCGCTGTCGCAGTATTCCGCAGTGAAGGATGTCACCGCCGCCGAAACCTCGGCAGAAGTGACCGCCATCTATGGCATCGACGGCTCGGTGCGCACCGCCCTGCAGCCCGGCATCAATATCGTACGCTATAGCGACGGTACCGCACGCAAGGTTATGCACCGCAACTGATAGGCCCTTAAGACAATCGATATATATTGCCTCCGCCGTAAGGATGACAGACCTTACGGCGGAGACCGTTATATATGTGGGAATGTGTTGTGCATGTCGCGTATCGAGAATGATTTGTACGCCCCGAAAAAAAACGCTAACTTTACAGCGAGAGACGTACCGTACTCAATACACGGTCGACAAAAAACAGACAAACACACATTATGTATATACTCAATACAACATTCCATGTAGACAATAGAGTGCGCCGGGACTTCTTGGACTGGGCACGCAAAGTATATATGCCGGCAGCCATCGACACAGGGCTGTTTGGCAGCGCACGCCTGCTGCGCGTGCTCACAGATACCGATCCCGAAGGCGTGAGCTTCGCATTACAGATGGACTGCGAAAGCATCAGCGAGGCCCGGCGATGGCATGATGAGACGGCCACGCTGCTGCGAGACGATATGTCCCAACGTTGGGGTGACAAGGTGTTATTCTTTACCACATATCTCAAGGACGCCGAATGAATTCCGGAGAGCCCAAGGAAGGCGGTTTTGACCGCATAATCATTGGCATAGACCCGGGCACGAATGTTATGGGCTACGGCATACTCGGCGTGTGGGCAAATAAACCCACTTTGGTCGCTATGGGCGTCATCAAACTGAGTCGTTTCGAAGACCACTATATGCGTCTGCACCGCATATACGACCGGGTCTTGGGCCTTGTCGAACAATACCTGCCCGACGAAATGGCCATAGAGGCACCATTCTTCGGCAAAAATGTCCAAAGTATGCTCAAGCTGGGTCGAGCGCAAGGTGTGGCCATAGCTGCGGCTTTGGCGCGTGCCGTGCCTATCACAGAATACGAACCGCGCAAAATCAAACAGGCCATTACCGGCAATGGTGCCGCCTCAAAGGAGCAGGTGCGCGAAATGCTACGCCGTATGCTAAGCATTCCGAAAGTGGACTTGGATATCGAACTGGATGCCACCGATGCTTTGGGCGCTGCCCTTTGCCACTTTTATGAGTCTTCAAAGCCGGTTATCGCCAAGTCTTATTCGTCTTGGAAGGACTTTATAGCCAAGAATCCGGATAGGGTCAAATAAGGCGGCGATTATTCATGACTCGTTGTAGACGAGTTCCGACACAGGTCTTGTGTGGTTGCTATATATATCGTTCCTTAAACGCCTACTTGAAGAACAAACATGCGTCTCCGTAGCTCAGGAAGCGGTAGCCGTGAGCCAAGGCATATTCGTATACTTCGCGCCACATAGGGTCGCCAATCATGGCCGAGACAAGCAACAATAGCGTTGATCCCGGTTGATGGAAATTGGTGATCATACCATCCACCATCATATATCGATAAGAAGGCGCTATCATAAGGCGAGTGTGTGCAGTCAGATGCTCCATATCATTGGCATCAAGATACTCGTAAACGTTGCGCATTGCCTCGGTACGCGTCAGTCGCGGATGCTCGTCTGAATAGGCATACCATTGAGGAACAACGCCGTCCCAACGGCCTTGACCGATAAGGCATCCGCAATGATAGAGACTTTCGAGCGTGCGTACACTGGTGGTGCCCACGGCAATAAGCGGACGTTCCGGAGCCAAATCGGCCAAACGTTGTATCAAATCGCGCTCGACTACCACGGCTTCGCTGTGCATCTCATGTTCACCGATACATTCGCTCTTGACCGGGCGGAAAGTGCCGGCTCCCACATGCAATGTCACCTCGGCTCGTTCAATACCTTTGGCATCTAATGCAGCAAGCACTTCGGGCGTAAAATGTAACCCCGCCGTAGGTGCAGCTACCGACCCGTCGATGCGCGAAAACACCGTTTGATAGTCAATGCGGTCGCTTTGTTCGCTGGCACGATTGAGGTATGGCGGAATGGGAATCTCGCCCGCGGCATCAATGACCCGGGCAAATGAAGCATCCGAGTCCCAGCTAAGACGCACCAGCGACTCACCGCCGGGGAGTGTTTCGATACGTTCGGCTGTCAGGCATAAGTCTTGTCCGTCGATATTAATGAGCCCGTGTAGAACTGTATCCGCATTCCATCGCTTCGAATTACCGACCAGACACTTCCACACTACCGGTCCGCTTCCGCCGAAACAAGTCTCGTAGTCCGCCGGACTTACGGGCTCAAGGCAAAATACTTCGATGAGTGCGCCTGTCTCCTTGCGAAAACGCAACCGCGCATTGATGACGCGTGTATTGTTGTATACAAGCAACGTATTCTGCGGCAGATAATCGGGTAGGGCGGCAAATACCGTATCGGATTCAATGCCCGAAACGCGACGTGCCACCAATAGTTTGCAGGCATCGCGCTGAGCCAACGGGTGCTTGGCTATGCGTTCGTCCGGTAAGTCGTAGATATAATTTTGGATATGTATCTTTCGAGGATCGGTAATTGTGCCGCTGTTGTTTTGTTCCATCATAAAACTATTAGTCATGAACGGGGAGACTGAAGCCCTGACGTACAAACATCTCGACTAAGGCCTGCGAAAAGGCCTCATTGCCTGTTCGGGGATAGCGTACTTCGGCGTATACTTGTGCAAGATTTTCCTTGCCGTTTTCTTGAACAAAGCGGCGATTGGCATCCATATCTTCTTTATCCTTATAGGCGGCGGATATTTGGGCATCCTTAGGCTCTTTGTACCTGTCATGATGAACAATATGGGAAACGTCCAAACGATCCTCGCCCGAGACGGCGCTATCGGGTACGCCGAAGGCCAAAGTAGTTACCGGCACTACCAAAGAAGGCAGCTCTAAGATTTCGGCGATATCCTTGCCGTTGAAAGTTGTAGTTCCGAGATAGCAGCATCCAAAGCCGCGCATTTCGGCGATGGTGTTAAACTGTTGAGCGAACAATGCCGTATCTATCCATGCCCAAGCTAAGGCCTGTATATTGTCCACGCCCGCATCGGCGCCATTGAGACTGCACCATCGTGTATATCGATGTAAGTCGGCGCAAAACGTCAGAAGGACAGGCGCTCCGACAGCCGCCGGCTGATTGAAATGTGCATCGTTCAGGCGTTTGCGTCGCTCACCGTCATTATGTGTCACCACCAGGCTGTACAACTGCATATTGCCCGTATTGGGCGCATGCATAGCCTGTTGTGCAATATCTTCGATGGTCGCATCAGCAATGTCTATATCTTTGAAATGGCGGCATGTACCGCGGTTTTGAAAGTATGTATTTCGATCCATGATAGTCTTAAATGTCGCTTTTGAAGCATCAAAGTTACGACTTTTTCGAGTAATAGACCGCATTTTTTGAGCCTGATTAAAATATGGAGCCACGGCATTAACGCCACAGCTCCGTATGTATTAGTGATTTAGAGTATTATTTCACCTCGTAATCGTTCTCGATGGCAAACTTCGGCTCGTATTTAGGCATCGTTATGCGGTTGCCTTTCTCATCAGTTATATAGACTTCCACTTTGCCCTGGCTGCGTGCCGATAGACGCTCTTGCAAGTGATTCAGAAAGTCCTGCTGTTCGCGAAGAGCTTTTTTTCGATCGACTTTGCTGTATGTATTAGCTTGATATATAGGAGTGATGGCTTGATTCGTGTTTTCGATGCCGGTTGCTACAAAGCGGAAATTGGAATTTGGCGCATACGCTTCCAAAATCAGACCCGGCAGTCCGCTCAGTTTCCATGGTCCGTCAGATACGGGTATTTCGGGCGAGAACCAGGCCTTCCACTGACGGCCGTGGTAGCTACAGACTGCAAGCATGCACTCATATCCGAGTATGGTCTTGGTGCTGTCGTCCACCATCTCCCATTGTTGTCCCATGGGTTCGGTATATGTTCCGGGTTCGTCCGCCCATTTGTCATATACCGTAACAGTCGAAGATGCTGCATCCTTATATACATACAGACTCTCGATCTTATGAGGTGCATTGCCTTTGGTCTGATTGATGGTTATGGAGCCGTCAGGATTCTTTGTCATCCATGCGGCCATTTGGATGTCGTTGAGTTGTTTCTTGCCTTCCGGGGTTGAGGTAAGCGAGTCGCAATATTCGCTCATAGTGTTGTAATACTTAGAGCCTTGCACGCCTGCCAGTAATACCATATCACGTTTTACCTGTTTAGTGAAGTTGCCTGAGCGAGGCGTAGCGTACGCCTCGTATGCCACTTTGATTGTGGCTTGTTGTGCCGATGCACATACAAATGAGCTTATCCCAAGCATCGTAAAAATTGCTTTAATGTTCATAGTATAGTGCTTTATATGAATTAAGTATTGTCCCTATTTTGTCAGTGTTATTGTCAGCAGCAGCTCGCGACCTCGCAGGTTTCGTTGCGACTCAAAAGCTGCAGTTTTGCTGTATGTTGTGTAATTGTATGTTCGCTTGTCCAAAATATTGCTCAGCGATGCAGACAATTCGATACGCTTGTTCAGTGTGTATGTTACCTTGGTATCGAGCATCAAAACATTCTTGTATAGACCGTCTGAAATCTCATTGTGGTAATGTTCGCCCGAGATATCCCAGCGTAATTTGTTCATGGGAAATACGGAGATATTCATCCTGTTGACAAGGCTGCCAAGCCAAGATGCATCGTTATCGTCCATGGAAAGGCGGTTAGCTTCATAATCGATGCTATAGTCAGCAGATATACATCCGAGTGGCCTCGTAGAAATGCTACCCCCAACGCTATATGTTGTGCTGATAGTGGAAATAAGCTGAGATTGGTAATACTGCCTGGCATTGGCGCGACTGAACAATCCTTTAGCCTTTATGGTTCCGTGCATGAAGTCCAAAGATTGTCCAATGTTGGCCATGGAATACATCGTACGAGAGGACATAGCCGCCGATTTGTAACCATATACAAGGTAGTCGCCATAGAATATTTGGTCGATAGTGTATGGCGAATGGTTCCACGAATGTCCGAAAGTAGCATTGGCAAACAATCCGCGACCTGTATTTTTGAATGCGGCCGAGGCGCTCACTCGCTGAAATGTGTTGTTATAAAAATCATCAGCGCCACAGGCGAAAGTCTTGTACGAAGACATAATCATCGAGTTGTGTATCTTCGAAATATCCATAGGCGCACGTCCGGCGCTACCATTGAGCGTAAGCTTCAAACGGTTCTGCGGAGTCCAAACGACCTTAACATCGGGCGAAAAATACACTTGCGAAGTCGCCTCCAACGCCTTGTCGAAGCCATAATGGGCAAATGTCAACGGCAGCTCGACCATAAAATTAACAGCGCGTACCATATACTCGAAACGCGGCTTTGCATACACGGCGACATTTGATGTATTGAGAGCCTCGTATGTCAATCCGGGTACGCCCGAAGGCAGAGAGGACAAGTCGGCATCAAAGTCTCGTATATTGGCTTTGACACCGGCCGTAACTCCGACATTGATACCCTTGAATACAAAAGCGTATGCAGCACTCTCATGTGTATAAAAGGCGCGGTCCGAAACATGTTGGCGCATAGCATTGCTGCCGTTCGGTATCACCGTAAGCGTCTGAGGAAGGGACTCCCATTCAATCTGGCTGGCAAATGTTACCAGATGTTTGCCTGCAAAGCGTTTAATGGCTTTGAGGTTATTGGCAATATAATAGTCAGGCAATGATGCCGTCTGCATATTGTCAAAGTTGCCTGCCGTTGCCAGACGCATATCGTCCCAATCGATATTTGTCTTTAAGTCGTTATTAAGGTATAATGTCTTTTGGTTGGTCTCGTAGCTGAAATTTCCGCTAAGGCTATGCGCATGTTCTGTACCCGAACGATGTTCCGATATGATGCGGTTGCCACCATCATCAGCGCCACCATAGTATGTGCTGACAGTCGTAGCATCGGCTGTCAGCCTGTTAAACGAGTAGTCCAGATTGACCTTCAGTTCGCCTGAGCATATCTTGAATACATTGTTTGCAGACACTATAAACGAACGGTTAAACAGTGTACGCCGACAGTCAAGCGAAGGCACGGACGGCAGACCTATATTGATATATCGGTTTAGCGAAGTACCACGACTGTTTCCTAAAAAATCAGTTGTGATCGGGGACAGATCTTCGCCAGTATTGTTGGCTCGCGCCGTTATGATACTTTGCATTGACGGCATGATGGCTAAGGCAAAAAACTCACCATCCCATACAGCGCCTTCGGGTTGCCACGACCATCCGCCACCCGAATGTCCGTGGACATTCCATGTTGCTTTGGCATGGCCTTTCATTTTCAGGTTTATGGCCGCACGGTCCGAAAACACCGTACCCAATAGCACTTGTAACGGCTGGTGATTTTCCATAACCTGCACTGCGCCGACATCGTTATGGTTGATGCCGTTGGTCGCAACGCCGTATTTTCCGCCAAGCATATCGGTGCCTTCGATATAGAATTTGTTTATAGCCTCGCCCTGATACTGAACTTCGCCTGAAGGCTTGACATCAATACCCGGCATATGTCGGAGCACGTCGCCTATACTCTTGTCTTGAGGTTGTGCAAATGCCCCCACATTATAAGATAATGTATCGCCTTGAGCCCTAAGGCGTTTGTCGCGTATGGATACTTCGTTGAGTGTATATACTTCTGCGGCCATACGTATGGTCAGAGGAAATGATATGCTGTCTAAGGAGAAACTCTGGCGAGCATAACCCACAAGCGAAGCCTCAAGCCGATACCCTGCAGATGTGTCCGGCGCTTTGAGTGTAAATGCGCCATCGGCCTTAGTTGTACAGAATTGTTTGATTTTGCCGGCGTCATCGCGTATCGTCACCGACACCCCGGCCATAGGCTCACCGTCGGCGTCATCAATGATAAGCCCGGTTATTGGGGCTTGAGCTACAGCTTTGATGGTTATAGCGGCAAAAAACTAATGTGATATATGTGAATACCTTCATAGTTCAATGAAACAAGTGTAAAATTAACGCTTTTGATGCGTATACGATGTTAACGAAGTTTATTTGTGTCGGCGGGTTTTGTTTTTTTTGTTAAAATGTGTTATCAATCAAGCTGTTACATTATTTATATATTAAATTCTATCCGAAAAGGCGGCGTCTGATATGACAAAGCCCCAGCTTGTGAAAGTTGAGGCTTTGTTTTATGTTTTACAACAGGTTTAAAAATGGGGCTGCGCCTATTTTGACACAGCCCCTTTGAAATTAGGACTAATTCTCTAAGGATAATTACTTAGAGAATGTGTTTGCGAATTATTCAGCAGCTTTATCTGCTTTTTCGGCATCCAATAGGATGGTGATGTAGCTGTTGGCGTCAAGTAGACCGCGGACATAGGCTTTGATGTCGTCTGCCGAGATAGCGTTGACTACATCTACATATCCGTTCCACGTATCAACGTCGTTCAGCATGGTAGCGGCAATGGCACTTGCCCAAGAGTCGTTCTTTTCCATGTCATCATTGGCGTTTTTCACCAGATACTTTCGAACGGTAGTTATATCTTCATCAGAAACCTCCTTGGACAGTCCCTCAAGGATGTTGCGAACTTCGGTGAGGACTGAGTCGCGCAATTCGGGCTTCATGGGCCATGCAATTTGCATGAGCGTATTGGTAGAACCCTGACGCGAAAGTATGCCTTGTGCCGAAATCGAATAAGTGGCCCCCATCTCTTCGCGAACTTTGCGGAGCAGACGAGATGTCAGTATTTGGCTGGACATGGACATCAGAACTTTGTTCTTGGCCGTATAAGCCTGTTTAGTGCAGATACCAATAAAAGCCCAAGTCTGAGGCGTGGTCATCGCCGTAGTGAACTCCTTGGTTTTGGTGCCCTGAGCAGCGTTGAAGCCTTCGACAGGGGCATATTCGATGCTCTTGCCATTGGTGGGAAGAGTGCCCAGATATTGGTTAGCCAATTGGGTGAAAGCCTCCATATCGATGTCACCTACAAAGACGAATGTATAATCCTTAGGGCTTGCGAGCATCGCGCGAATGATATCCACGGTGGTCTCGCGATTGGCCTTGCGTATAGCCTCTGTCGAGATTGCTTGCTTGGCAGCAGCCCCAAAAAGAGTCTTCATTATGTCGCGGCCGAAGATGTACTGCGGGTCTTTCTCTTGATTGGCAAGCATACCTTCGAACTTACTCTGCTGAGCGGCAAATTCTTCGGGCTGTATATCGAAGGATGTAAATGTGGCATAAACCATCTCCATGAGGGTGGGGAGGTTTTTGGTCGTAGTCTTGCCTCCGATTTCGCGGTTATAGGTGTCAAATCCGAGGTTGATGTTCGTTTGTTTGCCCGACAGATACTTCTTGAGGTCTTTGTCTGTGTAGGTGCCGAGGCTATATTGTCCGAGGGCATAGGGCATAAATATGATTTCGTTTGCCGCTTCAGGTTTGTAGTTGGCCAAGCCACCGGTAGCTATGGCATCGAAAGCGATTTCGCTCTCTTTGAATTTGGTGGGTTTCACAATCACACGCACGCCGTTGGCATAAGTGATTTCAGTAGCATCCCAAGCATCGTTGTGTGCCACTTTCGTGGGCTTGACAGCCTTAGGCAGATTGGGAATTAACGGTTCGGACTTCAGTTCTTCTTTGAACGGTTCGATATTCTCGGCTTCCACGCTGTCGATTACTCCGGCCAATTGTGCTTCAGTCGGAACGATGACATTGTCATTGTCCGGGAACATTCCCATAAGCACACGATTGTCATTTCCGTACATCTCGGGAAGAAGGCTGTTGATTTGCTCTAATGTAATCATCTGGGCAATCATCTGCATAGTCTTATACTCGAATTCGATTCCGGGGATGGGGTCGCCTGTTGTGAAATTCTGAGCATATTCGCGGCAGTACGAGGTGTTTTCGCGAGCACCTCGCTGGTCGTATTGTTTCTCATATTGAGAGAGAATTTCGGTACGTGCGCGATCATATTCGCTGACGGTAAATCCACCACGTACGGCACGGAGCAATTCACGATAGGCATCGCCAAATGCTTTGCATGTATCGTTACCCTTGGCTATTACGTAAAGTGTGAGGGCATCTTTGGTCTTGGACAGGAAGAAATTACCGATTTCGACATTGGCATAAGCGAATGTCGCATCAGGAGTGGCGGCAATATCGGCCAAACGATGGTTAAGCATCGTAGTAATTGCTTCCGTCAGGTATGTGACAGGATAGTATACAAAGGTACCGCGCATCTGCTTGGGCAGCAACTGTTCCTTCTGCTTAAACATAAACATGATTGTACTTGTGGTCTGCTCCTTATCCTTGCCTATTGCATATATGGTTCCGGGGGTATCCTGGACTTGTACAAATTCGCGGGGCTGAGGATTTTCGGGCATCTTGATAGGGCCGAAGATAGCCTTGATTTGTGCTTCGATGTAGTTGGGATCAATATCGCCCACGACGATGATGGCTTGGTTGTCAGGCCTGTACCACTCCTCGTAGTAGTCGCGAAGAGCTTGCGGCGGAAAATTATCCACGACCTCCATAGTACCTATGGGCAGGCGCACGCCATACTTATTGTCAGGGTAGATTGTGGGTAATAGTTGCTCGTACAAGCGCATTGTGCCTACCATGCGCATACGCCATTCCTCATGGATGACACCGCGTTCGCTGTCTATTTCCTTGGGATCCAGGAGAAGTCCGTCAGCCCAGTCATGCAAGATAAGCAGGCACGAGTCCACCACTGCTTTGTCTGCTACGGGAACGCTGGAGATGTTGTAGACGGTTTCATCTACACCGGTGTAGGCATTGAGGTTTTGACCGAAGCGAACACCTTTCGTTGCCAGCCAATCGATGACCTTATTGCCGGGGAAATTGACCGTTCCATTGAAGCACATGTGCTCCAAGAAGTGAGCTAAGCCTCGCTGACTGTCATTTTCGAGAATTGAACCGACATTCTGTGCAATAAAGAAGTCAGCTTGCCCCTTAGGGGTTTCGTTGTGGCGGATGTAGTACGTCAAACCATTGTCAAGACGTCCTACGCGCAACGCGCTGTCGGCGGGTATCTCAGGCATACCCTGGGCGTTAACGCCCAAGATGCCTATAACAGCCGCAGACAGGCTCATTAATAGCTTTTTCATTTGTTATATCATTTAATGTTATGCGATTACTTATTCGTAAATCATATAAGTTAGACGTTCCGTTTTGGAAAAAATTACACGACTATCGGTTAAAGTTTGTTAAGCATCGCTAAGTATAGCGTGGCTATCAGTCGTTAAGGTCTTCGAGACCGAAATAAGTGATGCCTTTAAGCGACAGCAAGTCCACGAGTTCATAAGGCTCGAATGTAATTTCGATATTTCCTTGAGCGTAAGATGCGATTTCGTAAGGTTGGTACGAAAAGACTATTTCGCCCAAAGAGTTGATATAGAAATTACCGTTTTCAGGCAAGCCTTCAACATCCGTGGGGCCTATGGCGCTGAACAGTTCACTGGCGCGGTCTCCAATAATACGCGGCAGATTCTTCAAACCTTTGGTTGAGAATAAGTCGTGGAGCGTAATGACTCCCTGCAATGTAGATTCGGCCGAATAGCCGAAATTGATATATCGCGTAGAACTTATGCCATGAGCGGCGCCGGGTTCAAGGGACTCGGAATGCACGCAATAGACAAGTAGCGAGGGTGTCAGTGTATACACAAAACCGTTGACACTGGCCTCGCCAAGGGTCGTAGCATCTTCGGCGTAAGCCGATACGGCCTTGTATCCCCCCTCGGACGGGCGTGTGCGCATCCACGTGGCTGCAGCCGCCATGACAGATGTCCCGGGCTTCGAATCAAAGGCATATGCGCAAATGCTGTCGCACAAAGCCGTAATGTCAGCCGATGCTACACGTAATGGCATTACGATACTAACCGAGTCATAAAACTGAACATCCTTGTCGCAAAGGAAATCGGCGGCAGAACCCACGAGCGAATAAGTAGCGCTGCGCTGAAAGGTCGTAAACGCAAGGTCGTTCCCTGACTGACCATTGATGGTACAGCGATCTGTGCATGATGCTAATCCCGAAGTGAGGATGCCACCCAAAGCGATAATTAAAAAATTGAACTTCATAATGTATATAGTTGCTTTAAAACATTCTATGATATGTAAAGGAGTGATGTGTCAGCTATGTATCGTAGCTTATATATAACGTATGAACTATCTTTTTGTATTTATCAATAAAAATAGTTTTCTCATTCCTGCATCAAAGCGCCCTTGGTGTCCTTCAAAGCCCTATACACCTGGCTGAACAGCCGAGGACGGATGCCGCAGGCATTGAATGCATCGTTGTCACGCGTAGGGTTGACGCGGTTGCACAGGAAAATAAAAAACATGTCGTTGGCCGGATCTACCCAAAACACCGTGCCCGTAAACCCAAGGTGTCCGAAAGTCTCGGCAGTAGCCTCATCGCAAGTGGGCGAATTATTGGGATTGGTCATATCAGGCTTGTCAAACCCCAGGCCTCGACGGCATGTAGAGCTATGGTCTGTCGTGAACAATTTGACCGTGCGTTCCGACAAAACTCTGTCTCCGCCATATACGCCGCCGTTAAGCCACATCTGGCACATTTTGGCAAGGTCGTCCGCATTTGCAAAAAGGCCTGCATTGCCTTGCACGCCGCCGCTGAAGTCAGCCATTTCGTCGTGCACATATCCCCATATGGTTTGACGGCGCAGGTACGTGTCCTTTTCGGTAGGCGCAATCTGCGAGCGCGGATATTCGTCCAACGGGCGATAGCACATCGTAGTCATGCCAAGAGGTGCCCAAAGATGGGTTTTGCACCACAGCTGATGCGGTGTTGCGGTAGCTCGCTGCTCTGCATCCATGAGCAGGGCAAAATTGAGGCACGAATAGTTGTAACGCTTTGAGGCTCGCAATGGTATATTGTAAATGCGGTGCATCACGCTATCGTAGGTGCACCGTCCCACATATATGCCGTCGGCACTTGCTATGTCAAATTGTGCCGTACGTATGGGCGAGGATATGTCTTGGCGCAACTTCGCAGAAGTGGCGCCGAATAGGCCGCGCTGCACCTGAATAGTGTGTGCGCTGTCCCTCCGGTGTACTAATAGCGGGCGAGCATATGTAGCCGTATCCATCATCATGTCAAACATATTAAGTGCCGCCGGCATACCGCTCTCGTGATACAACAACTGGCGAATTGTGATATCCTGCTTGCCATCCGAACGAGCAGCCAAAGCGGGAATATAACGTGAAGCTTTGGCATCGATATCTATTTTTCCATGATCTACGGCAGTCATAATGCCCGGAAGTGTGCCCATGGCCTTGCTGACAGATGCGAGGTCGTACATTGTAAAAGGTGTCACTATGTCGCCGCCGGCAGTGATATGACCGTACGAGCGGTCCACTACGATGTCGCCGCCGCGTCCGACCACAACCTGACATCCGGGAAATGCGCCTAATGCCAAAGCCTCGCCGACTATGGCATCAATGCTGTCTGTAAGTGCCGCGTCCATCCCATGTGCTTGAGGCGATGAATAGCCCAGACGAGTCTTATGTAAGCGATGGCCGGTGCCAATCTTTGCTATGCCGTGCAGATTGACAGGCAGAGTGCCTGAGACTTCTATGCCACCGAAGACGGCTTCGGCAGCAGCTCGACGTAGCTCGGGTGTGTCGTCATAAGCCAATACTAACGATTGTTCGTGTCCTAAAGCACCTCCTTTGAGACGCGACATCTTGTATGGATTAACAAAAAACGCTTCCACGAGCGACATCTTGCCAGCACCTTTGGCCTTGACAGCCTTAGACAATACATTCAGGGCTTGACGTGATGACCCTTTATCGTTGAATACGCCTACGATAACTGTATTGTGTCTACATATAGCCGCTATATCAGCCGAGCTGAAAGACCCGGTACGAGATGCATAGAGGTCCACCGGCGCATATCGCCGACAAGTGTTGCTGAAATCATTCGAGGCTTCGGCGCCTATGCTCACGACTGCAATGCTTTTTTGCCCGAGATGGCGCAAAGGCAGGATGTTATGCTCGTTGCGAATGACAGTAATAGCACCCTCGGCAAGGCGGCGTAGCAAGTCATCGGCACCAACGCTGTTGATGCGCTCCGAAAGATTGTTGCGGTCGATAGGTGTGTATTTAGAAAGCCCCAGATAGTATTTATATCGAAGCACTCGACGACAATGCGTCTCCACCTCTTCAGCCGAAATCTTGCCGGAAGCAATGGCTGCCATCACAGCGTCAATGTCCCTTGCTGTATTGGGCGGGCACAATAGTATATCTGCTCCGGCACGTAAAGCGGCTACGCATGGATTGGCGACAGCCTCCGTGGCACCTTTCATACCAAGCGCATCAGTGTAAATTAGGCCGTCAAAGCCCAGAGTATTACGCAGCAGTTCGGTAGTAATTTTGCGTGACAGCGAAGCCGGAGTAGAGCTTTTGTCATAAGTCGGTACGGCAAGGTGTGCAGTCATGATTCCGCTGTGACCCTCGGCAATGAAGCGTCGGAAAGGCACCAACTCCACTTGTTCCATCTGATGCCGGGTGCGCGTCAGTGTCGGCAGGGTCTTGTGCGAATCGCTGTTGGTATCACCGTGCCCGGGGAAGTGTTTGGCAACAGCTTGCACACCGCCATCTTCCAGTCCGCGTGAGTATGCGCAGACAAGTGAGGCGACTTTTTGGGGGTCTTCGCCAAATGATCGATACGAAATCACCGGGTTGTCAGGATTGGAATTGACATCGGCCACTGGGGCAAAATTGACGTGTATGCCCATGATGCGACACTCGCGAGCCATTTCTCGCCCATATTCATACATCAACGACTCGCCATTGTGTATGGCACCCAGTGCCATGTTGTGCGGGAAGCGGGGAGTTTTGGGTATGCGCATACGCAGACCCCATTCGCCGTCAAAGGTCATCAATAACGGCACGCTGGCCTGAGCTTGAGCGTAATTAGTCATGTCTGCATATTGGGCTATAAAACCCTCGGTGAAAATTAGTCCGCCGACTTCATTGTCTTTCACCAAAGACCGCAGCATTGCACGCGAAACATCTCCACGTGTAGGTACAACTTTGGGAAAGAACAATTGTGCAACTCTCCGGCGCGGCGACAAAGAATTGTATACCGAATCGACCCAATGGTTACATGCCGACTCATCCGCTTTGACTGCGATGTTAACCTTATGCCCGGATACTCCATGTTTGGATGATGATGGCGTTGGCACAGCGATAATGCATGTCGAGGCAATGAGCGTAAACAGTGCCGTTGTCGAAGATGTAAGGAATCGAAATATACACATATCGTTACTATTTATTTCAGCCGCCACAGTCGATACATATAGTATCGTGAACGGTGACGGCTGAATCTTGTCATATTCTGAGATGAGGTGCTATTTAACAGGGTGCATACGAACAGTTTTGTCCGGATTCAGGCGGCGGGGTATGGATTTGTCGTTGCGTACATAGTCGACCAATTCGTCAAATACTTTGTCTTTGGACGAGGCTACAATAGTTCCGCGTGTAAAGCCGGTCATATAATCACCGCCTCCGGCAAGATAATTGATGGTGACAACGCGATAAGTCTTGTTCGGGTCAATATTTTTGCCGTTGAGTTTGGCTGACAAGGTTTTCTTTGTCTGCGGATCGAAGACCACATCGACGCCTTTGCTGACGCCATTGCCATTGGTCGAGGCCATAACATCGAATACAGACATCAAATCCGAACCCTTGATGTCGACCACTTGGATGTAATTAGTGAACGGCATCATGGTTATCAATCCACCCTCGGTAATCTCGCCTTTAGCCATATCGTGACGTATGCCACCCTTGTTTATTATTGCAAAATCCGCCTTGGTAAGTTTGTTCGCAGATAGTAACTTGTTACCTCTATTGTATATGAAGTCCGAGACAAAGTTCAACAGCTGCGGACCATCGGCAGGCAAGTCTATAGCAGCCTGACGACCGGTGGGTACGTGCATCAGCGAATCTACTCCGTGGCGATAAGGCTCAAGGCTTTGTTCAAGTTCACGATCTACTCGATTGTCAAGGCGAGCGTTAATTGGAATAAGCGAATACTCGGTACTATTGTTGTCCGAGAGATTGATAACGATACGACCTATATTGACGCCGTATCGACCTGTCTGAGCGACCAATACGCTGTCCCCGTTTGCATTGGCTATGCGCCACGGCAGCCCGGCTTTAGGATGTGCCGGGTCAATGACATCATGGCTGTGGCCACCTATGATGACATCAATGTCCTTGGATGCTTTGGCAAGATCCACATCTCCGATAGTTCCTTCGCCATCGGGATTGTATCCAATATGGGTCACAGCTACTACAGCGTCCACGCCTTCGACATCTTTTAGATAGGCGGCCGTGATGTTGGCGCTTTTGATGATGTCCTTGTAGTGCACTCCGTCATAACTACCTTCCATAACCATTCCCTTGGGATTAAGGTTGAGCGCAATGAAGCCTACGCGTTTTTCCCCGATAGTATCTATGCAATAGCGTTGGAACATCCCGGCGAGCGGACCGCTGAAATCATAATTGGTAGAAAGCAGTGTTGCGTGGCTTCCGCGAAGATTTTCGGACAATTGCTCCGAACCGTTATCAAACTCGTGATTGCCAAGAATACGTATGTCGTATCCAAGGATATTCATCATCTTGTTCTCGACCTCGCCTTTATACAAGTTGAAATAAAGCGTACCTTGGACGATATCGCCGGCATCAATAACTCTCACGTAAGGATCACAGGCACGCACACTGTCAATAACCACCTTGCGCCGCAGTATGCCACCGAGGCCTTTGTCGTCAGGGTCTATGTGTGAGTGGGTATCATTGGTGTGCAGTATGGTAAGCCGTTGTGCCGGGACATCGACAGCCATAGCCATACACACTATAGCACTTGCGGCAATGACGCCACAGCGTCTGAATGTAGAAGATGAGTTGTGTGTCATATATATATATATATTATTTATTGATATTCAATACCATATGTCATAGGCAAAAAGCCGGTGACACATTAAAACTTATCGATGCAAAAATACTCATTAATTTGCAAACATCCACTATTTTATCAAGAATAAAAGCAGGTCAAAATGTATGAATTTAGCAAAATATTGATGCCTAAGTATCAAAATCCACTTCGAGCAAAATATTCGGTTAAATCATCAATCGTTCTATTACAGAATTAAACCGGTACATAGGTGCGCCGAATGAATAGTCATATGCGCTTTGTAGATTCTTAAACGAAGTGCTCTCAAGCCCGGAGTGTTACAACAAGCTATAGCACTTTTGGTGGAAAAACGATGGTCGCCTGAGCAGATTTCAGGCTATCTTAGAAAGCAAGGTGTCAAGATATCCAAAGAGCGTATCTATCAAGAAATCAGAAAACGTCCGGACCTGGCTAAGTACTGTCATCACAAAATGAAGTATCGGCGACATCAGCAAAAAGCATACAAAAAGGCCGGGAAATCCCTGATACCTAACAGAGTGTCAATTCATGACCGCCCCGCAGAGGCAGATGGTACTCGTTTCGGTGATTGGGAAATGGACCTGGTGATAGGAAAGGGTCAGAAAAGTGCAGTCTTGACCGTCATAGAACGCAGCCGAAATATGTTTATGCAAAAGAAGCTCCCATCCAAGAAGCCGGAAGATGTCGCGAAAGCTGTTATCGCCCTTCTGGTACCATACAAAAAATATGTGCTCACCATTACGACAGACAACGGATTTGAATTTCGTGACCACGAAGACATTGCAGAAGCTCTTGACTGCAAAATATACTTTGCCGATCCTTATTGCTCCGGGCAAAAAGGTGCAGTCGAAAACGCCAATAAAATCTTCCGTGAGTTTTTCCCTAAGGGCACTGATTTCAGAAAGATATCACAGCAAGAGTTGAACAAGGTTCAGTATCTGATAAACGATAGGCCTAAGAAAAAATTAGGCTTTTCCTCTCCAAAAGTTGAATTCTACAATATGATTCACTAATTTTGCACTTGCCACTTGACTCTACATATCTTCTTCGTCTTAATAATTATTTTGATAACAACCACCAAATAGATAATATATAGTATGAAACCACTCTTTCTATCATTTTTAGCAATGATTTGTTTGAGCGCTTGTGTTAATAACACAACCTCTAATAGTGAAATCGTTTTATCTTCTACTGATGAAGCAGTCGAACAAGCATCGACTTCTTCTAACTATGTTATTGCAAACATAGTAGATAGTATCATAACCGCTAACCCTGATTATCTCAACAATGACATCAAGCGTAAAAAGGTCGCAAAAGAAATCCAAACGGCTATTATTGCTGCCGTTAACAATGACCATTCAGTGTTAACTGAAATACCTCTTACTTTTGAGCAAATGATGCAAAAAGGCAATAAGTATATCGTCAAGTTTGAACTTGCCAATATTGGCTCTAACGGCACTCGCATTAGCAATAAATACGACATCTACTTTAATGTATTCACTGAAATGACAGAAGATGAAGCAAGCGAATTAGTTCAGAATCACAAATATCATCTGACCTTTAATTCGTTCTCTGATGTTAGTGGAAAGTTAGTCCTTCCATCTGGTCGAACATTCACAGACACTCCGAATGTCTACAATTCAAGTCTTGACGACCGTACAAGCGTTAGCCCCGGTGGCTTCCTATTAACAGGCGTAAAATTCTCTGAATAGTTTTATCGACATGAAATTATGAACGAATTTGACGATTTAGACACCTACAACGGCGACCCGGTGCATGACGGCTGGGTTGACTTTGACTATAACGAGAACACGGGCGAGTTGTCGGATCTCTTTGAGGAAACCGACCTCGACCTATACATTGATAACCTTAACGACTGTGAGTAAAATGTCAAAAACAAGAGACTATTATAATTCAGAAAAGGTTCGTCAGTTAGCCCTTATCAAAGAGGGGTTTTTCGGCTTAGACGAAACTGGTAATGGCGTTTTCAAAGGCAAAACTTATCCTTTTGTTCTTCAACAAAAAAGCGCGTTTACAAATCTTTATGAGCCTATCCGCTCTGAGGCATTATCTTATTTCAAGGATAATAATATTGATTGGTGGGCAGGGCGGAAACCAACTGGGCACACTCTATCTTCTCAGATTGCCTGTGTCAATCACTTAATGGCAATACGGAAAGACCCGGTCGCTGTTTTAGCCTTATTAAATGGTATACGCAATCAATTCAAGGAAGTTTTACCTATTCCTTGTGATTCCGATGTGTCTTATATCGCGTTTGAAGCAGTCAGCAAGAAAGATCATCTCAAAGAAGATGGTCCCACTCGCGGCTCTAACTGTACGTCAGTTGACGCACTTATCTACGCTGTTGATAATAATAACGAGCGTTGGATAATTCCTATTGAATGGAAGTATACTGAGAGTTACGACGATTGTAAATCCGGGGACAAATCTAACGAAGGTATTACCTTTAAGGTAGAAACCAATCCACTTAAAAAACCAAAAGGAGAAGTTCGTCTCGACCATTATTCTGCGCTGATTAAAAATTCTGAACAACTTCGCTCAATACCTTCATTTGTTGAGAATCCAAATTATGATTTTCAAGGTTCAGTATATTTCTTCGAGCCATTTTATCAGTTAATGCGACAAACTCTTTGGGCGGAGCAAATGATTCAACACAAGGAAGAAGAAGACATCAAGGCAGATCACTATCTACATATTCACGTTATCCCTCAGGCTGACACCGACTTACTTAATAAAGAATATCGCCCTGCTAATAACAATAATATGGAAGATACGTGGAGAGCTTGCTTAGTAGACCAATCAAAGTATCTGATAATAGACCCTAAGAATCTGATGCTACCAATAAAGGATTCTTACCCCGAATTATGGAATTATCTTGCTAAAAGATATTTCAATAATTAGGGATATTCAGTTAATGGGCTGGTTGAGATTGTCCTCAATTGACCATATTTAATATTTT
>OLWL01000590.1_pt1 | contig 24237 bp, 20 predicted proteins | sample 1674151 | NCBI WGS metagenome assembly OLWL01 (sample SAMEA103958148, study PRJEB25191) | human gut metagenome
CGGCCACGCCGAAGGGCAGGCCCAGACGCTGGGCCACTTCGTTACCGATCATCTCGCCCACGCGGGTCACCTTGTAGGCCGTGCGCTTGATGACTTCGGCCACGTCCAGCAGGGTCATGGGCTTGCCGCCGTTGCGGCTGTGCTCCAGGGCGCGGTCGATGGCCTTCTTGACCACGCCGGGACCGGAGACGCCCACGTTGATGACCACGTCGGGCTCGCCCACGCCCAGGTAGGCACCGGCCATGAAGGGCACGTCCTGCGGGATGTTGGCGAAGACCACCAGCTTGGCGCAGCCAAGGCCGCCGCGGTCGGCCGTGGCCTGGGCCACCTTAAGGATCTGTTCGCCCATCAGGGCCACGGCATCCATATTGATGCCGGAGCGGGAAGAAGCCACGTTGATGGAGGAGCAGATGCGGTCCGTGGTGGCCAGGGCTTCGGGCAGGGCCTCGATGAGGGCGCGGTCACCGTTGGCGAAACCTTTTTCCACCAGGGCGGAGAAACCGCCCAGGAAGTCGACGCCGGCTTCCTTGGCCGCTTCGTCCAAGGCCTGACAGACGCGCACCATGCCGTCGGGGCCGAAGGGGGCCCCCACCACGGCGATGGGGCTGACGCTGATACGTTTGTTGACCACCGGGATGCCGTACTTGTCGCCCACTTCGTTGCAGACGTTGACCAGCTGGGAGGCATAGCGGTGCAGCTTAGCTTTGACGTTGCCGGTGAAGAGGTCGATGTCGTGGCTGACACAGTCGAACAGGCTCACGCCCAGGGTCACGGTGCGCACGTCCAGATGCTCGTTGCGGAGCATGTTGAGCGTATTGATAACTTCGCGTTCAGAAAGCATGGATATTCCTTATGATACTTGCGGAGGCGGTCCTGCCGCGCTCCCGGGACGGACGGGATCCTAGAAGGAGCCGATACGATGGACGGCTTCGAAGATGTCGCGGTGCTGCACGCTGACGCGCAGGCCCTGGGCCTGGCCTTCGCTGGCCAGCTCGCGACGCAGACGGCCGAGGTCCGCATTTTCGGGGACCTTGACCTCGAACACGAACAGGGCGTGATTGCTGTGATCCTGGCCCAGAACTGCCTTGAGGCTGTCGATGTTGACGCCGTGACGGGCAAAGACGCGGCTCATGGCAGCGATGAGGCCGGGGCGGTCGGGGCCGTCCACCGTGACCACGAAGGGCTGGCTGACCACGGAGTCTTCCCAGCGGCCTTCCACGGCCGGGCGCACCAGCACGGAAAGGTCGAGCTTGGCATCCACCAGGCCCAGGGCCAGCTGGGTGTGCAGGGATTCTTCCGTCACGTTTTCAGGGGCCTGGACGATAAAGATGGCCGCGAACTCACCGCAAAGGATGGTCTGGGTGACCTCGATAATATTGCAGCCGGTCTGCCCGAGGATCTGGCTTACCGCGGAAACGATGCCGGGACAGTCCCGGCCGAGAAAGGAGATGGTCAATTTTTTCATGTTTGGTCCTTGCGGGGTTACGTTTTGAAAACGGTAAACTATGCTTCAATGAAATTCAAGTATGACTACTTTATCATTTTCCTGGCCGAAAGGCACCCTTGGGCCGCAGAGGTCCCCCGGCCCCGAACCTTGACGACGGGGCCTGAATGGCATACCTCTAGCCATTCAACCGTTGAGCCCGAAAGAGGGCCGGGCCATGCCCGAAGCAGGAGTTTGCAGTGGAAAACCGGGAAAAGAGTCCTAAGAAGCAAAAGATCAAGCTGAATACCAAGTCGCAGCACGCCGCCTATTTCATGCCCATGCTTGAGGGCTTTGCCGAGCGCGACATGCTCAACGAAGTCATCAAAAACCGCGTCGTCAAAGCCTGTGACCTGCTGGACGCCGGTGTGCCGCTGTTCCCCAATGATTTCCGCAAGGAACATGCCGTCAGCTGGGTGCTGGACAATTTCGGCAGCCTGAGCGCCGAAGAGCTGGAAGCCAAGGGGGACGTGTTCGCCATCGCCGGCCGCATCGTCTCGCTGCGTTCCTTCGGCAAGGTGGCCTTCTTCCACATCATGGACGAGAGCGGCCGCATCCAGTGCTACGCCAGCCGCGAGGAACTGCCCGAAGAGGTTTATAATGTAGTGAAGAAGCTGGACGTGGGCGACATCGTCGGCGTGTCCGGCCATCTTTTCCATACCAAGACGGGCGAGCTGACCATCTCCTGTCGCAACCTCAAGCTCATCACGCGCTCCATGCGTCCCCTGCCGGAAAAGTATCACGGCCTCAAGGACATGGAGACCCGCTACCGCCAGCGCTATGTGGACCTCATCGTCACCGAGCGCGCCCGCGAGATCTTCCGCAAGCGCAGCATGATCGTGAGCGAGTTCCGCCGCTTCCTCGAAGAACGCGGCTTCATGGAAGTGGAGACTCCCATGATGCAGGCCGTGGCCGGTGGCGCCGCCGCCCGCCCCTTCGAGACCTACCACAACGCCCTGGACCTCAAGCTCTACATGCGCATCGCGCCCGAGCTGTACCTCAAGCGTCTGCTGGTGGGCGGCTTCGAAAAGGTCTTCGAGCTCAACCGCAACTTCCGTAACGAAGGCATCGACACCCGCCACAACCCGGAATTCACCTCCTGTGAATTCTACTGGGCCTACGCCAACTTCCACGACCTCATGGACCTGACCGAAGAGCTCTTCGCCCGTCTGGCCAACAAGGTCTGCGGCGGCACGGTCATCACCTACCAGGGCCAGGAGATCGACCTCACCCCCGGCAAGTGGACCCGCATGTCCTTCTACGAATCGCTGACCAAGATCGGCGGCCACAGCCCCGAATTCTACAACGACTACAACAAGGTGCGCGACTACATCCGCAGCCGCGGCGAAAAGGCCACCGACAGCGAGAGCCTGCCCAAGCTGCACGCCAAGCTCTTCGATCTGGATGTGGAAGAGAAGCTGATCCAGCCCCACTTCATCTACCACTACCCCACCGAGATCTCGCCCCTGTCGCGCCGCAACAACGAGCACCCCGACCTGACGGACCGTTTCGAACTGTTCATCACCGGTCGTGAACTGGCCAACGCCTTCTCCGAGCTCAACGACCCCGTGGACCAGCGTCTGCGCTTCGAAGAGCAGGTGCGCGAGAAGGAGGCCGGCGACGACGAAGCCCACGCCATGGACGAGGACTTCCTGCGCGCCCTGGAATACGGCATGCCCCCGGCGGCCGGCGAAGGCATCGGTATCGACCGCCTCGTCATGCTGCTGACGGACTCCGCCTCCATCCGCGAAGTCATCCTCTTCCCGCTGCTGCGTCCGGAGTTCTAAACAAGCATGCGCATGCCCTTTGAGCTGTTTGTGGCGCTGAGATATCTGTTCTCGCGCCGCAAACAGACCTTCATCTACATCATCTCCATCATGTCCATCCTGGGCGTCGCCCTCGGCGTCGGCGCCCTGGTGGTGGTCCTGGGCGTCTACAACGGCCTGACCACCGACATGCGTGACAAGATCATCGGCGCCAATGCCCACGGCATCGTCATGTCTTACGTGCCCGCGGCCTTCCAGCAGCACCCCGACCTGGTGCGGCGCGTGGAGGCCGTGGAGCATGTGCGCGGCGCCACGCCCTTCATCTATACGGAAGTCATGCTCTCCGCCGCCGGCGGCGTCAAAGGCCTGGTGCTGCGCGGCATCGATCCCGAAAGCGCGCCCAAGGTCCTGAGCATGCTGCGCGAGATCCGTCGCGGCTCCGTGGCCGATCTGAAACGCGAGGGCACGCCGGGCATCGTCATCGGCGAGGAACTGGCCAAGCGTCTGGGCATCGGCCTGGGCAGCCGCGTCAACCTGCTCTCCCCCTCCGGGGAAAAGGGCGCCACCGGCTATTCGCCGCGCATCCGCCCCTTCGAGGTGGTGGGCATTTTCAAGACCGGCATGTTCGAATACGATGCCACCCTGGCCTTCGTGGACCTCAAGGCCGCGCGCGACATCCTCGGCCTGCCCGACGGCTTCCTCACCGGCATCGAGATCATGGTGGACGACGTCTACAAGGCCGACGTCATCGCCCAGAGCGTGCAGGACACCCTGGGCTCCCCCTTCTATGTGCGCCACTGGATGGAGATGAACGCCAACCTTTTCGCGGCCCTCAAGCTGGAAAAGATCGGCATGTTCATCCTGCTGACCATGGTGGTGCTCATCGGTTCCTTCTCCATCGTGACCTCCCTGGTCATGCTGGTCATGGAGAAGACCCGCGACATCGCCATCCTCATGTCCATGGGCGCCACCCGTTCCATGATCCGCCGCATCTTCATGCTCCAGGGCACCATCATCGGTTTCGTGGGCACCCTGCTGGGTTACGGCATGGGCCTGAGCCTGGGCTGGGCGCTGAAGCGTTACCGCTTCATCAAGCTGCCCGAGAACGTCTACACCCTGGATCACCTGCCCATCATCATCACCTGGCAGGACGTGCTCATCATCGGGGCCAGCGCCATGCTGCTCTGTTTCCTGGCAACCCTGTACCCGGCGCGGCAGGCCGCACGCCTTGAGCCCGCGGAAGCCCTGCGCTACGAGTGATCATGGCCGAGCTCTACAAATTCGAACATGTGGGCAAGCGGTTCTCCGGCCCGGAGAACCTGGAGATATTCAAGGATATCAACCTTTCCGTGGAAGAAGGAGAGTCCCTGGCCATCGTGGGGACCTCCGGCTCCGGCAAGAGTACCCTCTTGCATCTTATGGGGGCTCTTGATACTCCAAGCAGTGGAAAAATCTTTTTTGACGGCCGGGACATGTCCGAGATGAGGCCTGACGAAAAGGCCCGCTTCCGCAACAGGACGCTGGGCTTCGTGTTTCAGTTCCATCATCTCCTGCCGGAATTCTCGGCCCTGGAAAACGTGGCCATGCCGGCCCTGATAGGCGGTGCCTGTCGTGCCGATGTGCTGCCCGATGCCCGTACCATGCTGGAACGCGTAGGTCTTGCCCACCGTGTGGAGAGCAAGGTCTCCACCCTGTCCGGCGGGGAGCGGCAGCGGGTAGCCATCGCTCGCGCCGTTTTGCTGCGCCCCCGGGTGCTGCTGGCTGACGAACCCACGGGCAACCTTGACGAAAATACTGGTGAGCAGGTCAGCACCCTGATGCGCGAACTGAATCGCGAACTGGGCATGACCCTCGTGATTGTCACCCACAACCGCGAGCTGGCCGCCACCATGAATCGTAGTCTGGAACTGAGAGCGGGGACTCTGTATGAAAAAACATTTGCGTAATTGGCTGGGCCTGTTCTGTTTCGCCCTGCTGGCCTGCCTGTGGGGAGCCGCCCCGCTGCAGGCTGCGGGAAACACGGTGCTGGTGTTGCCCTTCCAGGTCACTGCCGGCCCTGAGATGCCCAATGCGGCCCGGGATGTGCCGCAGATCATCGGTACGGAGATGCAGCAGCGCGGTCTGTCCGTCATCCCCATGGACAAGGCCCGCAGCCTGCTGTCCTCCCGCGGCGGCAGCATCGACATGGCCGCTGCCCGCGAGCTGGGCAAAAAAGCGGGCGCCGACCTGGTGCTGTTCGGCAGCTTCAAGCAGAACGGCGAAGGCTTTGCCCTGCAGTCCCTGCTGGTGCCGGTGAACGAAGGCCAGGCCAAGCCTGCCAACTTCGACCGCCCCTCCCTGCTGAGCCTCAATGAATGCGCCGCCGCCATGGCCGGCCAGGCTTCCGGCATGCTGGCCGGTGCCGCTGCCGCCGCCCCTGCTGCCAGCAGCGCTCCCCGCACCGAACCCAACGATCCCATCGGTCGCGCCGACTTCGTGCCCATGGGCACCGCCAAGGGTGCTCTGGCCGACGTGCAGGTGCGCGGCCTGCAGGTCATGGACCCCGAAGTGGTCCTCATGCGCCTCTCCATCCGCAAGGGCGATACCCCCTCCGCCAATGACATCAACGAAGAAGTCAAGCGCATCTGGGAACTGGGCTACTTCAGTGACGTCCAGGCCCACATGGAAGGCAACGTGCTGGTCTTCACCGTGGCGGAAAAGCCCCGCATCGAGAACATCATCGTGGAAGGTTCCCACGAGATCGATGCCGAGGACGTGATCGCCGCCATGGGCACCAAGTCCGGCAACGTGCTCAACGAACAGCTCATCGCCGACGACCTGCAGAAGATCAACGAACTCTACCGCAAGGAAGGCTACTACCTGGCCCGTTCCAGCTACCGTCTGGACAGCCGCTCCGGCGGCCGCGGCGCCGTGCTGGTCATCCAGGTGGAAGAAGGCAACAAGCTCTACATCAAGGAAGTCAAGATCGAGGGCCTGGAGCAGCTGGACAAGGGCGACATGGACAAGTACCTGGCCCTCAAGCCCCGCAACATCTTCTCCTGGTTCACGGGCACCGGCGTGCTCAAGGAAGAACACCTGGAGCGTGATACCAACGCCATCGCCGCCTACGGCCTGAACCAGGGTTTCGTGGACATCCAGGTGGCCGCTCCCGACGTGCAGTACAAGGAAGACGGCATCTATGTGACCTTCAAGGTCCATGAAGGCCCCCGCTACAAGATCCATGACATCAAGTTCGGCGGTGACATCATCGACGAAGAACAGGCCATGCTGGACGTGGTCGAGATGGACGAATGGAAGAAGGACAACGACTACTTCTCCATCACCGTCATGCAGGAAGACAGCAAGCGCCTGACCAACTTCTACACCGACCGCGGTTACGCCTTTGCCGAGGTGGACACCCGCGTCATGAAGGTGGAAGGCGACGAGCCCATGGTGGACGTGGGCTACATGGTCAACAAGAAGGAAAAGGTCTTCATCCGCCGCCTGATGGTCGACGGCAACACCAAGACCCGTGACAACGTCATCCTGCGCGAGATGCGCCTGGGCGACGGCGACCAGTACGAAGGCGAAAAGATGCGCCGTTCCGCCGAACGCCTGAACCGTCTGCGCTACTTCTCCGCCATCGACAGCGAACTGATCCCCACCGATCGTCCTGACGAAGTGGACCTCAAGATCAAGGTCAAGGAAGACAACACCGGCGCCCTTATGGGCGGTATCGGCTACTCCACCTATTATGACGTGGGCGTGACGGCCTCCATCATGGAGCGCAACCTCTTCGGCCGCGGCTATCAGGTGCAGCTGCAGGGCTTCTTCTCCTGGCGCCGTACGTCGGGCGTGTTCTCCTTCACCAACCCGCGCGTCTACGATACCGACCTGTCCTTCGGCAACGACATCTACTACATCTACGACTATTGGGACGACTTCACCAAGGAAACCATCGGTGACACCATCCGCTTTGGCTATCCCATCGGTGAATACACGTCCGTGGGTATCGGCTACCGCCTGGAACGCTACGACCTCTATGACGTGGATGCCGATGCTTCGCCCTACATCTCCGACTACAAGGGCACCAACTGGACCAGCGCCATCTCCGCCCGCATCCTGCGCGATACCACCGACGACCGCGCCCGTCCCACCAAGGGCACCATCGCCCGCCTGTGGGCCGAATACGGCGGCGGCGGCCTGGGCGGTACCGACAACTTCATCAAGGCCGTGGCCGACTGGCAGGGCTTCTGGTCCATCAATCCCGAAAACACCTTCCACCTGCGCGCCCGCGTGGGCGGGGTGTTCCAGAACTCCAGCAGCCGCGTGCCCGTGTTCGAACGCTTCTGGCTGGGCGGCATGGATACCGTGCGCGGTTACTCCTACTCCGACCTCTCGCCCCGCGACGACAAGTACGGCGGCGACCAGATCGGTGGTGACCGCATGGGCGTGCTGAACGTGGAATACATCTGGACCTTCCAGAAGGACATGGGCCTGGCCCTGGTGCCCTTCTTCGATGCCGGTTTCAACATCGACCACAAGACCATGGCCGACGACTTCAACGACAAGATCGTCTACTCCGCCGGTCTGGAACTGCGCTGGCGTTCGCCCATGGGCGACCTGCGCCTGGCCTATGGCTATCCCCTGTCCAAGGACTACGACGGCGAGCGTGAGCAGGGCCGTCTGGAATTCAGCATGGGCCAGTTCTTCTAGGCCGGGCTGATCTCCTTCGCGTCAAAAAAGCTCCCTTCGGGGAGCTTTTTTTTATGTCGGAAAACAGACACTCCCTTGGAGGGGCCTACGCAGAAATCTTGTATCATCCTGAAAACACAAGTTTTTTAATAAAAACATCTTCATGGCACGCAACCTGCAAAGGACAGACTACGGCAAAGTTCCCCTCCCGGGAGCAGCCACTATCCAGCGAGTTCTGTGTCATGGCCAGGAAAAAAGTCACCCCCGCTCCCCGTCCCCAGTCCCCCGGCATGATGGCCCGTATCCTGCCTCCTCTGGGATTCATCCTGGCCTTTTCCCTCCTGGCGGCCTTCTGCCATACCATCAGCCATGGCGCCACACTGTCCCCCGCGCAGCGCTATGAAGCCGCCAAGGACGACATGGATGCCTTGCGCCAGGACAACAAGCGCGGCATGCAGCGTGCCCCCTGGGAAGAAGTGGCCGCGTCCTTCCATGCCATCCATCAGAACGCCACCACCTGGGCCAACCGTCCTGCCGCCCTCTTCAAGGCCGCGGAATGCTACGAAGAGCTTTCCCGCCGCTCCTTCGCCATCTCCGACGCCCGCAAGGCCGCCGGGACTTTCGAGGAAGTGGCCCGGCAGCACGAGAGCAGCCGCCTGGCCGATGATGCCCTGCTGCGTGCCGCCCGTATCCGGGCCGACAGGCTCAAGGACACCCGGGGCGCGCTGAAGCTGCTGGATACGCTCTGCCGGGACTATCCGCGCGGCGACATGTACGCCGAAGCCCGCCGCCTGCGGCAGGAACTGGCCCCGGGCAAGGATGCCCCGCAGCCGTCCGTGCAGCCTGCCCGTCAGATATCCGACACTCCTCCGGCAGACGATGCCCGCCAGGCCCTGCAGCGTTATGAGAATGCCAAGAAGACCATGGAGCTCCTGCGTGCCGACAAGCGTCGTTCCTGCTGGCGCGAACCCTGGGAAAACCTGCAGGGCGATTTCATGCAGGTCTACCAGAGCCGTCCCAATGCCACGGTCAGCGCGGCGGCCCTGTTCCGTGCCGGAGTCAGCGCCCGTTCCCTGGCCGACTGTTCCCACCTTGCCGCCGACTACCGCACGGCCCGTACCCTGCTGCTGCGTGTGCCGGAAGAATTCCCCGGCAGCGCCCTGGCTGACGATGCCCTGCTGCAGGCGGCGCAGATCAGTGCCGAGGAACTGAAAGACCGCACCGAGGCCGTGCGCCTGCTGGCCCGTCTGGAAAAAGAATATCCCCGTGGCGACATGCGCCCCCAGGCCACGGCCATGCGGCAGCAGTTGGCCCCCGCCGCTGCGGACAGCCGTCTGGCGGATGCCTCCGCCGGCAAGGGCAAGGCCGTCCGGGTCAACAATGTGGTGGCCGGGCAGCCGGGCCTTTCCGTGCAGCGCGTGTTCATCGACGCCGGGCACGGCGGACGTGATCCGGGCACCATCCACAATGACGTGATCGAGCGCAACATCACGCTGGACATCGCCCTGCGTCTGGGCCGCCTGCTGGAGGACAACGGCCTGGAGGTCATCTACAGCCGGCGCAAGGACGTGGCCGTGAGCCTGCGGGACCGCACCGGCAAAGCCAACCAGGCAGGCGCGGACCTGTTCGTCTCCATCCACGTCAACGCCCATGAGGACCGCGGCATCAACGGCTTCGAGACCTATTATCTGGACATCTCCCGCGATCCCCGGGCCGTGCGTGTGGCCAGCCAGGAAAACGCCCGCAACGACAGGAACCTGGGCGAGGTCCAGAAGATCCTGTCCGACGGCATGCTCACGGCCCGCCAGTACGAGAGCCGCCGGCTGGCCACCGACATCCAGAAGCAGTCCCTGGCCCGTCTGAAGCGCCGCGGCTATACCGTGCGCGACAACGGCACCCGGGCGGCCCCCTTCATCGTCCTGCTGGGTGCGCGCATGCCCTGCGTCCTGGTGGAAGTGGGCTACTGCTCCAATCCGCATGAGGCCCGCAACCTGCTCGACGCCCGCTACCGCATGATCCTGGCCGAAGGTCTGGCCGAGGGCATCCTGAGCTACAGCGACCGCGTGCGGCAGAACCGCACGGCCCAGAATTCCTTGACGCCCCCTGCCTCTGGTGCTATGTGATGAACGGTAAACAAGAGGTTTCCCTCTTGCTACCAGAAAACCTACACAATCACTGCCTGGCGGCATCCTCGATCCGCGGAGCATTCGATCAAAGGGAGTTTTTTCCATGCGCAAACTGATGTATCTGACCCTTGCGGTCTGCCTGATGATGGCGGGGGCCGTTGCCGCCAATGCCGCTGAACCTGCTGCCGCCAAGATCGGCGTCGTGGACATGCAGGCTGTCGCCACCCAGAGCGAACCTGCCCAGGCCGCCAAAAAGCAGATGGAAAGCAAGTACGGCAAAGAGCGTGCCGCTCTGGAAAAGCAGGGCGAAGCCCTGAAAAAGTCTGCCGAGGAACTGAAGGGCCCCAAGGCCTCTGATGAAAAGAAGCTGGCCTTCATCCGCAAGAAGCAGGAACTGGACCAGAAGACCCGCAACTTCCTGCGCAAGGTGGAACAGGACGAAGTGAAGCTGCGCCAGGATATGGTCACCATGGTCTTCAACGCCACCTACAACGTGGCCCAGAAGAAGGGCTTCAACTTCGTGGTGGACATCACCGCCGGTGGCGTCCTCTACGCCGACCAGACCATGGACCTGACCCAGGACGTGCTGGCTGAAGTCAACCGTCTCCACAAGGAAGACAAGGCCAAGGGCAGCAAGTAAGCGCCCCCACAGCCGGATCTCGAGCCCCCTGTCCGCAGGGGGCTTTTTTTTGCCCGCCTGCCGGCAGCAGGCCGCCTTGTCTTGCGCCAGGCATCGGGCTAAACTGCGCCATCATACCCATCAAAGGAGTTTTCCATGTCGGACGCTACGCCTATCACCATGGACATCCAGCGCATCCTCTCCATCCTGCCCCACCGCTATCCTTTCCTGCTGGTGGACCGCGTGCTGGAATGCGTGCCTGGCTCCCATATCAAGGCCTACAAGAACGTGACCATCAACGAGCCCTTCTTCCAGGGCCATTTCCCCGGTGCGCCCATCATGCCCGGCGTGCTCATCCTTGAAGCCCTGGCCCAGACCGGCGCCCTGCTGGCGGTCTCCGGCATGGAAGGCGACCTGTCGGACAAGCTCTTCTTCTTCACCGGCCTGGACGGCGTCAAATTCCGTCGCCAGGTGGTGCCCGGCGACCGCCTGGAACTGCACTGCGACAATATCCGCATGAAGCTCAAGCTCTGCAAGATGGACGCCCGCGCGTATGTGGACGGCAAACTGGCCGCCGAGGCCCAGATCACTGCCGCCATCGGCGACCGCCCCAAGGCCTAGCATGAAAGTCGCTCTGGTGCATTACTGGCTGGTCAACATGGCCGGCGGCGAAAAGGTGCTGGAGGCCCTGTGCCGCCTCTATCCGCAGGCGGACATCTTCACCCATGTGGTGGACAGGGAAAAGCTCCTGCCCGAATTCCGCCGGCACAAGATCAGCACCACCTTCATCAACAGCCTGCCCGCCAGCCGCAGGCTGTATAAAAAGTACCTGCCCCTCATGCCGCATGCCCTGGAGCAGCTGGACCTGACGGACTACGATCTGGTCATCTCCAGCGAGTCCGGGCCCGCCAAAGGGGTCATCACCCGGCCCGACTGCCTGCACGTCTGCTACTGCCACACGCCCATGCGCTATCTGTGGGACAACTGGCCGGCCTACATGCGGAGCACGGGGCGGCTCTCCCGTCTGGCCATGCGCCTGCTGCTGCCCTCCCTGCGGCAGTGGGACTGCCTCAGCGCCCAGCGGGTGGACCACTTCGTGGCCAACTCCCGTCATGTGGCCCGGCGCATCCGCAAGTACTGGCGCCGCGAGGCCGCCGTGGTCCATCCGCCGGTGGACACCAACGCCTTCACGCCCCGCGCGGAACCGGGCGGGGAGCACTACCTCTGCTTCGGCCGTCTGGCTTCGTACAAGCGCGTTGATCTGGCCGTAGAGGTCTGCACCCGCCTTGGCCGCCCGCTGGTGGTGGCCGGTGACGGCGAGATGATGCAGCAGCTCAAGGCCAAGGCAGGCCCCAGCGTGCGCTTTGTGGGCCGCCAGGACGATGCCGCCGTGCGCGAGCTCATGGCCCGCAGCCGGGCCCTGCTCTTCCCCGGCGAGGAAGACTTCGGCATCATCCCGGTGGAAGCCATGTCGGCCGGGGTCCCGGTCATCGCTTACGGACGCGGTGGCGCCACCGAGACCGTGGTGGACGGCGAGACCGGCCTGCTCTTCAGCGAGCAGACCCCGGAGAGCCTGGCCGAGGCCCTGCAGCGCTTCGAGCAGTGCGAAGGGGATTTCGATCCCCGACACCTGCATGCGCATGCGGAAAAGTTCTCTACCGAGAATTTCCTGACCGGCTTCCGCCATGAGGTGGAAGCAGCCATGGCCCGCATGTAAAGGACAAAACAGTCCGTAAAGAAAAAAGGACAGCCTTCATGGCTGTCCTTTTTTCTTTTGTCTCGCGAGCCTTTTCGGGGCTGTCCTCGTTCCATACAGGCATAGGCGACGCGCTTGTATCCGACAGATACTGCCCAGCCCCGCTCTTTTGCAAAGAAGCGATGTTTCCGCTGCTCCGGCGGAGCACTATCTGCTTCCGGACTCGTGGCTCCTGCAGGCCCCGCTAGTATGCGCCGTAGCCGGTGAGCACCACGGGGAAGGTACGGGCCAGGATCCAGAGATCCATCCAGATGCACCAGTTGGTCACATAATAGCGGTCCAGGCTGACCCGTTCCTCGTAGGTCGTATTGTTTCGTCCGGAGACCTGCCACAGGCCCGTGATGCCCGGGCGCACCCGGCAATAATCCGCGTAGACTTCGCCGTATTTGGCGATCTCGGCCTCCACGATGGGACGCGGCCCCACCAGGCTCATCTCGCCCCGCACCACATTGATCAGCTGGGGCAGTTCATCCAGGCTGCTCTTGCGCAGGAAGCGGCCCACGCGGGTGATACGGGGGTCATGCTTCAATTTGCGGTCCTTTTCCCACTCGTCGCGCAGATCGGGATTTTCCTCCAGATAGCGGGCCAGCACCTCGTCCGCATCCTGGCGCATGGTGCGGAACTTGAACACGTCGAAGGCCTTGCCGTCCTTGCCCAGACGACGCTGCCGGTAGAACACCGGCCCGCGGCTGTCCAGACGGATCAGCAGGCACAGCAGCAGGCCGGGCACAGAACACAACACGACCACGGGCAGACAGAGCACGAGGTCCAGGGCTCTCTTGAGGCGCTGCCGCCAGCGACGGCGCAAATTCTGCATGAGCATGAAGCCCGTCATGGTCCCCAGGTCGCAGGCATGGAACCAGTGCTGCCGGACGCCGCTGCTCTGGGCGGGCACCACCAGGATCTTGACGAAATAGCGGCTGGCTTCATGGACGAAGCGGGCCGTATGGGCATCGGAAGGCTGCAGCATCAGGGCGATGGCCCCGGGATGGCGACGCTCCGCGTCCTTCAGCTGGCGTCTGGCTTCTTCCATGTCCGGGGGCAGCGTGAAGATGTCTACCGGCGAAAGGCCCAGCCAGGGGTGGCGTTTGAGATAATGCCACAGCTCACGGCCCGTATTGCTGCGATCAAGGATCACCAGAGGGGTCCCCCACCAGCGGAACTTGCCGAAATAGTGACGGCAAAAGCGCCGTGTCACCGGCAAAAGGAAGATGCTCAGCAGCCAGGCCCCCACGAGCACGATACGCGAATAGGCCACACTGGCCTTGCCCGCGAACAGCAGGGCAAGGATGAGGCCGAAGGTCAGTGTGCTCAGCGCGCAGAGTTTGCGGCTTTCCACATAGGCAGGCAGCGAGATGACCCCGTAAAGGCCCAGGGCCAGCCCCATGAACGGCGCCAGCAGGAGCATGGAAAGCATCCAGTCATAGCTGGTGATGTTAAGATCGCCCCACAGGGCGCGCAGGCACAAAACAAAAAACGTACAGGCAAAAAGCGTCAGGAAGTCGCAACACACCAGCAGGATGACGCGGGGCGGCACCCCCAGACTCTGCAGCATGCGCTGAGCTAGACGGGAAAATTCCATCTTGATTCCGGTCTCCGGTAAGGAAGAAAAAAGGCGGGGACGGGCAGGAGAGCGGCTTTGTGACGCCTTCTCACTTGCGCCCGTGCGCGGCTTTTGCTAAAAAATTTTGTTGCCGCGCGATACGGCATCAGGTTATACCCGGCCCTCACATTTTACAAGGGAAGCACCATGAAAAAACTTTTTGTTTGCGCCCTGCTGTTCGGCCTGCTGGCCTCTGTGCCGGCCTTTGCCCAAAAGACCTACGTCAACGGCATCGACTCCAACTATCCGCCTTTTGCCTATGTCGATGAAAAGACCGGCCAGCCTGCCGGTTTTGACGTGGATGCCATGAACTGGATCGCCAAGACCATGGGCTTCAAGGTCGTCCACAAGCCTGTGGCCTGGGACGGTATCGTGCTGGCCCTTGCCAACAAGCAGATCGACATGATCGCTTCCGGCATGAGCATCACTGAAAAGCGCCGCAAGGTGGTGGACTTTTCCGATCCTTACTGGGAGGTCTCCCGCGTGTTTCTGGTGCCTGCCGACTCCAAGCTGACCCCTGCCGATATCCTGTCCAAGCCCATCAAGCTGGGCGTGCAGCGCGGCACCTCCGAAGCTGAAGCCATCAAGCAGGAACAGAAGGAAAAGGGCTATCCCTTTGAGCTGCGCTTCTATGAATCCTGTCCGCTGGCCGTGGAAGACCTGGTCAACGGCCGTATCGAAGCCGCCCTCATGGACTCCCTGCCCGCCGGTGACGCCATCGCCCGCGGCAAGGCCGTGAAGAAGGCCGGTGTGCACGGCGAACCCGACCAGTTCGGCGTGGCCATCCGCAAGGGCGACAAGGAACTGCGCGCCCTCATCGACGAAGGTTTCCGCAAGCTGCAGGCCGATCCCTACTGGAAGGAACTGCAGGCCAAGTACCTGAGCAAGTAATCTCTTACTGACTGATACAGCGGCCCGTGCCGCTTTTCCAAGGTGAACCGCCGCCCTTGTCGCGGCGGTTCGCCATGTCCATACAGCCCGTTTTTCTCATGTCCGATATCTTTCCCTTCAGCGCGATCCTGGATTTCCTGCGGGATATCCTCATGCAGGCCTGGCTCTGCCTGGCCGTCGTCCTGCGCCCCATCGTAGGCGATACCATCGTGGATGCCTTCCCCTTCATCATGGGAGGCACGCTGGTGACCGTGGGCTCTGTGGCCCTGGCGCTGGGCATGGGGCTGGTGCTGGGCGTCCCCATGGCCGTGCTGCAGGTGTACGGTAACGCCCTGGCCCGCCGTCTGGTGGGACTGTATGTCTGGTTTTTCCGCGGCGTCCCCATCCTGGTGCTGCTCTTCCTTTCCCAGGGGCTTTTCCTTTCCATGGGCTGGATCCTCGAGCCCTTCCTGCTCTCCTGCCTCGTCATGGGCTGCATCAGCACGGCCTATCAGTCCCAGATCTTCCGGGGCGCCATCGAGAGCCTGCCCCAGGGACAGCTCAAGGCCGCACGCGCCCTGGGCATGCGCGACCTGACCGCCATCACCTGTATCATCCTGCCGCAGGCCCTGCGCCTTTCCATCCCGGGCTGGGCCAACGAATTTTCCATCCTCCTCAAAGACTCCGCCGTCTGTTACCTGCTGGGCACCATGGAGATCATGGCCCGCGTCAATGCCGTGGCCCAGCGTACGCATGAACATCTGGCATTTTTCGCCCTGGCGGGGGTCATCTATTTCGTTTTGACGCTGATCGTGCTCAAGCTCTTGCGCCGCCTGGAAAACAAGGTCCAGATCCCCGGCTACTCCGCCGGCACGGTGGGCAGCATGGCCAAAAACACGCAGCATGGGGTAAAGAACGCATGAACGAAGTTGTCTTGCAGGTAAAAGGCATCAGCAAAAGCCTGGGCGGCAAGTCCATCCTGGACAATTGCTCCCTGAACATGAAACGCGGCGAGCTCAAGGTCCTCATCGGTCCTTCCGGTGCGGGCAAGAGCACGCTCTTGCAGTGCATCAACTGCCTCATCCCCCCGGACAAGGGCGAGATCATCCTTGAAGGCGAAAAGCTCGACTTTTCCAACAAATCCAAGCTCTGTGCCTTCCGGGCCCAGGTGGGCATGATCTTCCAGGACTTCAACCTGTTCGACCACCTGACCGCCGAAGAGAACGTGGCCATCGCCCTGCGCAAGGTGCGCGGCATGTCCGCCGCGGCCGCCCGTGAACGCGCCATGGACGAGCTGGCCCGCGTGGGCCTTGCCCGCCGTGCCCTGCTCTACCCCGCCCAGCTTTCCGGCGGCCAGAAGCAGCGCGTGGCCATGGCCCGCGCCCTGGCCATGGACCCCAAGGTCATCCTGCTGGACGAGCCTACCTCCGCCCTGGACCCGGAACTGGTGGGCGAAGTGCTCTCCGTCATCCGTGACCTTTCCAAGGGCGGCATGACCATGATCATGGCCACCCACCAGATGGACTTCGCCCGTGCCCTGGCCCACGAGATTCTGTTCATGGAGCGCGGTGTCATCATCGAACAGGGTGCGCCCGAGACCCTGCTGGCCGAAGGCAGCAATACCCGTACCCGCGACTTCTGCGCGCACCTGCTGGATATGGGAGCCTAGCGTGGTCATCGACATCCCCTTTTTCACCCAGGACGTCATCCCGGCCCTCAACCAGGGCCTGAAAGTGTCCATCGCCCTCATCGTCCCGGCCAGTATCCTGGGCTTCGTGGGCGGCGTGGCACTGGGATGTCTGCGGGCCTTCGGCGGCCCCTGGAGCAGCCGGCTGGGCAACTGGTACACCGCCATCATCCGCGGCGTGCCGCTGGCCGTGCAGCTGATGATGATCTATTATGCCCTGCCCAAGATGGGCATCTATTTCGAGCCCTACGGCGCCGCCCTGCTGAGCTTCATCCTTTGCAGCGCCGCCTATCATTCGGAGTATATCCGCGGGGCCCTGCTCTCCATCCGTCAGGGCCAGATCAAGGCGGCCCAGGCCCTGGGCATGACCACCTTCCAGACCGTGTTCTGGATCGTCATCCCCCAGGCAGCCCGCCGTGCCCTGCCCGGCTGCGGCAACGAGATCATCTACCTTATCAAGTACAGTTCCCTTGCCATGCTCGTGACCTGTAACGAGCTCATGAGCGAAGCCAAGGTGCTGGCCTCGGACACCTTCCGCAATACGGAAGTTTTCCTGGCCGTGGGCCTCTACTACCTCATCCTGGTCTCCCTGGCCACCTGGTGCCTGCGCTGGCTGGAAAAGCGCTACAGCATCCCCGGCTTCGGCAACCGCTAGTTTCCTTTTTCATGAGGGGAGGGGAACCCCCTCTGCTAACGCGAGAGGGGGTTCCCCTCCCCTCAAACTCCCCTCCCTTCCCCCAGCGCGTTTTGCTTAAAAAGCTGCGCCAACAGGCAGGGAAGCTTATCTGCAAGGCAACAAAAGGCGCTGCCCGCATACGCGGACAGCGCCTTTCCTTATTCGTACGAATACCACCTGGTTCCTGCTCTGGCTCTGAAAGACTCTTTCCTCCATAGCCTCTTCTACCGCGCCTTCCACACAGTTTTGTGCCTTTTTACGAATATCCGTGTCGCCCTTTCCTGCGTTGCAAGAAAGGGATCGCAATCCGGACCAGAAAGGCATTAGGTCGGCAACGGCCTTTTGTACTTTGAAAAATCTCTTCGGGAAGCTGCCACGGTATCAGTAACGGCCGCATTGCTGCTGTGCCGAACCTCAACGCCCCAAAATTCCGGATAAAAAAATTCGCAGCATCCAGAGCCATCACCATAAAAAATCCCCCTCCCCGCTGAAGCGCGCTGGGGAGGGGGGAATTTGAGGGGCGGGGGAACACCTCTCGCGCTGGCAGCGACCGGATGGCGGCCCCTTGGGCCGTGCCCGTTGCGACGAAGGAATCTACGGGCATCGACAGCGGAGATGCGGGGGTCCCCCCCCTCAGCAAAACAACACGGCCATGCTGCTGTTACATATGCAGGGCGGCCTGACCGAGTTCCAAAGCCTTGAGGTTGGAGGCCTGCAGCTTGGCGGGCAGGTATTTTTCGATGGCGGCCTTGAGGGCGTCGATACCGAAGGGCAGCAGACCCGAGGCACAGACAGCGGCCAGCAGCACGGTATTGCCCGCCTGGGCGGCACCGGCCTGGATGCCCAGCTCGCGGCAGGCCAGGAAATGGCACTGGCTGGCAACGGCGCGGGACTTCTGCTCGATCTCTTCCATGGAAGGATATGCAGCCATGCCCAGCGACACGCTCAGGGGCGGCATGGGATCACGGCTGGAGAAGATGACGCCGCCGGGACGCAGGTACGGCAGACCGCGCAGGGTCTCCAGGGGCTCGAAGCCCAGCAGGATGTCGGCCTCGCCAAGATCCAGCTTGGGCGAACGCCAGCCGCCCAGCAGCAGCACGGATTCCACCACACCGCCGCGCTGGGCCATGCCGTGGACTTCGCCGGCCACCACTTCCTGCCCGGCATCCAGAGCGGTGCGGGCCAGCAGGGTGGTGGCGGTCAGGGTGCCCTGTCCGCCCACGCCGGTGAAGAAGATACGAAGACGCTTTTGTTTGTCGCTATGTTGCATAATACACCTCACCTAGGCGCGCTTTCTGGCCTTGAAGGCCTTGGGGGCCACCTGCAGACAGACCATGCAGCCGGTGCAGAGATTTTCATCCACAGCCACGTCCTCGCCATTGCGATAGAAAGCGGGGCAGGCCAGTTCTTCCAGACAGCGCTGGGCATCGGCGCCCTGCTCGGCCACATAGGCCACCTGGGCGGCGGCCTTCTTGAGGCGGCGGCGGGCATAGAGCACGCAGGGTTCTTCCGCGATGATGACGCGCACGCCCTTCTTGTCGCGCATGTCTTCCAGGGCCGAATGCAGGGCCTTGAGGTTGTAGGAACGGACCTTCACACATTCGGTGACGCCCAGGCCGCGCACCACGGATTCGATATCCAGATGCATGGCCTCTTCACCGAGGATGTCCTGCAGCATGCCGGGATTGGGCTGGTGACCGGTCATGGCGGTGGTGCCGTTGTCGAGGATGACCACCAGGATGTCGTGCTTGTTGAACACGGCGTTGGCCAGGCCGGTCATGTCGGAATGGAAGAAGGTGGAGTCACCGATGAAGGCCACCACCGGCTTGCCGGAAGCCCGGGCAAAACCGCTGCCGGCGGACACGGAGGAGCCCATGCAGACCAGGAAGTCGGCCATGCGCAGGGGCGGCAGCATGCCCAGGGTGTAGCAGCCGATGTCGCTGGAATAGTAGGCGTCGTCACCAAAGGTGTGGCGGACGGCGTAGTAGACGGCGCGGTGGGAGCAGCCGGCGCAAAGGTTCGGCGGACGCACGGGCAGCTCGCGGACCACGGGCGAAGAGGCCTTGACCGGGCAGGGGCAGTCCAGATAATCGGCCACGCGGCGCAGGACCAGGGTGGTGGAGTATTCGCCCAGCACGGTGAGGGTCTCGTCCTTGCCTTCGATGCGGGCCTTGCAGCCGCACTTCTGGGCCAGGGCGCGCACGCTGCCTTCCAGCAGGGGCTCGCCTTCTTCCAGCACCAGCACGCGGTCGCAGGACTGCAGGAAGGCTTCGATACGGCCTTCGGGCAGGGGCCAGGTCATGCCCAGCTCGAGCACGCGCACGCGCTCTTCCCAGCCGCCGGAGGCCAGGGCGTCGGCCAGATAGTTGCGGGCCACACCGCTGGCGATGATGCCCAGACGGCAGCCTTCGGGGCCGTATTCACGGCTGAAGCGGCTGGACTCGGCAAAGGCGCGGGCCTTTTCCATGATCTCCAGCAGGGAGCGGTGACGGCCACGGGCCACGGCGGGCACGGGCACGAAGCGGCCGGGATTGCGCTGGAAGTCCACGATGGGCGCGGGGCCCGCCGGCAGATCGTCGAATTCCACATTGCCGCGCATATGGCTGACGCGGGTGGTGGTACGCAGCAGCACGGGCTGCTGGAGCTCGCGGGCCAGGCGGAAGGCCTCGCGGGTCATATCCTTGGCTTCCTGGGCGGACACAGGCTCGAAACAGGGCAGGGAGGCAAAGCGCGCATAGTAGCGGTTGTCCTGCTCGTTCTGGCTGGAGTGGCAGCCGGGGTCATCGGCGGAGAGCACCACCAGACCGCCGGGCAGGCCGGTGTAGACCGAGGTGAACAGCGGGTCGGCCGCCACGTTGAGGCCCACGTGCTTCATGGTCACCAGGGCCTGGGCACCGCCTAGGGCCGCACCGGCGGCCACTTCGAAGGCGACCTTTTCGTTGACCGCGTACTCGATCTTGTAGCGGCCCTCGCCCCCCAGTTTGTAAAAGGTATCCGGCACTTCGGAAGAAGGCGTGCCAGGATAGCAGGTGACCATGTTCACGCCGGCTTCAAGCGCGCCGCGTACGATGGCTTCATTGCCCAGCAAAACGTGGCGCTCGCCACGCGCCCCGTGCAGCAGAGGATGTTTGCTCATGTGTCCTCCCGGCCCGTGCGCGTCGGCAGAGGGGCCGCCAACGTTCTTACTACTTGTTCTCCGCGCCGTCCTTCACGGGCGCGGTCTTGCCACCGCCCAGCGCTTCCGCGCGCGAGCGGTAAAACTCACCGTCCAGACCAGGCTGCGAGGCGGCCAGGGCTTCATAGGCGGCAACGGCCACATCGGTCTTGCCCGCCGCTTCGGCGGCTTCGCCCAGCAGCATGCGCAGGGTGGCACGGCCGTCCTCGGTGGCGCGGCTCTCCAGGCCCTGCAGCAGGGTCACGGCATCAGCGGGACGATCCAGCTTGATCAGCGCGCCGGCCTGGCCCAGAGCGGCCATCAGGCCCATGGCACCGTCGGCGTCCAGCTTGGCCGCCGTGGCATAGGCCTGCTCGGCACGGCTGTAATCCTGATCCTGCATGGCGAACTCGGCCTGCATCAGATAGATGCTGTAACGCATGTTCTCGGGAGCTTTGGCTGCCAGGTCGTCCAGCGCCTTGAGGCGATCCCCGCCCTTCATGGTGATGCCGATACGCGCCAGTTCGGTCTGGGCCTCGGCCTGCAGGCCGCCCTGATGCCAACGCCATACGGCGGTGCCTACCAGGGCCACCAGAAGGACGACCACCACGCCCACGATCAGCCCGCTGTTGCGCACGATGAACTGCAGCAGCGGTGCGCTTTCCGCGCTCACCTCAGCCTTGAGGTCATTGAGCAGGGTAGGAGATTCAGGGGTATTCTGAGGTCTGACAGGATTCATTTCTTTCAGTGCTCCTTGCAAAAGCTTCGCCCGCGGTCGCCGGAGCTGTCACGGTGCGGTCTATTTATGTAGGATAGGGAGCGGCCTTCTGTCAAAGAAAAACCCCTGCCGGCAGTAGGGAATCCCGAAGCCGGACGCTCCTCTTCCCGGGAGGGCGTCGGCCGGAAACCGGAGGCATATCCGCCTTCCGCACCGGCGCCTTTTCCCCCAAAAAAAGAAGGATATCCGGGCGTACAGCGGCATCCCGTACAGGGGGCCGTCCCCTTGCCCTCGTTCCTGCGGCAGCGTATAGAGAGACGAGCCAACCCAAGGAGCCCGTATGACTTTGGCACAAGAAATGACCCTGCTCGGCCAAAAGGCCAAGGAAGCCGCCCGCCTGCTGGCCAAGGCCAGCCCCGCGGCCAAGAACGCCGCCCTCACCCGTCTGGCAGCCCTGCTCGAAGAGCGGGAAGCCGAGCTGCGCACCGCCAACGCGCAGGATCTGGACGCGGCCCGCGCCCGGGGCCTGGACGCCCCCCGCATGGACCGCCTGACCCTGCATCCCGCCGTACTGGCCGACATGCGCGCCGCCTGCCTGCATGTGGCCGGTCTCCCCGACCCCGTAGGCGCCATGGACAGCCAGTGGCAGCGCCCCAACGGCCTGCTGGTGGGCCGCATGCGCGTGCCGCTGGGCGTCATCGCCATGATCTACGAGGCCCGCCCCAACGTGACCATCGACGCGGCCATCCTCTGCCTGAAGGCGGGCAATGCCGTGATCCTGCGCGGCGGCAGCGAGGCCCTGCACTCCAACACCGCTCTGGCCGCCCTGCTGCGCCAGGCCCTGGAAGAAGCCGGTCTGCCCGCCGATGCGGCCCAGCTGGTGACGACCACGGATCACGCCGCGGTCACCGAGCTGTGCAAACTCGACCAGTATATCGACGTCATGATCCCGCGCGGTGGCGAAGGTCTGGTGCGTGCCGTGACCGAAGCCGCCACCATGCCGGTGCTCAAGCATTACAAGGGCGTCTGCCATGCCTTCGTGGACGCGGATGCGGACCTGGACAAGGCCCTGGACATCGTTTTCAACGGCAAGGTGCAGCGTCCCGGCGTCTGCAACGCCCTGGAATGCCTGCTGGTGCACAAGGACTGCGCCGCGGCCTTCCTGCCCCGAGTGGGCCGGCGTCTGGGCGAGGCCGGTGTGGAGTTCCGCGCCTGCCCCGCTTCCCTGCCGCTGCTGGGCCCCACGGCCAAAGCCCAGAGCCCCGACGATTTGGGACAGGAATTCCAAGCCCTGATCCTGGCCGTCCGCGTGGTGGACGACATGGATGCGGCCCTGGCACACATCGCCCGCTACGGTTCCAACCACACGGAGATCATCTGCACCAACGATCACGAGCACGCCATGCGCTTTTTGCGTGAGGCCGATGCCTCCATGGTGGCGGTCAATGCCTCCACCCGCTTCAATGATGGCGGCCAGCTGGGCCTTGGCGCGGAGATCGGCATCTCCACCTCCAAGCTCCATGCCTATGGCCCCATGGGCGTGCAGGAACTGACCACCACCAAGTTCGTGGTCTTCGGTCAGGGGCAGGTGCGGCAATAGACATGGACGGGAAGCGCGCAGCGGGCCGGGCCCTGTTTGGCGGCAGTTTCAACCCGCCGCATGTGGGGCATCTGCGTCTGGCCATCGAAATGGCGGAGACCTTGCGCCCCCTGGCCGACAGCGTGGAGCTGATGCCCTGCGCCGCACCGCCGCACAAGGTGGTGAGCGGCCTGCTGCCCTTCGACCTGCGCGCCGCCATGGTGGAGGCCTGTCTGGACGGCCTGTCCGGCCTTTCGTGCAATCGCATGGAAGCCGGGCGTCCCGGTCTTTCCTATACCTGGGACACCTTGCAGGCCTGTCGTGAAGAGGCACCGGAACGGCCCCTGTTCTTCATCCTCGGCAACCCGGACTATGCCCTGCTGCCCCACTGGCACCGGGGGCTGGAACTGCCCGAGCTCTGCCAGCTGGTGGTGGTGCCGCGCGGTGAGGGCTCGGAAAAGAACTTTCTTGCCGCCACGGAAAGCATGTGGCCCGGTGCCCGGCCGTGCGAGCCTGCTCTGCCCGGGAGCCGCCGCATGCGCCTGCCCGGCGGCGGGCAGGTCCACTTCGTGCCCCTGCCGTGGATCTCGGTCAGTGCCTCGCGCATTCGCCACCGCTGGCTGCACGGCCTGAACGTGGATTTTCTGGTGCCCAAGCCCGTACTGGAGCTGCTGGACGCCCACCGGGAGACCGTGCTGGCGCACTGGCTGCCCGAGGCCAAAACGGATGATGCCTGATGCCGTCCGGGGCTGCAAGAAAACTTATTGCTTTTTTCACCGAAACAGACTAAATAATGCCCTCGGCCTTGCTGTGCATGCACAGCTCCAAAGAGCGGAGAGGTAGCGAAGTTGGCCGTAACGCGCTCGACTCGAAATCGAGTTATCGGTTAATAGCCGGTACGTGGGTTCGAATCCCACCCTCTCCGCCATACCAAAGACCACCAAGATTCACGAAAGTCCGCAAAGCCTTGAGCTGAGCGGACTTTTTCTGTTTTTGAGGTTCAAGAACACTCACGAAAAATCGCAGACAGGAACAAGAAAGGGGGCAACTTTGGGGGCAAGTAATGTTGCCCCCATATATTTCAAACAGGAGTTGCTCCCAATGCCCGGAAAGCTCACGGATACCGCCATTCGCGGCGCGAAGCCCCTGGAAAAAGCCTGCAAGCTGACGGATGGCGGCGGCCTCTGTCTGGAAGTTGCCCCGATGAGGCCGTCGAGCCGATAGTAACACCGTTGCCCAGAGTTTTGATCCCCTTCCTTTACCGCAGCAGATCTTCCCGGCAGACATAGGCCAGCATATCATCTTCGATCTTGGAGGCTGTCCATGCGACAGTTTCCCCCGCTCTCTCCTGGCTATCCCAAGCGGGCAGCTGGGCAATAAGCCTGCCCGAACAAGACAGAAGGCCGCAGCCGTTTGCATGCAGATATGCCCTTCGCCCAAGAAGGGCAGGAGTTTCAGCTCTCCAGCCATATGACCTCATCAAAACAGGGAACCGTGGTAAATCATACCGAACATAAGACTTGTTC
>OLWL01000592.1_pt1 | contig 24210 bp, 19 predicted proteins | sample 1674151 | NCBI WGS metagenome assembly OLWL01 (sample SAMEA103958148, study PRJEB25191) | human gut metagenome
TTTCATAAAGGGATACCCCAGACAGGATTCGAACCTGCGGTCTCCTCCTTAGGAGGGAGGCGCTTTATCCAGCTAAGCTACTGAGGCATATTATGTATTATCGTTGATTTTTTGAAATTCAACGCGCTTGGAAACGAATATGCAGAATGATTTTCACACCGAAGTGACCGACTGCGTTGCAACCGGAACGGTGTTAAACTTGTTGCATCAAAATTTGTTGAGAAAACCGTGATTCTCGGTTTTGCTTTTGAATAGAGCAATCACTTCTGCACCCAAGGTATCAGGTTGACCGAATTCTTAGGAGGCGGACGCTCTATCCAGCTGAGCTACGGAGACACAGTTCTGCATCCTTGGGGCAGAAAACCCCAAAAATACAGTACCATATTATAATACCGCAACCGGGCTGTAAAATCAAGTTGAACCTGCGGGCAAAATGGTGTATGCTATAAAGGAATGCAAAGCGGCTGCGTGCTGCGCAGGGAGGATGCTATGGAAAAGATAAAAAATATCCGCAAAAGGCTGCGGCACCAGAGGTCGGTTCGGCGGAGAAAGCTGGGACTGAGCACCCCGACCCAGATCATCTGCGTCAGCTTTATTGCTGTCATCGCGCTGGGCACGCTGCTGCTCACCCTGCCTATTGCCAGCAGGCACGGACGGCTGGATGTGCTCAACGCCATGTTCACAGCCACCAGCGCCACCTGCGTCACCGGTCTGGTGGTGCGGGATACGTGGACGCAGTTCACATGGTTCGGGCAGGCAGTGGTGCTGCTGCTCATTCAGGTGGGCGGCCTTGGTCTTGTTACCCTTACCAGCTTTTTTGCGCTGGCCATGCGCCGGCGCATGGGCTTCCGGGATCTGCGGTTGCTGGGCGAAAGCGTTTCGGCGGACGGCTACGATCAGGCCAAAAGTGTGCTGAAGATCGTGGTGGGGCTGGCAGCGATGTTTGAAGGCATCGGCATTCTGCTGCTGATGTTCGCCTTTGTGCCGCAGTTCGGGCTGGAGGGCGTCTGGATCAGCGTATTCACCGCCATTTCGGCCTTCTGCAATGCGGGCTTTGACCTCTTCGGACGGTTCGGGGCGTACTCCTCGCTGGTGCCCTATGTCAACAACTACTATGTGCAGGCAGTGATCATGTTCATGATCATCTCCGGCGGTCTGGGCTTTATGGTCTGGGTGGAGCTGTGCCAGTGGTACCAGAAACGCCGTCTGTCCCTGCACGCCAAGGTGGTGCTGTCCTTCTCGGTGATCCTGTGGTTGGGCGGCGCGCTGGGGTTGGGACTGATGGAATGGAACAACCCCGCCACACTGGGCGGACTGTCGGTGCCCGGCAAGATGATGGCTTCACTGTTCCAGTCGGTATCCACCCGTACCGCCGGCATGAACACCGTGGACTTGGCCTCCTGCGGCACCCTGAGTAAGCTGCTTATGAGCGTGCTGCAATTCATCGGCGCAGCGCCCGGCTCTACCGGCGGCGGCGTGAAGGTGACCACCTTCGCTGTCATCATCCTGACCATCCGCAGCGTGGCGCAGGGACGCGATGACTGTGTGATCGCTGACCATCATATCGAGTCCAAGACCGTCTACCGTGCCCTGACCATTATCGTGCTGGGCGCTGTGGCGGTCATCGGCTCGGCCATTGTGGTGTACTACAACACCTCGGACGCCGTGGCCGTGGTGGATGCTATCTTCGAGTCCTGCTCGGCCTTTGGTACGGTGGGCCTTTCCGTAGGCGTAACCAGCCAGCTGAACAACGGGGCAAAGATCCTGTATATGCTGGTCATGTTCATGGGCCGTGTAGGCCCGGTGGCCTTTGCCATGAGCCTGACCGCCAAACCGGACGACAATAAGCGCAAGATTATGCCAGTGGGGCATATCAACGTAGGTTAAATGAAAAAGCGGCGGCTGCACAAAGCACTGTGCAGCCGCCGCTTTTATGTTGAACGATAGGGACAGACCGTTTTCACGCTGAAAGTTTTTTCGCAGAAAAAGCAGATCACTCTGCGTACAGGGAGATGATATTCAGCACGATCTCGGTGCAGCGGTCCATCCGCTCCACGGTGGTGCACTCGCATACGCCGTGGAAGTTGAAGCCGCCGGTGCCCAGATTGGGGCAGGGCAGACCCATCCAGCTCAGGGTAGCGCCATCGGTGCCGCCGCGTACGGGCACCTCCACCGGCTCCAGACCGGCCATGCGCACAGCCTTGCGGGCGGTCTCGATGAGGTGGAAGTGGGGCTTGATCTTTTCCAGCATATTGCGGTAGCTGTCCTTGATCTCCACTTCCACGGTGCCTGCGCCGTACTTGCCGTTCAGGTAATCAGCAATGTCCTGCATATTGTCCTTTTTGAACTGCAGCTTGGCGGCATCGTGGTCGCGCAGGATGTAGCCCAGCTTTGCGGTGGTAACGTCGCCGTACATCTGGCACAGGTGGTAGAAGCCCTGACGCCCCTCGGTGGTCTCGGGACGTGCCATCACGGGCAGAGCGCCGTGGAACTCCATGGCAACGTTGGAAGCGTTGATCATGGTGTCCTTGGCAGAGCCGGGGTGCACCGAGAAGCCGTGGATGGTCACGGTGGCGGCAGCAGCGTTGAAGTTCTCGTACTCGATGTCGCCGGCATCGCCGCCGTCCACCGTGTAGGCAAAGTCTGCGCCAAAGCCGGGGATATCGAACAGGTCGGCACCCTCGCCGATCTCCTCGTCCGGGGTAAAGCCGATGCACAGCTTGCCGTGGGGGCGGCCCTCGCGGATAACGGTCTCCACAGCGGTCATGATCTCAGCCACACCGGCCTTATCGTCTGCACCCAGCAGGGTGGTGCCGTCGGTGGTGATCAGGGTCTCGCCCTTCATGGAGGCAAGGAAGGGGAAGGCGGAGACCTTCATCACCTTGCCGGTGGCGGGCAGCACCACGTCGCCGCCGTCATAGTTCTCGTGCAGGATGGGGTTCACGTTCTCGCCGCTGGCATCCGGGGCGGTGTCCATGTGGGCGATCAGACCCAGCGCGGGCTTTTCCTCGCAGCCAGGGGTGGCGGGCAGGGAACCGTAGACGTAGCAGTGCTCGTCCACACGGGCATCCTCTACGCCCAGAGCCTTCAGCTCCTCCACCAGCTTGTGAGCCAGATCAAACTCCCGCGCAGCGGAAGGATGGGTGCCGGACTCCGGGTCCGAGGTGGTGTAGACCTTGACGTAATCAAGCAGTCGTTCATAGGCGCGCATAACAAAGCACACTCCTTTAACAATATTGAAGGACCGCAGCTTTGCGATCCAGCTCTTATCATACCCTGTTTTTCCTGTTTTGACAACCTTTTTTGCGCACTTGGGACAGAAAGCGCAGCTTCAACGGCAAAATTTACCGTAAAAAGCCGCTCGCCAACCCTTTTGCGTTGCCCGTAACATAAAAAGAGACATCGGAAAGCCCGCAGGCTCTCCGGTGTCTTACTTTTTTCAGCGTTCCCGCTTGCGGGCAGGGTTTAACCCAGACAGACGCCCATGCGGCGTGCCACGCTCAGCAGCTCGCAGTTTTCGGGCACATTGCGGGTCTTACCGGCAATGTCTGCCAGACGGTTCTCGGTCACCCGGCGGTTCACCATGGCCACGGTCACGCCGTAGCGCTCCACCTCCACCAGCTGTGCAGCATAGCTGCCGAACTGGGTGGCCAGCACACGGTCGTAGGCGCTGGGGCTGCCGCCGCGCTGCATATGACCCGGGATGCACACGCGGGTCTCCATGCCGGTCTTTTTCTGCACGGCCTGTGCAATGCGGTTGGTGGCAGTGGTGCCAAGGCCGGCCTCGGCACGCTTGGCCATCCAGTCCTTGCGCTTCATGCGGGCTTCCTCGGTGTTGATGGCACCCTCGGCCACGGCAAGGATAGAGAAGTTGGAACCCTTCTTGGCACGGCGCTCCACGGCCTCGCACACGCGGTCGATATCGTAGGGCAGCTCCGGCAGCAGAATGATGTCCGCACCACCGGCAATGCCAGAGTACAGGGTAAGCCAACCCGCCTTGTTGCCCATGATCTCAATGCACATCACGCGGCTGTGGCTGCCGGCGGTGGTGTGGATGCGGTCGATGACGTCCGTGGCGATGTCCACAGCGGTGTGGAAGCCGAAGGTCACATCGGTGCCGTAGATATCGTTGTCAATGGTCTTGGGCAGGCCGATGATGTTCAGCCCCTCCTGCGAGAGCAGGTTGGCGGTCTTGTGGGTGCCGTTGCCGCCCAGACACAGCAGGCAGTCCAGCTTTGCGGCCTTGTAGGTCTTTTTCATGGCGGCGACCTTATCAATGTTGTCGTCCTCCACCACACGCATCAGCTTGAAGGGGGTGCGCTTGGTGCCCAGAATGGTGCCGCCCAAGGTCAGGATACCGCGGAAGTCGTCCTCGTTCATTTCACGGTAGTCGCCGTTGATCAGGCCGCTGTAACCGTTGGCGATGCCCACGATCTCCACGTTATCTCCCATGCGGGCGTACAGTGCTTTTGCAACGCCGCGGATGGTGGCGTTCAGGCCCGGACAATCGCCGCCGGAGGTCAGGATACCAACACGTTTTTTCATTCAAATACCCTCTTTCATTATCATTCAGGCAAAGCCGAACGGTCCGGCAAAGGGTGCCGGGCTGACCGGGGTCCTACCTTTTTATAGTATTAGAGTATTCCGAAAGGGAAGTGCTGTCAAGAGAAAAACCAAAAAATTACAAGCCTGTGTGCACCGGAAAGCCGCTGCGAAAACTTTTGCAGAAAAACTGAAAAAATGGTTGACAAGCAGCCCGCCGGCGTGTATAATATCCCTTGTCAGCAACGCACGGCGCGGCTGACACAACCGAATATTGGGGATTTGCATAGTGGTAGTGCGGTAGACTCTGACTCTACTTGTGGGAGTTCGATTCTCTCATCCCCAACCAGAAAACCGCAGTCGCCTTCCGGCTGCGGTATTTTCGGGGCATAGCGCAGTTGGTAGCGCGCCTCGTTCGGGACGAGGAGGCCGTGGGTTCAAATCCCGCTGCTCCGACCAAAAAGACCAGTACACATTTGTGTACTGGTCTTTTTTTGCTTTTGCGCGAACAGGCTGTAAAAAAGTGACTCAGAAACACCGACAGGCGTTTCTGAGCCACTAATATCATATCGTTTCCAGCAGTGCGGGCAGCTGGGCAAGGTCGTCGATGACGTAGGGACTGGCCTTTTCCAGCCGGGCGCGGGACTGGTGCCCGCCGGTGTACAGCACACAAGTTGCACCAATGGCCGCAGCCACTGCGGCGTCGTGGTCGGTGTCGCCGACCATCACACAGGCCGCCGGGTCGATGCCGGTGCGGCGCAGATAATCGGTGCCAAGCTGTACCTTGCTTACGCCGTAAATGTCCGCAAGGCCGAGCAACTCGGTAAAAAAGCCTTGCAGACCCCGGGCGGATACCTGCTCGATCAGGTAATCACGGCGGGAGGCGGAAAGCACAGCCTGCTGCCAGCCCATGCGAGCCAGCGTTTGCAGGGTGTCAACGGCGTGTGCCGTTACAGCGCAGCCGGGCACACCGGCGTTGTAGTGCTCCATAAAGCGTGCGGCAAGTTCCGGGTAGGGGTGCCGCGCAAAATCGAACCCGGCACAGCGGTAGTAGTCCTCGATGGGAAAGCCGAACAGCTCCCGGTAGGCTGCCAGATCATACCGCTGGGGGTAGCCGTGGGTCTCCAGCATCCAGTTCAGGCAGCTGTGGGTAAAATCCACATCGTCCATCAGGGTACCGTTCCAGTCCCAGAAGATCATACCGTTTGGCTGCATGGAAACCTCCTTGCGTTATTCCGTCACAAACACCTTGCGCAGTGCGGCGTTGCTCTCGATCAACTTTACCAGCACAACGCCCAGCACCGTGCAGCTGATCAGCTCGCCGATGCCAACCGAGATGCCGTTGGTGATGCAGGCCAGCCAGATGGGGGCGCTGGACGTGGGGTCCGGGAACATCACGGCGATCTCAATGCCGATGATCACGGCGTTGAACAGCACCGGGGGCAGGCTGGCGGCAATGGCCAGACCCTTGAAGCGCACATTGCGCAGCTTGTAGGTGACCAGACAGGCCAGCAGGGTAGCCAGTGTGCCAAAGATCACATCCACGATGGTGGAGCCCAGCAGGTTTGCCAGGAAGCAACCCAGCACCACGCCCACGATGTACTCTGCACCGAACACGGGCAGCAGGCACAGAGCCTCGGCCACACGCACCTGCACAGCACCATAGGAAAGGGGCTGCAGTGCCAGACACAGCACCACATAGATGGCTGCCACTACACCGCAGTGCACCAGCTTACGGACGGAAGAATTCTGATTCATGATAATACTCCAGCGGTTTGATTTTGACCGCACAGGAACCGCCAGCTCCTGTGGGTTTTGCCCAGCGCCGCTCGAGTGGCACCGGGGAGCCTAAAATCCTAAGTTGCTCTTTGAGGATACTGTACAAAAAAGCACAGCAGTAGGGAGTATATCACAAAATCGGACGGAATGCAACGGGAATTGGACGATTGAAAATGCCTGCCGCGCTGCTCTGGGCAGATTCGGCAGAAAGAAAGCTTTTATTATAGAGCCGAAGCTGCTGCCTGCGAAAATGGAAAAAGCTGAGCACCTGACTTTCTCGGATGCTCAGCCTTGCTGTACTTGTTTTTGCGGAGTTGCTTTTACTGTTTCTTGCGTTTTGCGGGCTTTTTCTTCCGCACGCTGTAACCAAAGGTGCCCAGCTTTTTGCCAAGGGCCAGATACTCGCCGTGGCTGTACACGATGAGGTTTGCCTTGTCCAAGCACAGCTTGCCTTTTTCGTCCAGCAGGCTCTCGTCCACATCGCAGGCCACCACCTCGGCCAAAAACAGGTCGTGGCTGCCCAGCGGGATGCGCTGGGTGATGCGGCACTCCAGATTGACCGGGCTTTCCTCCAGCACCGGGCAGTCGGTCAGCACGCTGCCGGGGGCGGCGTGCAGGCCGCAGGCGGCAAACTTGTCCACCTCGCGGCCGCTCTTCACGCCGCACCAGTCGATGGCACGCACCAGCTTTTCAGTGGGCAGATTGATGGCAAACTGCCCGCTCTCGCACAGCAGCTGATGGCTGTACCGCTCCGGGCGCACGCTGATGGATACCATGCTGGGCTGGGTGCAGATGGTACCTGTCCAGCCGATGGTGATAAGGTTGGGCTTATCCAGCCCGCCGCAGGATACCAGTACCGGCGGCTCCGGGTTCAAAAGGGTGCTGCCCTTCCAACTTTGCTTGCTCATCCGTGATATTTCCTTTCGTAGGGAGCCCATGTGCGCTCCGAGATGATATAGCGCGGGCGGGCCTTTGTTTCCATATAGATCTTGCCGATATACTCACCAATCACGCCCAGACACACCAGTTGCACACCGCTCATAAAGCAGACGATGCAGACGGTGGAGGCCCAGCCTGCCACGCTGCTGCCCATGGCAGCGCACACGATGGCCCAGATGACCCCGATAAAGCTGACAAGGCTCACCACGATGCCCGCTCCGGTGATGATGCGGATAGGCTTGTTGGAAAGGCTGGTAATGCCGTCAAAAGCCAACGCCAGCATTTTGCTCAGGGGGTAGTGGCTCTCGCCGGCCAGACGCTCGTGGCGTTCGTAGGTGACCACATCGTGGGGAAAGCCCACCAGCGGCACCATGCCCCGCAAAAAGATGTTGACCTCCTTGTAATCCGCAAAGCTTTCCAGCACGCGGGTGCTGATCAGGCGGTAGTCTGCGTGGTTGAACACGATATCCGCGCCCAAGGCGTTCATCACATGATAAAAGCCCTCGGCGGTGAACCGCTTGAAGAAGGTGTCGGTGTCCCGGCGGCTGCGCACACCGTACACCACCTCGGCACCGTCCAGATACTTTTTCACCATCTCGTCCATGGCGTTGATGTCGTCCTGACCGTCGCAGTCGATGGAGATGGTGATGTCGCAGCTGTCGCTGTGCAGCGCCTCCATCAGCCCCGCCAGCACGGCGTTCTGGTGGCCGCGGTTGCGGCTCTGGGAAATGCCGATATAGTGCTCGTCCTGTGCGGCAAAGCCTTGGATCAGCTCCCACGTTTTGTCGCGGGAGCCATCGTTGACAAAGAGCACCCGGCTTTTATCGCTGACCAGCCCCTGTGCGGTCAGACTGCGGATCTTTTCCAGAAACATGGGTGCTGTAATGGGCAGCACCTGCTCCTCGTTGTAGCAGGGAATCACGATCCAGAGTACGGGCTTGGACATTGTTTTATCGCTCCTTATTGATAAAAGTAGTCAGAGGGTCACTGCACCATCTGCTGCAAGGCATCCGGCTCCAGCAGCTTGAAGCTGCTGCGGTAGGTGTCGATGAGCCCTTCCTTCTGCATGGTGCTCAACTCCCGGGAAAGGGCGCTGCGGTCGCAGTTGAGGTAATCCGCCAGCTGGATGCGGGAGAAGGGGATGCTGAAGGTCAGGCTGTGGGCGCGGGCGGCCTCGCTGAGCAGATAGGCCGCTACCTTGGCGCGCAGGCTCTTCATCACCAGCAGGTCGATGCGGCGGGAGAGGGAAAAATATTTATCGCTGATGGTGCGCACAAGGTTCTGCACCACCCGCTGGTGGGCGGGGCTGCCGTCCGAGAGCAGCAGCCGCTCGTAGGGCAGCAGCAGCACCTCACAGGGGGCGGCAGCCAGCACGGTGACCGGGCTGGACAAGCTGGAGCCTCCCAGCACGTCCCCGAACACCCCGCCCGGCTCTACCTGGGCGATGGGGATGCGCACCCCACCCGGTGCCGGGCGGTAGGCCTCCAGTTCGCCGGACAGCACGATGCCCACCCGGCGGCTGGGCTCCCCCGCCAGCACAAGGGCTTCGCCCTTGCCGTAGCTGCGCACACTGCCCCCCAGCCTGGACAGCAGCGTGCTGAGCTCCGCAGCGGAAAGCCCCGCGAACAGCGTGGTGGTTTGTAACAGCGGCAGATAATTATTCATCGCAACTCCGCAGAGAAAATAGCGTTCTCCGCAGCCTCCTGCAATTACGTTGCGCACGCAACGGTATTTTTACCCCTATTATAGTAAACTGGAACGCGCAAAGCAAATGATTTTGCAAAATTTTTCAAAAAAAGACCGGTTTCCGCTTCCCGTACCGGGGCGTGCCGGGTGTGAAAAGGAGTATTTCATGAAAAAGATCCTGTCCTTACTGCTGGCGTTCAGCCTTGCACTGAGCCTTGCAGCCTGCGGCGGCAGCGCGAGCTCTGCCGCTTCCAGCGCAGCGGTGTCCGAAGTTGCTTCCTCAGCGGCTGCTTCCGAGGAAGAAGAGACCGCAGCGCCGCTGTCTGCCACCGAGCCGCTGCGCATCGCCGGGCTGAAGGGCCCCACCACCATGGGGCTTGTCAACCTGCTCTCGATGGAGCAGGCCGGGACTGCCGCCATGGACTACGATCTGCAGCTTTACGGCGCTGCGGATGAGATCGTGCCGCTGCTCATCAAGGGCGAGCTGGACATGGCTGCTATCCCGGCCAATCTGGCTGCGACTCTGTACCAGAAAACCAGCGGCGGCATTCAGGCCGTGGCGGTGAACACTTTGGGAGTTTTGTATGTGGTGGAGCAGGGCGACACCGTCCATAGCATGGCCGACCTCAAGGGACGCACCATCCTGTCCACCGGCAAGGGCACTACCCCGGAGTATGTGCTGCGCTATCTGCTTACCGCCAACGGCATTGACCCGGACAAGGATGTGGACATCCAGTATTACAGCGAGGCTACCGAAGTAACCGCCCAGATGGCCAGCACACAGGATGCCATTGCCGTTTTGCCCCAGCCCTATGTGACCGCTGCCGGGCTGAAGGACGACACCCTGCGGGTAGCCCTTGACCTGACCGCCGAGTGGGACAAGGTGGCAGACACCCAGCTGATCACCGGTGTGACCGTGGTGCGCAAGGCCTACGCCGAGGAGCACCCGGACGTGGTAGCCGCCTTTCTGGCAGACTACGCCCAGAGCGTGAACGCCGCCAACACCGATCTGGAAGGCACCGCCGCTCTGTGTGAGGAGCAGGGCGTGGTGGCAAAAGCCGCCATTGCCAAAAAGGCACTGCCCAACTGCAACATCGTCTGCTTGACCGGCGAGGAACTGAAAGCAGACGTCTCCGGTTACCTGCAGGTGCTCTACGATGCCGACCCTGCCGCCGTGGGCGGTACGCTGCCCGGCGAGGATTTCTACTGGGCAGCCCAGTAACAGCCTGAAAAAAGCATTCCATCTCCCGCCGCTCTGCCGTGGTACGCAGCGCGGCGGTTTTTGTTTCCCGGTTGCAATTCCGCTGCAAAAGTTCTACAATAGAGACACATTATAGAATATGGAGGGAAAACCTATGGCTTGCACTACCATTCTGGTCGGCAAGGCAGCATCGTACGATGGCTCTACCATGATCGCCCGCAACGATGACTCCGGCTCCGGCCATTTCACCGCTAAAAAATTTACCGTGATCCACCCGGAGGAGCTGCCCAAGACCTACCGCAGCGTCCTCTCCCATGTGGAAATCCCCCTGCCGGAAGGCGCACTGCGGTTTACCGCCATGCCCAACGCCGTGGAGGGCAAGGGCATCTGGGCGGCTTCCGGTGTCAACGCCGCCAATGTGGGCATGACCGCCACCGAGACCATCACCTCCAACCCCCGCGTGCTGGGCGCAGACCCGCTGGTGGAGTATCAGCCTGCCAAGGGCGAAAAGCCCGAGGTGCCCGGTGGCATTGGCGAGGAGGATATCGTCTATCTGGTGCTGCCCTACATCCACTCTGCCCGTGAGGGCGTGCTGCGTCTGGGCAGCCTGCTGGAGCAGTACGGTACTTACGAGATGAACGGCATTGCTTTTCAGGATGTAAACGAGATCTGGTGGCTGGAGACCATCGGCGGCCACCACTGGATCGCCCGCCGCGTGCCGGACGATGTGTATGTGGTCATGCCCAACCAGCTGGGCATCGACTCCTTTGATTTGGAAGATGCCTTCGGTGCACAGGAAAACTACCTCTGCTCTGCCGATCTGCGGGAGTTCATTGCCAAGAAGCACCTCGACCTTTCTTTGGACGGCGCGCTGAACCCCCGGGACGCCTTTGGCAGTCATGATGACGCCGACCACGTTTACAACACCCCCCGCGCATGGTATATGCTGCGCTACCTCAACCCCCGCACATGGGTGTGGGAGGGTGCCGACGCCGACTACACCCCCATGTCCGACGACCTGCCGTGGTGCATGGTGCCGGAGCGCAAGGTGACCCCGGAGGACATCAAGTATATGCTGTCCAGCCACTATCAGGGCACCCCCTATGATCCCTACCTGAGCTACGGCGACAAGTCCGCAAAGGGCGCATACCGCTCCATCGGCATCAACCGCAACGACTTTATGGCGCTGTTGCAGATGCGCCCCGACCAGCCGGAGGAATCCCGCGCTGTGGAGTGGGTGGCCTATGCCTCCAACGCCTTCAACACCATGGTGCCCTTCTACGCCAACGTGGAGCGTACCCCGGAGTATCTGGCCAACACCACCGGCACCGTGTCCACCGATAACTTCTACTGGACCAGCCGTCTGATTGCCGCCATGGCAGACGCCTCCTATAACAAATCCCTCTTCCACCTCGAGCGCTATGAGGAGGCCGTGCTCTCCGCTGCCCGCGCACTGGTGAACCAGTACGACGCAAAGCTTGCCGCCGAGCCGGACGCTGCAAGCCGCGCCGCCCTGCGGGAGGAAGCCAACACCGCCATTGCCGCCATGCTGCAGGAGAAGGCCGCCGACACGCTGGATAAAGTTCTGTTTGAACTGAGCAGCCAGATGAAGAACGCCTACTCCCGCTCGGATGCCTGATGTAAACCAGCCGGAGCACCAAAACCGGTCACGACCGGTCACAGAAACGCAGAAAAGACCACCGCATACACAAGTGCGGTGGTCTTTTTGCGTGCAAAAAGCTCTTGTATCCAAGGCGTTGGAAATTCTGCACAAAAACGATGAAAATTCTTTGTGATCGAAAATGACCGAATCTGATTGATTTTGACAAGATTTTTGCTATAATAAAGATGCAAACAACCAAAACACGCCAAGACCGTGCGGAAATGGTCAGGCGTGGGAAGGAAAGAAGGGAAAAGACACCATGCTGGCGGAGGAACGTTTTGCGCTGATCCTAGAGCAGCTGAACGAGCAGCGCACCGTGACGGTGCAGCAGCTGTGTGAGGCGCTGCACACCAGCGAATCCACGATCCGGCGTGACTTGACCGAGTTGGACCGGCAGGGCAGGCTGACCAAGGTACACGGAGGGGCCACCCTGCCGGACAGCCGCTTTCTGGCAGACGAGCCTACCATGGAGGCTAAGGAGACGCTGGCGGTAGCCGAAAAGCGCAGCATTGCCGCAGCCGCCGCAGCGCTCATTGCTGCCGAGGATTTTGTATTCATTGATGCAGGCACCACCACGCTGGAGCTGGTGCGGGCGTTGACGGGTGTGGCGCTCAAAGCCACCTATGTGACCAATGGCGTGGCGCACGCCCGGCTGCTGGCGCAGAAGGGTTGTCGGGTGTATCTTCCCGGCGGGCTGCTGCGCCCCCAGACCGAAGCCATCGTGGGCGCTCCGGCGGTCAGCAGCATCCAGCAGTATAACTTCACCAAAGCATTCATGGGTGCCAACGGCGTGGCGCTGGAGGCGGGCTTTACCACCCCGGACCCCGAGGAAGCGGCGGTAAAGGCCGCAGCCGTCCGCCGCGCCCGGGAAAGCTGGTTCCTTGTGGATGACGCTAAATTTGCTAAAATTTACCCGGCGGTCATCACGGACCTGCACGGCGGTGCCATCCTGACCAACCGCTGCCCGAACCCGAAATATAAGCAGTATACGTTCGTAAAGGAGGCAGAAGCATGATCTACACCGTTACTTTTAACCCGGCTATTGATTACGTTGTGCGTCTGGACGCACCGCTGGAGGTGGGTGAAGTGAACCGCGCCCAAGGCGAGGATTGCGTGCTGGGCGGCAAGGGCATCAACGTGTCCGGCGTGCTGGCGCAGCTGGGCTGCGAGAGCGTGGCACTGGGCTTTGTGGCCGGGGAGACCGGCGCATGGCTGGAGCGCGGTCTGGCGGCACAGGGGCTCAAGACCGACTTTGTGCATCTGGAAAACGGCATGACCCGCATCAACGTCAAGATCAAGGCCGGGCAGGAGACTGAGCTGAACGGCGCAGGCCCTGCCATCCCGGAAAGCGCTTTGCAGCAGCTGGAAGCCCAGCTGGACAAGCTGGCCGAGGGCGATATCCTTATTCTGGCAGGCAGCATCCCGGCAAGCCTGCCGCAAAGCGTCTACGAGCGGCTGCTGGCGCGGCTGCAGGGCAGGGGCGTGCGCGCCGTGGTAGATGCCACCCGCGACCTTCTGGTAAACGTGCTGCCCTACCACCCCTTCCTCATCAAGCCCAACAACCATGAGCTGGGCGAGATCGTAGGCAAGGTGCTGACCACTGACGCCGAGATCGTGGCCGCTGCCCGTACTTTGCAGGAAAAGGGTGCACGCAATGTGCTGGTGAGCATGGCCGGGGACGGTGCGCTGCTGCTGGACGAGCAGGGACAGGTGCACCGCATCGGTTGCCCCAAGGGCAAGGTGGTCAACAGTGTAGGCGCAGGCGACAGCATGGTGGCCGGTTTTGTGGCCGGGTATCTGCAAAGCCGCAGCTACGCGCAGGCACTGCGACTGGGCACAGCCTGCGGCAGCGCCACGGCCTTCAGCCTTGGGCTTGCCACAAAGGAAAAGATCGACGAGCTGCTGGCGCAGCTTTGATAGGATAAAAGGAACAAAGGAGGAACGTTTATGCGCATTACCGAGTTATTTACCGCACAGTCCATTGCGCTGGACGAAGCGCTGCAGACGCAGGAGCAGATCCTGAGCCGTCTGGTGGAGCTGCAGGCTACCCATGGCAACATCACCGACAAAGAGGCTTACAAAAAGGCACTCTACGCCCGCGAGGCCGAGGGCTCTACCTATGTGGACAACGGCATCACCGTGCCCCACGCCAAGACCAATGTGGTCACCCGCCCCAGTCTGGCCGCCCTGCGGCTGAGCACCCCGGTACAGTACAACGCTGAGGATGACGGCACCACCGACCTGCTGTTTGCCATTGCCGCCCCGGAAAACGGCAGCCTGCACGTTGATATGCTGGCCCGCATGATGCAGATGCTGATGAACGAGGACTTTGTGGAAAAGCTTAAAGCCGCCAAGACCCCCAAGGAGTTCTTGGAGTGCATCGACGCGCAGGAAGAAGCACAGTTTGGCGCAGAGAGCTTTACCCAGCAGGCTATCCCGCAGGACGGCTACCGCATTCTGGCTGTGACCGCCTGCGTCAACGGCATTGCCCACACCTACATGGCCGCCGAGGCACTGACCAAGGCCGGTGACAAGCTGGGTCTGCCCACCAAGGTGGAGACCAACGGCTCGGACGGCGCAAAGAATATCCTGACCCGCGCCGAGATCGCCGCCTGCGATGGTATTATCGTAGCAGCGGAGAAAAAGGTGGACACCGCCCGTTTCGACGGCAAACCGGTGCTGTTCACCCGCGTGGACGACGGCATCCATAAGCCGGAGGAGCTCATCAAGAAGATTGCCCATGGCGAGGTGCCTGTGTTCCACGCCGAGGGCGGCGCAGCAGCCGAGGACGACACCGCCGGTAAGGACAGCTTCGGCCGCAGCCTGTACAAGAACCTGATGAACGGCGTTTCCCACATGCTGCCCTTCGTGGTAGGCGGCGGCATCATGATCGCGCTGGCCTTCCTGCTGGATGATTACAGCATCAACCCCGCAAACTTCGGCATGAACACCCCCGTTGCCGCCTTCTTCAAGACGGTGGGCAACGCAGCCTTCGGCTATATGCTGCCCATTCTGGCAGGATTCATTGCCATGTCCATTGCCGACCGCCCGGGCTTGGCCGTAGGCTTTGCCGGCGGTGTGCTGGCCATGAACGGCACCAACTTCACCGACCTTGCCGCAGGCAGCACCACCGGCATCTCCGGCGGCTTCCTTGCAGCGCTGCTGGCCGGTTTTGCAGCAGGCTACATCGTGCAGTTCCTTAAAAAAATCACCGAAAAGCTGCCCGCCAGCCTGAACGGTATCCGCCCCATGCTCATCTACCCGCTGGGCGGCATTCTCATCGTAGGTGCGATGATGTGCGCCGTGAACCCGGTCATGGGCATGATCAACACCGCCACGACCGACTGGCTGAACGCACTGGGCGGCAGCTCCAAGGTGCTGCTGGGCGCCATCGTGGCCGGTATGATGAGCGTGGATATGGGCGGCCCGGTCAACAAGGCAGCCTACGTCTTTGGCACCGCAGCTCTTGCCTCCGGTAACTACGAGGTGATGGCCGCCGTCATGGTGGGCGGCATGGTTCCTCCCATTGCCATTGCCCTGTCCACCACCTTCTGCCCCCGCAAGTGGACGCTTGACGAGCGCCGCAACGGCATTGTGAACTACGTCATGGGCCTGTGCTTCGTGTCTGAGGGCGCTATCCCCTATGCAGCAGCCGACCCGCTGCGCGTCCTGCCCAGCTGCGTTGTCGGCTCTGCGGTCGCCGGTGCGCTCTCCATGACCTTCGGCTGCGCACTGCGCGCACCCCACGGCGGCATCTTCGTATTCCCGGTGGTGGATCACGCTGCGCTGTACTGCGTGGCGCTGGCTGTGGGCAGTGTGCTGGGTGCAGTGATCCTGAGCCTTATCAAAAAGACCCAGCCCGCCGAGGCGAAGTAACAAGCCATTCTCTTCTCCATACGGATAGTTCTTCATAAGAGCAAAGGGGACTGCCGCATACCGCGGCAGTCCCCTTTGCGTTTTGCACAGGCACCATTTTCACAAAAAACAGGACAATATACCGCCCAAAACGGCCTATCCTGCCGGAATTGCGTTCAGCGCTTTGTTTTGCATTGCACCCCACCACGGGCTGTGGTATACTTATATTCGTGATTTTAAAGCCCGGGTATGGTGTGCCGGGCCACCAGAGAGGAAACGAACGATGAAAATAGGATTTGACAACGACAAATATCTTGCGATGCAGTCCGAGCATATCCGCGAGCGCATCAAGAAGTTTGACAATAAGCTGTATCTGGAATTCGGCGGCAAGCTGTTCGACGATTACCACGCTTCCCGCGTGCTGCCCGGCTTTCAGCCGGACTCCAAGCTGCAGATGCTTTTGCAGCTCAAGGAGCAGGCTGAGATCGTCATCGTCATCAGCGCCGAGGACATCATCAGCAGCAAGGTGCGCGGCGACTACGGCATCACCTACGATCTGGACGTGCTGCGTCTCATCGACGCTTTCCAGGAGATGGGGCTGTATGTGGGCAGTGTGTGCGTGACCAAGTACACCGCCGCCGCCGAGGTGGAAGCCTTTGAAAAGCGGCTGAACAGTCTGGGCATCCGCACCTTCCGCCACTACAAGATCCCCGGCTACCCCAACGATGTGGCCCGCATTGTCAGCGACGAGGGCTACGGCCGCAACGAGTACATTGAGACCGAGCGCCCGCTGGTGGTCATCACCGCGCCCGGCCCCGGCAGCGGAAAGATGGCCGTCTGCCTGTCCCAGCTGTATCATGAATATAAGCGGGGCGTCAAGGCCGGTTACGCCAAGTTCGAGACCTTCCCCATCTGGAACATTCCCCTGAAGCACCCGGTCAATTTGGCCTACGAGGCTGCTACCGCCGACCTGAACGATGTGAACATGATCGACCCCTTCCATCTGGAAGCCTACGGCGTGACCACCGTGAACTACAACCGCGACATCGAGATCTTCCCGGTGGTGAATGCGATGTTCGAGTTAATTGCAGGGCAGAGCCCCTATAAGTCCCCCACGGACATGGGTGTGAACATGGCCGGCAACTGCATCGTGGACGACGCAGTCTGCTGCGAGGCCTCCCGCAAGGAGATCGTGCGCCGGTACTACAAGTGCCTGTGCGAGCAGAAGATCACCGGCACCGCCAAGGAGAGCGAGCGCTACAAGCTGGAGCTGCTGATGAATCAGGCCGGGCTGACCATGGGGGCCCGGGAAGTGGAAAAGCAGGCACACGCCCGCAGCGAGGCCACCGGCGGCGCACCGGCTGCTGCCATTGAGCTGAGCGACGGCACTGTCATCACCGGCAAGACCGGCCCGCTGCTGGGTGCTACCGCAAGCGCCCTGATCAATGCGCTCAAGTATCTGGCGGGCATCCCGCAGGAGACAGATCTGGTCAGCGCCGCCGCTATCGAGCCTATCCAGACCCTCAAGACCAACTATCTGGGTGGCAAGAACCCCCGTCTGCATACCGACGAGATCCTGATCGCCCTGTCCAGCTCTGCCGCCTCCAGCGAGCTTGCCGCAGCAGCTATGCACCAGCTGCCCAACCTCAAGGGCTGCGATGTGCACTCCACCGTGCTGCTTTCCAGCGTGGACAGCAGCACCCTGAACCGTCTGGGCATGTACCTGACCTGCGACCCCGTCTACGAGGAAGAGGATCGCAAGTACCATAAGCTGTAAAAATAAAAAGAAACTGGTAAACACCCCGGTCAGCGCCGTCAGGCGCTGACCGGGGTGTTTGTTCTGTTGCTTGCCAGTTGTCCGCAGTTGTGGTACACTTGTTCTGCTTAATTTTTATAGCAGATAGGAAAAGAGGAACAACAACATGGAACAACAACACAAGCGCAGCGCATTCTCCGGTAAGATCGGGTTCGTGCTGTCTGCCGCAGGCGCTTCGGTGGGTCTGGGCAACATCTGGCGCTTCCCGTATCTGGCAGCCAAATACGGCGGCGGCATTTTTCTGCTGGTATACATTCTGCTGGCAGTCACCTTTGGCTATACCATGATCGTGGCCGAGACCGCGCTGGGCCGTATGACCCACAAAAGCCCGGTCAGCGCCTACGCCCACTTCGGTAAGGGCAAGGGAATCCGGTTTGGCGGTTGGATCAACGCCATCATCCCCATTTTGATCGTGCCGTATTATTCGGTCATCGGCGGCTGGGTCATCCACTATCTGGCCGAGTATCTGTGCGGCCGCGGCAGTAATCTGGCAGCAGACGGCTACTTCTCCGGCTTTATCACCAACGGCTTGCAGGCAGAACTAGCCTTTTTGCTGTTCAGCCTGTTCACGCTGGGCATTATCTTTGCCGGTGTGCGCAACGGCGTAGAGCGCGTCTCCAAGGTGATGATGCCGGTGCTGGTGGTGCTGTCACTGGTCATTGCGGGCTACTCTGTCACCCGTCCCGGTGCACTGGCGGGTGTGAAGTATTTTCTGGTGCCCAACCCCAAAAACTTCTCCTGGATGACCGTGGTCACCGCCATGGGGCAGATGTTCTATTCTCTGTCCATTGCCATGGGCATTCTGGTCACCTTCGGCTCCTATATGAAGAAGGACGTCTCTATCGAGGAGTCCACCGAGAACGTGGAGGTGTTCGATACCGCCATTGCCATCATGGCTGGCCTGATGATCATCCCGGCGGTGTTCGCCTTCTCCGGCGGCGACCCGGACACCCTGCAGGCCGGTCCTGCGCTGATGTTCATCACCATCCCCAAGGTGTTTGCCAGCATGGGTCTGGGCACCGCTGTGGGTGTGCTGTTCTTTGTGCTGGTGCTGTTTGCTGCCATTACCAGCTCCATCGCCCTGACCGAGAGCGCCGTCTCCACCTTTGAGGACGAGCTGGGCTGGGACCGCACCCGCTCCACCGTGCTCATCGGTGCCATTATGGTGGCGCTGGGCAGCCTGTCGGCATTGGGCTACGGCCCGCTGGCCGGGGTGACCGTGTTCGGGATGCAGTTCTTGGACTTCTTCGACTTTTTGACCAACTCGGTCATGATGCCTATTGCAGCCATTGCCACCTGCCTGCTGGTGTCCCGCGTCATCGGCGTGGAGCAGATCGCACAGGAGGTGGAGCAGGACGGTCAGCGCTTCCGCCGCAAGCCTGTGTTCAATTTTATGATCCGCTGGCTGTGCCCCATTTTTGCAGCCATCATTCTGGCAAGCTCGGTGGCAAATGCCTTTGGCTGGATCGCCATGTAAACCCAAAACAGTATTTCCGGCAGCAGAACGCAAGTTTTTAACAGTAAAAGCAGGACAAGGGGGCCCTTATGAAAATGGAAACCTTGAAGCAGCAGATCCTGACAGCAAAGGGTGACGTGCGGGCAGAGCTGGTGCTGAAAAATGCCCGGGTCATCAACGTGTTCACAAACGAGATCGAGCAGGCCGATGTAGCCATCCGTCAGGGGGTCATCCTTGGCGTGGGACACTATACCGGCGAGACCGAGCTGGACTTGCAGGGCAAGTATGTCTGCCCGGGGCTTGTGGATGGGCACATCCACATTGAAAGCTCCATGCTCTGCGGCCCGGCCTTTGAACAGGCGGTGCTGCCCCACGGCACCACGGCGGTAGTCACCGACCCGCACGAGATCTCCAATGTAGCCGGTACGGCAGGGCTGGACTTTATGCTGGAGACTACAAAAGATCTGGCACTTTCGGTCTACTTCATGCTCCCCTCCTGCGTGCCTGCCACCGGGCTGGACGAGTCCGGCGCGGTGCTGGAAGCGGAGCAGCTGCGCCCCTACTACCAGCAGCCCCGGGTGCTGGGGCTGGCTGAGCTGATGAACTCCTACGGCACAGTGCGCGCGGACGAAAAGATCCTGCAGAAGATCTGCGACTGCACCGCTGCGGGTAAACGCATCGACGGGCACGCACCCTTCCTCAGCGGGAAGGAGCTGAACGCCTATATCGCCGCCGGGGTGCAGTCCGACCATGAGTGCTCGGAACTCCACGAGGCCATGGAAAAGCTGCGGCGCGGGCAGTACATCATGGTGCGGGAGGGTACCGCAGCGCAGAACATGGACAGCCTGCTGCCTCTGTTCCAGGAGCCCTATTGCAGCCGCTGTATGCTGGTGACTGACGACAAGCACCCCGGAGACCTGTTGCAGGGTGGGCATATCGACTACATCATCCGCAAGGCCATTGCTGCCGGGGTAGACCCGGTGGTGGCGGTGCGGATGGGCACCCTTGTCCCGTGCCAGTACTTCGGTCTTGCACACAGCGGCGCAGTAGCCCCGGGCTATACCGCCGATTTGATCGTGCTGTCGGATCTGGAAAAGTTCACGGTGGAGCAGGTGTACAAAAAGGGCAAACTGGTGGCGCAGCAGGGCAGAATGCTGCACCCCGCCGCCCTTACTGTGGACAAGGCACGCTTTGCGAGGGTGTTCGATTCCTTCAACATGGATGAGGTCACCCCGGAGCAATTGCAGCTGAAGCAGACCGGCACCCGGCAGCGCGTGATCTGCCTGACCCCGCACGCCCTGCTGACCACTGAAAAAATCGTTCCGTTCTGCCAGCATCCGGGCACAGCGCCCGGCGTGGATGTGGCGCAGAAAATCGTCAAACTGGCGGTGTTCGAGCGGCATCACCGCTCCGGCCATGTGGGCTTGGGCTTTTTGGGTAACTACGGGCTGCAATGCGGCGCGGTGGCTTCCAGCATCGCCCACGACTCCCACAACCTCATCGTGGCGGGCACCAACGATGCCGACATGGTGCTGGCGGGCAATACGGTGCGCAAAAATAAGGGCGGCCTTGCCTTTGCACTGAACGGACAGGTGGTAGGGGAGCTGCCGCTGCCGGTGGCAGGGCTTATGAGCACCGAGAGCGCCGAGACTGTGGAGGAAAAGCTGCAAGCGCTCAAGGCGGCGCTGAAAGCCCACGGCATCTCGGAGGACATCGACGCCTTTATGACCCTTGCTTTTGTCAGCCTGCCGGTCATCCCGAAGCTGCGGCTGAACACCTACGGCATCGTGGATGTGGATGCCCAGCAGATCGTCCCGGCCGTGTTCTGAGAACGCTGCCTGAGAGGGCAAACTGTAAATCTGACGTTTTTATCGCAATGCCGGACAGTCTGCGGGCTGTCCGGCATTGCGTTTTACGGCAAGATGACTCTTGACTTTTTGCCACAGAACCGGTATGTTGATACTGTCCGTCTGACACACAGCATTGCTTTTATAATATAAGGAAACTTTATGGAAAAACGCAGTACACCCTCTTTGCAGATCACTGACCGCTTTGGCGCACAGGCGGCCTATGCCAGCCTGCGTCTGCCGGACGGCACCGAAGCCACCGTACCGGCAGAGCACGCCGCCGCTATCTATGTGAACGAGCAGCCCGCCTTCCGGGTGGTATGCACCCCGGCGCTGCTGCCGCAGCTGGCTTTGGGGCGGCTGCTCACCGAAGGATGGATCGCGTCTGCGGACGAGGTGGAGCAGATCGCCGTCTGTGCCGAGGGCGCAAAGGTGCAGGTATATCTGCACCACCCGCTGCCCACTCGCCGCGCCGCCGCGCAGGAGGTTGCCAGCTGCTGCACCGATAATATCGCGCTGGGCAGTCCGGTGGAGCTGTTGCCCCTGCGCCCCGTGCCCGGGCTGGATTTGCAGCCGGAATGGGTGGAACGCCTGACCGCCGCCATGCACGCCGGTCTGCCGCTGTACCGCGCTACCCGGGCGGTGCACAGCTGCTTTGTGCTGCACAAAGGGGAAATTGTTCTTGCCTGTGAGGATCTGGGACGGCACAACGCGCTGGATAAGGCCGTGGGCTGCGCGGTGTTGGCAGGGCTTCCGCTGGCAGAATGCGTGCTGTACACCAGCGGCCGGGTGCCGCTGGATATGGTGCGCAAGGCCATCCGCGCCGGGGTGCCGGTGCTGGTAAGCAAAAGCATGCCCACGGTGCAATCCGCAGAGCTTGCAGCAGAATACGGCCTGCAGCTGGTGTGCGGACGCAAAATCCCTAAAGTTTAAGCAAATATTACAAAAACAATAGTTACAAAACGGAAAAGCCTGTCTGTTTCTGTTGACATACTCCGCGCACGCATGTTAATATATTATCGAAGAGACCGCTCCGCTGTTGCAGCAGCCAGAGCGGCCTCAATTGTTGTCCGGGGTTACCCGGCAAAATAAAAAACAGGCAGGTGATAACATGAAGCAGGCAACCAACCCGTTTGCGCCCGTACCGCTGTGGCGCAAGCGGCTGCCGGGCTATGCAGCCATGGGCGTTGCGACCATCGCCTTGGCGGTCGGTCTGACCACCTTGCAAAGCGCACGCACCACGGTTGCCGGTACCCTGCTGCCGGTGTCGGAGGCGGATGCAGCCGCCTACGGCATCAGCGCAGTGTACCAGCTCGACGATGGCAGCTACCGCGTGGAGGGCTCTCAGAAGGGCTTCCAGAGCGATGTGCAGGCTGCCGTGACCATTGACGCCGAGGGCAATGTTTCCGCAGTAGAGATCCTCTCTCAGGACGAAACGGAAAGCCTTGGCGGCCAGTGCGTCAACCCGGAGTTCACGTCCCAGTATCAGGGCGCAGCTCCCTTCACGCTGGCAGGCAAAAGCTACACCGTAACGGACCCCGTTACCGGTGCCGCCTATGCCGCTGCCGGTGCAGCGGAGGAGCAGCCCGCTGCTGCCGGGGATTTTGACCCCGCACAGTGGCGCACCTTCGATACCTCTCCCGAGGCCGAGGCTACCCGCAAGATGTATGCTGCGGGGCTTACCTTCTCGGCGTTGAAGGGCGAGGCACTGGGCGATGAGCTGGCTCCGCCGCTGGATTCCAGCGCAGAGGCCGTGGCACGGCGCAAGCTGTACGCAGCCATGCTCAGCAAGAGCGCAATGGACGGTGAGCCGATGGCGATCCCCTTTGCGGATCTCTCGGCAGAGGAGCAGTCCAAGGCGCGTCTGGAGCAGGCCAGCCTGACCACCACCGGCAATGCGTCCGGTGCCGTCAGCGCAGACCTGACCGAGGTGGACGCCCTTTCCGGCGCGACCATCACCTCTTCGGCTGTGACGACCATCGTCAACAACTCGTATTTCTATGTGACCGGGGTACTCTGCGCAGAGTGACCTCAACGGAGGAATGGAACCTATGGCAAAAACTGATTTCCTGACGGCTGACATGACTCGCCGTCAATTCATGAAGATCTCGGGCAAGAGCCTTGCAGGGCTCACCCTGTCCGCTTCCATGCTGTCCCTGTTCGGCTGCTCTCAGCAGCAGGTGGATTCCGGCGCAGTGGCCACTTGGGCACTGCCGCAGGGCCTGCTGGTGGTCAACGCAGACCTGTGCACCGGCTGCCAGCGCTGCGAGATCAACTGCACCCTGACCAACGATGGCGTGTGCTCCTCTTACATCAGCCGCGTCAAGATCCAGCGCCGTCTGAATCTGGACGGCGCAGGCAACGGCCTGCTGTCCGGCACCGATAACTGCTTTGTCTACTTCCCGGACACCTGCCGCCAGTGCGAGGACCCCGCCTGCGGCAACGCCTGCCCGCAGAAGGCTATCACCACCGACGACCGCGGCATCCGCGTAGTGGATACCGACAAGTGCATCGGCTGCGGTGCCTGCCATGATGCCTGCCCGTGGCACATGCCCACCGTCAACCCCGAGACCGGCAAGTCCTCCAAGTGCATCGCCTGCGGTGCCTGCGTGGCGGGCTGCCCGTCCGGCGCTCTGTCCATCGTGGATTGGGATGCCGTTACCAGCGCAGCACAGGCTGCATACTTGGATCTGTAAGGAGGAACTACAATGGCTGAAAGTTATGGCTGGGCAGGCAAGATCCTGCGCGTCAACCTGACCACCGGCGAGATCACCACGCAGGATGACGAAAAGTACCATAAGTATATCGGCGGTATGGGCATGGCCTACCGCATTATGTATGAGGAAGCTCCCATGGAGCTGGACCCCTATGACGAGAAGGCTCTGGTCATCTTCGGTGTCGGCCCCCTGACCGGCGCAGGCGTGCCCTGCTCCGGCCGTATGAACGTGACCTTCCGCTCTACCTGGTCCAAGGGTCACTCTATTATCGATGCACACATGGGCGGCCACATCGGCTCCATGCTGAAGTATGCCGGTTACGATGGCATCGTGATCAGTGGCATCTCTGAGAAGCCCGTCTACCTGCGCATCGAGGACGGCAATGTCTCTCTGGAGGACGCAACCGAGATCTGGGGCAAGGGCACCTTTGCTGCCAACAAGTGGATGGTAGAGCAGAACGGCCGCGAGTTCGAGACCGCTTCCATCGGCCCTGCCGGTGAAAATCTGGTGGACTACTCCACCCTGAACACCAGCTTCGGCAACTCCGGCGGCGCCGGTCTGGGCGCTGCCATGGGCAACAAGAAGCTGAAGGGTCTGGCCATCCGCGGCACTGGCAGCGTCAAGGTCGCTGACCCCAAGAAGGTGCTGGAGCTCTCCAACTACATGATGGGCAACCTGATCGGCGGCAACAACAACCACAACGTGCCCG
>OLWL01000596.1_pt1 | contig 24045 bp, 19 predicted proteins | sample 1674151 | NCBI WGS metagenome assembly OLWL01 (sample SAMEA103958148, study PRJEB25191) | human gut metagenome
GGGTGCAACAACTTCTGCTCCTACTGCATCGTCCCCTATGTCCGGGGCCGGGAGCGCAGCCGCGCCCCGGAGAAGATCGTGGAGGAGGTCCGCCAGCTGGCGGCGGAGGGCTTCAAGGAGATCACCCTGCTGGGCCAGAACGTGAACTCCTACGGAAAGGACCTGCCGGAGCTCTGGGACTTTGCGGACCTGCTGCGGGAGCTGGACAAGATCGACGACGACTACCTGATCCGCTTCATGTCGTCCCAGCCCAAGGACGCCAGCTATAAGCTGTTTGACACCATGGCCCAGAGCCGCCATGTGGCCCACCAGCTGCACCTGCCGGTGCAGTCCGGCAGCGACCGGGTGCTGCGGGCCATGAACCGCCCCTATGACCGGGCGAAATACCTGGACCTGATCGGCTATGCCCGGAAGGTCATGCCGGACCTGGTGCTGACCTCCGATGTAATCATCGGCTTCCCCGGCGAGACGGAGGCCGAGGCCATGGAGACCGTGGATCTGGTGCGGCAGGTGGAGTTCGACGCCCTGTTTACCTTCATCTTCTCCCCCCGGCCCGGAACGCCGGCGGCCAGAATGGACGATCCGGTGCCCCGGGCGGAGAAGCAGAAGTGGTTCGACATTCTGTGCAGCACCCAGAACGAGATTTCTGCCCGGCTCCACGCCGGGTATGTGGGCCGGACCCTGCGGGTGCTGGTGGACGGCGAAACCGACGACACCCGGTGGCCCCTGTCCGCCCGGACGGCGGGGGGACGGCTGGTGCACCTGGTGGGGGACAAGTCCGCCCTGGGCCAGTATCGGGACGTGAAGATCACCGACAGCAACACCTGGGCCCTGTTCGGGGAGATGCTTCCTGCATCAAAAGAACAACGTTCTTTTGATGCATAAGATACCACGGCCAACGCCGCGAAGCGGGCATATGCCCCATAGAACAATAAGTTTTGCACTTTTCAACAATGTTTTCCACCACCATTCGACAGATCAGCCGCCTATGCGGCAGAAAGCGCGGGTGAAACCATGGCAGAGCTGACCCCCATGATGAAGCAGTATCTGCAGATCAAGGAACAGAATCAGGACGCCATCCTGTTTTTCCGGCTGGGAGATTTTTACGAGATGTTCGGCGACGACGCCCGGAAGGCGTCCAAGGAGCTGGACCTGACCCTGACCACCCGGGATAAGGACAAGAACAAGAGCTTCGAGGAGAAGATCCCCATGTGCGGGATCCCCTATCACGCCTCGGACGCGTATATCGCCCGGCTCATCGCCAAGGGCTATAAGGTAGCCATCTGCGAGCAGACCGAGGACCCTGCCACGGCCAAGGGCCTGGTGGACCGGGACATCATCCGGGTGGTGACCCCCGGCACGGTCATTGACGCGGCCTGCCTGGAGGAGGGACGCTCCAACTTCTGCGCGGGGCTGTATCTGGACGACACCTGCGCGGGCTTCAGCGTGTGCGACATCTCCACCGGCAAGACCCACGTCACCGCCTTCCAGGGTCCGGACCGGGCGGAGCACCTGCTCAACGAGCTGGGGCGGTTTTCCCCGGCGGAGGCGGTGGTGAACCAGGCGGCCTACGACTGCGGGCCGCTGCTGAGTCTGATGCAGGATAAGCTCCACTGCCATGTGGAGCGGCTGCCTGCCGGACGCTTTCAATTGCAGGAGGCGGAAAGGACCGTCCGGCAGCAGTTCGGCGATGAGGCTGCGGGACGGCTGCCAAAGGGGAATCCCGCGGCGGCGCTGTCGCTGGGAGCCCTGCTGGACTATCTCCACGAGACGCAGAAAACCGACCTGCGCCATGTGGACGACCTGGACTATTACCAGCAGGGGCAGTTTATGGAGCTGGACCTGACGGCCCGGCGGAACCTGGAGCTGACGGAGACCCTGCGCAGTAAGGAGAAGAAGGGGAGTCTCCTCTGGGTGCTGGACAAGACCAAGACCCCCATGGGCGGGCGGATGCTCCGCAGCTGGCTGGAGCGGCCCCTGCTGTCCGTAACGGCCATCACCCGCCGCAGCGGCGCCGTGGGCCAGCTGGTGGACCACACCATGATCCGGGAGGAGCTGGCCCTGGCCCTGACGGGCATCGGCGACATGGAGCGCCTGGTGGGCCGCATCGTATACGGCACCGCCGGGGGCCGGGACGTGGTATCCCTGAAAAACGCCATGGCGCGGCTGCCCCATGTGAAGGAGCTGCTGTCGGCCTTTGACCGGGGCCGCCTGGGGGAGCTGGCCCAGCTGGACCCCCTGGAGGACCTGACGGACCTCATTGGCCGCACCCTGTGCGACGATCCCCCCTTCTCCGTCCGGGAGGGGGAGTTCATCCGGGACGGCTTCGACCCGGAGGTGGACCGCCTGCGGGGCATTCTGCATGGCGGCAAGGGCATCATCGCCTCTATGGAGGCCGCCGAAAAGGAGAAAACCGGCATCCGCACCCTGAAGATCGGGTACAACAAGGTATTCGGCTATTACATCGAGGTGTCCAACTCCTTCAAGGACCAGGTGCCCGAGACATACATCCGCAAGCAGACCCTGGTCAACGGCGAGCGCTATATTACCCAGGAGCTGAAGGACCTGGAGCACGACATCCTGTCCGCCTCGGACCGGGTGTCGGCCCTGGAATATGAGCTGTTCACCCGCCTGCGGCAGGAGCTGAGCGGCCATGTGGCCCGGATCCAGGCCACCGCCGCCGCCGTGGCGGAGGCGGACTGCCTGTGCTCCCTGGCGACGGTGGCAGTGAAGAACAACTACTGCTGCCCGGCGGTGGACGAGTCCGGGGTCATCGAAATCTACCAGGGACGCCACCCGGTGGTGGAGGCCATGCGGCCGGACGCCTTGTTTGTGCCCAACGACACCTATATGGGCCGCACCGAGGACCGGGTGTCCATCATCACCGGCCCCAACATGGCGGGCAAGTCCACCTATATGCGCCAGGTGGCGCTGATGGTGCTCATGGCCCAGATCGGGTCCTTCGTCCCGGCCAAGGCGGCCCGCCTGGGCATTGTGGACCGGATCTTCACCCGCATCGGGGCCTCCGACGACCTGTCGGCGGGACAGTCCACCTTTATGGTGGAGATGACGGAGGTCAGCGACATTCTGCGCACCGCCACCGCCGACAGCCTGCTGATCCTGGACGAGATCGGCCGGGGCACCTCCACCTTCGACGGCATGAGCATCGCCCGGGCGGTGCTGGAATACTGCGCCGACCCCAAGCGCCTGGGGGCCAAGACCCTGTTTGCCACCCACTATCACGAGCTGACCGCCATGGAGGGGACCCTTCCCGGCGTGAAGAACTATAACATCGCCGTCCGCACCCGGGGGGAGGAGATCGTGTTCCTGCGGAAGATCGTCCCCGGCGGCGCGGACCGCAGCTACGGCATCGAGGTGGCCAAGCTGGCGGGTCTGCCGGAGGCGGTGGTGTCCCGGGCCAGGAAGATCCTCCGCCAGCTGGAGGAGGAGTCCGGCCGTCCGGCGGCGGCCCCCGCCCCCCGGGGGGACCAGGTGTCCTTTGCCGCCGTGGCCGAGGGGGAGGTCATCGACCGGCTGCGCCGGGCCCAGGTGGACTCCCTGACGCCCCTGGAGGCCCTGCAGCTGCTGTATGAGCTGAAAAAGAAGCTGACGTAACACGAAAGGACAACGCTATGCCTGATATTCAATGCTTGCCCCGGCACGTGGCGGACCTGATCGCTGCCGGCGAGGTGGTGGAGCGGCCCGCCAGCGTGGCCAAGGAGCTGCTGGAAAACGCCCTGGACGCCGGGGCCACCGCCATCGTGGCGGAGGTGCAGCACGGGGGCCTCACCTATCTGCGGATGACGGACAACGGCTGCGGCATTGCGCCCCAGCAGCTGCCCACGGCGTTTCTGCGCCATGCCACCAGCAAGCTGCGCACCGCCGGGGACCTGGCTGCCATCGGCACCCTGGGCTTCCGGGGGGAGGCCCTGGCGGCCATCTCCGCCGTGTCCCGGGTGGATATTTTCACCCGCCAGACCGGGGCCCAGACCGGGGCCTCCCTGCATCTGGAGGGGGGCGTGCCCGGCCAGGTGGAGGAGATCGGGTGCCCGGAGGGCACCACCATCTGCGTGCGGGACCTGTTTTACAACACCCCCGCCCGGATGAAATTCATGAAAAAGGACAGCGCCGAGGGGGCCGCCGTGGCGGGCATCGTCCAGCACCTGGCCCTGAGCCATCCGGAGGTGTCCTTCAAGCTGCTGCGGGACGGGGCCGAGGCGCTCCACACCCCCGGCGACGGGCAGCTGCTGTCCGCCGTATACGCGGCCATGGGCCGGGACTTCGCCATGGGCCTGCAGGAGGTCCGGGGCTGCGGCGGCGACGTGCAGGTGTCGGGCTATGTGACCCGGCCCCTGAACGGCCACGGCACCCGGGGCCGCCAGCTGTTCTTCGTCAACGGCCGGTTCGTGAAAAGCCAGCTGCTGTCGGCGGCCCTGGAGGAGGCGTACCGCAACCGCCTGCTGAAGGGGAAGTTCCCCGGCTGCGTGCTGCATCTGACCCTGCCGGAGGACCGGGTGGACGTGAACGTGCACCCGGCCAAGACCGTGGTGAAATTCGTATCCGACAAAACCGCCTTTGACGCGGTGTACTATACCGTCATGGACGCCCTGAACCGGGCGGAACAGCCCGCCCGGCAGGAGGAAAAGCCCTTTTACCGGACCATGACCGCCCAGGAGTTCCGGCAGCAGCAGAAGCCCCAGCCGGAGAAGCCGCCGCTGGGCAGCTATACTGCCCGGCCCGCCGCCCCGACCCGGCCGGTGCGCCCGGCGGAACAGCCGGCCCTGGCGGTGCGGGACGTGGCCCCGGAGCCGGGGAAGGCCTTCACGGCCCCCACGGCCCGGCCCGGCGTCAGCTATCACATCACCCCACCGTCCCCGGTCCCTGCGGCAGAGCCGCAGGAACCGGCGCCTGTGCGGGAGGAACCGCCTGTGCAGGAGACGGTGTCCCTGCCGGAGCAGGTGACTCTGGAGCCGCCGCATGAGGCCCCCTGGCGCATCGCCGGGGAGGTGCTGCGGACCTATATCATCTGCGAGGACGAGGGGGAGAATGTGTGGCTCATCGACAAGCACGCCGCCCATGAGCGGGTGCGGTTCGACGCGCTGAAGGCCGCCACGGAGCCCATCATGTCCCAGACCCTGCTGGAGTCCATGGCGGTGGAGCTGTCGCCGGAGGACTGCGCGGCGGTGCTGGAGCAGCTGCCCCTGCTGGAGCGGTACGGCTTCCGGTGCGAGGATTTCGGCGGCGCGGTGCTGGTGCGGGAGGTACCCGGCGATATCGACGACCCCACCGGAGCCCTGGAGGAGCTGGCGGAGGACCTGCGGCTGAACCGGGCGGACCCGGACGCAGCCCGGGACAGCCTATTGCAGACCATGGCCTGCAAATCCGCCATCAAGGCCGGGATGCACACCGACCCCGCCGAGCTGCGGCGTCTGGTGGACCGGGTCCAGTCCGGGGAGATCCAGTATTGCCCCCATGGCCGCCCGGTGGCGGTGAAGCTCAGCAAATACCAGGTGGAGAAGATGTTCAAGCGGGCGTGACAGCCCGGGAAAGGAGCCGCCTATGACCGTTCTGTGCGTGGTAGGACCCACCGCCAGCGGAAAAACGAAAATGGCCGTGGCCCTGGCCCGGCGGCTGAACGGCGAGGTGGTGTCCGTGGACTCCATGCAGATCTACCGGGGCATGACCATCGGCACCGCCGCCCCCACGGCGGAGGAGATGGAGGGGGTCCCCCATCACATGATCGCCGTGGCGGACCCGGCGGAGCAGTGGTCTGCGGCCCGGTTCTGCCAGGCGGCGGACGCCTGCATTCAGGATATCCTCAGCCGGGGAAAGCTCCCGGTGCTGGCCGGTGGCACGGGCCTGTACCTGGACGCCCTGATCCGGGGAGACGACTTCGCCCCCGGCTGCCAGGGGGGGCAGACCCGCCTGCGGCTTCAGCAGGAGCTGCGGGAGCTGGGGCCCCGGGAGATGCTGCGGCGTCTGGAGGCCGTGGACCCGGAGACGGCGGCGCGGCTGCACCTGCGGGACAAAAAGCGCATTCTCCGGGCCTTAGAGGTATATGAGGAGACCGGGGAGCCCATGTCCCGGCGGGACAGGCGGGGCCGGGAAAAGCCGGACCGGTACCAGGCCCTCTATATCGGGCTGAACTTCCGGGACCGGGCGGACCTGCGGGAGCGCATCGACCGCCGGGTGGACGAGATGGTCCGCCGGGGGCTTTTGCAGGAGGTGCAGGCGCTTCTGGACGGGGGCCTTCCCCGGGACGCCACGGCTCTGCAGGCCATCGGATACAAGCAGTTCCTGGCGGTAGCCGACGGCACGGCCACGGCGGACCAGGCGGTGGAGGAGGTCAAGCTCCGCTCCCGCCAATATGCCAAGCGGCAGCTGACCTGGCTGCGGCGGAACCCGGCGATCCACTGGATCTACTGGGGCAAGGAGCCGGATTTCCCGGCGGCTCTCCAGAATGCGACAGATTTTCTCGCGGCCCATGGCTTAGGATAAGGGTAGGCGGACAGCCGTCCGCACAAAGAGAAAAGGAGCATTCGTTATGCAGAAAAACAACCTTCAGGACATCTTTTTGACCAAAGTCCGCAAGCAGAGCCTGCCCGTGACCGTGTTTCTGATGAACGGTTTCCAGATGCGGGGTAGCGTCACCGGCTTCGACAGCTTCACCGTGGTGCTGGACACCGACGGCAGGCAGCAGGTGATTTATAAGCACGCTATATCTACGATTGTCCCGCTGCACCCGGTGGCCCTGTATGACCCATGCCTGCCGTCGGAGGCGCAATAGCGCCCCGGCCGGAAGGCCGTCAAGCGTTTTGCCCCGGGCAAAACCTTGGGCACGGAGAATTTTTGAGACATGCCCCGGCGCGCGGCAGCGCCCCAACACCATCACCCGGCCACCAAAGGAGGTTACGCCATGAAATCCACCCGCGTATTCAAAATTCTGTCCATTGCCCTGGCGGCGGCGGTGGTGTTCTATTTCCTGGTCCAGGGGGTGCGGTATCTGACGAACCCCTACGCCACCACCCGGGTGTATACCAGCACCACGGAGGACGCCGTGGAGGCCTCCGGCTGGCTGGTGCGGGAGGAGGAGACCTTCCGCACCGACGCCGGGACCCTGAGTCCCACCCGGGAGGAGGGGGAGAAGGTGGGCCAGGGCCAGGTCATCGCCGCCACCTATGACAGCCCCGGGGCCCTGGAGGCCGTGGCCCAGATCCAGGCCAAGCGGCTTCAGCTGGAGCAGCTGGAGTATGCCCTGTCCTCCTACCTGAACCCCGACGCCGCCCTGAAGCTGGACGGCTCCATCTCCGACGACATCATAGCCCTGCGGAAGAACCTCACCGGCGGGGACTATACCGCCGCCTCCGGCGACCTGTCCCAGCTGAAGGCCGCCATCGTCAAGCGCAGCCGGGCCTACACCTCCAGCCAGGAGATCAAGGCCGAGATCACCGCCGTGCAGGACGAGATCGACTCTTTGCAGGCGGGACTCACCGGCGCGGCCAACATCACTGCCCCCCGGGCGGGGACCTACTCCGCCGTGTGCGACGGATACGAGTCCGTGCTGACCCCGGCGGGGCTGGGTGACCTGACCCCCAGCGCCCTGGACAAGCTGGCCGCCGGGGAGAACACCGCCAACGTGGGCAAGCTTATCTACGGCAACACCTGGTACTATGCCGCCACCGTCACCCAGGAGGAGGCCCAGCGCATCGCCGGCTGCGGCAGCGTGTCCCTGCGGCTGACCAAAGGCATCACCGACGACATTGCCGCCCAGGTGTATTCCGTCAGCCCGGCGGAGGACGGCCGGTGCGTGGTGGTGCTGGCCTGCCGGGAGTATCTGGCGGAGACCACCCAGCTGCGGCACCAGACGGCCCAGATCGTGCTCCACAGCTACACCGGGCTGCGCCTGCCCTCCGTGTGCCTGCGGCAGCAGGAGGACGGGACCCTGGGGGTTTACTGCGCCCAGGGCAGCTTCTCCCGGTTCAAGCCGGTGGACATGGTGTACCAGGGAGATGACTATGTGCTGGTGTCGGTGCCCCAGAACACCGACGGACTGGACACCCTGCGTCCCGGGGACGAGGTCATCATGACCGGCGTCACCCTGGACGGCTCACAGATATTGACAGGAGATTAATACGGGAAAGGAAGGCTTTCACTATGTCTATTGCGGAGAACATTGCCGCCGTCCGGCAGCAGATGGACCAGGCGGCCCGGGAGACCGGCCGCACCGGCGCCGACATCATCCTGGTGGGCGCCAGCAAAATGAACGACGCCGCCGCCTGCCAGGAGGCCATTGCCGCCGGTATTGACGCCCTGGGCGAAAACCGGGTCCAGGAGATGACCGCCAAGCTGGCGGAAAACGCCTACGCCGGCCGCCCCCTGCACTTTATCGGCCATTTGCAGCGCAACAAGGTCCGCCAGGTGGTGGGCAAGGCCGATCTGATCCAGTCTGTGGGCAGCACGGAGCTTTTGCAGGAGATCGAAAAGGCCGCCGGAAGACTGGAGCTCTGCCAGGATATCCTGCTGGAGGTGAACATCGGCGGCGAGGCCGCCAAAAGCGGCTTTTCCCCGGATCAGATCCACGCTGCGGCGGAGATGGCCCGGGCCCTGCCCCATGTGCAGGTGCGGGGACTGATGACCATCCCCCCGGTGGCGGCGGAGCCCCACGGAAATTTGGCATATTTCGAGAAAATGCGTTGGTTATATGTTGACATCAATGCAAAAATATACGATAATAAGATGGAATATCTCTCAATGGGCATGAGCGGCGACTTCGCCGACGCCATCCGGTGCGGCAGCAACATGATCCGGGTGGGCACGGCGATCTTCGGCGCGCGGGACTATACGAAATAAAGAACAGGAGGGACGCATATGAGCCTGAAGGATGAGTTCAGAAAGTTTATCCACCCCTATGACGAGGAGGATGAACCGGAGGAGTATCAGGAGGAGGAGCGCCCGGAGCGTCCCCGCCGGGACGAGGAGCGCCGCAGCGACGACCGCCGCAGCAAGGTGGTGAACATCAACTCCGCCGGGCAGCTGAAGGTGGTGCTGATGAAGCCGGTGAAGTTTGACGAGGATGCCAACACCATCGCTGACCATCTGATGGAAAAGCGCACGGTGGTGATGAATATGGAGAACACCGACCCGGATATCGCCCGGCGTCTGCTGGACTTCGTGTCCGGCGTGGCCTACGCCACCAGCGGCAACGTCAAGCGCGTGGCGGCCAAGACCTATATCGTCACCCCCTATTCGGTGGACCTGATGGGGGACCTGATCGACGGACTGGAAAACAGCGGCCTGTATATGTGACGGACCGAGAGAGAATACGGAGGGATAGAGCATGTACACACCCCAGGAAGTTTCCGAAAAAACCTTTCCCAAGTCCACCGGCCTGACCAGCGGCTATAACATGACCGCCGTGGACGAGTTTCTGGACGGTCTGACGGAGGATTATACCGCCCTGTATAAGGACAACACCACCCTGAAGGCCAAGCTGAAGATGCTGGCGGAAAAGGTGGAGGAATACCGGGCCACCGAGGACGCCATGCGTTCCACCCTGCTGGCGGCCCAGAAGATGGCGGCCCAGATGGTGGCCGACGCCCAGGCGGAAAAAGAAAAAACCATCGCCGATGCCCAGGCCCAGGCGGAGCAGATCCTTGCCGACGCCCGGGGCGAGGCGGATGTCCAGGCCCGGCAGCTCCAGCAGGAGATCCGGGATTCCTGGGAGAAGCTGGCAACGGCCCAGAGCGAGACGGAGGACTTCATCCAGCGCAGCCGGGACCTGTGCGCCCAGCAGCTGGCGTTTCTGGATTCCCTGCCGGAGCGCAATGCCCCGGAGCAGGAGGACCAGGAGCCGGAGAACGAGGCGGTGACCCTGCCCGCCCCGGAGGAGAACGCCGTGCCCGTGGCGGACGCGGAGCCTGTTCCCCAGGAGGAGGCCCCCCAGCCGGAGTCTGCCGCCGAACCGGAGCCGCAGCCGGAGTTTCAGGAGAAGAAAGAGGAGGAGTCTCCCTTCCCCCTGGATTTCAAGCTGAATCTGGAGGACCTGCAGTTTGGCCGCAACTACAACGGCGGCGACCGGCGGTGAATCATTCTGTCAAAAGCGGCCCGGCGGCCGCTTTTGCCTTATCTGCAAGGAGGTGGCAGTATGACGCCCATCGTGGCCCTGCTGTATGACTTTGACAAGACCCTGTGCACCACGGATATGGAGGACTACGCCTTTATCCCAGCCCTGGGCTATACCCCGGCGGAGTTTTGGAAAAAGGCCAACGACTTCGGCCGGGAGAACCGCATGGACGGCCTTCTGGCGTATATGTACACCATGATCGCCGAGTGCCGGGCCCAGAACATCCGGCTGGACCGGGAGTTTCTGGTGCGCTGCGGCCACAGCCTGGAGCTGTTCCCCGGGGTGGCGGATTGGTTCGGCCGCATCAACGCCTTCGGCCGCAGTCAGGGGGTGCAGGTGGAGCACTATGTCATCTCCTCCGGCCTGCGGGAGATCATCGAGGGCAGCGGCATCGCCCGGGAGTTCCGGGAGATCTACGCCTGTGAGTTCTTCTATGACCGGGACGGGCTGGCCTCCTGGCCCAAGCTGGACGTGAACTTCACCAACAAGACCCAGTTCGTCTATCGCATCAACAAGGGCGTTCTGGACGTGTCCGACGACAAGAGCCTGAACGACTCCATGCCCGACGACAGCAAGCGGGTGCCCTTTACCAACATGATCTACATCGGCGACGGACTGTCCGACGTGCCGTGCATGAAGATGATGCGGGCCTATGGCGGCCAGGCCATCGCCGTGTATCAGCAGGAGAACCGCCAGGGGGTGGAGGACCTGCTGGCCAAGGGGCGGGTGGACTTCATCTTCCCTGCCGACTATCGGGAGGGGACGGCCCTGGACGCCACCGTGCGGAACATCATCCGCAAAATGGCCATTACCGACGCGCTGACGGAGGAAAACGCCGCCCAGCGCCGGAATATCGGCAAGGCGGGCCTGCCCTACCAGGCCAGTCTCTTTGAGGAATAAAATCACAAAAGTGCGGCAGTTCACGAGAACTGCCGCACTTTTTTCCGTGTAAACGGTAAGTTTTCCTTGCATCCCGGGGGCTTTTCCGATATAATATCACGCGCGGCAGTTTTGGAAGCGCCGCAAAAGGAAGAATTGGGGAAAACTCTTGCTCAAATCGCCGCCGGGCCCGGCCCGGGGCCTTAACGTAAGGAGAAAAGCAGCAAATGAAGGTAAAGATCACCTCGGACAGCACCTGCGACTTATCGCCGGAGCTGATCGAAAAGTACGACATTGCCATCACCCCCCTGTCGGTGCACTGCGGCGACAAGGTGGGCCGCGACGGCGTGGAGATCACGCCGGAAATCATCTATGACTATGTGGACGCCAGCGGGCAGCTGCCCCGGACCAGCGCCGTCAACGTGTTTGACTATGTCCGGGAGCTTCGCCACTGGCGCCAGCAGGGGTACAGCATCGTGCACTTCTGCATCAGCAGCGACTTTTCCAGCTCCTACCAGAACGCCTGCATCGCGGCGGCGGACATCGGCCAGGTGTATGTGGTGGATTCCCGGAACCTCTCCACCGGCCAGGGTCTGCTGGTGCTCCACGGGGCGGAGCTGGCCGCCGCCGGACAGACGGCGGAGGAGATCCAGAAGGCCTGCACGGACCTGGCTCCCCAGGTGGAGGCCAGCTTCGTCATCGACCGGCTGGACTATCTGTACAAGGGCGGTCGCTGTTCGGCCCTCAGCGCCTTCGGCGGAAACCTGCTGAAGCTGAAGCCCTGCATCGAAGTGAAGGACGGCAAAATGATCCCCGGCAAGAAGTATCGCGGCCCCATCGATAAGGTGATGCTGCAATATGCCGACGATCGCCTGCGTGGTCGGGACGACATCAACAAGCACCGGGTGTTCATCACCCACACCCGCTGCGCCCCGGAGGCGGTGGAGGCCGTGCGGCAGAAGCTCTTGGAGCTGGCCCCGGACTTTGAGGAGATCATCGAAACCACCGCCGGTTCCACCGTGACCTCCCACTGCGGCCCCGGCACCCTGGGCGTGCTGTTCATCCGCACCAAATAAGTCTGCAATTCCCGGAGCACCGCTCCGGGAAATTTTTTTAAAATTTTTTGAAAAAACCGGTTGCAGTTTCGCCGCTTTGGTGTTTCATGAGTATAGGGGGCAAAAAGCGCCCTATCTGCGGGATCACCTGTGCGGGGACCGACCCTCTCCTGTACGGTATCCATAGAAAAATACCGCCGGATTTTCCGGCGGTATTTTTTGCTCGTTTGCGTATCAGAAGGCCCAGGTGCCGTTCCGGAACAGGGGAACGGTTTTCCCATCTTCGCATACGCCGTCGATGGACAGGTCCGCCGAGCCGATCATGAAGTCCTCGTGGACCATGGAGTCGTTGACGCCCAGGCTGCGGCACTCCTCCAGGGTCTTGCTCTGGAAGTCCCGGATGGTGTCGGCAAAGCCCATGCCCAGGGCCAGGTGGCAGCAGGCATTCTCGTCAAACAGCGTGTTGTAGAACAGCAGGCCGGACTGGTTGATGGGGGAGTCGAAGGGCACCAGGGCGCACTCGCCCAGATAGCAGCTGCCCTGGTCCATGGTGATGAGCTTGGTCAGCAGGTCGTTGTTGACCTTGGCGTTCCACTCCACGGCCTTGCCCTGGTGGAAGCGGATCCAGAACTCGTCGATGAGCTGACCCTGATAGCTCAGGGGCTTGGTGGAATAGACGATGCCCTCGGCCTGGCCCTTCATGGGGGAGGTGAAGCACTCCTCGGTGGGGATGTTGGGGTTGAAGAAGATCCCCTGCAGGCTGGTTTCGCCGCCGCCGCAGAACTGCCCCTCCGGGATCAGCCCCACGGTCAGGTCCGTGCCGTTGGCGCTCTTATACTTCAGCTGCCGCAGGTGCAGGCTGTTGAGATACTGGCACCGGTCGTGAAGGTCCTGGTTGTGGGCGTCCCAGGCGGCCAAGGGGTCCTCATCCACCCGGCTGGTGGACAGAATGGCCTCCCACAGCTTCTCCATAGCCTGGCTGGTGCGCAGGCCCGGGAACAGCTTCTTGGCCCAGGCCGCGCCGGGCACGGCGGCGATGCACCACTGATACTTGTTCTCGATCTGGTCCCGGTATTTGCGGATGGTGGGATAGAGCCGCTGCTGGGACTTGGCCATCTTCTCCTGGTTGATGCCGTTGAGGCCGTCGGGGTCCTCCGACAGCAGATAGATGCGGCAGGGGATGGTGTCCACATAGTGCTGCCAGCGGGCCTCCTCATAGTTGTCCAGCTTGGACAGGGTGGTCATGGTGCGATAGCGGTAGTGCAGCTTCTGCAGGGGCTGATAGCTCCAGTCCACCACCACCTTCTTGGCCTTGCGCTTGTAGCACTCCTCCACCAGCATCTTCACAAACTCCGGCTGATCCAGGTCGGCGGCGATGAACACCTCCTGGCCGGGCTGCACGTTGACGCCGGTCTGGGCGATGAGCTGGGCATATTTGCGTAAAACGGTCTTTTTCATGGCTGTGATTCCCCCTGTAGTACAAAATAATGGAAACATTATACCACCGGCGGACAATCTTGAAAAGAGGTTTTTGTGAAATTTGAAGAAAGCCGCCGCGTCACTCCGCCTGGCGGGCGATGTCCAGCAGCCAGCGGACCGCCTGCACCGGATACCGGCCCCGGGCCGTTTCCCCGGTGAGCATCAGGGCCGACGCCCCGTCCAGCACGGCGTTGTACACGTCCAGCACCTCCGCCCGGGTGGGGGTGGGGTGCTCCGTCATGGTGTGCAGCAGCTGGGTCACCACCAGGAAGGGCTTCCCGGCCCGGCGGCACCGGGCGGCGATGTCCTTCTGGGCGGCGGGCAGGTGCAGAAGCCCCAGATTGCTGCCCAGGTCCCCCCGGGCCACGGTGACCACGTCGCAGGCGTCCATCCATTGGGGCAGACTCTGCCAGCCCCGCCGGTCCTCGATCTTGGCGAATATCGTGAGGTGCTCCAGACCCCGGCGGGCCAGGGCCGCCCGGACCTGCTCCAGCTCATGGCGGCTGCGGACAAAGGGCTGCATCACCGCCGTGACCCCCTGTCCGGCGGCGGCGTCCAGGTCCAGCAGGTCCTGCTCCGTCAGGGCCGGACGGCACAGCTCCACCCCGGGCAGGGTGATGCTTTTCCGGCTTTCCAGCACCCCGCCCCGGGTGACGGTGCAGGTGACGGCCCGGCCGCAGGTCTCCGCCCGCAGGGCCATCAGGCCGTCGTCCAGCAAAATCTCCTGCCCCGGGGCCACGGCGGCCAGAATATCCGGCTCCACCGGCAGGCCCCCGGGGCCCAGGGTCACGGTCTCCCCCGCCGTCAGGGTCACGGGACGGGACAGGGGCCCCATCCGCAGCTCCGGACCACGCATATCGACGATCAGCTCCGCCGGACGGCCGGAGGCCGCCCGGGCCTGCTGCACCGCCTCCGTCCAGGGACGGCAGGCCGTCAGGGTGGTGTGGGACAGGTTCAGGCGGAAGCCCGTCAGCCCCATGTTCAGCAGTTCCGTCAGCAGGTCCGCCCGGCAGCAGGCGGGGCCAAGGGTGGCGTAGGTTTTCACGGCGTCTCCTCCTTGTGAAAGTGGTCGTATACCGCCCGGGCGGCGGCCTTGGGCAGCACCGCCTCCAGCTGCAGAAGCTCCGCCTGCTCAATGGCCCGGACGCTTCTGAAGTGCTTCAAAAGGGCCTTTTTCCGGACGTCTCCCACCCCGGGGATGCCGTCCAGCCGGGAGGTCAGGGCGGATTTCGTGTGCTTTTCGTGGTGATAGGTGATGGCGAAGCGGTGGACCTCCTCCTGCACCCGGCCCACCAGGGCAAACAGCGGGGGGCTTTGCTGGATGCCCAGCTCCTGCCCCTGGGGCGTTACCAGGGCCCGGGTCCGGTGGCGGTCATCTTTTACCATGCCCAGCACCGGCACGGTGAGGCCCAGCCTTTCCAGCACATGGCAGGCGGCCTCCGCCTGCAACTGGCCGCCGTCCATCAGCAGCAGGTCCGGCAGGGGGGCAAAGTGCTCGTCTCCCTCCAGATACCGCCGGAACCGGCGCTCCAGCACCTCCTCCATGGCCCGCAGGTCGTCGGCGTGGTCCAGAGTCTTTACCTGGAACCGGCGATAGTCCCGCTTCAGGGGCCGTCCGTCGGCAAACACCACCATGGAGGCCACCATGTCCTGCCCGGCGGTGTGGGAAATGTCGTAGGATTCCAGCCGCCGGGGGGCCTCCGCCAGCCCGGCCAGGGCTTCCAGCTGCTCTAAGGTCTTGCCGGTGCGCTCGGCGTCGGATGTGATGCGCTCCACCTCCTCCCGGGCGTTGCGGCGGGCCATGCGCAGCAGCTCCGCCCGCTCTCCCCGCTGGGGCACCCGCAGGATCACCCGGTGCCCGGCCCGGCCTGTCAGCAGGGCAGCGAAGGTGTCCATATCCTCCAGCTCGCAGGGCACCAGAATCTCTCGGGGCAGGGCCTGGCGGTCCAGGTAATACTGGCTCAGCACGGCGGAGAGAATGTCCGCCTCCTCCTGGTCGGCGGCGGCGGAGAACACCTCCACCTCCCGGCCCAGAAGATTGCCGTCCTCAATGTGCAGCACGGCGCTGCCGCAGCGGACCTGGCCCGGGTACACGCCCCACACATCCGTGTCGGCGCAGACTCCGGCGATGACCTGCTGGGTCTTGCCCAGCACGGAGATGGCCCGGATGCGGTCCCGCAGGGCGGCGGCCTTTTCAAAGTTCAGCTCCTCCGCCGCCTGCTCCATCTCCTGCTGCAGCTCCGCCGTCAGCTGGCGGTAGTGGCCGCTGAAGATCCGCACCGCCTGGCGGATCCGGGCCTGATACTCCGCCTGGCCGGGGCCGTCCGGGCGGCAGAAGCCGTCGCAGCGGCCAATGTGGTGATTCAGGCAGGGCCGCTCCCTGCCGATGTCCCGGGGAAACTGGCGGGCACAGGTGGGTAGGTGCAGGGCCCCGCACACCGCCTCAATGGCCAGCCGGGTCTCCCGCCGGCCGCCGAAGGGACCGAAATATTTCGCGCCGTCGTCTGCCGTTTTTCCCACCAGGGAGAAGCGGGGGTAGGCCGCGTCGGCGTCCAGCCGCACAAAGGGATAGCCCTTGTCGTCCTTCAGCAGGATGTTGTACCGGGGCATATGGCGCTTGATGAGAGAGTTTTCCAGGATCAGGGCCTCGAACTCCGTGGAGACAAAAATGGTGTCGAAATGGTCCACCTGGGACACCATGGCCCGGGTCTTTTCGTTGTGGGAGGCGGTGTCCTGGAAATATTGGCTGACGCGGTTTTTCAGCTTTTTGGCCTTGCCCACATAGATCACCTTACCGGTTTTGTCCATCATCAGATAGACCCCCGGGGCCAGAGGCAGATCGTTGGCCTTCTGCCGCAGCTCATCCTTGGTCATGGCGACCCTCCTTTCAGGGTTTTCCCCAGTATAGCACGTTTACCACCGGAAAGGAAGTTTACATTTTCCTCGACAGAAGGTATAATAGGGGGAAAAGACACCACTAAGGAAAGAGGGAGAATCCGTATGCATAACAAATGGAACAGCGCCAACGTGGATCAGGTGCTGCTGCGAAAAGGGGAGGAACATCTGCTGTACCGGGGCCCGGAGGGCAGCGTGGTCCGGAATGACCACCTGGTCATGAGCGATATCGCCGACGGACCGGCTCTGGCGGCGCTTCTGCGCCGCCTGGGGCTGGAAAACGGGGGGCTTTTCTGCGTCCCCCAGGGGGCCAGTGACGAGGTGGCCCGGGCCTTTAGCCTGAAAAAGGGCGTCCCCTGCACCCAGTGGGCCTATGGCGAAAGCCAGCCGCCCCGGGTCCCCGCCGCGGAGGTGCGGCCTATAACGGAGGAATACCTCCCCCTGTGCGCCGCCCACTATCACCCGGAGGACGACGAGGCGGCATATCTGCGCAGCCGGATGGAGGCGGGGCAGCTATGGGGCCTGTTTGAAGATGGGCAGCTGGCGGCTTTCATCGGTGTGCACCACGAGGGCAGCATGGGCATTTTAGAGGTCCTGCCGGAGTATCGCCGCCGGGGCCTGGCCATGGCCCTGGAGGGCTGGCTGATCCGGTGGCACCTGGAGCGGGGCTGGACCCCCTTCTGCCATGTGTATGAGGACAACCCCGCTTCCCACGCCCTGCAGAAAAAGCTGGGCCTGACTCCGGCCCCGGAGCAGGTGGTGTGGCTGCATCGTCCCCACGGGGAGGACGAGGAATGACCGCCATTGCAGCCGTCTGCGAAAACGGCGGCATCGGCAAGGACGGCGCTCTGCTGTTTCACATCCGGGAGGACCTGCGGCGATTCCGGCAGCTGACCCTGGGGAAAACCGTGGTCATGGGCCGCCGGACGTTGGCGAGTCTCCCCGGGGGCCGGGGCCTGCCGGACCGGCGGAACCTGGTGCTGACCCGGGATCCGGATTTCACCGCCCCGGGGGCGGAGGTGATCCATGACCTGGCGGAGGTGCCGGAGGACGCGGTGGTCATCGGCGGGGAAAGCGTGTACCGGCAGCTGCTGCCGAGGTGCAGCACGGTGTATCTGACGAGGATTTTCGCCGCGCCCCAGGCCGACGCGTTTTTCCCCGATTTATCCCGGGACGGCGCGTGGACAGAGGCGGAACAAAGCGAGACATTCACCTCCGGCGGCGTGTCGTTCCAATATGTGACCTACCGCCGGAAATAAGAACGAAGGAGGCGGTCTTATGGCAGACCTGGGCACCAATGTGCGATATATCAAAGGCATCGGCGAGGCCCGGGCCGCCGCCCTGGAAAAGCTGGGCATCACCACCCTGGGAGATTTGATCGCCTATTTCCCCCGGGGGTATGAGGACCGGACCCAGGTCCGGCCCATCCGGGAGCTGACCGCCGGGGAGAGCGTATGCGTCCGGGGTATGGTGGCGGCGAACCTGACGGCCTATCGCATTTCCGGAGGCCGTACCATCGCCAAGACCCGGGTGGTGGACGACAGCGGATCCCTGGACCTGGTGTTTTTCAACATGGAGCACCGGCGGGACGCCCTGCACCAGGGGGATGTGTGCGTCTTTTTCGGCAAGGTGGAGGACAATCTGCGGCGCAAGCAGATGATCAACCCCCTGTTTGAGCCGGAGGGGCGGCAGCAGGTCACCGGGCGCATCATGCCCATCTATCCCCTGACCGCCGGAGTCACCCAGGGGCTGATGGCCCGGGCCGCCCGCCAGGGGCTGGACGCCTGCCGGGAGCTGCTGCCGGACGTGCTGCCGGATGAGGTGCGGCAGGCCCACAAGCTGTGTTATGTAAACTATGCATATGAGAACATCCACTTTCCCGCCTCGCCGGAGGCTCTGGAGGTGGCCCGGCGGCGGCTGGTGTTCGAGGAGCTGTTCCTGCTGACCTGCGGCCTGCAGCTGCTGCGGCAGCGGCGGCGGGATGTGGCAGGCCCGGCCTGCCGTCGGATGAGCATGGAGCCCTTTTACCGGCGGCTGCCCTTTGCCCTGACCGGGGCACAGCGCCGGGCCATTGCCGACGCCGTGGAGGACATGGTGTCCGGCAAGCCCATGAACCGCCTGTGCCAGGGGGACGTGGGCAGCGGCAAGACCATGGTGGCGGCGGCGTGCATCTGGTTCGCCGTGGAAAACGGGTGGCAGACGGCCCTGATGGCCCCCACGGAAATTCTGGCCCGGCAGCACTATCAGGGGCTGGCGCCGCTGCTGGCCCGGTTTTCCATCCGGTGCGCCCTGCTGACCGGGTCCACCCGGGCCAAGGAGCGGCGGGAGATTTTAGCGGGGCTGGCGGACGGGTCCATCGACCTGTGCATCGGCACCCACGCCCTGCTGACGGAGGACGTGCAGTACCGGAGGTTGGGCCTGGTGGTGACGGACGAGCAGCACCGGTTCGGCGTGAACCAGCGGGCGGCCCTGTCCCAGAAGGCGGAGGACCCCCATATGCTGGTACTGTCCGCCACGCCCATCCCCCGGACCCTGGCCCTGGTGATCTATGGGGACCTGGACGTGTCGGTGATCGACGAGCTGCCCCCCGGGCGGCAGAAGGTGGACACCTTCGCCCTGGGGGAGAGCTATCGCCCCCGGATGCAGGCCTTTATCCGGAAGCTGGCGGCAGCGGGACAGCAGATCTTCATCGTGTGCCCCCTGGTGGGGGAGGCGGACCAGATCCCCGACGAGCGCAAGGCCGTGACGGCCTACGCTAAGCAGCTGCAGGAGCAGGTGTTTCCGGACCTGCGGGTGGCGGTGCTCCACGGGAAGATGAAGCCCAAGGAGAAGGAGAAGGTCATGGCGGCCTTTGCCGCCGGAGAAAGCGACATTCTGGTGTCCACCACCGTGGTGGAGGTGGGGGTGGACGTGCCCAACGCCACCTGCATGGTGGTGGAAAACGCCGACCGGTTCGGCCTGTCCCAGCTGCATCAGCTGCGGGGCCGGGTGGGCCGGGGCAAGGCCAAAAGCTACTGCATCCTGCTGTCGGACAGCCAGAATGAGGAGACCCGGGCCCGGCTGAAGGTGATGACCCAGACCAACGACGGCTTCCGCATCTCCCAGGAGGACCTGCGGCTGCGGGGGCCGGGAGATTTCTTCGGCCAGCGGCAGCACGGTCTGCCGGCCATGAAGATCGCCGACCTCAGCTGCGACATGCGGCTGCTGGACGAGGCCCAGACGGCGGCCCGGCAGCTGATGGAGCGTGACCCGGAGCTGACGGACCCGGCCCACCGGCCCCTGCGCCGGCGCATCCGCCAGCTGTTCGACACCAACGCCGATATGCTGAACTGAGGTATGAAAACAAACACCGGAGGGACAGCCGTCCCTCCGGTGTTTTCCGGTTATTTCGTTTTTACTCGCCCAGCTGATTGTCCACCAGCTGCGCCAGGGCCTCCACGGCCTCCTTGGCGTCGGGGCCGTCGGCGATCAGGGTGATGGTGGTGCCCTTCACGATGCCCAGGGACAGAACGCCCAGCAGGCTCTTGGCGTTGACCCGGCGCTCCTCCTTCTCCACCCAGATGCCGCTTTTGAACTCGTTGGCCTTCTGGATAAAATAGGTAGCAGGCCGGGCGTGCAGGCCCACCTCATTGTTCACGGTAACTTCCTGTGTAAACATTCCATTGCACTCCTTTTATGAAGCATTTTCGCAAAATGCGGGGACATACTTCTCTCACACTATAATATTATACCGAAACGGGGAAAGAAAGCAATATCCAAAGCTACAAATTCTTGAAGCGGGGCCTGAAAAAAAGTTTGGCCCTTTTGGCAGAATCCACAAACTCCGTCTGTTATTTCAACTCCACCACCGTTACGCCGGCCTCTCCCTCGCCATAGCGGCCCAGGCGGAAGCTCTTGACGGCCTTGTTCCGCTTGAGCATCTCGTGGACCGCCTTGCGCAGGGCGCCGGTGCCCTTGCCGTGGATGATGGTCACGGTGCCCAGCTTTGCCATCACGGCGCTGTCGATGTAATTCTCCACCACGCTCTCGGCCTCCAGGGTCTCATAGCCCCGGATATCCAGCTCCGAGGCGGCCCGGGATTGCAGATTCAGCTTGGCGCTGCCGCCGGAGGACGGCGCGGCGGGCTTCTTTTTGGGCTGGCCCTCCGGCAGGCGCACCTGCTGGGCCTTGACGGTCATCTTCATCTTCCCCGCCTGCAGGAGCAATGTGCCGTCGTTGTTGACGGCCAGCACGGAGGCGGCCATTTTCACCCCGGGAAGCTCCACCAGGTCCCCTACCTCGATGGGGCGGCTGGGGGCGTAGGCAGGCTCCTGGGGCTCGCTGCGCAGGTGCAGGGCCTCCTGGGCCTGGTTCAGACTGTGCCGCACGGCGGCCTTGGCGTCGTTGAGCTCCTGGAAGTTGATCTGCTTTTGCTGCTGGCGGCGCAGCTGGTCCAGCTGGGCGAAGATCTCGTCGGCCTGGGCCTGGGCCTGGCGCACGATGCGCTTGGCCTCGGCCTCGCCCTTGGTGCGGGCGTTTTCCTTGGCCTTCTCCATCTGCTCCCGGAAGGTCCGGGCCTTTCGGGCGTCCTCCTCCCGCTGACGCCACAGGCGGTCCGCCTCGGCCTGGGCCTTCTCCAGCCGCTGGCGCTTCTCCTCCAATTGGGTCAGCACGTCCTCGAAACGGACGGAGTCGCTGTCCATCTGCTGCTGGGCGGCCTGGATCACGGACTCGTCCAGCCCCAGCCGCCGGGAGATGGCGAAGGCGTTGGACTTGCCGGGGATGCCGATCAGCAGTCGGTAGGTGGGGCGCAGGGTCTGCACGTCGAACTCACAGCTGGCGTTTTCCACCCCCGCCGTGGTCATGGCGAAGGTTTTCAGCTCGGCATAGTGGGTGGTGGCGGCGATCAGCGCCCCCTGACTGCGGGCGCTTTCGATGATGGCAATGGCCAGGGCCGCGCCCTCGATGGGGTCCGTACCGGCTCCCAGCTCGTCAAACAGCAGCAGGCTCTGGTCGTCCACCTCCCGCAGAATCTGGACGATGTTGGACATATGGGCGGAGAAGGTGGACAGGCTCTGTTCGATGCTCTGCTCATCGCCCACATCCGCCAGCACCCGGTGGAACACCCGGACGGCGCTGCCGCTGTCGGCGGGGATGTGCAGGCCGCACTGGGCCATCAGGCACAGCAGGCCGATGGTTTTCAGGGTCACGGTCTTGCCGCCGGTGTTGGGGCCGGTGATCACCAGGGTGTCGAACTGCTGGCCCAGCTCCACGGTGATGGGCACGGCCCTGGCCTGGTCCAGCAGGGGGTGCCGGGCACGGCGCAGGGTCACGCCGCCCCGGCGGCGGACCTCCGGACGGCTGGCGTTGAGCTGATAGCTCAGCTGGGCCCGGGCGAAGATCACGTCCAGGTGCACCAGAATGTCATAGTCCCAGAGGATGTTCTCCATCTGGGCGGCGCAGGCGGCGGACAGCTGGCGCAGGATGCGGTCGATCTCCTTCTGCTCCCGGGCCTCCAGCTCCTTCAGCTCGTTGTTGGCCTGCACCACGCCCATGGGCTCCACAAACAACGTGGCCCCGGAGGAGGAGATGTCGTGGACCAGGCCGGGCATACTGCCCTTGCACTCGGCCTTCACCGGCACCACGAACCGGCCGTCCCGCTGGGTGATCAGGGCCTCCTGCAGCACCTTGGCATAGGACGGCGAGGAGATGATGCGCTGGAGAATCTGGCGGCCCTTGGAGGCGGCCAGCCGCATTTTCCGGCGGATGTCCGCCAGCTCACTGCTGGCGGTGTCGGCGATGGTCTCCTCGTCCAGAATGGCGGAGCGGATCTGCTCCTCTAAGTATTTATTGGTGTGCAGGGAGGTGAACAGGCGGTCCAGCACCGTCTCCTCCCCCTGGCGCTGGGCGTCGTAATCCGACACCCGGCGGCTGGCGGTGAGGACGCCGGCGATGTCCAGCAGCTCCCGGGTGTTCAGCATACCGCCGTGGTCCGCCCGGGTCAGGGCGGCGGATACGTCCTTCACGCCGGAGAAGGACGGACTGCCGTGGAGCCCCAGCCGCTCCTTGGCGGCATCGGTCTCGTCCAGCAGCCGCAGCACCTCCTCCACGTCCGTGGAGGGGGTCAGCTTCAGGCACCGGTCCTTGGCCGCCTGGCTGACGGCCTTGGCCGCCAGCTTTTCCAGCACCGCCGGAAGCTCCAGGGTGCGGATGGATTTTTCAAATAATTCACTCATATTTCGTTTCCTCTTGCGGAAGAATGGTCTTGTAATAGTCCAGGGTACGGAAGCTGCGCTCCAGCTGGGCGGAAACGTAGGCGTCCGCCGCATGGTTCAGGGCACGTAGTCCCTCCGGCGGCAGGGAAAAGCTGTACAGCCGCCGGGGGTCGCCGTAGAGCACGTATCGCAGGGCCGCCAGGCCCGACGCCGTCAGCGGCAGGGACAGGCCCCCTTTTTCCCGGCATTTGCCGCAGTGGACCACCCCGTGGACCACGTCCAGCATGGGATTTTCCGGCTGGGGTGCGCCGCACAGGGCGCAGCCATCGGCCATGGGCTCATAGCCTGCCAGGGCCATCAGCCGGAACTGAAACGCGGGCTTCACCAGCTGAGGCGGCTTTTTCAGGGCGCTGAGGGCATACAGGGCGTTGAGCAGCAGGGGCAGCACGTCGCCGCCGCTGCCGTCGGACACCGCCTCCGTCAGCTCGGCGAAGTAGGCCGCCAGGCTCAGGGCCGTCAGGTCCTGCCGCAGGCCGTCGAACAGCTCGATGGTGTCCGCCGCGTCCAGCATGGTCCACCGGCCCTTTTCATAGAGGGTCATCTCCGAATAGGCCAGCAGCTGGCAGGCCGCGGCCACGCGGCTTCCCTTGCGCCGGGCCCCCCGGGCGATCACGGAGAGCCTGCCCCGGTCCGGGGTCAGCACGGTGAGGATCTTGTCCGCGTCCCGGGTCACCGTTTCCCGCAGCACCAGGCCGCACGTTACGAATCGTTCCGGCTGCATTCAGCCGCCTCCTTATACAGCAAGTACGCCTCCGGCGCTCCGGTGGCCCAGAACAGGGCCCAGCGCTCCTCCATGGCTTTTCACCTCCGCCCATAGCTTGCCGCTTTTCCGGCGGTGTCATGAGTGGAAGCTTTTGGAGGGGGGATTACTGCTCGTCATATCCCCTGGCGCGGATAAAATTCACATTATCCCGCCAGTTTGCCCCAGTCAGATGATATCTGACCGGGGACCCCTCATACCATCTGCTGCGGCGGAAATGAATTCCGCCGGCAGAAATTCTTTGAATTTACGCCGCAGAGCGGCGAGCGGCTGACGCCGCAAGAAAACTGGCACAGCATGGCCGATGGGAAGAAGTCACTGCTCGTCATATCCCCTGGCGCGGATAAAATTCACATTATCCCGCCAGTTTTCTTTGACCTTGACCCAGGTTTCCATGTACACCTTGGCGCCCATGAACTTCTCGATGTCCCGGCGGGCCAGGGAGCTGATGCGCTTGAGCATAGCGCCGTGCTTGCCGATGATGATGCCCTTGTGGCTGGCCTTTTCGCAGTAGATGGTCACGTCCAGGTCGACGATGCCGGTGTCCTCCCGCTCGGTGAAGCGGGTGATCTCCACGGCGGTGCCGTGGGGGATCTCCTT
>OLWL01000598.1_pt1 | contig 24022 bp, 20 predicted proteins | sample 1674151 | NCBI WGS metagenome assembly OLWL01 (sample SAMEA103958148, study PRJEB25191) | human gut metagenome
AGTTGGTGATTAACATGGATTTTAAAATTCAGGCTCCGTTTGAGCCAGCAGGCGACCAGCCGCAGGCGATTGCCAAGCTGGCGGAGGGCGTAGAGCAGGGCCTGCACACACAGGTGCTGCTGGGCGCAACGGGTACGGGCAAGACGTATACGATTGCGCAGGTAATCAATAAGGTGCGCAAGCCGACTTTGGTGATTGCGCATAATAAGACGCTGGCGGCACAGCTGGCGAGTGAGCTGAAGGCGTTCTTCCCGGAGAATGCGGTGGAATATTTTGTTTCGTATTACGATTATTATCAGCCGGAGGCCTATATTCCCCAGTCGGATACGTATATTGAGAAGGATGCTTCGATTAACGACGAGATTGATAAGCTGCGCCACAGTGCGACCAGCGCTTTATTTGAGCGCAGGGATGTAATTATCGTAGCCAGCGTTTCCTGTATTTACGGCTTAGGTGCGCCGCAGGAGTATTATGATATGGTGCTGTCGCTGCGCTTGGGGCAGATTATCGACCGCCAAAAGATTTTGCATAAGCTGGTGGAGATTCAATATAATCGCAATGATATTGATTTTAAGCGTGGCACCTTCCGTGTGCGCGGTGATGTGATTGAGGTTATTCCAGCAGCCTACGGTGAAAAGGCTGTGCGCATTGAAATGTTTGATGATGAGGTTGACCGCATTGTGGAATTTGATGTGCTGACAGGTGAGATTCTGGCGCAGCGCAACCATGTGGCGATTTTCCCGGCGAGCCACTATGTTACGAGCCGTGAGAATCTTGAACGCGCTATGAATGATATCCGCGAGGAGCTGGACGAGCGTCTTGATGAGCTGAATAAGCATGGCAGGCTGTTGGAGGCACAGCGTCTGGAGCAGCGCACGAATTACGATTTGGAGATGATGCAGGAGATGGGCTACTGCTCCGGCATCGAAAACTATTCGCGCCATCTTGCGGGACGCAAGGCCGGTGAGCCGCCGTTTACGCTGGTAAATTATTTTCCCAAGGATTTTCTGCTGGTGGTGGACGAGTCGCACGTGACGCTGCCGCAGATTCGCGCTATGTATGCCGGTGACCGCTCGCGTAAGGAGATGTTGGTGGAGCATGGCTTCCGCCTGCCTTCGGCCTATGATAACAGACCGCTGACCTTTGATGAGTTTCAGGCGCAGATCAAGCAGGCGATTTATGTTTCTGCTACGCCGGCGAAGTATGAGCTGGAGCAGGCAGACAATGTAGTCGAGCAGATTATCCGCCCGACAGGCCTGTTGGACCCGCAGATTGAAATCCGCCCGATTAAGGGACAGATAGATGATTTACTGGGCGAAATCAACAAGGTTGCCGCTGCTGGTGAGCGTGTGCTGGTGACTACACTGACGAAGCGCATGGCAGAAGACCTGACGGAATATCTGAAGCAGGCAGGTGTGCGTGTGCGTTACTTGCATTCGGAAATCGCCACGATTGAAAGAGCGGAGATCATCGACAGCCTGCGTGCCGGTAAGTTTGATGTGCTGGTAGGCATCAACCTGCTGCGCGAAGGCCTTGATTTGCCGGAGGTATCGCTGATTGCGATTCTGGATGCGGACAAGGAAGGCTTTTTGCGCAGTGATACGGCGATGATTCAGACTATCGGACGTGCTGCGCGTAATGCGCACGGTCGCGTTATTATGTATGCTGACCGCATTACCGACAGTATGCAGCGGGCGATAGATGAAACCAATCGCCGTCGTGAAAAGCAGCAGGCGTACAACGAGGAGCACCACATTACGCCGAAAACGATTTACAAGGAGCAACGCCAGCTGATTAAACTGACGAAGGTTGCGGATACGGAAGAAGCAGAAGCCTATGGCAGCAGCAAGAAGCTGAAGCAGAAGTCAACTAAGGAGCTGAACACACTGGCCCGCGAGCTGGAAAGACGGATGCAGGAGGCGGCCAAGGCGCTGGATTTCGAGGCGGCGGCCGAGCTGCGTGACCAACTGATTATTGTCAAAGGACAGCTGGGTCAGAAGCTGGTGCCGAAGAAAAAGAAAAAATAAACGCTGACACAGAAGTTTGACTTTTCCTGCTTTGCGTTATATAATATACAAGATATTTTTATTCAAATTCTGTGAAGCGGAGCAGTAATCTGCAGTATCTTTCAGAAAGTCGGCGGTTGATGCGAGCCGGCAGTTAGGGCAGATGAACTCACCGTGAAGAAGCCGCAAGGAAATGTGCGGACGTGATGCTGCGTTAAGGCTAATTGAGTGGCGGCTGTAGCCGCAATCAGGGTGGTACCGCGAATTTTTCGTCCCTGACCTTCTTTAAGGTCGGGGATTTTTTATTTTCGACCAATAATAATACCTGGGAGGTAATGAAATGATTCAAGAAAAGTATGCTCCCCATGATATTGAAGCTAAATGGCAAAAATACTGGGAAGAAAACAAAACCTTTAAAGTAGAGATGGATAAGGATAAGCCTAAATCCTACGTTCTGGAAATGTTCCCCTATCCGTCCGGCAACCTGCACATGGGCCACGTTCGTAACTACTCCATCGGCGACGTAATTGCACGTTTCCGCACTATGAAGGGCTTCAACGTTCTGCATCCGATGGGCTGGGACTCCTTTGGTATGCCTGCTGAAAACGCTGCTATCAAACACAACATTCCGCCTAAAAAATGGACTCTGGAAAACATCGCTAACATGACTCGCCAACTGAAGGCTCTCGGTCTGTCCTACGATTGGGACCGCGAGGTTACCACATGTAAGGAAGATTATTACAAATGGACTCAATGGTTCTTTGAGCTGTTCTACAAACGCGGTCTGGCAGTTAAAAAGGAATCTGCCGTAAACTGGTGCGACACCTGTAACACCGTATTGGCTAACGAGCAGGTTATCGACGGCAAATGCTGGCGCTGCGACCATGAGGTTGTTAAAAAGGATTTGAGCCAATGGTTCTTCAAAATCACCGATTATGCTGATGAGCTTCTGAAGGATCTTGACCTGCTGCCGGGCTGGCCCGAGCGCGTAAAAACCATGCAGCACAACTGGATCGGCCGCAGCGAAGGCTTGGAATTCTCCTTTGAAATCCCGGCACTTAACGATACTGTTGCTGTTTACACCACCCGTCCGGATACTGCTTACGGCGTAACCTTCATGGCTCTGGCTGCCGAGCATCCGCTGATTAAAAAGATTTGCGAAAACAATCCGAAGGCTGACGAAATCAACGCTTTCTGCGAGCGTGTACGCAATCAGTCCGAAATTGAACGTACCTCCAGCGAATCCGAAAAAGAGGGCGTATTCACCGGCGTATACTGCATTAACCCGTTCACCGGCCGCAAAGTAGAAATCTGGGTAACCAACTATGTACTGTATGATTACGGTACCGGCGCTGTTATGGGCGTTCCTACCGGTGACCAGCGTGACTGGATGTTTGCAGACAAATACGGCATTGAAAAGATCGTTACCATCTGCCCAATCGGCAAAGAGCTGAAGCTGGAAGAAATGACCTGCGCTTACGAAGAAAAAGAAGGCATGCTGGTTAACTCCGGTGAATTCACCGGCATGGAAATGCACAAGGCTATGAGCGCTATCATGGATAAGGCTGAAGCTGAAGGCTTTGGTAAACGTCGTGTAAACTACCGTCTGCGCGATTGGCTGATCAGCCGTCAGCGTTATTGGGGCGCTCCGATTCCTATCATTTACTGCCCGCACTGCGGCGAGGTTCTGGTTCCGGAAGACCAGCTGCCGGTTCGCCTGCCTGAGGACGTAAGCTTTACTGCCGGTGCTAAATCTCCGCTGGCAACCTCCGAAGAATTCGTTCACTGCAAATGCCCGAAATGCGGTGCTGACGCAACCCGTGAAACCGATACCATGGACACCTTCCTGTGCTCCTCCTGGTACTATCTGCGTTATACCGACGCACACAACGACAAGATGCCGTTTGACAAGGAACTCAATAACTATTGGGGTCCTGTAGACCAATATATCGGCGGTATTGAGCATGCTATTCTGCATCTGCTGTATTCCCGCTTCTTTGTAAAGGTTCTGCGTGACGCAGGCCTGGTTGATTATGATGAACCGTTCAGCAACCTGCTGACTCAGGGCATGGTAATCAAAGACGGTGCTAAGATGAGTAAATCTCTGGGCAACGTTGTTTCTCCGGAAGAAATCCTTTCCAAATATGGTGCAGACACTGCGCGTCTGTTCATCCTCTTCGCTGCTCCGCCTGAAAGAGAGCTGGAGTGGAGCGACCAGGGCGTTGAAGGCTCCTTCCGCTTCCTGAACCGTATCTGGCGTATTGTACAAGCTTTTGAAGCGGTTCTGGCACAAAAGGTTACCGAATACGATCACAGCAACCTGAACGAAGCAGATAAGGACCTGCGCCGTGTACTGCATAGCAGCATTAAGAAGGTTACCAACGATATCGAAACCCGCTTCAACTTCAACACTGCTATTTCCACTATGATGGAACTGGTTAACGCTCTCTATGCTTATAAAGAAGCTGCCAAAGAGTCGAATGCAGGTCTGATTTACGAAGCAATTTCCGACCTCATCAAGATGATGAGCCCGTTTGTTCCGCATATCACCGAAGAGCTGTGGCGTGGTGCTATCGATGCCAACAGCAGCGTACATGAACAAAGCTGGCCTGAGTGCGATGAAGAAGCCCTGAAGGTTGACAATGTAGAAATCGTTCTGCAGGTTAATGGCAAGGTTCGCGGTCGTCTGACTGTTCCGGCTGAAGCTACCAAGGAAGAGCTGGAGAAAATTGCTATGGCTGACGCTAACGTTCAGGCTCACATCGGCGATGCAACCGTACGCAAGGTTATCTGCGTACCCGGCCGTCTGGTAAACATCGTAGCGAAGTGACACCTGATTTGTAACGAGCGTAAGCGAAGTTAGAAATCGAGATGGTGGAACGAATCCCCGTTGCGAGCGGATAGCGAGCAAGAAGAGGGGAAAAATAAAAGTAAAAATAAAATTTGTCGCGAGCTTTAGTATTACTGGCCACTAACCACTAATAACTAACTGCGACTACCGCAGTTACAGCTGTCCTGCAGCAGGCAGTTCCCGCAGACTGTAGCGCGGACAAAAAAATAAGCAGTGCATGTCAGCAATGACATTATTTAGTAGTACTAAATAACGCTTACATTTTCAGAGTCTCTGAGAATAACGTAATTGTTATTCTTGGGGACTCTTTTTGTTTTTTTGTGATGTTTATTCAGCGATTAATTTAAAGGAGGCTCCCCTAGGGGGGAGCTGTCACCCGCAAGGGTGACTGAGAGGGGATGGAGTTCAGAAAAAAGTTGCACAGAAAAACCACTCTCCGCCTCGACAAGCTCGGCACCTCTCCCCGAGGAGAGGCTCGGTCTGCCGATGCACGTCATATGAGAGGCTCTTTAAGATAGGCTCTATTTTTGTTCTAAAATATTTTTCACCAACACCCTAAGGAGGTATCCCCATGCAAGCAAAATCTAAAAAACTGATCTTCATCGCCGTTCTCCTCACAGGTTGCATCATCACCAGTCTTATAAGTACCAATGACAAAGCAAAAGCGTTGCCTGGAGGCAGCAGCCTGCCGCAGTCCGCGCAAGGTGCTGTTACATCCAAAACAGCGCAGGCAAAAACAGTGCGCGTGCAGGTGAGCGGCGCCGTGCTGGAGCCGGGAATTTACGATGTGCCTGCCAGCTGCAGAGTGGAAGAGGCCATTGCTGCTGCCGGCGGCCTGACGGAAAATGCCGACAGTGAACGCGTTAATCTTGTGCGTAAGGTGCGCGACGGTATGCAGATACGAGTACCTGTGAAGAAGGCTGCACGGACAAGCAGAACGCAGAGGAAAAGCGCTCAGGCAAAGTCCGGTTTAGGTGCAAGTACCACAAAGAAGTCTAGTAGTACCAGAGCAGGCGCAGAAAAAAATAACTCTGCAGTGCAGATTGTGCGCATCAACAGCGCAAGCGCCGGTGAGCTGCAGCAGCTTCCCGGTATCGGTCCGGCGTTAGCGCAGCGCATTGTGGAAACAAGAAACAGTGGGCGTTTTACCAGCGTGGAGGATTTGCTACGTGTGCCGGGAATCGGTAAAGCTAAGCTGGCAAAGCTGCGTGATTATGTGGAGGTGGATTAGTGCTGCAGAAAACACGTTATCTACGATTATTTTTACCGTTCATGCTGCTTTGTATATTATTCTTTCGTCTGCTTACCGTGCCGCCGTCCGCCGAGCAGCAGCTTGCTACCTGCTTTGGGCGGCAACTGGTTGTGCAGGGCGCGGTGGAGCCTTTGAGCGTGCACCGGCAGGAAGGTTTTAGCAGTGCGATTCTACGTTGTCAAAAGGTTTATAGCGATACGGAGCTTGCTTACAGCGGACGTTTGCGCGTGAGCGTGAAGGGCGAGCTGCCGCAGGCAGGCTGCGTGGTGCTTAAGGGGACGCTGGAGCAGCTGGACAGCCTGCGTAACCCCGGAGGCTTTGACGCTGCAAGCTATAACAGAGTGCAGGAGCTGGGCGGACGGTTGCGCAAGGCGCAGCTGCTAAAGATAGAACCGCAGGTTTTGTGGTGGCAGCGTTTTGCTTTGTGGAACAAAAAGCTGAGCGAACGCATAGAGGCAGCAGCAGGCGCTGAACATGGGGCACTGCTGAGCGGCATGGTGCTTGGCGGCAGCGGCAGGCTGGATGAAGAAACACGCGAGCTGTTTACGGATAACGGGCTGGCACATCTTCTTTCTGTTTCGGGCACGCATATTGTGCTGCTCACAGGCTTGCTGCTTGTTTTGCTGCAGTGGGTACCGCTGTCCTGGCGTAAGGTTATTGTTATCATTTTGCTGGCTGCCTATGCTTTGCTCTGCGGCTTGCGTCCTCCGGTGCTGCGAGCACTGGCTATGAGCAGCGTTCTGCTGCTTGGCGGCAGCGGTGCGGAGCGCGGGCGCTTGCTGTGTCTGGTGGCGTCACTGCTGTTGTGTATGCAGCCGTTATGGCTGGCTGATATCGGTTTTCAGTTATCGTTCGGGGCTGCGGCCGGACTTTTGTGGCTGTTGCCTGCATGCCAAAGGCTGTTGCCTGCATGCCAAAGGCTGCTGCCGCAGGCCTTGCCTGCGCCGATAGGCGAAGCGGCAGCAGTTTCGCTGGCAGCACAGCTGGCTGTGCTGCCGCTGGAGGTTTATTATTTTCACCAAATTTCGCTGATTGCCCTGGTAAGCAATGTCGTGCTGGTGCCGGTGTTGGAAATTGCCGCGCAGATGGCACTCGTGGGCGCACTGTTGCCTGCCTGCGGTGATTATCTGTTGCAGCTTGCTGCCTGGCTTGCGGCGCAGGTGCTGACGCAGGCGCGTTTTTTTGCTGACCTGCCGTACAGCACTTTAGTTATCGGAAAGCTGCCTGCTTATTGCTTTGTAATCTATTATGCAGCGCTCTTCGTGTGGGCAGATTTCCCATGGCTGCAATTTTGGAGCAACAGGGAGCGTCGCTGCATCCTGCTGCTGAATGCATTGCTGCTTGCCGGGACGCTTGCTTATCAGCAGTATCGCACGCTGCCGTTAGCCTGCTATTTTCTGGATGTGGGACAGGGTGACTGTGCTGTTATCGTCACGCCGTCGCAGCGGGTGGCAATTATTGATACCGGCGGCTTGAAAAATATATCGACAGCAACGCGCGTGATAACACCATTTCTGCGCTATCTTGGCAAGCGTGAGGCGGATATTTTGCTTTTAAGCCATTATGATTTTGACCATGTGGGTGCTGCGGCGGATTTACTGCGGCAGCTGCGGGTGAAAAAGCTGCTCCTGCCTAACGAAGCACTGACGGAGGCAAGCCAAATGGTGCAGCAGGAAATTTTGGCGCAGGCCGGCAGGACGCAGGTGCATGTGGTGCAGAGCGGTGAACGCTATGCGTTGGACGCTGCTGCAGAGCTTGTTTTGGTTGACGTGCCGCAGCAGGCTGTACCGGGAAACGAAGCCAGCACGCTGGCGGCGCTGCAGAGCGCGCAGGGCAGCGTGCTGTTTACAGGCGACATGGGGGAAGAACGCGAGCGAGGGCTGCAGCTGCAGCAATACACTGTGCTGAAGGCAGGACACCACGGTTCGCATTACAGCAGCAGTATGGAATTTCTGGAGCAGGTGCAGCCTAAGCTGACGGTGATTTCCTGCGGGCGCGGCAACCGCTACGGCCATCCGCATCAGGAAACGCTGGAGCGCTTGCAGACAATAGGCAGCAATGTTGTCAGAACGGATGAGCTGGGGTGCATTAAAGTTGTTTTTGACGCAGAGGGAATAAAATGCTATAGTTATGTATATCATAAAAATGTTTTTTAGGAGTGCGAATATACTCATGGACATTAAAGCAGAAGAATTGCTTGCCAAATTACAACAGCATAAGCCACTGCCGCAGGCGCAGGTACTGCTTTTGTGCGGCGAGGAGGATTACTACCGTAACAGCATTATTGCCGCGCTGCCGGAATATGTTTTTGGCGATACGCCGGAGGCTGACCGCGAAATAACGGTCTTTGACAAGGACACCAACCTGTCCGGACTGCAGGCGGCTGTCAACAGCTATCCCTTCTTCTGCGGCAAATCGCTGATTTTCCTGAAGGACGAAAAGCTGTGGGCAGCAAAGCCTGCCAAAGCAAACAGCACTGCTGATTCGCAGGATGATACCGATTCCAAGAAAATGGAGCAGCTGGCGGCGATTGTCAGCGACGTACCGGATTATTGCCTGCTTGTAATCAGCAGTAAGAAAATGGATAAGCGGACCAAGCTGTATAAGCAGCTTAAAGCAAGTGCGCTGATTTGTCCGTGCGAGCGCATTAAGGAAAGGGATCTGGATGATTGGCTGTATGCGCAGGCAGCAGCATACGGCGCGCATTTTACCAGAGATGCGCTGGCCGCCATCAGCGAATATATTGAGCCCGTGAAGGAAGAAATTCCCTTGGATTTGCTGCAGCAGGAAATCGGCAAGCTGGCAATTTATGCCGCAGGACGCAGAGAATGGACAGAAGAGGATGTGCTGAATGTTTTTGCACTGCTGCCAAACGCTTCATCTTTTGCACTGACCAATTATATTATGGCAGGCAAGCTGAAGCAGTGTCTGGAGCTGTTGGCGAGCGAACGCAAGCACGGAACCTATATTCTGCCGCTCAGCGCAACTGTTGCTTTCAAGCTGCGTCAGGTGTTGCGTTATCTGGAGCTGAAGCGCAGAGGCTACGACCAGAAGGGCATTATGGATGAGCTGGGGATGCGCAGCCCATATGCCTACAGATTTTTGGAGCGCGACAGCAGGCGCTTTGATGAAAAGCGTCTGACGGAAGCTTTGCTGGGACTATCGGATATGAATATCAAACTGCGTCAGGGCGGACGCGGATATGAGAAGCTGGAGGAAATTCTTGTCCGCCTGCTTGCCTGATATCTTATCCTCAGAAATTAAAGCTGGACAAAAGCACTTAATATCTGCTATAATAGTAAGACAGTCAACGAGGACTTTTTTGAGTAAGGAAGTAGTGTGTCCATGCTTAAAAAGGTCCTTTTTCGTTTATCTTGCAGAAAATATGTAGGGAGCATTTTTCTGCAGCATGATAATTAGGGAGTATTGAGAAAGGAGGCAGCCTTATGGCTGCACTGATCATGAACAACAAAGATTTACTGTACGTAATTAAACCTGAAGAACAAAACGAAAGCACTCTGCGTGAGCTTCTGACTCTGCATCCGGAGATTCAGTTTGTATCTCTGATGGGTGTGGATTTTGCCGGTAATGATACCGACGAAAAAATCCCGATGAAGATTTTCCTCGAGGATATCGATGGCTTTTTGGCAGGCAGCGCAGCACAGACTGACGGTTCTTCCGTTGTGCTGACCGGTATCGCTACTCTGAACGATGCCCGCGTTGATATGAAGGTTGATAAAACCGTTAACTGGTTTGTTGATTATAACTATGAGCATTTTGACGCAGAAAGCGGTCGCATGATCGGTACTCTGCGCATTCCCTGCTATCTGATTCACAACGGCAATCATGTTGATTCCCGTTCTATTTTGAATGATACTCTGGCTTATGTAGAAAAAGAAATCATGGATTTGTTTGCTAAGCATCCGGTAATTGCCGGTTTGGAGCATGTAAATCCTGCTGAGATTGAAAAGTTGCTCTTCACCAGTGCTACCGAGCTGGAATTTTGGGTAAAAACTCCGCGTGAAGACGCACCGCTGGAGGCTTTGAGCTCTTCTCAGGTAATGCAGGAGCAATATTGGCAGCGTACTCGCGGCAACGTGCGTACTGCATTGGAGCAGACTATTCAGACTTTGGAGCTGTACGGACTGGAGCCTGAAATGGGCCACAAGGAATGTGGCGGCGTTAAAGGTCAGATTGATGCCGCAGGTCATATGACTCACGTTATGGAGCAGCTGGAGGTAGACTGGAAATTCAGCAGCGGCGTTCAGACTGCGGATAACGAGCTTTTGGCACGTATCATCGTTAAAGAAGTTTTCCGCATGAACGGCTTGGAGGTTTCCTTCCAGGCTAAACCGATTCCCGGTGTTGCAGGCAGCGGTGAGCATACACATGTAGGCATTGCCGCAAAAATGAAAAACGGCAAGATTGTCAACCTGTTCTCGCCGAAGGATATGCACAAGGACTTCCTTTCCGCTATCGGTTACGGCGCTCTCATGGGCCTTTTGAAAAACTACGAGGTAACCAATCCGTTTATCTCCTGCACCATTGACTCTCTGAACCGTCTGAAACCCGGCTTTGAAGCTCCTGTCTGCATCGTTACCAGCCTTGGACTGAGCCCGGATAACCCGTCCCGTAACAGAACCATTCTTGCAGGCCTGATCCGCGATCTGGACAACGATAAGGCTACCCGTATCGAAATGCGTTCTCCGAACCCGTACACCAATACCTACATCGCCATTGCAGCCTTCTACCTGTCCTGCCTTGACGGCATCAAGGCTTGCGTAGAATCCGGCAAGGACCTGAAGGCTCTGGAAAAGGAAATTTCCAAGAAGGCTGGCGAAGAGGGCTTCTATCTGGATACCGACCGTCAATACCGTACTGAGGAAGACGTGTTTGAAGATTTCACTGCGGAAGAACGCAGCAAGCTGTTTGGTGAACCGCCTGCTACCGTTTGGGAAAATCTCTGCGCTTTCGAAAAATATCCGGAAAAAGTTGCAGTGCTCACTCAAGGCAATATCCTGAAAAAGGAATATATCGACTCCTTCATGCAGGGTGCGCTGATTCGTTGGAAAACTGAGCTTTTGACTCGTCTGATTCCGGAAAACTATCAGGCTGTTATCGATATGAAGCGCTTGCACAACCAGGAAACCTGCACCGACTGCGACCTGGCAATGTGGCGTAAAATCCAGAACCTGCGCGCTAAGCTGGCTAAGGATTCCTTCGAAGAGAAGAGCATCTTCACTGCTATCCGCAGAGCTGTTGCCGAAGGCGACTACGATACTGTTTCCAAGCTTAAAGTTGAGATGGGAGCAACTATGGAAGAGCTCAAGACTCTGTATCACGATTACAAGCAAAATATTATCGATTAATTTATCTGCTTCTTGCATGGCTGCTGTACTCAAAGTGCGGCAGCCATTTTGTTTCGCGCTTATACCGAAGTGCGATTATTGAAAAAATTATGGCTAAAACTTTCCTTTCAGCTTATTTTTTTGCATGAAACTGTTGAGTTAAGCGCTGTTTTGTGGTAAAATATCAAAGATATATTGACAGTAATATTTTCTGCTGTCCGAAGAAAGGCGATGATAGCTGTGGAGCAGGTCAAGGATGTTCCTGCCTATATTCGCCAGATGTACACGGATAATAATTTTATGACTCAATTCGGTGTGCATATTGGTGAGATAAAGTGTGGCAGTGCTGAAGTCAGCATTGACGTTGATCCGGCGAAGCATTTTAATCATCGTGACATTTGTCACGGCGGAGTGATGTTGGCCTTGGCAGACTCCGTTCTGGGTGTTACCGGTGCAAGCGTGGGCGCTGTAGTGGCAACTCTTAATTTCAGCATGAATTTTATCAAAGGTGTCCATGAGCCGACAACCTTAACGGTACGAAGCCATATTAAGCATTCCGGACATTCTACGATGGTTATCGAGGCTGAAATGACTGACAGCAAAAAGAATTTAATTGGGACGATTTTAACAACAATGTTTGTCGTCGACAGATTTAAAGAGATACCCGCCAAATGGTGAGCTTACCTGAGTTTATTTGGAAGGGAAATGACGCGGAAGACCGCTTGATATCAAGGAGGATATGATGGATTTTGCATTAAACGAGGAACAATTAGAATTACAGGAAATGGTAAGGGAGTTTGTTGAAAAAGAAATTACTCCTTATGCTGCTGAAATGGATGCAGAAAACCATATGCGTGACGGCCTGATTGACAAGGCTAACGAAATGGGCTTGCTGAACGTTATTGTTCCGGAAGAATTAGATGGCCCCGGCCTGGACAGCATTTCTGTTGCTACCATTTATGAAGAGCTGGGCAAAGGCTGCGCAGGTGTTGCAACCTCTTTGGCTGCCAACAGCCTGGCAACTGTACCTGTTCTGCTGGCAGGCACCGACGAACAAAAGAAAATGTATTGCGATATCCTGAACAACGGCGGTCTGGCTGCTTTCGCACTGACCGAGCCCGGTGCAGGCAGTGATGCAGGCGGCGTTTCTACCCGCGCTGTACGCAACAAGGAAGAAGGGACCTACACTCTGAACGGTACCAAAATGTTCATCACCAACGGTGGTCTGGCAGAAATCTTCCTGGTATTCGCTAACACCCGTAAAACCGGCGGTATCCGTGGTTTGACTGCTTTCATCGTTCCGAAAGACACCCCGGGCTTCTCCGTTGGCAAGAAAGAAAACAAAATGGGCATCCGTCCTTCCAATACTACCGAGCTGGTTCTGCAAGACGTTGTTATTCCTGAGTCCTATCGCGTAGGCCGCGAAGGCGAAGGCTTCCGTATTGCTATGAACACCTTAGACAGCGCTCGTCCGTTCGTTGGCGCTGTTTCCGTAGGTATCGCTCAGGCTGCTCTGGATTGCGCTGTTAAATATGCTAAAGAGCGCCGTCAGTTCGGCCAGCCGATTGCTTCCTTCCAAATGGTTCAAGGCATGCTGGCTGACATGGCTATGAAGGTTGAAACCGCTCGCCTCATGGTTCAAAAGGCTTGCTGGATGCGTGACCAGGGCATGGAATTCTCCAAAGAGGCTGCTATGGCTAAATGCTATGCCGCTGACGTTGCTATGCAGGTAACTACCGACGCTGTTCAGGTAATGGGCGGCTATGGCTACACCAAAGAGTACCCCGTAGAGAAGATGATGCGTGACGCTAAAATCATGCAAATCTACGAAGGCACCAACCAAATCCAACGTCTGGTTATTGCCAACAAGCTGTTATACTAATAGCTATCATAACGAAGATAAATTTATTGAGAGCTGCTGCACTTTTGTGCGGCAGCTCTTTGTTGTTTTTATTCGTGACAATGGTTTACACGTATGCTAAAATATAAAGATAAAGAGCTTTTAAAGCATAATAAAAAGCAGAATCTTTGCTACAAATCATTTTGCTGAGAATTGGGGGGCAAATACATTGTTAGCTGATAATTTAAAGCAGGTTCAGGAGCAGATAGCATCTGCTTTGGACAAGCGTAAAAATAAAGACCTGCTCACAGGAGATAAGGTAACGCTGGTGGCGGTGACGAAAAATCATCCGCCCGAAATTATTACAGATATCGAAGCCTTGGGCATTGCCAACGTAGGCGAAAACCGTGTGCAGGAGGCCAAGCATAAGCAGGAGGCCTTGGGCAAACACGGCTACTGGCATCTTATCGGCCATCTGCAGACGAATAAGGCGCGCCAGGCTGTTGCCTTGTTTGATCTTATCGAATCGGTTGACAGTGAGCATTTGCTGGCTGCGGTTGATAAGGAGGCAGAACGCATCGGCAAGGTGCAGGATATCCTTTTGCAGCTGAATATTGCCCATGAGGAGCAAAAGTCCGGCTTAGACAAGGAAGACTATCTGGCGCTGTTGCCTAAGCTGCCGGAATATAAGCATGTGCGTCTGCGCGGGCTGATGGTTATTGCCCAGAAATGCGAGGATATTGAGCAGACAAGACCTGTATTTGCGGCAGGCTACCGTGCGTTCGCCCGCTTAAAGCAGCAGTATCCGCAGGCAGATATTCTGTCTATGGGTATGAGCAATGATTACACAGTTGCAATAGAAGAAGGTGCCAATATTGTGCGTGTAGGCACAGCCTTGTTCGGACAGCGTGATTATGGTCTGAAATTTTAAGACATAGATAAGGTTGGTGACGTAATGAATATTATTGATAAAATCATGAATGCATTAAGTCTTTATGACGAGGAAGAAATCATCGAGGAAGAAGTGGAGCAAAAGCCTGCCAAGACCGAGCAGGAGCCGGCTAAACCCAAGAAGCGTTTCTTCGGCAGCAAGGAGCCTGCCGCTCCGGCACCGGCAGAGGAGCCTAAGCGTGAACGCAAATCCATTTTGAACTTTAAGGGTTCGGCAGCAAAGCCGGAGCCGGTTAAAAATGAAAAAATGGGCAGCAAAACCATTAACCTGCCTATTGCCGATAAGCTTATGACAGTTGTACTGCTGGAGCCTGTAGATTTCAATGATTCTCCTAAGATTGCCGATTATCTGCGTGATAATCAGGCTGTAGTTGTTAATTACGATAAGACAGACAATGTTGTTGCCAAGCGTATGACTGATTTTATCAGCGGTACTGTTTATGCTATCGGCGGCAGCATGAAAAAGCTGGGCCGCAATATTGTTATCTGCGCCCCGAAAAACGTAGATATAGATGCGGGCGAAGAGCACGAGCTTGACGAGAGGGGAAATAATCCATGGGACAAATAGCAGTAAAGAAGATTGCATTTATCGGCGGCGGCGCTATGGCTAAAGCTATTATCAAGGGAATTATCGGCGGCGGCCTGATTGCGCCGGAGATGATTACCGTAGGCGAGCCGACTGAGGCACATGCGCGCAGTCTGCATGAAGCCTTTGGCGTAAATGTCACTACGGATAATAAAGAGGCGGTAAAGGATGCTGATCTGGTAATCTTTGCCGTTAAGCCTCAGGTTGCACCGGTGGCGCTGGTGCCTGAGCTGATAGCTGCGATGAAAAAAGATGCCTGGGTGCTTTCTATCATGGGCAGTGTTACGCTGGAGCAGCTGCATGCCTATGCTCCGGGGTTCCCGGTAGTCCGCACGATGCCCAACACGCCGCTGGCAGCAGGCGCAGGCATGACTGCTATCTGCTGCGATGAGGCCGTAACCGAACCGATGAAGCAGACTGCGGCAGCAATTTTCAGCAGCTGCGGTGAAATAGAATTTGTAGATGAGAAAGCATTACAGGCGATTACCGCTATTTCCGGCTGCGGACCGGGCTATTGCTTTGTGATTATTGATGCACTGGCTGACGCAGGCGTGCGTGCCGGTCTGCCGCGTGCGCTGGCTATTAAGCTGGCCGCACAGACATTGGCAGGCAGCGGCAAGCTGTGCGTAGAAAGCGGCCTGCATCCGGCACAGCTGCGCGACCAGGTAACAAGCCCCGGCGGCACGACTATTGCCGGTATCCATGCTTTGGAAAACCATGGCGTGCGCGGTGCTTTTTATGATGCGGTACAGGCAGTGCTGCAAAGAGATAAGGAATTACAGGGGAAATAATTTATGGCAGACAGAGAAAAAATTCTGCGTTACTTTAAAGCCGGCGGTGATGAACAGTTGGCGGCCAAGCTGCTGGATTTGGCCGAGGGCGCCAATAAATCACGCAAGTTCCGTGTGAGCGAGTTTCTTGATCCTCATGCCTATAATGTTGCGGAAATTATTGCGGCAAACTATGAAAATGTGCGTCTGGAAAGCGACGGCGGCTTCAGTAATGCCGAAAGGGTGAAGGCTGCCTTTGTTGCCGATGATTTTTACGGTCAGCCGGATTTCGGCATGGCCTATTTTCTGGCGGCCTGGGATAAGCGCTATTATGATTTGTCGCACCGCGATATCCTGGGTGCGTTTATGGGTACGGGCTGTAAGCGCGAGGCCTTGGGCGATATAGTTTTTGTGCCCGAGGGAGCGCAGTTCGTAGTAGAAAAATCACTGGTAAATTATCTTACCGGTAATCTGACGCAGATCGGTTCTGCGCCGGTAACGCTTACGGAAATTCCCCGCGAGGAATTGCTGCAGAAGGAAGAAAAGGTTAAGCTGATTAACGCTACAGTCGCTGATTTGCGTCTTGATGCCGTGGCAGCGGCAGGCTATGGCGTAAGCCGCAGCCGTATGGCGGATGAAATCAAAAGCCTGAATGTCAAGGTAAACTGGAAAGAGGCCAAGAAGGCGGCACAGCCGGTGAACGAGGGCGATGTAATTTCCTTCCGCGGCCGTGGACGAGTAGAGATTGAGGAAATCCGCGGCACTACTAAAAAAGGACGCATCAGCGTAACGCTGAAGCGTTATATCTAGGAGGATAAACCATGCTTAATCCGGAGGATTTAAAGAAAAAAACTTTTACCAAGGGTTTTCGTGGCTATGAGGTAGAAGAGGTAGACAAGTTTCTTGCCAAGCTGATTAAGGAATACGAATACCTTTATCTGGATAATCTGGAGCAGAAGGAAACTATCGAGCGCGTCAGCTCCAAGCTGGAATATTATCAGCAGATGGAGGCTACCATGCAGAGCACTCTGGCTGTGGCGCAGGAAACTGCTGACGAGGTGAAGAACGCCAGTGAAAAGAAGGTGGCGCTGCTGGAGAAGGAAACGGCAGTGAAGTGCGAGCAGCAGCTGAGCGAAGCGAAGGCTGCGGCGCAGAAGCTGCACGACGATACCATGGCGCATGCCGAGGATTTGTATAATCAGACAAAGAACAAAACCGACAACATGCTGCAGGCAGCGATGGCTGAATGCAATAAGCTGCGCGAAGAGGCTAAGGCTTATGCCGAAAAGCTGCGCAGCACTGCCGAGGTGGATGCAGATAAGCTGCGTATTACTACCGAGGATGTCTGCAAAAAACGTGCCAACAGTGCTGCCAGCGAGGCTAACAAGCTGCTGGAGGATGCACGCAGTGAAGCCGGCAGAATGATGCTGGATGCAAATACTAAATATCGTAAACTGGTGGGAGATGCAGAAGAACGCAGCCGTAAAATTATTTTTGAGGCTGATGCTAAGGCTGCTATGGCCGAACAGGCTTATAACGAGCAGGTGAAAAAGGCGGCGCTGCATCGAAAAAATATGCTGCATCTGCTGGAAACGCAGGTTGAGCTGCTCAAAAACTATGCCAGTCATAACGAAGAATAGTCGGAGGCTGAATGATGATTATCTTAGTGAGGCATGGTGAAGCAACGCATCATACGCAAAGATTAACCGGCGGCTGGACGGATTCACAGCTGACCGAAAAGGGAAGGGCGCAGATAAAGGCTGCTGCGGTAAAGCTGGCGAAGGATTTTGCCGGACGTAATTGCAAGCTGCGGATTCTGGCAAGTGATTTGCAGCGCGCTTCCGCATCGGCGCAGATTATTGCCGAGGAGCTTGGCTTTAAGGGCGAAATAGAGCATTGCCGTTTCCTGAGAGAAAAGAATAACGGCATTGCTGCCGGCATGACTGAGGAAGAGGCCAAGAAGCATTTTTGCAAGCCTGCTTCCGAGCAGGAGCTGGATCACCGCAACTATCCCGGCGGTGAAACGCGCAATGAATTTTATCGCCGTAATGTACACGGTCTGTGGCATTGTGCGGATGTCGACAAGGAAAATCTGCTGATTGTTGCACATAAGGGTACGATTCAGAATATAATTTTCCGTTGGCTGGGAATGGATATGCAGCAGGTGGCGGCGTTTAATTTTTCGGTTGATGTGCAGCCTGCCAGCGTAACTGTTCTGGGGATTAACAAATGGCATGAGCATGCTGTTTTCCGCCTGAATGACGTCAGTCATCTGACGAGGGAAAAAGGCTTTGGCGTGTTTGAGTTTAAGTACGAGAAGTGAACAAGGCTGTGAATGACCGCTTGGGTGCTTGGGGAAAAGTGCTTAAGCGGTTGTTTTTGTGTTCTCACTATACTAATGGCTTTTTTTGTCGTTTTATTCACCCCCTAACGCAAAAAAATAAGCAGGAGAAATTTGAAGATAGTTTATCCTGCTTGCGTTTATCATATAATTTATCTGAGTAATACGGCAGATAAATAATTGGTTGGGTAGTTACTTAACTTAATTTTGTCAACAATAAAAATGCTCCGCTTACTCTTTTTTTAGGGTAGGCAGAGCATTTTATTATTTACTGTTAAGTTCTATTGCCAAAAGCTTAATTTTCTCCTGTGCTTCTTCTTCCGTTTGGTGCATAGAAAGAATGACTGGTGCCTTAGACCAGTTAACGAAAGCCATCACATAATAATAATCTTTGTATTTGCCATCAGCAGTAAAACACCAATCACCATTATCATATACCAGATTAGTAATTGTATCGCTGTTTATGTAATCCGGCAGACGGTTCATACATCTCCAATGATTATCATAGAAATCCAATCCTTCAATATTATCTGAAACACTAAAGTCAGATGGCCAATTAGGTGTGTTAAAAGTTCTGATAAACATTATTCATTCTCCTTCCGATGTTTTCTTCTGAAATCCCAAGGCTTTTCAATTTTTTCCTGTGACCATAAGCCTTGGCGGCAGCGCTTTGCTGCTGCTTCAAATTTATCATACATTTCGCAGTTATCGAAGTTCATGTGGTAATGCAGTGCCATGCCTTCCCTAAGCATTTCGGCGCTCACATCCTTTCCTTCGCAATATACAAAAGCAACTTCACGGTTATACTTATCAATACACTTAACTTTCAAGCGGACTGTGCCTTGGCGTAACAGTTCGCTTAGTTTTTTTGTTGATTCCGTGCCAAAGGGCTGCTCCCTTTCCGGTGCATCTATCATAGCAAGGCGGATGCGGTGTGCTTCGCCTGTTATATCGCGTACATGAATGGTATCACCATCTATAATGCGTACCACATATGCTGTATAGGTGCTGGCAGGCCTCGCTTGTGCGCTGACTATGGAGGCTATGCCAATAAGACCAAGTGCAAAGAGAAGAAAGAGAGTATAGGTGATTATTTTATAGCGCATATTATTTTCCTTTCCTATAAAAAGAGGCTGCCGTACTTTGTGTACGACAGCCCCTGTGCCATATGATTAGTTCTTAGTATATTTTTGCTTGTATATACTATTTACTGCTGTGCATATGGAAATTGCATCACAAGTCTTTCCTGCAATACACGGGTTAGGGTGTCGATATTGGCACTCAGCTTTTCAATTCTGCCTTCCATACGGACCAGAAGATACGAGCTGACGAGCATGGGGAAACCGTAGTGTATCAAGAAGTAGCACCCTTATAAACAGGCAATACCCAATCATCGCACGTATGATGATTGGGTATTTTTTTATTTTTCGTATTGCAATGTGATGGAAACACCGTTTTTGAAAATAATTTTGATAATCCGGTTCTGCTCTCCTATGATGATTCTGCTGATGATTTCAGTGAGAAAATCATGGATAGGTTTCCTGCCGATAGCTTTGGCCAGCTTATAATAATCAAAATCGCTATTGGTATTCTGCAGCTTTTTTATCATTATGAGCTTTGAGAGCTGGGCAAGATAGGCTTCATCGGCACCGATGTCATTGCCTGAGAGGGATTTTATCTGCTTGTCAAGCTTGGCGATGGTGCCTTCAATGGCTGCCTTCTGCTCGAAGTATTCGGCTTCTGACATATCGCCATCATCAAACAGGTAGGCTCTTTTCAGGCGGCTGAGGGCACGTTCCTGCTTCTCTTTTTCTTTCTGGCTCTGATCGACAAGCAGGGCGTTGGGATTATACTGGTTGGCCTGGTCAACGCCGTAGATGTGTTTGACGTGAGCACGTACAATCATATAAATCCTTTGCGCTTCTTCGATGCCGGTCGCGCCGGGGATTAGGTTGTCATTGAGCAGGTAGCTTACCAGCTGCTCAGCGCTGGCGAATTTAATGGCATTGGCGCAGGCTTCAATCATTCTGGCGATGAGCTTAAGTATCTGTGGCAGCAGTACGCGGTCGGAGGCGTATCCGGAATGTTCTCCTGTACAAACAGCCGGCGCTTTCCAACGGCCTGTACAGTAATAATAAGAGCTGTGGGTATGGTCGTGGATGCGGGTACGGTCCTTAGAGTTCATCGTGTAGCCGCATTCAGCGCACTGCAGCAGGCCGCCAAAGATGTATTTATCCTGAGCGCTTACAAGGCTGCCGATGGGGGACAGCCAGCTTCTGTTTTTGGAAAGCATCTCGTTACACCTGTGCCAGGTCTCTTCCGGTACAATGGCTTCATGCTGGCCGGTAACAACTACCCAGTCATTTTCAGAGCGGTAAAAATCTTCACGCCTGCCCGCATTGGAATTTTGACGGTTATAAACATATTCACCTTTGTAGAAGTGGTTCTTCAGGATGCATCTTACCGTTGTATCGCTCCATTGAGTACCTTTGCGGCTTCTGTAACCGGCAGCGTTGAGTGCTGCGGCAACCTTCTTCAGGGCTTTCTCGCGCAAATAAAGTTCAAATATAGCGCGGACAACGGGAGCTTCGATTGGATCAGGAACAGGCCAGCTCTTACATTTTTTGCCGTTGGCATCCGTAGTGACCGGTCCTGGCATGTAACCAAAAGGCACTCTGCCGCCGTTCCATTTATTTTCGTTCGCGCGACCGAGCATGACTGCAGTTACGCGTTCTGCAATGGTTTTGCGTTCCAATTCGGCAAAAATAAGTAAAATCTTAAGCATTGCTTCGCCGCCGGGGGATTGAGTATCGAAGGATTCGTTCTTGCTGGCGAAGGCAACGCCATAGTCTTTGAGCTCGTCGTAAAGCTCTAAGAAGTCCAGCAGGTTGCGGCTGATGCGGTCGAGCTTCCAAACGTAAAGGTGGCTGAACTCTCTGGCGCGGATGCGGTCCATCATAGAGCGGAATGCAGGGCGGTTGAGGTTCTTGCCGGAAAAACCGGCATCACAAAATACTTCAATGTCCTTGATGCCGTTAAGGTCTGCGAGCTTGCGCAGGTCGCTTTCCTGCAGCGGCAGACTGTCTTTATCTGCCTGCATGTCGGTGGAGACGCGGATATACAGAGCAGCTTTTGGGTTTTGGGGTATAGTAATAGCGTGTTTAGCCATAATACACGGCTCCTTTCAATAGCTATGATTGTAAGAGCCGCGTATAATATGTTATAATATTATATCAGCTCTTATTGGTATGGGGTTGATAATTGAGCGTGCTGGTAACACGTTCTTGCAGGTCCCTCGGTGCTGGTAACACCGGGGGATTTTCTTATTTATAAAAGTATTGATATTGGCAAAAAATACGTAAATTACTTACTCTTTACTTTACATTACGTAAATTACGTATTATAATATAGGTGTAAGGAATTTATAAATGGAATTGAGGTGATGAAGTGAAACGGCGAGATTTAGTAAAAATGCTGTTAAAAGCGGGTTATAAGCTAGAGCGTGATGATGGCGATCACACAATCTATAAAAAACCAGGCAGCCGCTCCGTTCAGGTTCCAAGGCACCGGGAACTGAACGAGCTGACAGCGAAAGCAATCCTCAAAGCTGCGGGAGTAAAATAAAGATGAATTTTACTCCGCCCGCTTTGCGGGCTTCTTACTATAATCGCAATCATAAATTCAATAGCATTTAACAATAAAAGGAGGAAGTAGCTAACATGAAAAGGAGGCAAACACCACAAGAATACGTTTATCCTGCTGTGTTCCATGCAAACGAGGATGGTACGTATACTATTATTTTCCCGGATTTACCTGGTTGCATCAGCGAGGGCAAATCTTTGGGCAACGCCATGAAGATGGCCGAAGCTGCGCTCACGCAGTGGATTGAATATTTGAAGGACAGCAAGGAAGAAATTCCCGCACCCAGCAATTTGCAAAGCGTCGAATTAGATGATAACGAATTTGTAAATTTTATTCAGGCAGATATTAAGGACAATAGGGCGGTAAAACGCACCATCAGCCTTCCACGCTGGATGGATGAACAGGCCGCTGAAGAAGGTCTGAGCTTATCCAAAATATTACAAGAAGCATTGTCTAAACGCCTTATCGCAGCAAACTAATATATTTATCGTTGCGCCCCCGATATGGGGGCGTTTTTTCTTTGTCTTGCGCTGGAGCTTGGCCAGCTTAACATCTATAATATCGTCAATTTCTTCCTTGCCGTCAGCCTTCCGCTGGCGGTATTTTTTTATTTTTAGGTTTATCGAGCTGCTTAATACTTTCGCTTGGCGTAGGCAATTTCTCTGGCATTGTACCGCCGAGTTCTTCAATAGTTTTGCGAACGGTACGACCGACTTCGTAATGCACTTTGTTGGCAGCTTCTTTGCTACTGATATTCTCACGGCGCAGTTTGTCTTCTGCCTGCGTGATGCGGAACAGGTTCGCACCGAGTTCCACACTGCCCATGTGGTCTAAAATCTCTTGATTAGGTTTAAGCTTCTTGCGACGTTTTATATCGCCAGCGGTTTCACCGCCATAAAGTCCCATGTAACCGCTATTTTGAAATTTGGCGAAGTCAAGGTTCGTTTTTACGCCTGCGGCAAAGGCTGCATCAGCGAGAGCAACGTTATGCTGTTTGATATTATTTCGTGCTTCAATGCGAGCGTCTATTTCTTTGTTGAAAGCTTCTGCTGCTTCAAGGTCGTGGATATGGTCCGCACCGAGTTGCGCGAGCCACTGCTTGAATGGTTCAGCTTTAGGTGAGGGGATAGATTGGATAATACGCAGAATACCTTCTGTATTTGCGGTGTCAGTGAGACGCATTTTCCCGTCTTCTGCAAGCAATTTCAACCTGTGACAATTTGTCACGGTTTCATTACCTTCTGCTTTCATTCTTTGCTTTAGTTTGCGCCAATAAGCTGATTTATCTGCACTGTCGGTTAATGCACCGACAACATCGACAACGGAAAAGAACCATTCCCCGGCTTCATCGTTCCAAATGGAGCGAATCTGCGCACTCTGAAATAATTTTACATCTTTCATGTCTTCATTCCTCGCTTTCAAAATCTATCAGCCTAAACTCTCCGCGTCTTCTTCCGCCTTGCGCTGGAGCTTGGCCAGCTTAACATCAATCAGATCGTCAATTTCTTCCTTGCCGTCAGCATCCAACTGACGGTATTTTTAAATATAGGAAACAGTGATGTTAGTGTCATTGAGACTGTATTATATTGCAGAGATCCATAAATCCTTTTTTCTTTTGCTCTGATAAGATAGCACTTTTAATACAGGCACTGCGAACACAATTGAAACAGCTTACCTAAAAGTTACCATTGATGGTGAAACTGTTCTGGAGCTGGATAAGTTCAACTACATCTGCAATATTGGTGGCGTTGATTATATGGCTGACGTTCGCGAAGCCTTAGGCATGGTATAAAACAAAAAAAGCCTCCGGCTACACGCTGGGGGCTAAAATATAAAAGTTTGGAGGAATGAAAGATGATTGACTTAAAAAATGTAGACAATGTGTTGCAAAATGTTACTGGCAAAGATTTTCTGAATGCTGAACGACAAGCGCGTCAGATGGGAGACCAAACAGCTTCCATTGTTCTATCTGGCCAGTTTCAAACTATTTTGTTAGCGAATGCGTTAAAGGTTCCAGTTGAGGATATTGAAGAATTACCTGTGGCGGAATTTGTTCAGGCTCTGAGCAAGGTGAACGCTTTTTTATTCGCACAGGATTTAGTGAAGGACAGCAAATAAGAAGAGCAGCCATAGGCTGCTCTATAAATACCAATACAGATATTGAGTTTTTTATTAATGAACCATTGATTGAGTTTCTCGAATGGCTTAATCTTGTTTCTGCTCTTTGTGAAAGTCAATGGTAAAAAGCGTTGGTAACAAATGGTCGAATATAAATTGATAGATAAGGTGGACTGCGTAGGCTGGTCCTAAGCCTATAAATAAGCCTAGTAGACCAAAAAACAATACGCATGGCCAAACAATAAAAGCAATGTTTGCTTCAGCTATGCCTAAAGCATAACATACTATAGCGGCTGAGCTTAACCCAACAGCTGCAC
>OLWL01000618.1_pt1 | contig 23496 bp, 22 predicted proteins | sample 1674151 | NCBI WGS metagenome assembly OLWL01 (sample SAMEA103958148, study PRJEB25191) | human gut metagenome
GAGGAAGTCCCGTTTTTAACGCCGACTGTCTTTCCTTTTAGGTCATCATATGAATCAATCTTGCTGCTTTCTTGAACAGCTAGAATAGAATTGGCTGTGTAGTATGGTTCAGAAAAATCAAATGTTTCTTTCCGAGCATCGGTCACGGTCATCCCTGCGATTATTCCTTGCGCATGACCAGATTGGACATCACTGACCGCAGCGTCAAATCCAGGGTTATCAATTTCAATGGTAAATCCTTGGTCTTTGGCAATGGCCTTGATCAAGTCCATATCGATCCCTGTGTACTTATTTTTCCCATTTTGGAAGACAAATGGTGCAAAGGAAGAATCACTTGAGATACTATATGTTGATTTTTTGGGGGTTGCTTTCAATCGCCTGAACCTTCGGCTTGTGCGTGTACCTTTTATGCATCGGCTTGGTCTTCGGTAGTGTTAAAAAACGCCAAAAAAGGATGTCGCGGCAAACTTTGTATCCGTGTTTGGTTGTTACAATAGTACAATATCGGATATCGGACTCCGATGCGACAAAACGACTAAGTAACATCATCAAATCATGGCACATACAGACACACAGCACGACAACAACAGGCTTATAATGGTGCAACCCGAACTGCCTTATGCTCCGGACAGCCTTGTCCCGGCCATTTCGGCGCGTACCATCCAATATCATTGGGATATACATACTCGTACATACATAGACAACCTTAACCGCTTGGTTGCAGCTTCGGACATTGCTTGGACCTCCGTCGAGGACATCATCCGAACCGCTGACCCGGGGTCGCTGTACAACAATGCCGCTCAGACATGGAATCATATCTTCTATTTCTACGGTTTGTCGCCAGCCGGTGGCGGAGAGCCTACGGGCGACCTTGCCAAGGCTATAGCTCGCGATTTCGGGAGTTTCGAAAGATTTTATGACGCCTTTGTGGACGCCGGCACGGCTGTCTTCGGTTCGGGATGGGTATGGCTGACGACCGATAACTCGCGGCGCCTCGCTATCCATGCCGGATCCAACGCCTACAATCCTTTGCGTGAGGATTTGGTGCCGCTGCTGGTCGCCGATGTTTGGGAACACGCCTATTATCTTGATTATCAAAACCGCCGCGCCGAAGCACTACGACGACTGGCCGATATAATTGATTGGACTACAATCGAAAAGCGCTATGCGCGACTCGATGCCATACAATCTTAAAATTCTGACAATTACAACGCAATAAGTCTCATATAATAAACAGAATAGGTCTCTTAGGGTTAAGCATAATAGACAAGAAAGCACAATAAGCATAATGTGATGAATGAAGAGAGCGGCAGCCGTGAGGCCCCCGCTCTTTTTGGGGCTAATGACCCGTCGGCTCGCTTATGGTAAAAAAACAAGACATAGGCGGCAGAGCTTGTATCATCCGTCGCTTGGTGTCCTCATCGGACGCTGCTGTGCTCTCGTGTGAGGTTGTCTACGAGGCGTCTATTCCTTGATGCCGTAGGCGAGGTCTCCGGCATCACCCAGTCCGGGCACTATGTAGCTGTGTTCGTTGATGTTGTCGTCCACAGCACCCAGCCATACGGTGGTACGGTCGTTGGGGAAATTGCTCTTGATGTATTCCACGGCCTGTACCGAGGCAATGACCGAAGCTACGTGTATTTTGGCGGGCATGCCTTTGGTTATCAAAGCACGATAACTCAGATCCATGGATGCTCCGGTGGCCAGCATCGGGTCGCATATTATAAGTGTCTTGCCTTCGAGACGCGGCGAGGCAAGGTACTCGATGCACACATCGAAATTCTCTTTTTCTTTGTACTTGCGGTATGCTGATACAAAGGCGTTTTCGGCTCCGTCAAAGAAGTTTAGGAACCCTTGGTGGAATGGTACGCCGGCACGGAAGATGGTGGCCAGCACTACTTGCTCGTCCGGGACCATACATACCGATTTGCCTAACGGTGTGGTGACATCCAAAGCCTTGTAGCGCAACGTCTTGCTGATTTCGTAAGCCATGATTTCGCCCACGCGCTCGAGGTTGCGGCGAAAGCGCAGCGGGTCTTTTTGTATCTCTACGTCACGCATTTGCGACAGGTATACCCCTACCAGGGAGTTCTGTGCGCCGAAGTCTATAATTTCCATATCCAAATCTTTTGGGTTTGTTTGGAACACAAATTTACGCATATTCCCCGAAAAACAATGCTCTAATCAAAAATTATTTTGTCGAATGGCAAAAAGTGCGTACCTTTGCGCTCGGGTAAGTCCTACACGACCAGCTCCCTCCCAATCCCCCAGGTCCTGACCGAAGCAAGGGCAAGAGGTTGAGCGGTGCGATGTAGCAAGCTTACCCTTTTTTTATATCCCACCAAGCGATTGGATGCCGTCACAGGTGCATTATCCGGAGAATTATCTTTAACTTTGCACCCATAGAACACCATCGCCGACCGCCGGCAGAAAATCAATACATACGATGACAAAGACACGTATCACATTGCTATCATGCGCATTGGCCGCCTTTGCCACAGCCTCCACCGCGGCATGTTCGTCTAAGGGAACAACCACCGTCGCCGACAGTGATAGTGTGGCGCAGTCCGCGAGGCCGGCGGCACCTGCGGCAAATGCCGACAGCGTCTATGCGTATGTCGAGGCCCAAACATCCCTGGGGCCGCGCGTACCCGGCAGCGCGGCACATGCACGATGTGCCGAGATGCTTAGGACACATCTGGCTGACGCCGGTGCCGAGGTGTCCACCCATACCGGTACCGGAAGCCTGGCCGACGGGACGCCCATACGCTTCGAGAATATTTTCGGTCGCTTCGGCAGCGCTGCCCGGCGGCGCATACTGCTGTTGGCGCACTATGACACCCGGCCTTGGGCGGACGAAGACCCGGACCCGGCATATCACAATACACCCATAGAGGGCGCCAACGACGGCGCCTCGGGCGTGGCCGTACTGCTCGAAGTGGCACGCAACATCGCCGCCAAAGACCCCGGTATAGGCGTGGACATACTATTCACGGATGCTGAGGACAGCGGCATGAGCGCCCCCGAAGGCTCGGATGAAGCCACGCTGATGCGCTACGAAAACTCGTGGTGCATAGGTACGCAGCACTGGGTACGCAATATGCCCTATGACATCACCAAGGGCGAGATGCCGGCATATGCCATACTCGTAGACATGGTAGGCGCCGCCGGCGCCGTCTTTGCCAAGGAATACTTCAGCATGCGCTCGGCGCCGCAAGTCGTGTCCAAGGTGTGGGATGCGGCCGCACGGCGCGGATTGGGCGAACTCTTTGTCCAAAGGCGCGGCGGAGCCATCAACGACGACCATGTACACATCATAAGCGCCGGAATACCGGCCATAGATATTATTGATGCCGGACGACCGGGAGGATTTACGCCCACATGGCACACCATGGCCGACAATATCGCCAATATCGACCGCACTACGCTATATGCTGTGGCGCAAGTGCTGCTCGATGTAATCTACTCGGAACAACCATCCGCTAAACAACAGCCATAACGGCCACCTATACCGAAATAAACATCAGAAAATGACTATAGAAGATAAGCAACAGGAAATCATCCAAGAGTTCGGCGAAATAGACGATTGGATGGATCGTTACGCCTGCATCATTGATTTGGGCGGTCAGCTGCCACCCATGCCCGAAAGTGCCAAGACCCCGCAAAACCTCATCGAGGGCTGTCAAAGCCGTGTATGGCTTGATGCCAAACTCGATGACGACGGACGGCTGGTGTTTAGCGCCGACAGTGATGCACTTATCGTCAAGGGCATCGTATCGATGCTTGTAGACGTCCTCAGCGGACACACTCCGCAGGAAATATTGGACGCCGACTTGCACTTCATAGACGACATCGGGCTGAGCCGGCATCTGTCGCCCACGCGCTCCAACGGACTGCTGGCCATGGTGCGCCAAATCAAGGCTTATGCCTTGGCATATGCGCATATCAGCGAGAGCAAATAAGCTAAACACAAGATTATCTATCCAACACCAACGATGAGTAGCAAGATACAAGAATCCATGCGCCATATACTGGACGCCGAAAGCCGTGCCATCGCCGCCATTCCGGTCAGCGATGCCTACGACCGTGCCGTCGCCCTCATAATAGAGCGCGTACACCGCCTCGGCGGCAAGCTGGTAGCCTCCGGCATGGGCAAGGCCGGGCAAATAGCCCAAAACATTGCCTCGACATTCTCGTCCACGGGTACCCCGGCTGTCAATCTGCATCCGGGTGAAGCCCAGCACGGCGACCTTGGCGTGCTGCAACCCCACGATGTTATGCTCCTGGTGTCCAATTCGGGCAAGACACGCGAAATTGTCGATTTGGTAGCACTGGCACGGGGACTCTACGACGGAATACCATTGATTGTCATTACCGGCAATCCGGACAGTCCGCTGGCCAACGATGCCGACGTCACTCTCTCCACGGGTCATGCCCCCGAAGTATGCCCTCTGGGTCTGACGCCTACCACCTCCACCACCTGCATGACCGTCATCGGCGACGTACTGGCCACTGCGGTGATGTCCGCCATAGGGTTTACGCGTCAGGACTACGCCCGTCGCCACCATGGCGGATACCTCGGCAGCGCCGCGCGCGGCGACGGCACCATACATTGACATCAAAATCCCGGCCCGCAACAGGCCATATTACAATATGTCTAAAATCTTCTGCATAGGCGAATGTGCGCTGGCCTTCGACTTAGACGGCAGTGCCGCCAATATCGGACTCTTCGGACGCATTGCCCAAGCTGCCGCCATTCTCGGACGGCAAGGCGCGCCGGTGTCCATACTTTCCGAAGCCGCCGCCGACCCCGTGGGGCAGGCCGCCGTGGATACCCTGACCGAAGCCGGCGTCAACACTGCCGGTATTGACCGTTTCACCGATGGCACGACCCCGGTAATCATACGTATGGGCACACGCCCCATACGCTACGAAAACTATGGTGACGAATGTTTCGACATCGTCTGGCCCAATATCACCAGAGGCGACATCGTCGTCTTCGGCGAATTCTATGCCTTGGACGGGCGCATGCGTGCACGCATGGTGCCGCTGCTGGACAGCGCCGCCGAGCGAGGTGCCGTGATGATATACCTGCCCGGATTTATGCCGTCGCAGACGCCACGCATTACGCGCGTAATGCCAGCCATACTCGACAATCTCGAGCGCGCGCATATCGTCATCACCGACACCGAGGCCCTCACCACCATTTTCGACAACCCGGACGGACAGGCCTGCTACGAACAGCACATCCGCTACTCGGCGCCGGTGATGGTACATGTAGACGGCGCTACCGCCACCATATTCGGCCCGGGCATACACGCGAGCGCCGACAATACGGCCGACATCAGTGCAATCACCGCACATGTGGCTCAGACCATAGCTGCACGCCATATTGCCGCCGATAGCATTATCGGAATGTCTCGCGAGGACGCCCTAAGCCTCGTAAATCCTCGATAATGGATACGCGCCACACGACGACACACAGCACATTACGACCAAATATACAAAGCCACAAAAAATACAGGAACAATGTCCACCGAACTTCATAACCGACAAGACGCCCCCCTCGAGCTGATGCCCGAAGCCGTGGGCGATATGCGTGCCGCCATAGTCACCGCACGTTTCAACAGCGACATCACCTACGCCCTGCGCGACGCCGCACTCAAGACTTTCAAAGATGCCGGCATCGATGACTCGGACGTCGACACCTTCGAAGTGCCCGGCGCCGTCGAGCTGACCTTCGCCGCCTCACAGCTCATCGAAAGCGGCGCCTACGACGTTGTCATTGTCTTCGGATGCGTCATACGCGGCGGTACACCACATTTCGACTACGTATGCCAAAGCGTCACTCAAGGCATTACGCTGCTCAATAGCGACTGCGATATTCCCGTCATCTTCGGCGTCCTCACCACCGACGATCATCAGCAAGCCGCAGACCGCGCCGGCGGAAGCCTTGGCAACAAAGGCACCGAATGTGCCCTCGCCGCCATCGAGATGGTCCAACTCACCCGCGACATCCGCGAAAAATAACAGCAGAAACCTCGGAGCGTTCTCTGATTTATCAATTTGGACACCACCGGTGTCCAATTATGATTGCTTAATTCCCTTTTGGCAGAAGTTTCAAAATCTTAGGCTTCAGCAAATAAGTCATCTGACGTAAGTTGTGCATGGATGCTGTTCATGGAATAAGAATTCTTTACGAGCCCACAACTTGTTATCAGTGTCAGTGCGATTCCTTTGCGAGTTTTTGTCAGTTGACGGAACAGAGTTGACTTATTACGTAAGTTCTCCATATATTTCTTGTCGATAAGAAATGGACCATTGGAATATTTTATTTCACAAAGGTTTATCACTTTGTCACTACGATCAATAAGAAGATCTATCTGTGCTCCGGGATGCTCCTCATTGGCAACCGTGCGCCATGAGTATTAGAATATCTTTTGAGTATGCAAACTTAGCTAAACTATGCGAGAGTGCCAAATGTCTGTGCGAATTTAGAGATTTGGCACCCTCGCGGATTTTCCGATTCAAAAACACTACTACTCTCCCCTCTAAAGCTGAGCAGTTACAAAATGGGAAGTCAAACAATGCTTTTGTAAAACTAAAACTTTCAGAACGAAAACATCTATTGCCGTTCTGATATGGAGCTGCCGAGAGAGGCGGTTGTTTGGCTCAGCAGACTCTGCAGTGTGACTCAACTTTCAGACACCGTCACATAATGGCCGACAATTCAAAAAAAAGTCGTACCTTTGCGGCACGTTAGCGCCCGTGGCGTAATTGGTAGCCGCGTTAGACTTAGGATCTAATGTCTTAGGACGTGGGGGTTCGAGTCCCCCCGGGCGCACATAGCAAGCCGCGACAGCCCCACAGCTGCCGCGGCTTTGCTGTTTTGGGGGATAAGTCAATTTTGGGAGGATGATAATTCTTCAGTCATTTTTCGTAATATTGCATTTGCCTTTGGACTCTACCCTTCACTTCCGGCGCTCTGAGGACTTCTATTTTTTTGGGGGGTGACGATAGATGAAAACAGGGTATAAAGAAGAGAGGGGCATGGTGTTGAGTGATATTTGGAAAACGAGAGGCGGTGTATGGGCGTATAATGTCAAGCCTGATGCGCTCCGGACCTTATGACCGGCAAGTCGGGGGATTTCTTATAAAAAGTTAAAAGCAGTGGCCGTTACGAAATAATTTTTACCTTTGCGTGTCGTGAGTAACCAATCACGCCGACACCCCTGAGGGGATGCCCCATGAATTACTGTATATCCTCACCAACACAAAAACAAATCAACGATTATGGCAAAAATTATTGGAGCAATCACGGTAGACGTCAACCGCTGCAAAGGGTGTGAACTTTGCGTGGTGGCATGTCCTGCCGATGTCCTCGGTCTGCAGCCCAAGGAGGTCAACGACCGCGGCTACCATTATGCGTACATGAAACAGCCGGACAAGTGCATAGCGTGCAGTTCGTGTGCGCTGGTATGTCCCGATGCCTGCATCGAAGTGTACCGCGTAGTCCAAAAATAAGAGTGCCTTTACAGACACCCACCTCAAATACCCAAACACCCACAGCAAAAAACGACACAATATATGGATCAAGAAGTTAAATTGATGAAGGGCAACGAAGCCATTGCCCACGCCGCCATCCGCTATGGTATCGACGGCTATTTCGGCTACCCGATTACGCCGCAGTCCGAGGTGCTGGAAACCCTCGAGGCCGAGATGCCATGGGAAACTACCGGCATGGTAGTGCTGCAAGCCGAAAGCGAGGTTGCCGCCATCAATATGGTGTACGGCGGCGCATCCACGGGCAAGGCCGTCATGACATCCTCTTCGTCGCCCGGCGTATCTCTCAAGCAGGAAGGCATATCTTACATCGCCGCTTCCGAGCTGCCCGCTTTGATAATCAACGTCATGCGCGGCGGCCCCGGCTTGGGCACCATACAGCCCTCGCAGGCCGACTACTTCCAAGCCACCAAGGGCGGCGGCCACGGCGACTATCACCTCATAGTATTGGCTCCCGCTACGGTTCAGGAAATGGCCGACTTCGTAGGCCTGGGCATGGACTTGGCCTTCAAATACCGTAACCCGGCTATGATACTGGCCGACGGCGTGGTAGGACAGATGATGGAAAAAGTCGTGCTGCCCGAGCAACGTCCGCGTCGCACCCCCGAGCAGATAGCCGAGCAGTGCCCTTGGGCGCTCACCGGCAAGCATGGTCGTGACCACCGCAATGTCATCACATCTCTGGAGATGGATTCCGTGCTCATGGAGAAGAACAACGAGCGCTTCCAGCAAACATACGAGCGCATACGCCAAAACGAGGTGCGCTTCGAGGAGCATTTCACCGAAGATGCCGAGTATCTGATTGTGGCCTTCGGCAGCATTGCGCGCATCGCACTTAAGGCCATCGAAGAAGCCCGCGCCAAGGGCGTCAAGGTGGGCCTGCTGCGCCCCATCACCCTCTGGCCCTTCCCCGAGAAAGAAATAGCACGCCTCTCGCATCAGGTCAAAGGCATACTCACCATCGAACTCAATGCCGGACAGATGATAGAAGACGTACGTCTCGCCGTCGAAGGACGCGTACCCGTATACCACTTCGGTCGCATGGGCGGCATCGTCCCCAACCCCGGCGAGATACTCGAGGCCTTGGGAAAAAACTTTCCCGAAATAAGCAAGTGATAGGCCCATACACACACCACACTTCTAACACCACACGACAATGACCATCGAAGAAATCATAAAACCCGAAAACAAGGTCACCGGACGTCCGCGCCTGCTCCTTGACGTTCATACACACTACTGCCCGGGCTGCAGCCACGGCGTTGTACACAAACTCGTAGCCGAAGTCATTGACGACCTCGGTATCGAAGACCGCACTGTGGGCGTTGCGCCCGTAGGCTGCGCCGTATTCGCCTACAATTATATAGACGTCGATTGGGTGGAAGCCGCCCACGGACGCGCTCCCGCAGTGGCCACGGCCGTGTCGCGCCTCAATCCCGACAACGTTGTCTTCACATACCAAGGCGACGGCGATCTTGCAGCCATAGGCACCGCCGAAACGATACACGCTTGCAACCGTGGCGAAAACATCGTCATCATATTCATCAACAACGCAATATACGGCATGACCGGCGGACAGATGGCTCCCACCACCCTGCTGGGCCAAAAGACGGCCACCTGCCCCTACGGAAGACGCGTCGACCTCAACGGATACCCGCTGAAAATCAGCGATATCCTTGCCGGACTGGACGGCACATGCTACGTTACACGTCAGACGGTACATACCGCTGCCGCCGTGCGCAAGACCAAAGCCGCCATCAAAAAAGCCTTCCAAAACGCCATGGCCAAGAAAGGCACCTCCGTTGTCGAAGTCGTATCCACATGCAACTCCGGCTGGAAGATGACGCCCGCACAGGCCAATCAGTGGATGGCCGAACATATGACCGAGAAATATCCCCTCGGCGACCTCAAAAACGAATGATGCCGGATACGACACTCGTCGAGACACACCCCCAACCCACCCACATCAAATTCCTTAGACAATGAAAGAAGAAATCATTATAGCCGGATTCGGCGGCCAAGGCGTCCTGTCTATGGGCAAAATACTGGCCTATGCCGCACTCATGGACAACCTCGAAACCACTTGGATGCCCGCTTACGGCCCCGAGCAGCGCGGCGGCACAGCCAATGTCACCGTCATCATCAGTGACAGCGCCATATCCTCGCCCATCGTTGACAGCTACGACACTGCCGTAATTCTCAACCAGCAATCCCTTGATAAATTCGAGAGCAAGGTTAAGCCCGGCGGAACGCTCATCTACGACCCCTACGGCATCCACCGCGCACCCACACGCACCGATATCCGCGTCATTCCGGTAGATGCCACCGATGCAGCCATCGAAATGGGCAATTCCAAGACATATAATATGATACTGCTTGGTGCGCTGCTCAAGGCTCGTCCCCTGGTGCCCGATGATGCCGTTGTCCGCGGCTTGCGCAAGACCCTCCCCGAGCGTCACCATCACCTCATTCCCCTCAACGAAGAAGCCATAGCACGCGGCAAAGCTCTCGTTAAGTAAGCGCCTGACGCATACTCCCCTCATATTGAGGCTGAGTCATAACAGCGAATTACTGTGGTGCTGTGTCGTAATGGGTAGCGGCATAATCCATCACCATACTATCCCGACACTGCGCGAGCGCAATGTATTGCGCTCGCGCAGTGTCTACGTTTTTTGATACAGCCCCTACCGGGTATACGTGTATGTAGAAACATGTGTTTTCGGCGGATGATGTCCGAAATCGACAGCTTTTTGTCCGAAATATTCATCTCCCACAGAGGGTTGTGTCCTAATTTTGCATTGAAAAGATGGCGCGTGTCTATGTGGTATTGATAAGGTGTCCCCGACCTGCCTCATAGCCGAAGACCTGCCTCATCGCTGACGACCTGTCAATGCACGACATCCAACTTATACAAAGACCAAACTAAAATAAACCAAACCAAACTAAACCAAACCAAACAATACTAACCTCTAAATAGAAGATGTATATGAAAAGAAATCTACTGACATTTGGCATATTTGCCGTAACCATGCTGCTGTCTTGCGTGGCTTCAGCCAAAAACATCGCCGGCTATCCGACCGTCGATGGCTGGGCTTACACAGTTTACGATGATGGCACAGCAGAACTTACCAGTGCTCCCGGAGCCACCGGTGCCGTCGTTATCCCCGAAACAATCACCTACGAAGGCAACACCTACACAGTCACTAGACTTGGGTTTTCTTTGTTCGATAGCAACGTGAACATCACTGCGATACAGTTGCCTTCGGGGCTCAAAGAGCTTGGGGGGCGTGCCTTAGCCTGGTGTACGAATCTGGAAACAGTCACCGGCGGTCCCGAGGAGTTGGAGAATATAAGTCAATACAACTTTGTCGACTCAAAATGGATGGCTAATCAGCCGGATGGCCCTGTTTATTTCAAAAAATGGCTTATCGGCTGCAATGGTACATATAGCGAGGACGTCTTCGCTATGCCCGAAGGTACCATCGGAATGATGATGTTTGGCAAATACAAAGGTATTCAATCTAAGGTTTTTCGCATCCCGGCTTCCGTAGCCTACATTCCCGCAAATACGCTTACAGATTTTTATAACGGGCTGCAATACTTGGAGCGTTTCGAGGTAGACGAAGCCAATAAGTTTTTCTTCAATGATGAAGTAGGCGCCATATACAGCAAAAACAGACTGGCACAAGCTCATGGTGTCGATTATACCGGAATATCTTTCGATGCTCTTCCGATAGCAAATCCGGTGAAGGTGTATAACGTACTCCCAGGCACCAAAATCATATCTACTGATGCGCTGAATACCAATGGCATGGAGCAATTCAATGTTCCCGAGGGTGTGGAATACATAGGCCATAATGTATTTCGTACTAATCCTCCCAAGAATATCGATCTGCCTTCGACCATTAAAGAAATGAATGCTTGTTTCTATAGTGCAAAGCAGACCGAAACGGTGGTGCTCCGCGCTGCTACAGTTCCCGCATATACTTATACTTTGTTTGATTTCTGCAGCCATATCACATTGTATGTTCCCGATGCTTCGGTAGATGCGTACAAGGCCGTTGCGGAATTTGCTCGCGTTAAGCAAATACTGCCGCTGTCACAGTATTTAGCTGTGAAGGATGTCACCGCCGCCGAAACCTCGGCAGAAGTGACCGCCATCTATGGCATCGACGGCTCGGTGCGCACCGCCCTGCAGCCCGGCATCAATATCGTACGCTATAGCGACGGTACCGCACGCAAGGTTATGCACCGCGAATAAAGCACACCCAAGCACGCCGATAGCTCCGATAGCTCCAATAGGCGCTGCCCTATTGCGACTATTGGAGCTATCGTGCTATTACCCAATCCGGCTGTCCGCCCCACCTGTCCGTAGCGAGACCGGAACATCTTGTCGGCTTTGAGAACAGGAACGAGAAGACAGTGATGCATCTCCCGATAATCAGTTATAGCCCGGTGAAGATGCCGTCGAGAACACCGTATAGGTTAAAAAACAACAATTAATCATAAAAAAGCATAAAGTTTTCGGGGGTTTTCGGGTCTAACAAATCCTGCTATTGTCCATATAATAGTAAATGCTTAACTTTGCAGTACATTATGAGACTCTCAAGAGGAGGAGGCCTGAGGCTTCCTCCTCGTCTTTTGACGGTCCGGAGTCTTATGAAGGCGCGAAAAGGCGCTATCAGGTCTCGCCGAAGAGCGAGGCAAAAAAAGAGAGAAACAACGACAAACGAAAAAGTACAGACACAACCAATATGCTTGATAAAGAACTGCTGCGCAACACCATAGAGGAAGCCATATCCGACACGGATATTTTTTTGGTAAACATCACGGTGAGTGCCGACAACGTTGTCGAAGTGACCATAGACAGCCCCGAAGGCATAGACATCGAACAATGTACGGCGCTGTCACGCCGTATAACCGAAGTCTTTGACCGCGACGTCGAGGATTACGAACTCACCGTAGGCAGTGCCGGAGTTACAGCACCATGGACTGTGGACGCGCAGTACCGTATGAACGTGGGCAATGCCGTGGACGTGCTCACGCGCGACGGTCGCCGCATACACGGCACGCTTGTCGCCGTCTCCGAAGACTGTCAAGCCATCACTGTGACCGTCTCCACAAAAGTACGACGCGAAGGCGCCAAGCGCCCCGTGGTCGAAGCCGTGCCACACGAAATCCTGCGTTCCAACATCAAGACAATCGTCCGCGACATCGACTGAACGCGGACGCGACATCGACAATAATAAAGAAACCACACATAACATCCCCACAAATGGCAAAGAAAAAAGACGACCGTCCGAACATGGTCGAACAATTCGCCGAGTTCAAAGAACTGAAAAATATCGACAAGACCACTATGATCAGTGTCTTGGAAGAGTCATTCCGTAACGTGCTGGCCAAGATGTTCGGCACGGACGAAAACCTCGACGTAATCCTCAACCCCGACAAGGGCGACGTACAGATATTCCAAAACCTGAAGATTGTGCCCGATGGCGAAGTCACCAATCCCAACCTCGAGATTTCGCTGAGCGATGCGCACGCCGATAACGATCCCGATGCAGAAGTCGGCGAAGAGCACACCAAGGAAATCTTCTTCGAGAAATTCGGTCGTCGAGCCATCCTCACGCTGCGCCAGACCCTTCAGTCAAAGATTCTGGACCTGCAAAAAGAGGCCATCTATGACAAATTCAAGGAGCTGGAAGGCGAGCTGGTCTCCGGCGAAGTTTACCAGACCTGGTCGCGAGAGACCCTGCTGCTGGACGACGACAAAAACGAGCTGCTGCTTCCCAAGAGCGAAAGCATCCCCGGCGACTTCTTCCGCAAAGGCGAGACCGTACGCGCCGTTGTGGCAAATGTGGACAACAAGAACAACAATCCCAAGATTACCGTATCGCGCACCAACGAGAACTTCCTGCGCCGGCTCTTCGAGCTCGAAGTGCCTGAAATACAAGACGGCCTGATCAATATACGCGCCGTGGCACGCATCCCGGGCGAACGCGCCAAAATAGCCGTAGAATCCTACGATGACCGCATCGACCCCGTGGGCGCTTGCGTAGGCGTCAAAGGCAGCCGTATCCACGGCATCGTACGCGAATTGCGCAACGAAAACATAGACGTCATCAACTACACCTCCAATCCCACGTTGTTCATCCAACGCGCCCTCAGCCCCGCCAAGGTTTCGTCCATACGTCTTGACGAAGAAGAGAAAAAGGCCGAGGTGTTTCTGCATCCCGAGGAGGTATCCCTGGCCATAGGCAAGGGCGGCCTCAACATCAAGCTGGCCTCCATGCTTACAGGATACGTCATCGATGTATATCGTGACACGGACGACAGCGATGCCGAAGAAGACATCTATCTGGACGAGTTCAAGGACGAAATCGAAGAATGGGTAATCGATGCCCTCAAGAACATCGGATTTGTGACCGCCAAGAGCGTTCTCAACGCACCCCGCGAAATGCTCGTCGAAAAGGCCGACCTCGAGGAAGAAACCGTCGACCACGTTCTCGAAGTACTCCGCGCCGAATTCGAAGATTGATGTGCATTGCGTCCCCTCCTGACGGGGTCGCAGCATCCTCCCTCCCCTCACCAAGCCATCACGGCTACGGCCGCCGCCACCATGGCGACAGGCCATCCCAACGAAGAACGACAAAAAACAATATATGGCGAAAACAAAAATAAGCACCCTGGCAAAAGAACTCAACCTTGGGCTGAATACAGTTGTTGAGTTTCTAAACAAGAAGAACATAGTCGTCGATTCGAGTCCCAATACGCGAGTCGAGAAAGACATCGTTGACATTGTATTCAACGAATTCGACAAAGACCATAGCATCCGCAACCGCCTGCAACGCGAGGCTGCCGAAGCCGAAGCCGCGCGTCGCCGTGTCGCCGAAGAGGCTGCCGCACGTGCCGAGGCCGAAGCCAAGGCACAGGCCGCACAACGCGCCGCCGCCGAGGCTAAGGCCAAAGAAGAGGCCGAGACTAAGGCTCGTGCCGAAGCGGCCGCCGCCGCCAAAGCCAAAGAAGAAGCCGAGGCCAAAGCACGTGCCGAGGCCGAAGCCAAAGCACGCGCCGAAGCCGAAGCCAAGGCCGCCGCCGAAGCCGAAGCCAAAGCCGCCGCCGAAGCCAAAGAGGCAGACGAGGATGCCCGAGCCCCGGAGAAAGACGAAAACTTCATAGCCACCAATGTTCCTACGGTAGCCGGGCTCAACATCAAGGGCAAAATAGACCTTGAGGCACTCAATCTGTCCACGCGCCCCAAGAAAAAAGGCAAGGGTGGGGGACAGAATGCCGGTGGACAAAATGCCGGCGGAAACCGCAAGAAACGCCGCCGCATCGAGCCGGGCAGCGAGAAAGTGGACGTCAATAAAACTCCGGGCACCAATCCGCCATCGGCTGCCGACCGTGACCGCAATCGCCAGGGTGGCGGTCAGGGACGCGCCGGAGGCAAAAACGCCAAGAACAAAAACGCGGAACGCCCCGCCAAGCGTCCCGTGGCTCAATTGCATAATGATGTCAGCGACGAAGACGTATCCAAGCAAGTCAAGGAAACGCTGGCACGCCTTACGGCCAAGGACAAAGGCCTCAAGAAAGGCGCCAAGTGGCGTAAGGAGAAACGCGAAGCCGCTGCCGAACGCGCCAGCGAAGCCGCTGCCGAGGCACGTGCCGAGAGCAAGATACTCAAGCTCACCGAATTTGTGACCGCCAACGACCTGGCCATAATGATGGATGTTCCCATCAACCAGGTCATCGCAACGTGTATGAACATCGGCGTGATGGTCTCCATCAACCAGCGCCTCGATGCCGAGACCATAAACATTGTGGCCGAGGAATTCGGGTTCAAGACCGAATACGTCAGCGCCGAAGTGGCCGATGCCATACATCAGGAAGAGGACGCCGAAGAAGACCTCGTGCCGCGTCCCCCGATTGTTACGGTTATGGGCCATGTCGACCATGGCAAGACCTCGCTGCTCGACTACATACGACAAGCCAATGTCATAGCGGGCGAGGCCGGCGGCATCACGCAGCATATAGGTGCATACAATGTCAAACTTTCGGATGGCCGACACATCACATTCCTCGACACCCCCGGCCACGAGGCATTTACCGCCATGCGTGCTCGCGGAGCCAAGGTTACCGATATCTGTATCATCATCGTTGCCGCAGACGACAATGTCATGCCGCAGACAGTCGAAGCCATCAACCACGCCAGCGCGGCGGGCGTACCCATAGTCTTCGCCATCAATAAGATAGACAAGCCGCACGCCAACCCCGAAAAAATCAAGGAAGAATTGGCCGGAATGAACTACCTCGTCGAAGACTGGGGTGGCAAATACCAGTCGCAAGACATCTCAGCCAAGAAAGGTACGGGCGTACCCGAATTGATGGAAAAAGTGCTTCTCGAGGCCGAGATGCTGGACCTTAAGGCCAACCCTAACCGCAAGGCCACGGGCAGCATCATCGAATCGTCCCTTGACAAAGGTCGCGGTTACGTAGCCACCGTATTGGTGCAGAACGGAACGCTTCGCGTAGGTGACATCATCCTGGCCGGCAACCACTTCGGCAGGGTCAAAGCAATGTTCAACGAGCGCAACCAGCGCATCAAGGAAGCCGGCCCCGCATGTCCGGCACTGATATTGGGTCTGAACGGCGCACCTACGGCCGGAGACATCTTCAACGTACTCGACACCGAACAGGAAGCTCGCGAAATAGCCTCCAAGCGCGAACAACTGCAGCGCGAACAAGGCCTCCGTACCACCAAGATACTTACCCTCGAGGATATCGGTCGTCGCCGTGCCATAGGCAACTTCCAGGAGCTTAATATCATCGTCAAAGGTGACGTTGACGGCTCCATCGAGGCCCTCAGCGACTCGCTCATCAAGTTGTCCACCGAGGAAATCCAAGTCAATGTCCTTCATAAAGCTGTCGGCGAAATCTCCGAAAGCGATGTCACTCTGGCCGCCGCCTCCGATGCTGTCATCATCGGCTTCCAGGTACGTCCTTCCATAGCTGCACGCCGAGCAGCCGAGCGCGAGGGCGTTGATATACGCCTTTACTCGGTCATCTATCAGGCCATCGAGGAGGTCAAAGACGCTATGGCCGGTATGCTTGCGCCCGAAATCAAAGAAGATATTATCGGCACGGCCGAGGTTCTCGAGACTTACCATATCAGCAAGGTCGGCACCATTGCCGGCGCAATGGTTCGCGAAGGCAAGCTGAAACGCGGCTGCAAAGTTCGTCTTATCCGTGACGGTATCGTCAAATATACCGGCGAACTTGGCTCGCTCAAACGCTTCAAGGATGACGTCAAAGAAGTGGTCGCAGGCTACGACTGCGGATGCTCCATTGCCGGATACAACGACATCAAAGTGGGCGATATATTCGAAGGTTTCGAAGAAATTGAGGTCAATCGCAGCCTCTGAGACATCGATTAACCATCTTATAGCAGCGAGCGGCGCCCCGTATGAGGCGCCGCTCGCTGTCGGTGGAGAGATTTATCCCTATATCTGAATTCTTCAGGCATTTTCGCAACATTGCATTTGCCCTTGGACTTTACAGGGGTCTAAACATCACCTAAGACCTCATAGTTAGCGGAATATCATAATATAATTTGTAATTTTGCAATATGAACGATCTTACTGTGTCAAATATCGAGCGACAAAATGTGTTGAACAATCGCTACGCCGTGGAAGTTCTTCAAGAGGACCTTGGTTTTACCGGGATGTTCTTTGAAGGGGAATATCGTTTCACTAAGAAAATGGTAGCCGATTTCTATGAAGTGGATGAGCGCACCATTGAGCGTCTTCTGGAAGAACACAGCGAAGAACTGAAGCATAACGGCTATGTTTTAAGTAAGGGCAAACAACTGAAAGAGTTTAAGTTGCAATTTGCTCCCGTCATAAATGTCGGGAGCAAAACCACCCGGCTTGGCTTGTTCAGCTTCCGAACTGTTTTGAATGTCGGTATGCTTTTAACCGAAAGCGAAGTAGCTAAAAAAGTTCGTGCACGTATCCTTGATATCGTGATTTCGACAATCAACAAGAGAGCCGGAGGCGGCACTAAATACATCAATACCCGAGACATTGATTTCGTTACGGCTGCAATTGAAGAAGACAACTATCGAAAGAATTTCACCGCCGCCGTCGGACGATGCGTTCAGGGACATAAAAATTATAAATATGCACAAATTACCGACCTTATTTACCAGGCTATATTCAAAGAAAAGGCCGGAGAATATCGTGCTATATTGCGGCTTGATAGAAGCGACAATGTACGTCGGACTTTTTACGCGGAAGTGCTTCGCTGCATTTCTTCATTTGAGAATGGCATCGGTTATGCAATCGAAGCAGAATTCAAAGTGAGGAATGGAAAGCTATTGTCGCTGGAGCGCGTGAAAGAACTTATCTTAGAGCAGGAACAGTCGCCGGCCATGCAACCCTTCATATATGATGCACGGACAAAGATGGCATCTCGCGATGTTGCCTTCCGCGATGTTTTCCACAATAACATCGCTGGATATCTTCGTGCCGTCACACCCGAGGAATTTGATCGTTTCATCGGAGAAAAATCAATTGATTTTGACGAGATAATGAATCTGCCGGAGAATCGGGAAGTTCTCAAACGCTTAAAGCAAGCCGAAGATGAGTGAAGAATTGAAGTACATCACTTACGATGAGGCATTGGTGGTTTACAGCAAAACGGTAGCAGCCAGCGGCGGTGGTTTGCAGGGCGTCAAAGATGAGGGTGGCATACGGAAAGTGCTTGACTTCGTGCAGAACGATTTGTATTATCCCACCTTTGCCGAAAAGCTGACCTATCTGGTCTTCGGCTTTTGCACAGGCCATTATTTCGAGGATTCCAACAAACGCGTTGCATTGACCCTCGGCGTATGGTTTCTTGTGCACAACGGCTACTATTGGCATGCATACAACTTTATGCAGTGTATGGAGGCTATTATCTACCATGTAGCAGCCGGACACATTGATAAAGACCTGCTTCTGCGCGTCATCAACTGCTATATGGCAAACGAGGATTATCCCGAAGACCTTAAACTCGAACTCATTCACGCTATCGGTGACCAATCAGTGGAATTTGAAGAGTCCGACGATAATCGGCATTAACCTCGAAAAGATGCGAATCACGTCTGACGATATAACGAAACTTATGCTTCCGGACCAAATGGACATTATAACGCGAGCGGCGCCCCGTGTGAGGCGCCGCTCGCTGTCGGTGGAGAGATTTATACTTTGAGTCGCTGCGTGCGTCAGATGGTCTCCGAAAGGGCCAGGAGAAGGCGAATGTCGCGCTTCAGTGTGTCATCGTCTTTGCTCGAGCTGTGGGCGGCGACTGACTTAAGGTCATTGAGAATTTCCTTGAACTTGTCGACCATACCGATGTGCAGATATTCCACGGCAAGGTCCTTGCCCGCAGCCAAAGCCCCGGATATATCGCCGGATTTCAGTGCTTCGTCATAGGCTGCCTTGATGGCATCGAGACACTTGCAGGCTTCGCTCAGAGTGTCAACATTGATGCAGATGCCGTATGCGGCGTAGTTCGGTTTGAACCGCTCGTAGATGTCGGCTGCGACGCTATTGGTAAATTCGAGGTTGTCGCTTGATTCGAGGCTGTCGCTTGATTCGAGGCTGTCGGAGCGGTCGAAAAATCCGAGGAGGTGACAACAATATTGCATAAAATTTTTGCCCTGTGACCGGGACATCTTCCTTGATATAAGTGCTTCCGAGCGAGACGACTTGACTCCTTGTGTGGGCATCTTGGGTCTGTCGGACAACCGAGTGTTTGATGATGCGTGCCGAGGTGACGCACTGCGTCGCGGTCCGATGATTTGTTCAAGTTGGTCATGCGTCAGACACTTCATGGCATACCCGAACTCCATATCACTTTGACGTTGTTCTGCTAAGGCTCCCTTGACGGTGTTTGCTACAAGCAGTACTTGCCTTTGCAGTTCTTTGTCAGCCTTGATATGGTTGAGAAATCGGCTTTCGGTTTCCGAGTCCATGTCCCCACGGACGTATAGGTCTATAAGTGTTTCTTGCTCCTGCTCGGATAAGGGCTTGGCTTCGGCCACTTTGGCCATCGTGGCTGTTGCTTGGCTTGCCGCCTGTCGCTTTTCGGCAATCTCACGTTCTTCGCTCAGAATGTTGCAGAATTCCGGGTCTTTGAGCTGTCTCGTAAATTCAGCGATTTGGGCGCTGTTGAGACGTCCGTTGAGGTATTGTTGAATGAGTGCTCTCTTGTCCATATCTTCTGATTTCATATCATAAGTCATAACCAAGCCTTGCTGCGTATTGTTTGACTTCCATTGTCAACTGCTTCATACATTGCGCTTTGCGATTGCGAACCGTCACAGCGGCATTGTATCCCAGCAGCGTGGCTATAGTGTCCATACTCATATTGTCGTAATAGAAAAAGCGTATAATCATGGCGCATTTCTCGGGCAAGTGGCTAATGGCCAAGTTGAGTGCATCGATTAATTCGGGGTCTTCGTAGGGATTATCCGTGTTTTCGATGCTTGAAATTTGGTCCATTAAGCGGTCGGTGCGGCTTTGGGTGTCATCGGGGGTCTCGTCAAACAAAGAGTCGAAGTCCAAGGAAACTATGCGGCCGTCTTTGGGGGCGCGGTATATCTTATCGACCATATTTTTGCCAATCTTAAGCATATATGCTTCCCAATTTGTATCGGGAGCTATGCGGCTTTTTTGAAGGTTGTTGTAGATGGCAATAAATACGTCATTGTATATATCCATGGCTTCCGAGTGGCTCAGGAAGCTGTACTGTCTGCATAGGTAGTTGATGAATTTGGGCATAAACGAATTGTACCGCTGTCTTACGACTTCGGCAAATGCCGCTTGTTGCCCTTCCGGGGAGAGTTTTTCGTTGTCCATGTCTGTACTGTTTGGCAAAGTTAGTGGTTTTGGAGGAAATATCGTGTTCGAGATTGAAAAAATCGATGTGGAAAGAGAAGAATGAGAGGTAGTATTTTTTGCAGAGCGCAGTTATTATTCTCCGCAGATTAGTGATTGCTGTCTTCGATGTCCGTAACAAAGTCGCGAGGCAGTACGATGTTGTCGATGCCGAAAGCCGCGCGGAACAACGGAGCGATTTCGCAAGCTCTGAATCCGGCAATGCCGCAGCCTATGCGTGTCACCAAAAATGTCTGTTGTGGATGCTTCTTGGCGTATTCGATGAATTGGTCGACATAAGGCGCTATTTTGTCCACACCGCCGTGCATGGTGGGAATGGCATAGCTTTGGCCCTGTATGCCGATGCCTTGTCCCATAATGGCGCCGAAATAGCGGACTGCCGCACGGGCGGCACCACCGCCGTGCATCCCGGCCAAATTGCTGCCGAAGACGAAGATCTCGTCGGGGTTGAGAGCCGTGATATGTTCGGGCGTGTATCGTCCTGCTGTGTACTGCCGAGGAGCGCTGTCGTTGTTGTTTGCGTTTGACATTGTGCTGCTGTTTTAGTGGTTTATGGATTGTCGCTTGGCTGCGTTCCGGACAAGTGTCGGCGTTTTAGAATTCCATGCGGAAGCCTTTGCTCTTCATCTTGTCGTAATTGTCTTTATTGAAGCGGTACTGTACCGGGATGCGCGATGCGGCGTCTTTGGGCCGTTCGACAGCAATGTCAAGTATGCCTAATTTAAGCATTTTGGAGGCAAAGTTGCGTCGGTCAAACTTGATGCCCAGAATACTTTCGTACAGGTCCTGAAGCTGCGGCATGGTGAATATTTCGGGTAGCAGCTCAAAGCCTATGGGCTCGAAGTGTATTTTTTCCTTGAGCTTGCGTAGCGCTACACTCAGTATGTGGTCGTGGTCGAAGGCCAAGGGGGGAACTTTGTCGATGCTGAACCATCGGGCGCAACGAGCGTCATCGCCGCCCTGCACTTCGCTTTTCTTGACCAGCGCGAAGTATGCGATTGTGACTACGCGCTCGCGAGGATCGCGGTAAACATCGCTGAAGCTGCCGAATTGCTCAAGGTAGCACGAGGTCAGTCCGGTTTCTTCGCCCAACTCGCGCTCGGCACATTGGTCGGTGCTTTCGTCGATGCGCATAAAGCCGCCGGGAAAGGCCCAGCGACCCTTGTAAGGCTCAAGGCCGCGCTCTATCAGCAGCAGCGACAGGCCCTCTTTGACATCGTAGCCGAAAACCACGCAGTCGGCCGTCACCGCCGGATGCGGATACTTATAGCAGTATTTGTTGTCTTGTTCCATTGTGGTGGATTTTGTGTTTGTGTTGTTTTGACGCAAAATTACTGCTTGCATCTGAAACCACCAAATTTTCTGAGTAAAAAATACGCATTATTTTCGGAGTAATTTGCTCTTGTTTTTTATAAACTGCGTATTTTCAGCGTTTTAGGCTAAGATTTTTTTTGATGAGCAGGATTTTTTATTCGAGGGTTAAACGATATTTCCTTCTTCGGAGGTTGCGAAGCCCACGGGGCGGCGCATGGACGACTCCGCCTTGACTTCGTTGGATTCGGTAGCGCCTCCGTTGTCTTCGGATTGCTCGCCTTCGGGCTTGCAGTTGTTATTTGTGTTTTCATCGGCGGTGGCGAAGCCTACGGGGCGGCGTGTATCGTTGTTTGTCCGACCGTTCGCGGACATCATCGCAAGGTATGTTTCGTCCAAGATGCGGTGCGAGTGCAGAAGATTTTGCATGGCCATGCTCAAGAAAAGGTCAAGCCTTTTGATGCCTGAATGTAAAATGAAATCCAGGTATGTCGAGATGCCGATGTTGTCGTCATCAAGTCGCTCGAATGTTAACTTTGTCAGGAATGCACAATTGGCATAATTGACAGCCATCAGCTTGGCCGAGAAATCGGGGTCGTTTTTATCCACTTGTCTCCAAGTGTAGTCCACGATGCGGACGTTGTTGCCATGAACATCAAAGAGTAGGTTTTCGCCCTGATAAGCGACAACTATTTTGCCGTCGCTCTTATGCGTTGTAGGTTGACATCCGAGGGCGGTCAGGGCTTCTTCCAAGAGGACGAGTGTCTCTTCCGTGTCGAGCGATGGCTCCGTATTGTTGGTTAACGCCGCGCGGCGTCTTACGTAACACCAAGCATGGACGGCCACGGCCACGATGCCGCAACCCGCACATAGATACAGTTGGTAATCAATGCTTTGTCCATTGATGGCATTCACAAGCAGAATAACGAAAAAGAAAATGGTAAAAATGTAGAAATACTGATACGTGTTACGTAAAAACGAATTCATGAGGGTTGAGGCCTTTTGGATGATAACTATATATTATTTGGATAAGAATCGGAAGGAGACAACAGTGTCTACCTTCCGCATTTTAGAAAGACAAAAAGCATGCCAATTGGCGCGCACCATGTTCCGGTTGTCAAGTATGCGTCTGTCGAAACGCTATACTCTTATATCATATACCCATTGCACGTTGTTAAATCGGACATAGAGTTCGACTCCGCCATTTCGTCTTTTGTATATGCAAAGGGTACCATAGTCACCGTCTTGATCTCTGAATTCGAAATCAACATGGTAGTCGCCATCTCGGTCATATTCGCCGGACGATACACTGTATATTTTATAGACCTGTACCACATCTGAATATATCGTAATCTTATCATTATCGCCGTTGATATTGATTATAACATCACAAGGAGTCCAGGAGCTCCAATTGTTCCAACGATTATAGCGGTCATTGTATGTGCAAATTGCGACTGCGTCAGCTTGGTAATTCCATCGTTCGGCGTGGGCGCCAAGGCAGCCGATGATAACGGCCAGAATGGTTAGAAAGAGGTGTAATCGTTTCATTTGTTCAAGTTCTTTAATTTGTTAGATTTGATTACTGTCCGCTAAACTTTATGAGTCTTTGAAAAAAATAGGGCTGATTCCATTTGCAGGAGTCAGCCCTAAATGGTTATTTTGGTGTCGTCAAACAAACCTTTAA
>OLWL01000620.1_pt1 | contig 23428 bp, 18 predicted proteins | sample 1674151 | NCBI WGS metagenome assembly OLWL01 (sample SAMEA103958148, study PRJEB25191) | human gut metagenome
TTTTTGTTGTATATTTTTTTATGATTTGTGTCTAAAATTTGTTGACTAGTGCACTATAGCTAATTCACCTTGCCTCCCCTCTAAGGGGAGGTGGCTGCGAGCATAGCGAGCAGACGGAAGGGTGTTATATGTATTTATGAAAGAAGGTCTTTGAAAATGTCTTTGCAAGAACGTTTGACTGAACGCTTTTTACGTTACGCTGCCGTACCATCCCAAAGTAAGGAGGGCTGTGCTGTTGTTCCCAGTACTCCCGGCCAATGGGATATGGCAAAGCTGCTGAAGGAGGATTTGGCTGAGCTTGGTCTGGTGGACCTGGAAATCAGCGAATTCTGCGTGCTGACCGGCCGTCTGCCGGCTAACCTGCCTGCAGGCCACGCTCCAGTGCCGAATGTAGGCTGGGTTGCGCACATGGATACCGTTGACGTAAACCTTTCTCCCGAGGTACATCCGCAGATTGTGAAAAACTATCAGGGCGGCGATGTACTGCTGAACGCTGAAAAGCAAATTTATATTAAGGTAAGCGAGCATCCCGAGCTGAACAAATATATCGGCAGCGACTTGATTACCACCGACGGTACCTCTGTACTGGGCGCAGATAACAAGGCTGCCGTTGCCAACCTGATGGTAGCACTGGAAACTATTATCAAAGAAAACCGTCCGCACGGCGAAATTTATGTAGCCTTTGTTCCGGATGAAGAGGTTGGCCTTTGCGGTTCCAAGAAGATGGATTTCAGCAAGTTCCCGGTTGAATTTGCATATACCATTGACTGCTGCGAGCTGGGCGAGGTTGTATACCAGACCTTTAACGCAGGCAGCGCACACATCAAAATCAAGGGCGTAACCGCACATCCGATGTCCGCTAAGAACACTTTGGTTAACCCGGCGCTGGTTGCCGTAGATATCATCAACTGCTTCGACAGAATGCAGACTCCGGAGCACACCGAGGGCACCGAAGGCTTTATCTGGGTACAGGCTATTAAATCCAACGCTGCGGAAGCAACTCTGGATATCAAAATCCGCGACCATAACAAAAAGATGTATGAAGCACGCAAGAAGTTCATCCGTCATGCTGTGGAATATGTACAGGCCAAGAATCCGAAGGCCGGCATTGAGCTGAACATCACCGACGTGTATGGCAACATTGCCGATGCGCTGAACGATGACAACAGAAAATGCGTGGAGTACATTTTCGAGGCGATGAAGGAGCTGGATATCGAGCCGAAGGATATCGCTATGCGCGGCGGCACCGACGGTTCCTTTATTTCCACCAAAGGCATCCCGACGCCGAACTATTTCACCGGCGCACTCAACTTCCACTCCAACTGCGAGTTTATGCCGATGGCTGCCGTGGAAAAATCCTGCCTGATGACTTTGAAGCTGGTTGAGCTGATTACCAAATAAAAAATGCTTGACAAATGCGTCGCTTTCCTGTAAAATCTTACTTGTTTCCGACGCAAATGCGCACGAAGCCTTTTGGGGGCGTAGCTCAGCTGGGAGAGCACCTGCCTTGCAAGCAGGGGGTCAGGAGTTCGATTCTCCTCGTCTCCACCAATCGTTAATTAGCGGTCTTACTTTTAGTAGGACCGCTTTTTTGTTCGCAAAAAAGACGCCCATGCATATGAGCGTCTGCGTAATTTGTTTAATGGCTCAGCAGCCTTCGTTTTCCTCCCATTCCTCGCTGTTTTCGTTGATGTACCATTTGCCGTTGATATAGATCTTTTCTTCGATAGTACGCGGACCCCAGATAACGCTGCCTTCCGGGCCGTAGTCCTCGCCATCATCGGGGCAGGTGTCGTCATAGGTGATAAGGGGAACGTAATCATTGGCGCTGTCTGCTTCTATACTATTTGGTTTATTGTACTGCTGTTCTTCCTCATGCGGATGCAGCATCCTGTTGTATTTGTACAAAAGCTTTGCGGCATAAAAAACGGCGGAAAGCAATACTCCCTCCTTCGGCAGTCCACAGAGAACTAAAATAAAAGCCAGAACGGCTAAAACTACGCTGTGGAAGAAGCTTTCTTGTTCATCCAGCTCTTTCATTTTATGTAAAAGGTAAATAATCAGCAGTGTTAAGGGCAGCAGCACAAGAAAATAGCCTAATGATGTATGCGTAAAAATTAAAATAACGAGCGTTAAAAGGAGCATTAAAGCTATAAGGGCAAGTACCTTTTTTATGTTACTGCAAAAGCTGTCGATAAAATTCATGGCACGCACCTCACTTTTATCTGTATTATAGCATGCCGGTGAATTTTCTACAAAAAATCTAAAAAAACTGCAGAAATCGCTTGAATATGCCCTTTAAATGTGATATAGTATACACTATATTAAGGATTTCCCCAGAAAAAAGTATAGTATTTTAAAAGGAGCAAATTATTATGGAGAAAGAAAAAGCATTCCTGCTGTGGTTTGACCAGCTGGAGAGAAAAGACGTAGCAATCGCCGGTGGTAAGTCTTCTTCCTTGGGCGAGCTGACTTCTCATGTTGACGTACCTGTACCGTATGGCTTCGCAACTACTGCCTGCGCTTACAGATACTTCTTTGAAAAGACCGGTCTGTACGAAAAGATCAAAGCTTTAATTGCCGGTCTGGACGTAGACAACAGCGCTCAGCTGCGCGAGGTTTGCGCTAAGGTCCGCCAGGCAATTATGGACGAAGAAATGCCGCAGGATCTGCAGGATCTGATTGCCCAAGCTTACAAAGAGCTGGGTGAAAAGGTTGGCCAGGCTGATCCGTTCGTTGCTGTTCGCAGCAGCGCTACCGCAGAGGATTTGCCGGATGCAAGCTTTGCAGGTCAGCAGGACACCTACCTGAACGTAAAGGGTGCAGAAACCATCGTTGCTAAGGTTAAGGAATGCTATGCTTCCTGCTTTACCGACCGTGCGGTTTACTACCGTGAAAAACAAGGCTTTGATCATCTGGATGTAGCACTGAGCGCTGCAGTACAGATGATGGTATTCTCCAAGGCTGCTGGCGTTATGTTCACTGTTAACGTTGCTACCGGCGACGATAAGAACATCCTCATCGAAGGCGCATGGGGCTTGGGCGAATATGTTGTTCAAGGCACCGTAACTCCGGATAACTATACTGTAAATAAAGCTACCTGCGAGATTGTTGAAAAGAACGTTAACGCGCAGGACATTAAGCTGATCCGTAAAGCTGACGGCGACTGCGAAGAAGTTGTTGTACCGCTGGATGAGCAAAACGAGCAGAAGCTGACTGATGAGCAAATCAAACAATTGGCTGAATGCGCTAAGAAAATTGAAGCACACTATGGCTGCTACATGGATATGGAATGGGGCGTTGACGAGCGCGATAACAAGGTTTACATCCTGCAAGCCCGTCCTGAGACCGTATGGAGCCGTCGTAACAAAGAAAATGGTGCACCGAAAGAGGAGAAAAAAGTGACTACTGATCGCAAAGTTATCGTTAAAGGCTTGCCTGCCAGCCCTGGTAATGTAGCAGGCCGCGTACATGTAATTTTGGATCCGTCCCATATCGACGAATTCAAGGAAGGCGAAATCCTCGTAACCGAAATGACCGCTCCTGACTGGGTACCGGCTATGAAGAAAGCGAAAGCAATCGTAACCGATAGCGGCGGAATGACCTGCCATGCTTCTATCGTATCCCGCGAGCTGGGCATTCCCTGTATCGTAGGTACCAAGAGCCGTGGCGAAGCTGCTACCACCACCATTCCCGATGGCATTGACGTAACCATTGATGCTACTCATGGTGTAGTTTACGAAGGCATCATCGAAGAGCCGAAGGCTGAACAACCGGCACAACAGGTAGTTGCTGCTGCTGAATACTTCCCGCCGACCGGCACCAAGATTTATATGAACCTGGGCGATCCTGAGCTGGCTGAAAAATATGCTACTCTGCCTTGCGATGGCATCGGTCTGATGCGCGAAGAGTTCATCTGGACTACTTATATCCATGAACATCCGCTGTATCTGATCAAAATCGGTCAACCGGAAAAGGTTGTAGACCAACTGGCTGAAGGCATCCGCCAAGTTTGCCAGGCTATGGCTCCGAGACCGGTAACCATGCGCTTCTCCGACTTCAAGTCCAGCGAATACCGCGATCTGAAGGGCGGCGACGAATTCGAGCCGAACGAGCCTTCCGCTCTGCTGGGCTGGCGCGGTGCTTCCCGTTACTATGATCCTAAATATATCGAAGCATTCAAGCTCGAATGCATGGCTGTTCGTAAGGTTCGCGAAGAGTTCGGCCTGAAGAACCTGAACGTTATGATTCCGTTCTGCCGTAACGTAGAGGAATGCGAAAAGGTTACCAAGATTATGGCTGACTGCGGTCTGTCCCGTGGTAAGGACTTCAAGGTTTGGCTGATGGCTGAGATTCCGTCCAACATCATCCTGGCTGACCAGTTCAACAAGTTTGTTGACGGCTATTCCATCGGTTCCAACGACCTGACCATGCTGGTTCTGGGCTGCGACCGTGATAACGATACTGTTTCCCATATCTATGACGAACGTAACCTGGCTGTACGCCGCGCAATCCGTCACCTGATCGAGGTTGCTCATAAGGATGGAAAGACCGTTTCTATCTGCGGTCAGGCTCCGAGCGTATATCCTGAGTTCTGCGAGTTCCTCATTAAGAGCGGTATCGACAGCATGTCCGTTAACCCGGATACTGTTAAGTTCACCAAGAAGCTGGCTGCTCAAATCGAGCAACGCATCATGATGGATGCTCTGACCGGTAAAGGCCGTCAAGAGGTTGAGGACCTGAACTGGTAAGAGGCAATTAAAGACTTTCAGCTCTTTGGCTAAGCGCATTGGCTTTATCTGGAAGCAGAAAAAGTAAATATGTAGTAAAGAGTTTTAGGACTCCTGTGTTGTAGTACAAATTACAATATGGGAGTCCTATTTGTGTTTTGAGGTAAAAGACGATTTTAAGGAGGTAAGTATGCTGTCGATTATTTTCATTTTTTGTTTGCTCTATCACACCTATACGGATATGAAGTCTATGCTGCTATATGACAAAGTGACATTGCTTTTAGCGGCAGCAGGTGTAGTGCGTGCCTTTTTTGAGCACCAGCTGTTAGAAGCTCTTTGTGGTGCAGGAGTACTGCTGGTAATTATGCTACTTTTGTATTTTGCTAGTCGCGGTGGTATGGGAGAGGGAGATGTCAAGTTAGCGCCTGTGTTGGGTATCTGGCTTGGCTTAGAGCAGGGACTATTGTGTTTGCTGCTCGCCTTTGTCAGCGGTGGTGTTGTAGGGGCATTATTGTTGCTGTGCAGGCGTGGGAAGCTGAAACAGGCGATTCCCTTCGGACCGTTTTTGTGCGCAGCAGCGGTTGCTGCGTATTTTTGTGGTAAAGAAATCATTACATGGTATTGGAGGATGTTCTTATGATGAAGTATGGTAAAAGTATTAGTGTTAAAGAACTATTTGAGCCTGTACTGTGCGCTTTGCGCTGCCGTTGGCGCCGTAAGCAGGCGCTTTTGCTGTTGTCACTGCAAACGGGGGAGGTTGCGTATTGGCAGAATGGTGAGCATAGCTGGCATGAGCAGCTGAATGAGGAATGTCTGGCAGATAAGCAAAGACTTACCGATGCTTTACGCGAAATTCTTTTGGCACGTGATGTAGAAGAGGGGGCAGCGGTTTTGTTGCTGCCTGCGGCAGCGATGATGTACTCCGAACAGCTGCTTTTGCCTTTAATGCGGCGGCGTGAACTGCAGGCTGCCTTAAAATGGGAGGTACAGCAGAGCGTTCCTTGGATGCATGAAGACTATACTTATAGCTTTGAAGCACATGTTATCGGTGAAGCAGATGAACAGCAATATCAGGTGATGTTTGCAGCCTTACAGAATGCGTCGCGTGCTGAACTGGAGCAGATGTGCAGAAGTTTAATGCTGAAGCTGCAGGGGATTTTGTTAGGCAGTAAAACGATTGATGAAGCAGCAGATAAATGGTTTGCCGGGAAGTCTCTTCCATCAATATACAGGCAGAAGCAGAGGCGCTTACAGGGGATAGCGGCCACTTTTGGCCGTTATCTGACAAAAGCAGGCTGTGCAACTTTAGGGTTAGCGATTTTGGCTTATGCCAGTGCCTGGGGAGGCTGTTATCTGGCGCAGCGCGATTTGCAGGAGGTAGAGCAGCAATTAGAGCAGTATGCGGAGTGGGAACAGTGTATGCAGGAAAGCGAGGTTGTTGAGCGTAACTGTCAGCGTTTGGAAAAGCTATTGGCTGCAGTATCTAAACCATCGAAAGAGGCCGTTGGTGAGTTGGAACGCATCTGCCGCCAGATGATGCCCGGCTGTTGGCTGACACTGCTAGAATACAACGGCAGTAAAAAACCTTTAGTGCTGCAAGGACAGGCGGTGGATAATTTGGCCTTGGAAAGTTTTGTGGAGCAGCTGCAAAAATGTGGAAATTACAGCAGAGTAGAGCTTCTGCAATCGAAGCATCAGGGTAACGTTCTTGTTTATAAACTGCAACTGCAGATGAAGGAGGGCAAGCAATGAAAGCAGGAGAAAAAACAATTAATCTGCTTGCCTGCATAGCGCTGGTGTTGTCTACAGGCTTTGTAGTAAAGGCATTAGAGCTTTGGAATGAACGACAACTGGCGGTAGAACAGACACAGAAGCTGCAGTGGCAACTGACACAGCAGATTCGTTTTGCTGATGAACACAGTGATTATAAGACATATAAAATCAAGCTATTGGATAAGCAAAAGAAATTAGAGCAGCAGGTAGAGCATAATCTGAGCTTGAATAACAGGCTGCAACGCCTGCAAAAGCAGGCACGAGCTCAAAGCATTCATCTAAACAGCATGCAGATGGAGGGCAAGCCTGTGGCTTTGCAGAATGGCTTGCAGATGCAGAAATTGCAAATCAGTGCTGTCGGTGATTTTTATTCCCTGCTTCGCTGGCTGCGGCAGGCAGAACGAGATGGCTGTAAGGTTAAGGAACTGCGCTTGCAAAGCGTAATGCAGGAAAAAGAAGTGCTGAAAATGGAACTTTCTCTAGAATTTTATATCGCAAACTAATCCCGCCGATTAGCCTATGCTAATTTTATCTTGACAAAATCCCCATCTTATAAGATAATGTCATAGTAAAAGTTAGACTAGGCTAATTTAAATTCAAAGATAGCACCAGCTAATATTGTAAAGGGAGTTGCGTATGAAAAAATATATCTTACTCGTATTTGTCGTAATCATAGCCCTGGCAGGCTACTTCCTACTGGCAAGAGGCCAGCACAAGCTCGCAGCCAACGCTGCCGTCAGCGTAACCGACAGCACCGGCGCCAAGGTTCACATCCCCGCGGAGCCCAAAAGAATCGTCTTTCTCAATGCCTCCAATCTGGAAATCTTCACCTCCATCGGTGGCAAGGCCGTCGGCAGACCTACCAGCACTTCATATCCCGATGACATCAAGGAAAGCATTAAGGACATCCCCGAAGTAGGCATGATCCACGCGCCGAATCTGGAAAAAATCATGAGCCTGAAGCCTGACCTGGTTGTAGGCACCAACGTACCCTTCCACGTAATGCTGCGCAAGCCTCTGGAAATGGCCGGCGTGCCGCTTTACCTGAACATGATAAACTCCTATGAGGACGTGCTGAAAAGCATAGACGACTTCGGCCGCTTTGCCGGCAGAGAAAAGGAAGCTGCCGCCAAGCGTGCGCAGATAGAAAAGGAATATGCCGCGCTGACGCAGGACGTACAGAAGGGCAGGGGTCCGAAGGTGCTGATCATCTTCGGCTCGCCGGACAGCTTCAATATGTCCACCAAAAAGAGCTTTGGCGGTGATCTGGCAGAGCGTTTGGGTGCCGTAAACATTGCGGACAAGGCCGAGAATGTGAAGGACAGCAGCTACATCCCTCTGAGCATGGAATTCGTAGCCAAGGAAAACCCCGACATCGTGATGCTGATTACCATGGGCGGCAGCAAGGAAATTCTGGAAAAGCTGCGCGCCAATATGCGTGACAACGCCATCTGGCATGACGTGAACGCCGTGAAGAATAACCGTGTGTACCAGCTGCCGCCGAGCCTGTTTACCGTTAACCCCGGCACGCACACTATCGACGCGATGAAGATTATGAAAGAATATATCTATGGAGAGGCCAAGTAATGAGTAATGATGCCAAAACAAAAGAAAAAGTGCGCATAGCGGTGTTCTTCGGCTTGTGTATCCTGCTCGTCGCAGGCATCTTCATGAGCATCGGCAGCGGTACAGTGAGCCTTACGGTGAGCGAAACATGGGCGGCACTGACGGGCGAGGCTGATGCGGACACCGACCGCATTGTGAACCTTATCCGCCTGCCCCGCACGATTGTGACCGTACTGGTAGGAGCTAACCTGGCTTTGGCAGGCTGCAACCTGCAGGGGGTGCTGCACAACCCGCTGGCAGACCCCGGTATCATCGGCGTGAGTGCCGGTGCGGGCCTGTTTGCGATGGTGATAATGCTGCTTTTCCCGGAACAGTCCGCTATGGTGCCGCTGGCAGCCTTCGTCGGTGCCGTGCTTTCCACGGGCATCGTCTTTTTCCTGGCTTGGGAAAAGGGCATTAACCCGCTGCGCATGATTCTGGCGGGCGTGGCGGTTGCCACCTTCTTCGGCGGCGGTATGGCGGCGCTGAACGTATTTTACAGCGACAGAATCCAAGGCACGGTTATGTGGATGGCCGGCGGCTTTCAGGGGCGCAGCTGGGGGCATGTGGAAATGCTTTTGCCTTATAGCGCGATTGGCATTATCGGTACGATTTTGTGTGCGCGTTCCCTAAATGCGTTGCAGTTGGGTGATGAATTGGCCAAGAGCTTGGGCGTACGCGTTATGCGCATGCGCACAATTTTAATCTTTCTTTCCGCGCTGCTGGCGGCAGTTTCCGTAAGCGTAGCAGGCATGTTGGGCTTTGTGGGCCTCATCGTGCCGCACATCATGCGACTGTTAATCGGCAGCGACCACGAATATCTGCTGCCCTGTGCGGCGATTGCCGGCGGTGCGGTGGTAACACTGGCTGATACGGCGGCAAGAACGCTTTTCAGTCCGCTGGAAATCCCCGTGGGCATCTTCATGTCCTTCATCGGCGGTCCGTTCTTCTTGTATCTGCTGAAACGGAGGATGCGTTAAGCTATGAATATCCCGACATTACATACACAAAAAATTACTCTGCGCTACGGCGAGCACACGATAATCAGGGACCTGACGCTGGATATAGCCAAGCCGGAGATTGTGACGATTATCGGGCCGAACGGCAGCGGCAAATCGACGCTGCTGAAGGCATTATGTCGTTTATTGGAGCCTGCGAGCGGTGCAGTTTATCTCGACAGCAAGGATATCAACAAAATGTCCACGGAAGAGGTTGCGCGCACGCTGGCGGTGATGGCGCAAAGCGCGAATGCTCCCGGCGGCACAACGGTGGAGGAGCTGGTGTGCTACGGACGAATGCCGTACCGCAAGTTCTTCGACGGCCTTAATCAGGAGGACCGCCTGGCGATTGAAGAAGCACTGGAGTTTACTGAGCTGGGACCGCTGCGTACGCGCCTGGTGCATACACTGAGCGGGGGCGAACGTCAACGCGCCTGGTTGGCCATGGCGCTGGCGCAGAAGCCGAAGATTTTGCTGCTCGATGAGCCTACGACCTATCTTGATGTGCATCATCAGCTGGAGCTGATGGAGCTTGTGGTGCGATTGCATAACGAAATGGGCCTGACGGTTATCATGGTGCTGCATGACCTGAACCATGCGGCGCGCTACAGTGAGCGCCTGATTGCACTGAAAAAGGGCACGATTATGGCAGACGGACCTACGGACGAGGTGTTCACGCAGTCTGTGATTGAAGAGCTTTACGATGTGAAGGCCGTGATTATGCGTGTCGAGGCCAACGGGACGCAGTACCCCGTGTGCTTTCCGTATAGTGTAGAGGAGCATGATTAAGATGAATAAATTCATGAAAACAATCGCTCTTAGCATGGCAATGCTGTGCCTGGGCGCAGGTGCCGCAGGTGCGGCGCAGTTCAGCGATGCGCAGAGCGGTAAAAATTTAACAGCAGCGCAGTTGGCAAGCAAGCTGCAAAAGTATGATGTAGTCTTCTTTGGTGAATATCATGACCAAAGTGAAATACACCAATATGAATTAGAGCTTTTGAAGGCAATGTATACGGCAAAAGGCGCGAAACTGGCCTTATCCATGGAAATGTTTGAGGCAGATAACCAAAGTAAGTTAAATAACTTTCTGGCAGATACTCTGAGCGAAGAAAATTTTCTCGCTGCAAGCCGTCCCTGGCCTAATTACAAGACGGACTATGCTCCGCTGGTGAACTTTGCCAAGGAAAACAAAATGCCCGTTATTGCCGCTAACGTACCGCGCTTTTTGGCAGCGCACGTAGCGAAAAACAACGCTTCGACGGAGGGCGTGGAGGCGCAGTATCAGCAATGGCTGCCCAAGCATACCTATGCTCCCGAGGGCGCGTATAAGGATAAATTCTATGCGCAGATGAGCTCCCCGGCAGCGCCGATGAAGATGCCGCCAGCGCGTTTAGCAGCAGTTTATGCGGCGCAATGCCTGAAGGATGACAAGATGGCCGAGAGCATTGCTGCGTTTGCCGATGCACATCAGAATATGCAGATTTTGCATATCAACGGTTGCTTCCATTCCGATGCGCATCTGGGTACAACACAAAAGCTGGAAGCTTTGCGCCCTGAGCTCAAGGTTGCCGTAATCACACCGCTGGAGCGCAAACAGAAGGGCGAAAAGCCTGCGGGTGATTTTGTCGTATGGTTCGACAGAAAATAAATTCTTCCGATATTTTTTATCCGTTAGTTAGCAGTTGCTGACTTTACGGGTGTGAAATATACCATAAAAAAACAAGTAGAAAAAAGAGGTGCATTATGAGAAATTTAAACAAAAAGAAGATAGCATTACTTACTGCCTGTGTTGTCAGTGCAGTTGGCCATATGGCATTTGCTGCGGAGGCAGATGATTACGATGAATACAGCGGTGCGGATTATGTTGTGACTGCGACCAAGACACAGCTGGAGAAAAAAGAAGTTCCGCAAAGCGTTGAGGTTATTACCCAAGAGGATATCAAAAATACTGCTGCTTATAACGTGCGCGATGCCTTGCGTTTTGCAACCAACATTGATGTACAAGAGGTTGGCATGACCGGCAATGTGGTTATGGTTCGCGGTATGGAAAGCAAGCACACGTTGATTTTGGTTGACGGTCGTCGTATGGCTGCCGAAAACACCGGTTCTACAATGAATGCCTATGAGCTGAGCCGTATCAATCTTGCAGATGTAGAACGCATTGAAGTTATTCGTGGCAATGGTTCTGCTTTGTATGGCAGCGATGCTATGGGTGGCGTAATCAACATCATTACTAAGAAAGCAAACGAAGAACACGCAAGCATCGGTGCTCATACCGGTACTAAAGAAATGGGTACAAACTTCTATTATTCTTCCGGTCGTCAAGGCAAAGTAAGTGTAAAAGCCAGCGGCGGTATTGAAGATGTCCGTAAAGAGGTTAGCGGCTATTACAATAAAACCAAAGGCTACGATACAAGCAGCTCCAATATGTATGGACCTCGCCGTTTCTTAAATCTTGGTTTTGATTATGCCTTTGATGCTAACCGTGGTCTTGCTTTAGATTTGAATTTTATGCGTGAACAGTTCACCAGTAATAGCAGTGAAGGCACTGACAAAGGTGTTTATAATTATGATAACAACCGTTCCGATTATGCTTTGACCTATTATGGCAAGGATAATAAAAACGATTATAATCTGCGTATGTATTACAATACATTGAAGAAAAGCAATGTAACAAATGAAAATAATGCTATTACCGATTTTGACCATACCTCGTATGATACTTTGGTGTTTGAAGGCAAAAACAGCATGAAGCTGAATGATAAAAACACTATGACTTATGGCGCTGAATGGACTACGACCAATATGCGTGGTACACGTTTCGGCGGTGGCGGTGATAACAAATATAGCGAAACCTTTGCAGGTATCACTAAAGCAGGTTCTGAAAAGGATGTAGATACTTATGCTGCTTATCTGCAGGATGAATGGAAAATTACTGATAAATGGCTGCTTATTCCTGCTGTGCGTTTTGACCATCACAATGCCTTCGGCAGTCATACATCTCCTAAAATCGGTACTACCTACAGCTTCAGCGATAATAGCCGCTTTAAGGTCAACTATGGCAAGAGCTTCCGTGCGCCGACAGTATATGAATTGTACTCTACCATGGATAAACGCATGGGCATGATGAATGTTCAGGTCTTAGGTAATCCTGATTTAAAACCTGAGAAAGCAACTAATTTCGACATCGGTTTTGAAGCAGAGCAAGGTAAATGGTACGGCAAATTAGGTTATTATCATAATGAAATAGATAATCTTATATTTTCACAGCTTGCGTATACGGATTTTAAAAACATTGCAGATAAGCAGAGTGTGTCGCTGTTAAAGGGCGCAAAGCTGTTTTTTGCAATGTATACTCAGCAGGAGATTGACGAGCTTATTGCAATCAGTGCAAAAAGTGCCGATTTGCTCAGGCGTTGCAGTATGGCAAAGAGGTTTCAAAATATTATTTTATGTGATTATATTAATAATGTAAGCGACGATATCGACAAGCAATTTTCAGCAATCCATTTTCTTCTTGACGACGGGTGCGACGTTGTTGCATTCAGAGGAACCGACGTTACGGTTACGGGTGTTAAGGAGTCGGCAATGCTTTCCTATATGTTTCCCGTTCCTGCGCAAATCGAGGCTTTGTATTATTTTCAGGAAACGTGTATGCGCCATTCGGGCGATATAATTCTCTGCGGTCATTCAAAGGGCGGAAATCTTGCCGTTTTTGCCGCAGTTAATTGCTCAAATTCGCTCAAAAAAAGGCTTAAGGCAGTTTACGAGGACGATGCGCCGGGCTTTCCGAAATATTTTTTTGACAGATACGATTATTGTCAGATTAAAGATAAAATTCATTTCTTTACCCCGCAAGGCTCAATTATCGGCAGAATGCTTTTTCATGATACCGAGCCTGCCATTGTTCACAGTGAAAATTCGGGTCTTAAGCAGCATCAGGTCTCTTCTTGGGAGGTTGACGGTGACCGTTTTAAATATGAGGAAAAATATGATCGTACAAGCGATTTCGTAAGTGATTATATAAATGAGCTGATTGATTATATCTCCGACGAGGAGCTTGAACTTTTCTTTGATACACTTGAATATGTTGCCGAGAATATAGGCATTGAGGATTTTTATGATATCAAGGAGCTTGATATCATAAAAGTGTTCGGTTTGATTGACTCTATTACAACTCTTGATGACGAACATAAAACGAAATTTAAGCAAATTTTGAAAAAAGTCATAGCGGATTTCACAAAGGAGTATTTGTCTCAAAAAACCCAGACATATAAGAATATTTTAGAAAGCTTTTCGTTGAAGAAAAAAGAAAATACAGACGGCAATACGGATAAAAATGAGGTAATAGCAGACGGTAGGGAGAGATAACGTAATTTTTTGCTTTATTAGTATTGAAAAATGAAATTAACGTGCTATAATATTTTTTATAGTATTATTATAATTATAAATTTCATAGGCATTGGGTAAAAGTCTTTGCCGTAAATATAGGAGATGTTTAAAAATGCAAAAGAAAGATATTGATTGGTCAAGCCTTGGCTTTGGCTATGTTAAGACTGACAAACGTTTTGTAGCTCACTACAAGAACGGCAAGTGGGACGAAGGTCAGCTTGTTGAGGACGATACGATTACACTTAACGAATGTGCCGGTGTACTTCAGTATGCACAAACTTGCTTTGAGGGTCTTAAAGCATATACAACTAAGGACGGCAGAACTGTTTGCTTCCGCCCTGACCTTAATGCAAGCCGTATCGCAGATTCTTGCCGTGGACTTCAAATTCCGGTTATTCCTGAAGAAATGTTTTTAAGAGCTGTTAAAGAGGTTGTAAAGGCTAATGAGGCTTGGGTTCCTCCTTTTGGCAGCGGTGCTACTCTTTATATTCGTCCGTATGTTTTCGGCGTTAATCCTGTTATCGGTGTTAAACCTGCAGATGAGTATGAGTTTAGAATGTTCTGTACTCCGGTAGGTCCTTATTTCAAGGGCGGCGCAAAGCCTATCACTATCCGTGTATCTGACGTTGACCGTGCCGCACCTCACGGTACAGGTAATATTAAAGCAGGTCTTAACTATGCTATGTCACTTCATAACATTGTTGATGCTCATGAGCATGGCTTTGACGAAAATATGTATCTCGATCCTGCAACAAGAACAAAGGTTGAGGAAACAGGCGGCGCTAACTTCCTTTTTGTAACTAAGGACGGCACTGTTGTTACTCCTAAGTCGGATTCTATTTTACCGTCAATCACCCGTCGTTCACTTATGGTTGTTGCTGAGAAGTATCTTGGCCTTAAGGTTGAACAGAGAGAGGTTTATTTTGACGAGGTTAAGGATTTTGCAGAGTGCGGCCTTTGCGGTACTGCAGCTGTTATATCTCCTGTCGGCAAGATTGTAAACCACGGTGAGGAGATTTGCTTCCCATCGGGTATGGAGGAAATGGGCCCTGTAACCAAGAAGCTTTATGAAACCCTTACAGGTATCCAAATGGGTGAGATTGAAGCGCCTGAAGGCTGGATTTGCGAAATTAAATAAATTGTATAATAGTAGAGGCGAACAATGTTCGCCTCTTTTTTTATATTTTTAAATGTAAACTTTTTATAAATCTATTGAATATTATATAACTTTTATTTATAATAATGGCGAAATTTGAAAAGAGGTAATATCGTATATGAAATTTAAAAAGATATTGTCAATATTTTTGAGCCTTGTGCTTGTTTTGTCTGTTTTTGCAGGGCTTGAAATAAATGCTTATGCCGCAACAAGCGGAACATCAGGCGGTGTAAACTGGAATCTTGATAAATCAACGGGCGTTTTCACCATTACAAAAAACGGTAACGGCAGAGGTGCCGATTATTCAAAATATCAATTTTTTGGCGGAAACAATCAGCCTTGGTATAATGACCGTAAATCAATTAAAACGGTTAATGTTGAAGAGGGCGTCGTTCAAATCGGCTCATATTGGTTTTACGATTGTACTAATTTGACTACGGTTAATTTTAATTCTTCAACCCTTGATACCTTAGGTGATGACCTTTTCAGGGGTTGTACCTCACTTCAAAGTATTAATCTTCCTGAAAATGCGACTTACTATTATAGTGAACTTTTCCTTGACTGTACTTCGCTTAAGTATGTTTCACTCCCGTCAACCAATAATACCGATAACTATAAGGGCAAAATCCCCAACGGTACATTTAAGGGCTGTACTTCGTTAGAGCAGGTTTACGTCGGCAGCGGCCATACGGGTATGGACGTTAATGCTTTTAACGGCTGTTCAAAACTTAAGGGCATTGTTTGGACAAGCGGTAATCTCTCGTCTGTTGCAAGCTCAGCTCTTACAGGCGTTGCGTCAAGCTGTAAACTCGTTGGTGCAAGTTCTCTTGTTAATGCGACAAGTGCGCTTTCATTCCAAAATGTAAACGGCTTTTGCGGCACGGCTTTAAGCTATAAATATGATGCACAAAACAAGAAGTTAAGCGTTTTGGGCAGCGGCGATATGACCTCTAACCCTTGGAGCGTTTACTCCGCATTTATTACCGAACTTGATTTTTCCGGCACAAACGGTAATTTTACAATTATGAACGGTGCTTTTCAAAATTTGATTAATTCAACATTTTGGGTAAATATTCCGTCAAATTGCACTGAAATAGGAAGCAACGCTTTTTACAATGCAAACTTTAATTACAACAGATTTTTAGGCAATAAAATCACTATCGGTGATAATGCTTTCGGAAATGGCTCAGGCTCGTATGCACGCTTTTTCGGTATTGCAAATTCAGGCGTTCGTGATTATGTAAAAGAAGGTCAGGCTAAGGGTTACGATTGGCATTATTACTGCCTTGACGATAAGCATAATTATGTGACTAAAACAGTTGCGCCTACCTGCGTTGAAAAGGGTTATGATTTAACCTATTGTACTGATTGCGATACAGACGAGGTTAAGTCGAATTATACAGACGTTACAGGTCATAAGTATGAATATACCGGCACAAACGGTCCGAGCATTGTTTATAAATGCAGTGTCTGCGGTAAAACAAATCTTCAGCTTGACGCACTTACTCTTGTTTCAAGCTTTAAGGACGCAATAACAACAGACGATAAGGCTGCGGCTTATACTCAGTCAAATTATGACGGTAAATATGACCTTAACTATAACGGCTTTATCAATGCTAAGGATTACAGTATGCTTAGCAAGATAATTAATAATATTGATACAACAAATAAGCAAACAACTATCGATACTTCAACAACTTACCAAACAATTGAGGGCTTCGGCGCTTCTGCCGCTTGGTGGGCACAGTATGTCGGCGGCTGGGAAAATTTAGACGAGATTATGGAGCTTCTTTACAGCAAGGAAAAGGGCGCAGGTCTTGATATTTATCGCTATAACCTCGGTACAGGGTCGCAGGATGATACGCATATTACAGATGTTGACAGAAGAACGCAAGGCTTTTTGCAGAAGGACGGCACATACGATTGGAGCCGTGACGCTAATGCTCAAAAGGCGCTTGCCTCTGCTCAAAAGGCTAACAAGAATTTAAAGGTTACCCTTTTCTCTAACTCCGCTCCTGTTTGGCTTACGAAAAACGGCAAGGCATATTGCTCAAACGGCTCTAATTCTAACCTTGATTCAAGCAATTATGACGCATTTGCCCAATTCGTTGTTAAGTGTTCGGAGCATTTCATTGACGAGGGTTATAATGTAACAGAGGTTTCGCCTATTAACGAGCCTGAATGGGCTTGGGCAGCCGATACAAACGGTAACGCCGGACAGGAGGGTTCTCATTGGGAGGATACTGCGGCAAGAGATTTCTATAATAACGCAATGATTCCTGCCATTAAAAAAAGCGAAAAGCTTAACGGCAGAGTCGGCGTTGACGTTTGGGAATGTGCTCAGCTTAATCACTCAACATATTTCAACGGTTTTCTTAATAATATGTTCTCATCATCAAGTATTTTCCCTAACAATTACGGCAAAAATAACTCTAATATCAGAGATTACGTTGACTCTCTCGGCACACACTCCTATTGGGCATCAACAAGTGACAGGGAAAAGGTTGCAAGCACACTTGCAGGCAATGCGCTTACTAATAATTACACCGCTGTTAAAAAGGTACGTTGCACAGAATATTGCCAGATGACAAATGACGGCAATTCAGGTGTTTACGGTCTTATTCAAAAAGAGGGCACAACCAACGGTCTCGGTATCGAATACGGTCTTGCTCTTGCAGATATTATGCATCAGGATTTAACCATTCTCAACGCTGTTGAATGGGATTGGTGGGTAGCTGTCGGTCCGGGTGTATATCCCGACGCACTTATTTATGTTAATAAGGAAAATCACAACGATGTTCAAACCTCAAAGCGTCTTTGGGTAATGGGTAACTACGCAAGATTTATTGAGGACGGCGCAAAGAGAGTTTCTGTTTCAACAGGTTCAAACTTTGCCAAAAATCTTGTGACAAATACAACTTATTCTTGGAAAGACGGCAAAACAACACGCACCGATAAGAATAATTACATTGAGCAGACCGCTTATCAAAATCCTGACGGAACAGTTGTAGTAGTTTATATCAACAATTCGGACACAAACGAATATACAAAGTTCTCATCATCGGATTATAAGAAGTTTGAAACTTATGTAACAGATAAAAGCCGTGACCTTGAAAAATATCAAAGCGGCAACACAAATGTGGCTGTTTCAATTCCTGCAAAGAGTGTAACAACAGTAGTTCTTACACCGAATGCACAATAATAAAAAATAATAAAATTAACGGGCGAACACTGTTCGCCCCTACGGTTATCGTATAATTTGATTTTCGTAGGGGCGATCATCGATCGCCCGCTTTTTATTTTTCTATTTCTAATACTGTTAATTTATCCCCGTCAACCTTAAATTTCACGTTCATATTATCAAATGAAATGCCGTAAATTCTGTTAGAATCATTTTGGTAGGCAGGACGTGGGTCGCAACTTAAAATGCCTGTTAGTGCGTCAATTTTATCACTTGGTATAAGCGACTTTATATTGTCGCTTATTTCAATTTCAAGCCTGTCTGCTTCGTGCACGTCTGCAAAGCTGCTTTTTGCTTCGGGGCGGCAGTCGGCATATTTTATATAAGGTTTAATGTCATAAATCGGAGTGCCGCTTTTCATATCAACTCCGCCTACCGTAAGCACTGTGCCGTGCTCTTTCGTTTGTTCAACCTTAATCAGCTTTACGCACGATAAGCCGATATTGTTAGGCCTAAACGGTGAACGGGTGGCAAAAACGCCTTTCCTTTTTTCTCCTCCAAGCCTCGGAGGCCTTACAGTCGGTGAAAATTCATCTCTTATACTGTCTGAAAACTGCCATAAAATCCAAAGGTGAGAAAATTCCTCTATCCCGTCAAATGCTTCCTTAACATTATACGGAGAATCAAGAATTATTTTGCCCTCAAGCTCCTCAACAAGACCGCTTTGGCGAGGTGCGCCGAATTTTTCAGGCAAGGGTGTATATATTTTTCCTATAGATTTCATAATTTTATACCTTTATTTTTGATAAAACCTCACCAACCTTGTCGTGAATAACAAGGTCTGCATTTTTATCCATCGGTGTTTCGTCACGGTTTATAAGCACTAAGTATTTGCCCCTGAAATATCTTACAAAGCTTGCCGCAGGATAAACCGTCAGGCTTGTTCCGGCAATAATCAGGCAGTCGGCATTGCGTATTGCTTCAAGCGCACCGTTTACGGTATCATTGTCAAGCCCTTCTTCATAAAGTACAACATCGGGTTTTACCAAGCCGCCGCATTCGTCGCAATAGGGGATAGGGGTGTTGTTTTTGATATAGTCTGCATCAAAGAATTTTCTGCATTTTGTGCAATAATTTCTAAGCGTTGAGCCGTGAAGTTCGTATACTTTTTTGCTTCCTGCCGCTTGGTGCAAGCCATCAATATTTTGAGTCACAACTGCACTTAGTTTTCCTGCTTTTTCAAGCTCGGCAAGCTTTAGATGCGCCTTGTTCGGCTTGACGTTTTCAATCAGCATTTTATCCCTGTAAAATTTGAAAAAATCAATAGTGTGGCTGTAGAAAAACGTGTGCGAAAGTATCTCCTCGGGAGGATAGTCGTATTTTTGATTATAAAGCCCGTCAACACTTCTGAAATCGGGTATTCCGCTTTCCGTCGATACACCGGCGCCGCCGAAAAATACTATTTTATTACATTCGTCAATAATTTGCTGTAAATCCATAATAGCCCCTTATTCCGCAATGTCCGCAAGGTCAAATCTTATAACCTTTTTAAGTCCGTCAAGCGTAGTTTCGACTTGATAGCCGATTTTGCCGCCGCTGAACATTATTGTATCAAAATCCTTTGCACTTTCGTGAATTGTGGTTTTAAAAAATTTCTTCATTCCTATCGGTGAGCAACCGCCGTGAATATAGCCGGTGAGCGGTAAAAGTTCTTTTGATTTAATCATTTCAACCTTCTTTTCACCCACTGCTTTTGCCGCTTTTTTAAGGTTTAATTCCTTGTTTACGGGAACTAAAAATACATAGTGATTGCCTGTTTTGCCGACTGTTACAAGCGTTTTGAAAACCTTGTTTGCATCTTCGCCTAAAACTTCGGCAACCTCTTGCCCGCCTACAGCGTCGGTGTTTAAATACGTATACTCTGTATATTTGACCTTTTTTTGGTCAAGTATTCTCATTACATTAGTTTTTTCGTCCATAGTTTTGCCTCGATATATTAATTTATATTATAATTTTATCATAGAGAAATTGTCTTTTCAACATTGTTTTAAAAGTTTAAATATAGTATAATGTTTTTATTCTGAAAAAAGCTTCGGCTTTAATCACGATAATTTTTTGATATAGTGCATGGCGCAATGATTTTATTTGACGGAGTAGATAAAAATGTATAGTGCAAACGAAAAAAGATATGAAAAAGCAGAGTTTAATAAGTGCGGCGAAAGCGGTCTTTATCTTCCGAAAATTTCGCTTGGATTGTGGCAAAATTTCGGTGACAATGCCGATTATGACGAGATGAAGGATATTATTTTAACTGCCTTTGATATGGGTGTTACGCATTTTGATTTGGCTAATAATTACGGTCCGAAGCCCGGAGCGGCAGAGGTGAATTTCGGCAAAATCGTACGTGAAAATCTTATGCCGTACCGTGACGAACTTGTTATCAGCACAAAGGCGGGATACAGAATGTGGGACGGTCCTTACGGTATAGGTGGAAGCAGGAAATATCTTGTGTCCTCACTTGACCAAAGTCTTAAGCGCCTCGGTCTTGACTACGTTGATATTTTTTATCACCATTGTATGACGCCGGATACCGAGCTTAAGGAAACAGCGCTTGCACTTTCTGATATAACACGTCAGGGCAAGGCAATCTATGTCGGAATGAGCAACTATAACGGCAAGAAAATGCACAGAATGTACCACAGATGCGACGATTTAAACGTGCCGTTTATCATAAATCAAAATCGATATTCGATTTTTGACAGAACGGTTGAAAAGAATGATTTGAAAAAAGAGGCTAAGTCTAAGAAAAAAGGCTTGATTGCTTTTTCACCTCTTGCGCAAGGTCAGCTTACCGATAAGCTTGCTGGCGGCATCGTTGAAAATTCAAGGCTTTACAACAACGAGGTACTTCAAAAAAAGGTAGGCTACAGCGAGGGCAGGCAGGCGCAGATTGCTCAACTTTATAAAATGGCAAAGGATAGGGGACAAACACTTTCTCAGCTTGCAATTGAATGGCTTTTGCAATGGGGCGAAGTTACAAGTGTACTTATCGGCGTTCACTCGAAGGCACAGCTTTTGGAAAACTTAAAGGCGCTTGAATGTAAGCCGCTTTCAAAATCGGAAATAATGCAGATAAATGCGATAGCGGGCAAGTGATTTTACTTGACAGTATTAATAATATAATATATAATATAGTGATTAAAATTCTGAGAAGGAGACATTTTTATGGCAGCAAAAACTTTTAAGATGACATCGGAAGGTAAGGCTGAACTTGAAAAAGAACTCGATTACCTTAAAACCGAAGGCAGAATTGATATAGCAGAAAAACTTAAGGTTGCACGTTCTTACGGCGACCTTTCCGAAAACAGTGAATATGATGAAGCTAAGAGCGAGCAGGCAAAGATTGAGGCACGTATCAGCGAACTTGAATATCAGCTTGACAATGTTGAGATTGTTGACAGCGTAGATAAAGATGCAGTAAGCATGGGCTCTAAGCTTAAGGTTAAGAGAATATCTGACGGCGTTGAATTATCGTTTGAAATCGTAGGCTTTGCACAGTCAAATCCGGCAGAAGGTAAGATTTCTGACGAAAGCCCTATCGGTATGGCTCTTATGGGCAAGAAGCAGGGCGAAAAAGTTACTGTTGAAGCTCCTATCGGCAATCTTGATTATGAGATTTTGTCAATCAACTAATTTATTGAAACAAGAGGTATAAATATGGCAGGAAAGTTTGAAATCACCAAAGCAGGCGACGGTACTTTCTCATTTGAATTATTTATTGATGATAATGCAGTCGGTAAAAGCCCTGTTTTTGACAAGGAGGACGCTTGCAAGAGAGGTGTTAAGGCTGTTAAGAAGAACAGCAGAATGAAGGTTCAAAACACTCTTGCAAACGATGAGGAAAAGACTAATCCTAAATATCTTGTTGAAGCAGACGGCGATAAGGTGAAGTATACATTATTCCTTCAAACGGGTGCAGTTGCTCTTGAGGGCAGTGCCGATAATGAGGCAGAGGCTCTTGATATTATTGAAAAAATCGGCAACAATGCAAATGCCGCTCCCATGGCTATGGCAGAGGTTGTTCTTTCCGAGAATGAGCAAAAGCAGATTAGAATAGAAAAGCTTAAGGCTCTTCAAGATTCAGGACGTGACCCATTTGAAATTACACTTGCAAGCCAAACACACCATTCAGATGAGATTAAGGCAAGTTATGACGAGCTTGAGGGCAAGGACGTTATCATTGCCGGCAGAATTATGACATGGCGTGATATGGGCAAGGCTAACTTTATTGATATTCAGGACAGAAACGGCAGAATACAGGCTTATGTAAGAATGAACGATATCGGCGAGGACGCTTTCAAGGAATTTAAAACTTGGGATTTAGGCGATATTGTTGAAATTAAAGGCTTTGTGTTTAAGACAAAGACAGGCGAAATTTCAGTTCACGCTAAGGAAATCAGGCTTCTTTCAAAATCTCTTCTTCCGCTTCCTGAAAAATTCCACGGTCTTACAGATACGGATACACGCTACAGAAAGCGTTATCTTGATATGATTATGAACCCTGATGTTAAGGAAACTTTCATCAAACGCTCAAAAATCATTACTTCAATCAGAAATTATCTTGATAATCTCGGATTTATTGAGGTTGAAACTCCTATTCTTAATACTATTGCGGGCGGTGCGGCTGCAAGGCCTTTCATCACTCACCATAACACGCTTGATATGGATATGTATCTTCGTATTGCGACGGAGCTTTACTTAAAGCGCCTTATCGTCGGCGGTATGGAGCGTGTATATGAGATTGGCAGAAACTTCAGAAACGAGGGTATGGACGTTCGTCATAATCCGGAATTTACCTGCATTGAGCTATATCAGGCATTTACCGATTATCACGGAATGATGGATATTGCCGAGGCGCTTATCCGCAATGCCGCTAACGAGGTTTGCGACAGCCTTCATATCACATTTAACGGCACTGCAATTGACCTTGAAAGTCCGTTTAGACGTCTTACTATGATTGATGCTGTTAAGGAATACAGCGGTGTTGATTTTAAAGAATTTATGAGCGATAACGAAAAGGCAATTGCAATTGCAAAGGAAAAGGGTATCGAGATTGAAAACGGAAAGGCAACATGGGGCGATATTCTCAATTCATTCTTTGAAGAATTTGTTGAAGAAAATCTTACTCAGCCGACCTTTATTATGGACTATCCTGTTGAGGTAAGTCCGCTTACTAAGAGAAAGCCGGATTGCCCTGTTCTTACAGAGCGTTTTGAACTCTTTATTATGGGCGGCGAATACGGCAATGCTTATTCCGAGCTTAATGACCCAATTGACCAAATGTCACGTTTCGAGGCTCAAATGAAGCTTCGTGAGGCAGGCGACGACGAGGCTAATATGATTGACCACGATTTCGTAACTGCTCTTGAATACGGTATGCCTCCTACGGGCGGCCTCGGTATCGGTATTGACCGTCTTGTAATGCTTCTTACGGACAGCTATTCTATTCGTGACGTATTACTCTTCCCAACAATGAAATCCTTAGATGGTGTAAATAAGAAAAATGATGTAAATAATACAGCTTCTGAAGCAC
>OLWL01000623.1_pt1 | contig 23371 bp, 8 predicted proteins | sample 1674151 | NCBI WGS metagenome assembly OLWL01 (sample SAMEA103958148, study PRJEB25191) | human gut metagenome
GTAAGGCTGTCCGTCCTTAACGCTGTAGCCTGCGTAGCTGTTTTCGTAGGCATAAGCACTGCTGCTTGCAAGGATGAGCATTGCTGCTAAAATCGCACTTTTATTCATAAGCTTTCGCTCCTCTACTTTATTATAAGGAAGTTATTTGGTAACAACGTTCACCATCACGCCGCTGCCCAGGTTGCAGGCATTAGCTTCGTCAGTGTCGATATGAACCTCGTCAGCATGCTTTACGCCCGCACGTACCAGAACATTATGCAGTGTTACAGAACGCTCGCCCTCTGTAGTAATATCAACGATATCGCCATCCTTCAGGGCATATTTTTCAGCGGTTTCGGGGTACAGATGCACGTGACGTGCTGCGATGATAATACCTTCCTTCAGCTCCAGCTCGCCCTTCGGACCGATGAGCTTAGCGCCTGCGCTGCCTGCGATGTCGCCACTGTTGCGGATAGGAGCATCAAGGCCAACCTTGCGTGCGTCAGTCAGGGAAAGCTCAATCTGGGTTTCCGGACGCAGAGGACCGATGATACGCAGCTTCATGGAATCCTTGGGAGTTACCATGGTAATCTGTTCTTCGGAAGCAAACTGACCGGGCTGGCCAATCGGCTTTTTAACGTGCAGCTCACTGCCTTCACCAAATAAAATATCCATATGCTCACGGCACAGATGTGCGTGACGTGCAGAAACACCTAAAACTATCGGAAATTGCATTGTATGTCACCTCATAAAATAATTTTTTGTTTATATACTTATTATAGCTTGAATTGTGGTAATTGTCATCAGTTATCGAAATTTTTTTCATATAATAGGATATCAGCTACAGGCAAAGCTGCTTTTTCCTAAATATATACAGGAAAAAATAATAGGACCGGGTTTCCCTAGTCCTATTATTACACAAGATTTTTTTAGAATTGACCGCTTACCATGAAATGGATGCGAGTTGAATCTACATCAGTATTATTGATTTCCTTAATCAAAGGCACGCCCAATGTTACCACAGCACCGATGTGCTTGGTGATGTTGCTGCGCACGCCCAGGCCACAGCTTGTCAGTACATGGCTGTCAAAGGCACTGTCGCCAAAGACCTGTCCATGATCCATAAAGGCGAAAGCATTAGTCTTTTTGTCCTTAGTCACAGGCACGGAATATTCCAGTCCCACACTGTAGCCACTGTCGCCGCCAAGCAGGCTTTCTTTGTAGCCGCGTACGCTGTACATACCGCCAATGTAGAACTGGCGGGCGGAAGGCAGATAATTGTTGAAGCCACGCTGTGCGTCCAGGCGCAGGCTCAAAAGCTGCCCATGCTGATACATTTTCTGGTACAAGCCATTAAGCTGGTACAGGGAAAAATCCTTGTCCTTATCGGCAATATTGGTATGCGTACCGGCGTTAAAGCTGTGCTTTTGGTAAATAACAGAGCTTGCGCCGTAATTAGTTACGGAATAGCCTGCCGTAACGCCTTTAATGGTATCATCGAGCCAATGCTGGCCGCTGAAATCAGTCTTGGAATTTTGCTGACCGTAATCAAGCGTTGCCTCAGTACGAGTCTTTTCCGTCACTACCAACGGCTGGCTCAGGCCAACGTTCATGGCATAAGCATGACCGCGTACATTCAACGGCTCCAGCTGTCCGTCCGTAATGTGAACGCTGTTGGCGCTGTACTGCAGGTTCAGCTTGGTACCGCTATGGCCTAAGGGCCTGCTGTAGCCAAGGCCGAAGGATTTGGTGCCATCGCTCAGCATTGTGTTCAGCGTCAGCGCGTCACGCACACCTGTCAGGCTTCTGTCCGTAAAGAACAGGCCGCCGCGGTATTCGCCGCTCGTATCACTGCCTGCGTTATCACTGTAAACAGTCCAGGTAATGTTTTGCGGTTCATAAGCGCTGATGACGTAATCCGTAGTGCCAGGCTCACTGCCGGCCTGCAGAGAAATGCGCAGCTGCACATCATTGGCAGCGTTAAAGCGCAGTAAATCGTCATTCAGCTTATTGATGTTGGCAACCTCACCATGCTTCAGGCTCATACGCTTGCTGATGTATTTGCTTTTGGTATACTTGTTGCCATACACCTCAACAGCATTCGTTTTTCCTTCGATAAGCTCAATTTTTACCGTACCGTTTTTGATTGTCTGTGCCGGCAAAATTGCACGACAGGTAAAGTAACCATTATCAAGATACAGCTTGTTGATTTTATTCACCAGCTCGTACAAATCCTTGACGCCAACCTCTTTACCGATATATTCGTCCGTCAGCTTCTGCAGCTCTGCCTGCTCCAATACAGTGGATTCATCAAGCTCCAGCTTTTCCAGCTTAAAGGTCACTGCAGCCTGCTGCTCTGCATCAGGCTTTTGGCTCCCCTGCTCTACCTTGCTGCTAGCCTTAGCCTTGTCCTCAGCAATCTGTCTGGCAACACGCTGGCGCTCCATATACTCTATAGTTCTGTTTGCTGCCACACCGGCGTTGTTCAAACCGCTTTTATGGAATTCTGCTGCCTGCTCATCTGTAGGCCCTGCAAAAGCAACGGCACTGCATCCCAGCAAAAGCGTAACCAGAAGCAAGCTTTTTTTATTAGTAATCATCGTCAACACCCCTTTGATATACATAACTTTGCTGCATCCGGCAGGCTAATTTGCCTGCCAGATGAGCTGCATTATTTTTTTATATTCTTTTTCCAGATGCTTGATGATTACATCCAGCACGGTATAAATCATGTCGCCCTCCAGCCTGCCATTTTGGCAGAGCAGGCAGCTGTCCAGGTAGAGTGAACCGTCATCTGTAAGATAATATTTGAACACCTTATATTGACGGTTCACCTTGTTGATTTCCCTCAGAATAGCCACTTCGTTGCTCTCGTTGACAGCATTTGCTGCCAGCTGCACGCGAAGCATACCATAAATACTGCTGTCCAGGATGACCAGCGTCGGCAGACGCTGGCCTTCAACAACAATGTGAGAACGGAAGACCACTGTGTTCAGCTTATCCTCGCTAATCTGTTCAATGGCAAAGCAGGTAATCTTCTTATCATCTAAGTATTTGATAAAAGCCTCTGCCTTTTTGTTCATCAGCGTTTCCTCCTATGCTTCCACAGTGATTTTTACGGGTTCACTCTTGTTATCGTCTTCATCCAGGTCATACAGGTCGTAGCGGAAGTATTGTACTACATCCGGTGCGTGATTGATGTCATATTCCTCTGCTTTGTTTTCGTTGAGCTGCTGCAGCATATGGTCTACAGCGGTAAAGCGTTGGTCATAAACATAATCGTAATTGCGCAGGTCAAGCAGTGCGCCGTTGCTGTGCTGAATGTTCGGCTGTGCAGTGAAGTGCAGGTACATCCATTTATCCGGGTTAGTACCCTCCTGCTGCCATTCAGTCAGATTATCTGCCGGGTTGTTCACTGCAATGTTGTTCCAGTAAACGCTGTCGCTGCCGTCACGCTGCGGCGGTGCGCCCCATACAGCAGTCTTCATATGCTTATTGCTGAAATGCGCAACATTGTTGACTACCAGCTTATCGATATGGAACATGCCCTCGCTAACTTTGATAGAGCCGTTATTCAGCCACAGATGCTCGAAGCGGACACCCTTATTAGTAATTATCTCACCAATCTTCAGGTTGTCAATAGGCTTATCAGGCTGTGCGCCGTCCGGAACGATGGTCAGAAGGCCGTCAGCATCCAGACGCTGCTGAATCTTGTTCAGGTCAATGTCGCTGCCCTGAGCAATAATCTTGGTGCCTGCGATAAGCTCATTAACCTTCAGCTGCTTGCCTTCGGTCTTCAGCTGCAGAGCTACCAGATTGCCGTCGATTTTTGCCAAGGTAAGATTGCCGTTGGCAACGTCGATAAGCGCGTTATTGGTAGCATAAATCTCGTGCAGGTCAACATCTCCGGCACCCTTAATCTGCAGTTTGAAGTTACCGCTGTTAATATCACCCTTGTCGCCCTTAGCGGTAAATACTTTGTCACGCTTAGGTAGATCCTTTACATTACCATTCTGCAGTACTTCGATGTTGATGTTGCCATGCTCGGCAGTTACATCGCCGCCGAAGGTGATGTCGCCTTTAGCTGCGTCTGTCTGCAGGTGGATGTTGCCAGCCGTACTGTTGATAATATCTTCGGTAGTAATGCTGCCTTTGGCGTTGTAATCAACATTCTGCTGAGCTTTAACTTGTCCGCTGGTCGTAATGCTGCCGCCTGCGTTCAAATCTACGTTTGCATTAGTAGAAGTGAGGTTACCGCTAGCAGTGATGTCTTTCGCTGCGTCGATATCTACGTCGTTGTTCGCTGTTACGTTACCGGTATTTACGCTGCCCTCACTGGAGTTGAGTTTTGCATTACCGTTTTGTGCAGTAACATCGCCGATGGTGTTGATATTGCCGTTAGCATTCGCAATTACGTTGTTATGAGCATTTACTGTGCTATTAGTCGTAATGCTACCGCCTGCAAGCAAATCTACGTTAGCATTAGTAGAAGTGAGGCTACCGTTGGCAGTGATATTATTCGCTGCATCGATGTCTACTTCATTATTGGCTGTTACGTTACCGCCAGTTGCAACGGAACCCTTCTTAGAATTGATGCTTACCTTATCAGCTGCATTCAAAGCAACTCCGTCTGCCGTAGTAATATCGCCATCGGTCGTAACCGTAATATTACCGGTATGCTCATCATTATACTTAGAGGTATCAATAGTGGAATTAATGGTAATCTTGCCGGTATCTGCCTGGTAGTTTTCAATCAGAACATCGCCCTTGATATGAGAATCATCAACAGTAACCAGCAGATTATCCGTCGTACCGTTAAACCTGGTTACGCCATTAACCATCAGGCTGCTGCCTGCGTTCTTACCCTTAATCGTCAGGCTCTTCACCTTATTGTTCCTGCTGAGCAGCTGCTGCGTCTTGCCGGATTCAACTGTCAGATTGTCTGCAGTAATACCTGCAGCCGCTGCATCCTGCATTACGCTGCCATTGGCATCCAGCTTCAAGCCGTTGTTAGCACCGTTCACCGTAATGCCGCTGCTGCCAAGTGCGATATTGCCATTAGTTGCGGTAATTACGCTATCAGCGCCAGCCATCAGCGTGCTGCTGTTCAGGTTAACGTTGTTGCCTGCAGTGATGTTGCCTGCTCCGCTAGATGTAATGCTGCCGGTTGTTACGTTCACATCTTTACCTGCAGTGATATTGCTTGCGCCGCCTGCAGTAACAGTACCTGCGTTCAGGTTAACATTGTTACCGTTAACAGTTACATCTGCGCCTGCGCTAATGCTGCCGTTACCTGTGTCGTTACCGAAGTTTACATCACCATCCAGGTTGAGCTTAGCATTTCCTTTAGCAGTAATGCTGTCAACTACCAAGCCTGCATCCTTCGTGCCTGCGCCCTGCAGGTAAACAGAACCGTTTTCTGCCTTAGCGTTAATCACAGCGCCGTTTTCCAGAATGCGGATACCGTCATCAGCTTTGCCGATATCGCCGTTGGCTGCCTGCAACTCAATGCTGTTGGCGTTCAGATAACCGATATTCTTGCCTGCTTCCGTAGTCATCTGCATACCGTTATCTGCCTTGAGCACCAGCGTACCTGTTGCAGCATCCTGAATCGTCAGCACCTGAGCCGGTTTGTTGCCTACAGCCGTCTGATGCAGATATACGCCATAGCCGGTATCGGTATTTGCTTCCAAATTACCGCTGATATTAGTCTTGATGAAGGCATCCTTGCTGCCTACATTGCCCTTGCCGCCCTGGATAATAAGGTTATCGGCAACAATGCTGCCGTTGTTCATGCGAACGCCCTTATCGCTGAGCAGCTTAACATCCTGCGTCGTGTTAATCGTACCGGAAATATCCAGCATAGTATCCTTAACGCCTGCCAGATAAACATTACCGGTATTGTCAGCACCGCTGGTGTTGGCCTTAAGATTCAGCTTGCCGCCATCTGCCAGCTTTACAGTAATCTGACGCTGCTGACGAACCTCAATTCTGCTGTCAGCATCATTCCAGGTAAGGTCACCGGCCTTAGCCTGTGCCAAAAGCTTAAGATTATCCAAATTGCCCATATCCTTGTAGGCAATGTTGGTTGCTTCGCCGTCGATACCGATGTTCTTGCCTGCGCTCAGGCTGATGTTCTTGCCCTGAACGTTGGCCTTATCTACCGTCAGTACCTGGCCGGGTTTTGCATTCAGCACGCTGTCCTGAATAGCGTATAGAAGCTCATTTTTACTCCAACCATAGGCAGTGCTGTTATCAACCTCAGCGTACATCTTAGCCCAGTCCTTAACGTCCTTGCTATAGTTTTTGCCTTCGAAGGCTGCTTCGCCATTAGTTTTGTAAGCTTCTGCCAATGCCTTGTATTCTGCCAAAGCTGCATTCTGCGCGTCTTCAGTATATTTCTTATCTGCCATAGCCAGCTGCTTTGCCCTGTTTTCCAGTGCCTGCACACGCTCGCTCTTGGCTGCCGCTGCAGATGCTGCGCTTTCTTCTGCCTTGTCATTACTGTTAATCAGTCCCAGCTCCTGCCACTTTTGCAGCTTACTTTCGCTGTCGGACAGGGTGCTGTCACCTACTGCGTCGATAAAGCTACCGCTGGTTGTAAGGCTTACATCACCGGTCTGGCTGGCAATATGACCGATGCGCATATCACCGTTGCTGTTGGTCAGCGTAATATCGCCATACGCGTTGGCATTTACGCTTGCAGACATGGTATCGCTGCTGGTCAGCGTCTGACCGGGAGCAATCGCTGCGTTAATCGCACCAAGAGTGGTGAAATCAATGCGGTTGCCGTTCAAAACAGTATCACTAGCTGTAGTAATGTCACCTGCTGCATTAATTACCAGGTTGCCGTTCAACGCGCCCTTATTGCCGCCGACAACTTGCAGCTTGCCGCGGTCGGAATTAATGCTTACGTCACCAGTCTTTGCTTCAATATTCAGCTTCGCCATGTTGCCCAACGCACTGTGATTAATGCTGATTCCTTTGGCTGCTTTGGCAGTCAGGTCGTCCGCATCAACGCGTGCACTGCCAACAGAGCTGATAGCACCGCTGATGCTGTTTAAGGTAACCTTACCGATTGCACTGCCGTCAGCCTTAGTTGCATTGCTGATGTTGCCTGCAAGATACATATCCTTGGCACTGGTAACGCTGATGTCACCGCTGCCGCCGGTCATGAAGCCAACGTTAATCGGCTTATCACCCTTAATCGTATAGGTACTGCTGGTGGAATGCATCTGGGTTTCAGTCCAGGTGTAGGTGCAGTTGCCATAGCCGAAGATTTTTCCTGCTGTACCGGAAAATTTCTTGTTCTCGACAACAGGAGTATAAGAAGTTTGATTAGGATCATTATAATCCTTAGTCGTTACACCATATTCCTTGGCGTTATTGTTTACCTTAATAACAGTACCCTGTCCCAGCGGATCGGTGCCAGTAATACTGGAGGAAGAAACCTCTGTCTTACCGTTCTTAACTTCCTCGTTCTCGACAAAGTCCTTAGTAGTGCCATATTTAATCAGACCCCAGAAAACGAAGTCCTTCTCATACTGCCACTTGATAATCTTCTTATCACCGGAGGTGCCACCTGTCCAGTTAATCGTCATACCGTCAGCCGGTTTATAAGTGGTAGCAGAAGCATTAACCTGCGTTGTGCTGGTAGAGGTTGCGTTACCCTTATTATTGAGCTGCGTTGTTTTAACGGACATCTTCTGGCCATCAGTGGTGTACTCAGTCAAGGTATTCTTTTGCGTATCCTTAATGCTGATAAGACCGCTGATATCCTTATTAGTGATTTTGTTCACCCGCAAATTGCGGTCTGCATTCGTAGTATCAATAGCAATGTTGGCAGTACCGTCCATCGCCAGCAGTTTGCCGCTGCCAGTGCTCGACAGAGCGCCGGTAATATAAATCTTACCGCCGTTAGGCTCAATTGCTTCCGTCAGCAGCTCCTTAGTAGCGGGGTTGTAGTAAACCTTAACAGTATAGTCATAAGCGCCGGTTTTTGAGTTATAAACTGCGCCGGCCTTTGTGCTTACGCAATACTTATCGTTGGACATAACATATTGATCGGTAAGTGCAGTCTGGTTACGCGCATAGTCCCTATCCAGATTGCCGATTTTGTTGTTGGCTGCATTATCAAGTGTAACCTTGAAATTCTTGTAGCCACTCTGTACCAGGCCATCCAGGTTAACATTCAGGCCGCTAATATAAACGTTGTTGCCTGCAACGATACCGCTGGATTTGTTAACGCTGTAATTATTAATCTCGTTAAGCTCAGCATTAGTAAGTCCAAGCTCGTCCTTATGCGCTATCAAAGCATTTTTATAATCCTCATAGCTGTTGATATTGCTCAGCCACTCAATCGTAGTATTGCCAGCAATAGCCTGTTGGGAAACATAGCTTTGAATCCTTTTGGCAATAGCATCGCTGAACTGGTACTTGGTTACCGGGTCGCCGCCGATAAGCAGCAGTCCCTTGCTGTTCTGCGTTACCGAACCTTTGTCAGCCTTCAGCTCAATGTTGCGCGCGCTGATATTGGCATTGCCGTCTACGTTGATATTGTAATTGCTGTTTTGGATTAAAACGTCACCGGTGCTGTTCTGCACAGTACCAAAGATACCGATATCAGCCTTAGTCAAACCGTTGTTAGATGTACCAGTGCTCTTGACAGTAATCTTCGGATCAGCGTCAGTGCCTGCAGCAGTATTCATTGTACCCGTGAAGCCGTCAACCTTGCTCACCTCGGCATCGTTGTAGCGGATTACGCCGCCCTTATCCTTGATAGCCAGGTCGTTAATCTTCAGGTACAGGTCACTGCTGTTATTAATCGTCAGGTTCTTTGCACCCTGCGCCGTCAGGCTGCCGCTGCCCTGCAGCTTGTCAGCCTCGATGTTGATGTTGCCGCCGGAAACAACGATATCCTTGACATCAACTGCCGGCAAAGAAATTTTATCGAAAATACTCCTGTAGGTTTTGCCACCCTCTACGCTGGTCTTGACAAAGCCATTTTCTTCCATCTGGGTGATGATGCGGTTTCTTTCACTGTTCAAAATGCTGTATTCGTCAGAAGTGGAAGCATATTGGCCCAGAAGACCATTAATTTCCTCTAGACGGGCGTAAAGACCATTTTGCAGCTCAACCACATCTGCAGTAACATTCTGCTTGGTATCGAACCAATCCTGACCTGCACCGGTGGTAACCTTGATGCCAGTGAAGTCTATGCTGCCTTCTTTACCGGAAATAACATTGCCGCTCGCGTCAAACTCAGGATTAGTAACCTTAGTACTGCCGCTGATGGTAAGCTCCAGATTATTATGGATGCCTGCGCGTACATTTTTACCGCTGGCAATATCCACATAGTTGGCAACCGTTTCGCCCGGAGTTACCTCTCCCAAAGCTGTGGAGGTAACAGAACCGCTGCCGCTGGTACCCTTATAGATGTTATATTCGCGGGCAGAGGTCGATACAGTGGTCATGCCCTTGCCAGCCTTGAAGTTGACGTGGCGTACACTGTCGATATCGCCGTTGATGCTTACCTGATTTTCCTGCGTCATCGTGTTCTTGGCTTTCGGAGCAGTAGCCAGAGGAACTGCCGTCTTGTTATAAGCATCCGCCAGCACGTTATAGGTCAACGAGGAAGTGATGCCGTCCAGGTTTGCACCTGCGTAAATATTTACGTCATTGGTGCTGAGAATCTTACCATTAGTAACGGTAATCTTGTTGCTGCGGTTCAGAGTGTTATCTGTTTTAGCAGAAGCTGCACCCACAGCACCGCCCTGGGTATCAGCAGTAGTATCAAAGGTTGCGGTGCTTTCATCGGTTGCCGCAAAGGTGATATCCTGATCAGCCTTCGCCGTCGACAGATTACTGCCACTAACATTGATGCTGTTGTTATAGGTGATAACATTCTTGCTTGCTGCGATAGTAACAGGAACAACGCCGGCAGATTTAAGCGTATTACTGTAATTCATCTTGCCGTCGGTATAAGCAAGCGCCTCAATAGAGCCTGCGCTGCCTGTACCGCTCAAGGTTGCATTGTTGATGTTTACGCCAGCAGTGTATGTCAGATCATTGTCCATATCATTAACGTTGACACTGCCACCGCCATAACCGCTGCCCTTCAGGTCAACGTCATGGTTTAGCGTGTTGTTGGCAATGTAGGACTGCTTGCCGCTGGTTGTGATATCGCCTGTTACGTTAATGTTGGCATTATGCGCAACCTTGTTTTTAATTTCTGTGCCGCTGGCACCGACAACAGCCGCCGTCAGGGAGTCCGCCAGAATATCCAGCTTATCCGCATTGTTAGCAGCAACCTTTAGGGAGCCTACACCCTGCCATTTGCCGCTCACACCAGCAGTAGTATTGGTAATAATCTCATTCTGCGACCTTGCAGCAACAGGGTTGAAGCCTACGATACCGCCGCCATAGCCATTGGCATCATTATTTACTGCACTGTAGCCGGAGCTGCTGATGTTTACAGCGCCCAGTCTGTTGTATACATTCTCGTTAACGCCTGCAGCCTTTACGCTTGTCGTCAGGTTCGTCTTAGTATCAGACCAGTTGCTGCCGCTGGCAATATAACCGCCCACTGTTACGCCCAGGGTATCTGCCGCAATAACCGAAGCATTATCAGCCTTGAGCTTCAAAGCGTTAACATTATACTGCTCTTTGCCCACATCAACGCTAACTGTCATATCATTTTCTGCATAAGCAGTGTTGAAGCCTGCAGCGTATTGACCGGAGGCAGTAGCGCCAATTGTTTTAGCGCTTACATTATCTATAGCATATTCTTTATTGCTCTCATCCTTGGCAGTCTGAGTAGTTACGTTTGCCGTAATCTCCACATTATCAGCTGCAAAGCTGCTGCCGTCCGCAACCTTTGCTTCTACCGTACCGCTGGCCTTAGCCTTGGATACTGCCACACCTGCTACCGCCAGAAGGCCGCCGGAATAAGCCTGTGCCTCTGCGCGTACTGCAGGCTTATTGGTTGCGTTCAGGCTTACGCTCTTGCCCAATAAGCCGGAAGCACCGGTTACGTTAACCTTGCTGCTGCCTGCATCCGTAGCAAGTGCAACAATGCCCTGCGCTGCAGCAATGCCAACCATGCCGCCGTAGGTTTCTGCGGTAATGCTGTTGGCTTTGACAGAAGCAACGTCAACCTTGCCGATATTATAATATCCATTACCGTAACTGTACTCTTTGCCGGCAATCAACTTGCTGCCGCCAATAGTTACAGTATTATCGCTATTATTTGTAGCATTAGTTACCAACACACCGCCAGCCACAGCGCCTGCAGTTGCGCCGATAGTACGTACTGCTGCACTGCTGGTATCCTCCGCTTTAACGGTCAGCATACCTTTGGAGCTGTTATCGCCTGTAGCCTGAAGCGTACTGTTATTGATAGTAATAGCATTAGCACCATGCAGACTGTTCTGCGCGTAGGCAGCACTGCCTGCGAAAGCAGCGCCTGCTGCTACCTGATAAGCATCAATCTTTGATGTGCCGTCCTGCGCACTGCCAAGCGTTACATTCTTGCCGCTAAGCTTGCTGTTATTGTTGATGGTTACACCGGTCTTGCGTTCTACATCCAGCACTGCAACAGAAGCGGCAATGCCATTGCCTGCAATACCTGCTGCCACCTGTGCCGATGTCAGCTTAGCATCAACAGTACGATTAGCATTGACCTTCGTATCGCCTGTTGCCTGCAGCGTAGAATTGGTTACCTTCGCCTTCACGCCCTCAGCCGTGCCGCTGCCCTTGCTAGCATTAGTACCAGGTGCTGCATTCAGTTTTTGTCCATCATTACCGGTATATTTATCAAAGGTCATACCTGCAGCGTTAGAACTGCTCTTGCCATCTTTATTAGTAACAGTGCCGACAGTTCCCTGGCCTTCAATTGCAGCATTTGCTTTATTGAGAATATCGTTTGTATTAAAGGTTGCCTTTTTATCACTATCCGTAGTTTCAGTATCGCCATACTGGTCTGCAGCTGCTGCGCCAATCGTGGTTACGCTAACGTTCGCACTGTAGCCATGTCCGCCGAGCGCAGCGTTTTCTACTACCTGCTTAACGTCCAGCTTTTCGGTTGCTGCCACGTCGATAGCACCGGCAGTAATCTTGCTGCCGCTAATTTCGGTGATAACGCCTGTGTCAATCGTGTTCACGCCTACGCCAACGGCAACGCCTGCAGCGCCAACAGCATCTGCACCGTTAACAAAGCTTGTCTTCACTCTGTTATCTGCCTTCGCTGCGAAGGTGCCTTGTTGTGCTTGCAGGTTGCTGTTATCCTTCACCAGCGTGAAAACAGTATTGTCCAGATTATTTACAGCAATGTTCAGGCCACCTGCAACCATGCTGGCAGCTACGCCAAAGACTGCCGTTGTCACGTCAGTCTTGTTGGCAGCGTTGACAGTAATATCACCTGTTTCAGCCTTTACTTTGCTGCCACTCAGCTCAGCAACAGTCTTGCTGTCATCGTCTACTACGCCAATGCCTGCGCCACCGGCAGCGCTCACGAGCGCGCCGGAAGCTGCGGCAGCAGCGCTGCGCAACGTAATATCGTTAACGTGGTCAGCAGTAATTGCCAAACCATTATTCGTGCCTTGGATATTCTTGACTGCAGCAGTAGTTTCTGCGTCCAGCTTAGCAACCGAAACGGTGCCTGCGCCGGCTCCGGCGCCATAAGCGCCGCCGGCTGCGGCAATACCGTAGGAGTTGGTGGACATTTTCGCCTTATTCAAGGCAGCGACGTCAATGCTCTTACCGTTGACAAGCTTCTTCGTACTGCCACCGTCAATCATTGCCGTTACATTTCTGCTGACAACACCGGTATCCGATGCCAGACCGAAGCCTGCACCACCATCAGCGCCACCGCCTACACCCAGCGAACCTACATGGCTTTCGCTCTTGGTAGCATCGTTTGCTGCTACATAAACGTCTGCCTTGCTGCGGTCGGTCAATGCTGCATTAATGCTGCTATCCGTTGCCGTGGCATTAGTTGCGCCCAAAATACGGTTAACAGTAACCGTACCTGCTACGCCCACGCCAACGTCAGCACTTACTGCCACACCGCCGCTGATTGCTACATTCGTCAGCTTGTGCTCCGCATCAGCCGCAATAATAACGCCGGTGCGCTTTTTATCGCTGACTACATTATCATTATCCTTATTGCGTTCGTTGACAGCCACACCTGCATCATTGCCTGCTGCCGTCAGCTCTGCATTATTCTTAACTACGCTTTCAGTAGTACCGCTGATTTCATTGTAGGCTACGCCCATGCCAACGCCGGCCTGACCGCCTGCCGCCACACCAAAGGCACCTGCAAAATTCTGCAGGGTATCCTTGCTCTTGGCAATTACGGCCAGCGTGCCGTCTGCATTAATCTTGGCACCGTCAATCATAGCCTTGGTATCATTCGCCAGCAGGTTAACGCCGATATTACCGGCAATACCTGCAGTTTTGGCAACACCGCCCGCTACGCCGACAGAAAGAATGCTGCTGTCGGATTTAGCTTCGGCTGTGAAGCCCTTAACCTTATATTCACCATTGGTAACAGTAGTATTGGTATCAGCATCGAGCTGGTTAACCGCAATACCTGCACCAATCGCAGCGTCCTTGGCACCTGCAGCAACAACGGCAACGGTAGTAATCTTACCCTTGCTGTCAGCAGCAGCCTGCACAGTCGCTGCATTAGTCTTATCCTTATTGATATTGGTATTAACAAGCTCTGTATCGGTATCCTTCTTGATCATAGCAGCAGAGCCTGCGCCACTGAAGGCCACATTACCGGTAGTAATGGAGGTACCTACGGAAATAGTCGTCAGCGTAGATTCATCTACGGCATTGACGCTAATCTTGCCATCTTCAGTAGTGGTAATATCAGCATTATTGATAGCAGCCTTGTTGGATTGCTTTTTCTCGCCAGCGCTGCCGGTGATATTGCCGATTTCGTTATAAGCTACGCTGCCACCAGCCGCAAATTTAGCATTGCTGCCTGCGCTGACGCTTACCGCACCCACTACTGCCAGCTGGTTGCTGTCATCCGAGGACTTCACTGCCACCTTGCTCATGTTGTTGAGCTTCGTACGTCTGCCGTCATATTTGTCAATAACAGCTTCTACATCATTACGACCGCGGTTAACAACAACCACGCCATTCAAAGCGTTGGCTGTACCTGCGGTAACTGCTGCACCGACGCTGTACACGTTACCCTTGTTGGCTGCATCTACAGTAAGAATACTGCTAGCATCATCATTCGCGCCGCTGATTTCGCTGCCCTTGACATACGCACCGGTAGTATTGTTCAAGGAATTGTAGGCAACTGCCAAGCCTGCGCCCACCTTAGAGTTGGAACCGGCAGTAACGCCAATCTGTCCTGCAACATTCACTGCCAAAGCACCGCTTTCGGCCTTTACATCAGTTTTGGGCGTAATAAGCTTGCTGTTTTCAACAGCTGCCGTAATATCGTTATTCAGCGACTGCCAGTTAGCACTGCCGCCTACGCCGAAGCTGCCTGCAGTTCCGGCAACACCGGCCGCAAAGCCTGCCAGTACAGTATGGCTTGCCGCATTAACGTTCGTGCCGACCAAAGCATCACCGCTGCCTTTGCCGGTAGTCGTAATATTGCTGTCCTTAATCTTAGCATTGTAATCATTATCAATATCGCTGACAGTTACAGATGCAGCTGCGCTGCCGCCGTCGTTACCGGTGGTAACGCCTACGCTGACCGCGCCTGTAACAATCACATTGCCGCCGCGGGTAATATCAACATTGGTAGGTTTATCGCTGTCGCCGCTTTCATCTGCTGCTTCCTTAACCTGCGCCAGGTAGGCAGAGCCATCAGCATCGAGGCCGCGTTTTTTGAGATACTCAGCCTGCGTGTTGGCAGATTCCGCTGTATCATAGGCTGCAACATTCAGGCTTTCGCCGGTCAGTGTTACGCCCTCAACCGTTGCATTGGCATAGTTATCCAATTTATTGTAGGCGGAATTGCCGGAGAAAGCATAGGAGGTCTTGGCACCGCCTGCTACACTCACGTTGGCAGCTACGCCAACCTGCGTCATATTGGTAGTCGCTTTGACATCAGCAGTAGTAATCTTGTCATAGGTGCCACCTAAAATGGCCGCCTGCACGTCATTCTTCAGCGAACCGTAGGCCACAGTCGCGCCGCCGACAAAAGCGTTATCGCCACCAATAGAAAGGCTGGTGTTCACGCCGCCGGTTATCTGAATATCGTTATCAAAAGCTGTATTGGTAATAGAGGTTGCACGCTTATCCTCACCGCTTACATTTTCATTATTAACCTTATTATTCTGCAGCAATGCATAAGCAGTATTATCCGCAATATTTATTGACGCATTGACGGTAGCAGCAATATTAGTGCCGCCATTGCCGCCGGAATTCTTCGCCAGCGCCAGGCCCAGGCCTGCAGCTGCCAGCGAGCCGGATTTTTGCGCATTGTTGATAATCGCAGCAGCGTTTTCAATTTCGCTGTTGCTGATTACCGCCAAGGTCTGCGAATCAATATCATTTACAGCAACAGTACCGCCAAAGGCTGCATTATGGCTGTTCGCATTATTATCCTTAGTCAGCTTCTTCCAGGAGATGCCTGCAGCACCACCGGCAGCCACCATCATAGCAGTGTCCTTGGCAGTTACAGTGATAGTTTTACCGTTAGTAGCATCCTTGGCAATGTTAATCTTAACATTGTCCACAAGTGCACCGGTATCGCCATCCAGCAGATTAATTGCTGCGCTGCCTGCACCGGCAATAGTTACAGAAGACTGCTTCCCGGGCGTTGTAGCTTTAGGTGTCTGGTCAGTAGGCAGTACCTTCTGCGCTTCGGTCTGACGGTCCATCAGGCCGTTAATTTTGCCTGCTACCTTATGGTCAAGTGCATGGAGCTTATTTGTGTCTTGTTGCTTACGAAATTACCCAGCTTGTCAAAAATACCAGCTTCACCACTGTCATCGCCGGTAGATACGCCGCCGGCAACAGCAACATTGATAATTTTGCCGCCGGTTTCAGCATTAACCTTAAACGAGCCTGCATTGATAGAGCCTTTAGTATCAGCGGCCGTCTTGGAGCCGAAGAAATCTGCCTGCTCGGTATAATTCTTGCCATCATCTGTGCCCTGACGCAGACCGGAAGCATTCTGCACCAGCTGCTGCAGAGTTGCACGTTTTTCGGCAGCAGTATTCGCCAGCTTTTCTGCTTCCTTGCTGCGGTCCGCATTTGCGTCCTCGCCCAGTTTATCACCGCTATCGCTGCCGCTTTCGCCCTGCTCAGTTGTAGCCTGCGGAGGAGCAGTATAGGCATTATCACCAATTGCCGCATAGGTATAGCGGTCAAAATTGGTAATCGTTGCTGCCGCACCAATGCCTGCAGTTTCACCCATAGCCACAGCACCGGCTGCGCTATAAACATTAGTATCATTCTTAGCATTGAGGTTGACTGCGCCCGTGCCTGCGTTGATAACTGCTTCGTCATCTACGGAAACAAGGCTGTTGCTTGCACCCTCAAGGTATCCCACCATGCCGCTGACGCCGCTGGTTGTGCCTTTGCCTGCGCCAAGCGACAGCTGGATATGGTCAATTTTATTTTCCGTACCTATATCTATAGAGCCTGCAGTCAGCTTCGCTCCCTGTGCTACCGCAACAAGGCTGTTGGCATCAGCCAGACCAACGGCAAAGGTTCCGCCAACTGCACTTTCGCCACCGCCGTTTAAGCCAAGCTTACCTGCCAGCGATACATCAAACTGCTTCGATGCAGCCTGCATTGCCAGCTCGTTACCAGCTTTAATGTTAGCGTTCTTACCGATTAATACGCGCGCATTGTTGCTGATATCCGTTGCTACTGCACTGCCTGCCAGCGCAATTGTAGCAGGCTTTTCATGTTCTCCAGGGCCGCTCTTGCCGCCGTTAGCACTACCTGCCGAGAAATTAAGATAGCTGTTGGGATTAGCAAAGGCTGCAGCTGCGCTCACTACGTTAAGCGGACCTACAGCAATATCCGTTGCTTCATTGCCCAGTGCGCCGGTCAAAGCGCTGCAGGCGTCAGTGAAGTCCTTGAAATTTTGTCCGCCGAACAGGTCCATGAAGTCCACCTGCTCTCCACCGTTAGAAGAGAAGCAGTTATCCTTGGCATAATTAAAGAAAGCATCTGCTGCATTACTCAAGGCATCTGCCTTAGCTTCGATATCAGCATGATTTTCACCTTTATAGGCAGCCTTAACCTTGGCGCAGGCATCCTTAACCTCCTGCACCATGCGGTTGATACGGTTATATTCAAAGCTGCTGTTGGCCGCAATATTTACCTTACCACCTGTAAGCGTAACGTTGGTAGCAGGGGCAGAGCCTTGTGCTTCCTCGCCACCGGCTACAGTTACAGTTGCAGTATTATCCAGCTTGCCGTAAAGCACGGACGCATTAACAAGTGCTTTATTACTAGTATCCTTGTCATAGTTATTGCTCTTGCCGGTAATTTGCATCTGGGTATCTTCAATAACGCTTTTAGCAGTGATATTAAGATCATTTTTAGCAGCAAGCGCAACACCCTGCCCAATTTTTACATCAGCAGTATTGCTTTCCACTGCAACGCCCACGCTGACGCCGGTGCTCATGAAATCAGCCAGCTTATCCCACGGCTTAGGCTCCGTCGGTGCAGAAGGTGTAGACGGCGCGTTAAGCTTATCCTTCAGCTTTTGCGGCGTGTACTTGGCGTTGGCCAGCCATTTTTTTATGCCGCCCAATAATTGATCTTTAGCGCCGTTTTCGCCAATAAGCGAATCTAAGGACTGAGAGCCTTTGATATTGGTAACAATCTTCTTCATAAATGCCGAAGAACCCATAGCGTTGTTGGCAATGACAGTATTATCCGTCAAAACATTTTCCGCATTAACAGACAGGCTTCCATCCTTGCTGCTTACATTGCCATTGATGTTGACATTTGCCTTGCTGTCATAATCAGTTACGTTGATAGCGGTAGCAACTACAGCCTTTTCACCTGTGCTTACCTCTGCCTTGGTAATCACACTGTTTACAGACTTCGCTTCAATGTTGACGTCCTTTTGCAGCTCAGTCATCTGCGCAGTCTTGCCAATGGTAACACTGCTCTTGTTGTCACCCGTAGTGATATTCAACGCTACATCACCCAAATTAGGGTTTTCAGAAACATCCATAGTGGTGGCCTTGGCTTCACTGTTCACCTTGCTGTCGGCCAAGGCAGTAACGGACGTGCCGCCCGTGGATTTAAGGGTGCCGTCAATATTTACTGCTGCCTCATTATGTGTTTGGCTGTAGGTTACGGCAGCCGCCGGGATGATGTTGGTGCCTGCCACGTTCATAACCTTCAGCAAAGCAGTGCTGGCGCCAGCGCCGGCTTCCACGCTGCTGTTCGCCTTGATATTCAGCGCCGGCTTAACAACCTTGCCCGCGCTGACAGTATCACTGCCAGTGGCGTTAATCTCAGCACTTTGGCCTACGTTGACCTCAGCCTTGCTGTTCAAAACTGCATAGGAAGCATCAAGGTTAGCTGTGAGTGCGCCCACAATATTAGAAGTAACGTTGCTGGCGTTCAGCACGCTGCTTTCCGCGCTCACATAACGGTTAACTGCATCGGCAGTAATATCAACCTGCGTTGCTTCAACAGTGCCATCAACATTGACTGTGGCATTAGTAGTAACGATCTGCCCATAAAGATGGGAATTGGTAGTAGTGGAGGGAGTATAATTTTCTTTATATTGGTCGGATTTTTCAACTACAACATTGTTCAACGCCTGCGCGCTTAGCTTGGCATTGCCTGTAGCCTTTACTTCTGCGCCATTGGCAACGCTAAGCTCGGCTTCCACCTTAGCGCCTGCAATCTTGCTGAAGTCATCAAGCATGCTATAGTTATCATTATAATTATTAGAAGCTGCAAGAACGATATCGCCGCTGCCATCTTTAGTAGCCTTGAGCGCATTGCCTGTCAAATCGGATTTAACTTTACCAATATTAACAATATCCTTAAAATCAACAACACCAGTACGAATAGACGCACCCGTTGCCGTTGCGCCTGCAGCTACGCTATCAAAAGCCTCGCCACTTACATTTTTGCCCACGCCAATCTTGGCAGCACGCAAATTAACAGCGTTAACAGCATTAACCTTGCCTAAAACGCTGATGGTGCCGCTGGCGTTAATAGGAATCTGGGCAAAGCCTTCATCCTTGATTATAGTATTAAACTTATCCTCGGTATCAAGTTTCTTATATTCATCAAATTTAGTACTCGTCGGCGTAGCAACATAAAGCGCACCGGCATTAATCACACCGGTTTTACCCACTGCCATACCGTCGGAGCTGAAGAAGAAAAGGTTACCGCCAATCTTTTTGTTCTGAATCGCATTGACGGTGCCGTTGATATCAATGCGTGAATCAACAAAGTTGACCAAATTAGCAGCACTGTTGCTTGTTTCACTCATGCCAAAGTACATATTGGCAATATGATTAGCGTCCAGTTGGAATTTATCAAACTTGTTAATTGCTACATTACCAAAAACATTTTCTGCAAAAATTTTGGTAACAGGACTGGTAGCCAGATTAACATCAGGTTTGTCCGCTCTTGTAATCGTGCTCGCCAATGCAGCTACAGGCTGCATTACAAAACCAATGGCCGTAACAGCGCTGACAATTTTCTGTGCAGCGGAATCTTTCGCAATAGCGCTCAAGCTGAGCCTTTCTGCGCTACGCAGGAACTTACGGTTGACCTTCATCTTAGTTTCCCTCCTTATTAATGCCTATCCGATATGCATAAAAAAGCAATAATCTTCTGAATTAATCTTAGAGCATCCTCTGCAAAACAGCAATTAACTAAAGGTTATGACCACCTGCTCGCAGTAAGATATATTCTATTAATTTAATGGAACAAAACATATAGTTAAGCATAAGGTTATACTTAACCTTATACTTTAATTATAAAGCCATCTTCTCTTAACGTCAATAATTTAATAAGTTTTTTTATTATATGAGTGATTAGGCCGTTGATTGGCTAATTAAATCATCTAAAGTTCAATGGTAAATTGATTTTAAGATAATTTATTGTCTCATCATGCATCCTGTGCTATAATTAGAACAATAAAATCAGCCAATGCTAGAAACGGAGGAACAACATGACTGACTGGAACAAGTGGCTTAAAAAGAGAGAGCTTTGTGCGGATAATATTCTCTATGTCTATCGACGTGACCGCAAAACCATCATCCATCGGGAGGATGGCGAGGAATTTGAGCTGTTCGCTCCCGTATATACACTTCTAGCGCTCTTCCCGGAGGATGCCTTTCTGAACATCAACAAGGGAATTGCTGTGAACAAAGCACGAATCGTAGATATCAGCAGCGAAGGCGTCTATACCATATCTGACGGGCAAACCTTTCAGGGACGCAAACGCAACCTCAGCGCCCACCGCCAGCTGCGCAAGCAAATGGGCATCAATGCTCTGCCGGACGCACAGCCGCAGGCAGCACCCATGAGCTTTCTGGAAAAATGCACCCTGCTTGATGACATGCCTCTGGCATATTGCATCATCGAGCTTGTTTTTGATGCCAATGGCCATGGTGTAGACTTTGTTTTCCGTTACTGCAATAAGGAAATGGCACACATTGAGGGAGTTCCCGTAGAAGAAATGCTAAACCGTTCTTTCTATGAGGTTTTTCGCAACGGTGACAAAAAATGGCTGGTGACCTATGCTGATGTGGCCCTCAACGGAACAAAACATATTATCCACGATTACAGTCCGGAGATAGGCCAACAGCTCAACATTTACTGCTATCAGCCGGAGCAGGGTTTTTGTGCCTGTATCCTGCAGGTTGCTGATAATATTGATAATGAATAACAAAGGAAGTAAGCAATAATGAACGGACAGGAATATTTACAGCAATTGGAGCAGCGTCTTGCTCACTATTACGATAAGAAGCCTTTGCCGAAGGCTCCGGCCTTCGCCCTGGCGGCAGAGCTGAACGCTGCGGACGAAGGCTATTTCATCATACCAAATTTAAAGACCTACAGCGTGCAGCACAACGAATATCTTTATGCAGCACGCTTCGACAAGCAGCTCACTGCAGAAATGGCTGCGCCCTATCTGCAGTTCACCAAAGACGCTATGGCGGCGCTCAAAACCACTACCGAGCACATGAGCAGCATCTATGCCCTCGTGCTTATCTGTGAAGAAGGCATTGAGGAAAAGGCTTTGGCTGACCTGCAGAAGCTCAGGCAGCACAAGGACTACTGCTTCACCCTGAAGGGCTGGTCTGACCTGGCTTTATATATTGTAGACATCCCGGCGCAGAGGCTTTATTGCAACAAAGCAGGCGCTAAGGAAAAGGCGCTCTTTGAGTTTGCCAAAGCTTAATGCTTGTCGCTTCACACTAGACAAGTTATTCCTCCAAGGAAAAAATAAATCGTATACAGCTGTTAAGTATTTGCACATTCTGTACAAATCTTAACAGCTTTTTCTTTTTTTTAAGTTAATAAATAATTCTGTGACAATTCATTGACATTAGAAGCAAATGTGGTATACTATTTCTATGTTGCACACGAGATATAGAGTGCACTAGTAGTTATTATTTTCTAAATTGTTTATTTTGCAATGATGCAAAAGGGAAAGAAAGGATGTTATTTATGAGTGGTTTATTGTTGCTTGTAGGCTCAATGGTTATCTTCTTTGTTGCCTACGTAACCTATGGTTCCTGGCTGTGTAAAAAGTGGGGTGTTGACCCTACCCGTAAGACCCCGGCTGAGAGATTGTGCGATAACGTCGACTATATGCCGACCAAGCCCGCTGTATTGATGGGCCATCACTTCTCCTCCATCGCCGGTGCCGGTCCTATCGTTGGTCCTATCACCGCTGCTGTATTCGGTTGGGTTCCTGTAATGCTGTGGATTTTAATCGGCAGTATCTTCTTCGGCGGCGTGCACGACTTTGGTGCTCTGTACTCCTCCATCCGTTTTGACGGCAAAACCATCGGCCAGATTATTGATGCAACTCTGGGCAAGAGCGGCAAGTTCCTCTTCTCCATTTTCGCATACGTAACTCTGCTGGTTGTTATCGCTGCTTTCGCTAACATCGTAGCCGCTACCTTCGTAGCAAGCCCGCAGGCTGCAACAGCTTCCCTGCTGTTCATCGTGCTGGCTGTTATCTTCGGCTTCTCCGTATATCGCTGCGGTCTGAGCCTCGGCGTAGGCACCGTTATCGGTGTTATCATGCTGGTTGTTGCAATCGCTATCGGCAACATGTATCCGCTGCACCTGAGCAAAAACGTATGGGTTTGCATCCTGATGGTTTACATCTTCGTTGCTTCCATTGCTCCTGTCTGGATTCTGCTGCAGCCGCGTGACTATCTGAACTCCTTCCTGCTGTATGCCTGCATCGCATTCGCTCTGGTTGGTATCGCAATTTATCAGCCTTCCATGCAGCTGCCGGCATTCACCACCTTTGATCCTTCCGGCAAAGGCACCAACCCGATGTTCCCGATGCTGTTCGTAACCGTTGCCTGCGGTGCTATCAGTGGCTTCCACTCCCTGGTATCCTCCGGTACTACCTCCAAACAGCTCGATAGCGAAGGCAATGCTAAGCTCATCGGCTACGGCTCCATGCTGCTTGAAGGCGTTCTGGCTGTAGTTGCAGTTGTCGCTGTAGGCTATGTTGGCGGCGACAAGCTGACCGAGCTGCTGAAAAACGGTGGTCCTGTAAACGTATTCGCTGATGGCGTTGGTACCTTTATGACCAAGCTTGGCTTCTCCTTCGGCGTAGCTAAAGGCTTCGTTGCTCTGACCATCTCCGCTTTCGCTATGACTACTCTGGATACCGCAACCCGTCTGGGCCGCTTCATTTTCCAGGAGCTGTTCACTAAGGTTGATCCGAAAACCGGTGAAGCACAAGGCAATGTTCTCACCAACCCGTTTGTTGCTACTCTGATTACCGTTGTACTGTCCGGTTATATGTCCCTTGGCTCCTACCTCACCATCTGGCCGATTTTCGGTGCTGCTAACCAGCTGTTGGCTGCCCTCTCCCTGTTGGCTGTCGGTGTATGGCTGAAGAGCGTTGGCCGTGACAACCTGATGGTTCTCATCCCGATGGCATTTATGTTCTGTGTAACTTTGGTTGCACTGGCACAAATCATCTTCGCTAACATGGCAGCTCATATCATTACCGCTGCATTGGGTTCTGTACTCTTCATCCTGGCAATTGCACTGTTCCTGGAAGCAAGAAAGTATCTCTTCGGTGGTGCAAAATAACCAAATATGCTCTAAGCATTAAACACTAAACGTGTTAAATGGCTGTTACGAATTTCGTAATGAAGTACGTAACAGCCATTTTTTTGTTGATATTTTATACTATATATAGTATCATAAAGAAAGAAGG
>OLWL01000626.1_pt1 | contig 23186 bp, 14 predicted proteins | sample 1674151 | NCBI WGS metagenome assembly OLWL01 (sample SAMEA103958148, study PRJEB25191) | human gut metagenome
AGTATCCGGCAAGCAGCCGCGCCGCTTCGTGCGCTGCGCGCGGGTCAACGTCCGCGCCTTTCGGGAAGCTCTGCACCATGTGGTAGAACTGAACGCCGCCGTCTTTGTGATGCAGGAGCTTCGTGCTGAGAAATTCATCAAATGCCGTTTCCGGTTGGCAGCCGATGCCGCTGATGAGCTGCTCTCCATTCCAGAGCGTCTTATTTTCCTGTGCCACATACTGCATCACGCTTTTCATGCAGCCGCGTGTCTGCGTTCCCTTTTTGTAGTTCACGAAATGGACGATTGCGATTTCGTCGCACCTCCCTCCTGCAACTCCCGCAGGGCACTGTTGATCTTGGCGAACGCCTGCACAGCAGAATCCAGATTGGCAAACTGCACCTTGCTCATATTTGCCAGCACCGCCAGCTGGTTGAGGTTGTTGCCAATGGCTTTCTGCTGCCGCAGGACTTCCTTCAAGCCGTTCATGATGACGATGCGCTTACCAAGACAGCAGGCGGTCACATAGTCGCTCTGCGTCATGTGCGCCTGTGCCGCTTTTCGGCGTATCGTTTCCAAATTCTGTTCTGAGATCCGAATGCTGAATTGTTTGTCCTTTTTCATATATCCTCCGTTTCCATTGAAGTGGGTGCGGGCTTCTGCCCGCAAACAGCATTTGGCAGGGAGCCGGGAGTCCGGCGACTAGCCAAATGCGATGCTGGCTCCTCCCGAACGGGAGGATTTTCCCCGCCGTAGCGGGGATTCTCTGCGTTGGACTGGCGTATTGCACCTGTGTTTTCCTGCGTTGCCCGCACGTCGGTGCAACGTGGGCTTTTTCAGCTGCGCCGCGCACACACCCGCAGCCGGGGCACAAAGCCGCACACAGCGGCAACACGCGGCTCACGGCGCGGCGCAGGCGCTCGACCTGCTGACAGGGTCGATAGGGTCGATGTTTCCCACGGTGGGAAGATCGGCACTTTCGACACTCCGGAGCGAGATCAACCGCTTTCCGTTGCTGCGGTAGGTCTTGACCAGAATTCCGTTTTCCCTTAGAGTCTCAACGCTTTCCAGCACCAGACGGGTCACTTTTTTCGGCGTGATTCCAAGCCTTCCGTCAGGGTCGATCTTTGCGGACAGTGCCGATGGCGCGCCGGTGTATGTAGGATCGGCACTGAGCAGCGCAGAGAAAAGATGCACGAGCTGAAGCGCGGAAATCTTAGAAGCGCCGGTGCAAGTTTTGCTGTCTGCAAGCAGCTTCCAGACGTGATCGTCCTCGCCAAGCTCCAGCTTTAACGTCCGGTCCGGGATGTCGCGCCCGGTGCAATGCAGGGATGCGGCGTTGGCGCTCCGCGCATTCTTTTGCAGCACAAAGGCAGAGTCCGCCGCGCCGCTTAAGCCCGTTGAACCGGAGATCATGTTCATGGGATCGTCATCGTGGAGCTTCCGCAGATGATGAATTAAGAGAATCGCAATGTGGTGTTTGTCTGCGAGCTGCTTGAGCAGGCCGACGTCCTGATAATCGTTCGCGTACAGATTGCTGTCGCCGCCAGTAGATCGGACACGCTGCAAGGTGTCGATCACAACGAGCTTGGTCGCTGGATGCTCGGCCAAAAACTGCTCGATCTGCTGCTCCAATCCGTGCTTGAGCGTGTCTGCCAGGATCGCAAAGTGCAGCGTCGGCGGTGCGTCCTCGGTCAGATCAAAGAGCCGCGACTGGATGCGTCGGTAGGAATCTTCAAGGCTGAGATACAGAACTTCGCCCTGCGTCACGGCGAAATTCCAGAGCGGCTGGCCCTGCGAAACGCACAGGCAGAGCCATAAAGCCAGCCAAGACTTGCCGATCTTCGGCGCGCCCGCGAGGATGTGCAGGCCCTCTGGAATCAGCTCGTCTACCAGAAACGGCACCGGTGCGTATGGCGCGCTTTGCAGCTGCTCGGCGGTCATGGTTTCGAGTTTCTTCATTTGTTCACTTCCTTTCGTTATTATTTATTGTAGATACATTCTCTACAAATCTACAATCGAATGATAGCACAACCATTGACATTCCACAATAGGTAATGTATCATTTAAGCACATACACTACACGAGTGAAAATGTATTCTCTACAAAGGAGGCGCACGCACATGGGCGTTTTGGGAAAAGATTTATTGGATTTTCATCGGCCGCGCACCAATACGAAGGTGGAGTTCGGTGCGTCCGGCTATTGGGTGGAATCCCATCCGGCGATGCAGCCCTACGGCACTGTGCTGACGGAAATTCTGAATCTTGACGCCGCGCCATTTCAGGAATTATTGGATCAGTATCAGAAAGCCGTTGCCGGAAACAATGCAGAGCAGGCAGCGCAGGCGTTTCAGGCTGTGGCAAATGGATTCGCTTCTTTGCCGCTTTACCGCCTGTATTGGAATGACGTTCAGCTGTTTGCAAGCATGGATGTGAGCGAATTATTTGTGGGAGAAGCGCAGGAAGCGTTCTGCGAATATGCAATGCAGGATGATACGCTGCCGCGGTTTATGCAGGAGCAGCTGGACGCCATCCGGCTGATCCAGGAGCGCTATGCATGGTTTCTGGACGGCATTTTTGCGGGCAAGCCATTTGAAAAGAAAAAGGGCCAGAGAAAAACTTCTCTGGCACAACAGATCGAGAAAAAGGGCTTGGAGCCGTTTGTCAGCGGCGTCAGCCTTGGTGCAAGCCCGGAGGTGGACGCGCCGAAGGTGAACGCGCAGTTCTGCATCCGCGGCACCGGGCGCGAGGCAGAGGTGGTCGAAAAAATGCACTTTGACCGGCTGCTGGATTTTATCTATGTAGAATTCATGAAGGGCTTGCAGCGCGGGTTTGTTCCGAAGCGCTGCGCCAACTGCGGGCACTGGTTTTTGCAGACGCCGGGGGCGACGTTTGCCTACTGTGCAGGCCCAGCGCCGGAGGACCCAAGCAAGACCTGCCGGGAGATCGGTGCGGCCAGCAGCTTCAAGGACGAGGTTGCAAACAATGAAGTCTGGCAGGTGCAGCAGCGGGCATACAAGAAATATTACGCACGCACGATGCGGAAGGATATGACTAAGGCCGAGTTTGAAGCATGGACACGCGATGCAGAACGCAAGCGGGACGCCGCGCTGGGACCGTATGCGCGCGCAGAAAGCGAGGAGGAACGGCAGCGCATCGCGCAAGAGTTATCTGTGGCGTTGAACTCAGTGTGATAGAAGATAGAAAGCCCACCCCCGCACCAACAGGCTGGTGAAGGGATGGGCTTTGCTGAGCAATTTTGTACTGTTTCTATAATTTACTCTTCCACAGGGTTTGTTGAAGCTTATCTTGCCCGGTAAAGGAATGTGACGATCTGTGCTCGCGTGCAGGCCGCATCCGGGCTAAATACACCAAAACCAGTACCGGTGGTGATGCGCTGGAAGACTGCCCATGCGACTGCCGTGGCGTAGTATTTGTCAGCGCTTACATCTGCAAAGCCGCTGTTACCAGCTGTGGGCTGACCGTTCGCTCTCCAGAGGAAGGTAACGACCTGTGCACGCGTGACAGTTGCGTCGGGGCTGAATGTCTTCGCGCTGGTACCGTTGGTGATGCCGTTTTCAACAGCCCACAGGACGGCGGTATAGAAGTAATCATCCGCACGGACATCGGTGAAGGGGTTCACCTTGGAGACAGGCTGCGGGCACCCCGCAGCTCTCCAGAGGAAGGTCACAACCTGCGCACGCGTGCAGGGGGCGTCCGGGCTGAAGGTATAGCGGCTTGTACCGGAAGTGATTCCCCGATCCACAGCCCACTTGACAGCATCGTAGAAGTAATCCCGGACAGTTACGTCATTGAACGGCAGCGAACCATTTCCGAGTGCGCCGATGATTGCAGCCAGACCAGCATCAGAGAGATTCTTCGTCACGGTTACCGTGCAGCTTGCGGTGATGTTCCGATCGGCAGTGCTGGTAACCGTGATGGTCACTTTGCCTTCAGCAACGCCTCTGACACGACCGTTCGCATCGACCGTCGCGGTCGTTCTATCAGAGCTCGTCCAGATGACATCGCGCTGCGTGGTGTCTGCGGGCGTGAAGACCGGCTCAAGCTGAATGGTCCCGCCAATGGAGACCGCTGCGTCGCGCAGCGCGATCGCCTCGATGGGGACGGGCTTGGCGGTGACGGTAACGGTGCAGGTCGCGCTCTTGCCGCCGGCGGTGGCTGTGATGGTCGTGGTGCCTGCGCCGACCGCGGTAACCAAGCCGTTCTGGTCAACAGTCGCAACTTTTGCATTGCCGCTTGTCCAGACGAGTGTGCTGTCATCTGCATTTGCAGGCGCTACTGTAGCGGTCAGCTGCTTCGTATTGCCGACCACCAGCGCCGTGCTGGTCGGGTTCAGCGTCACGCCGGAAACAGGGATCTTTACGGTGATCGCGCAGGTTGCGGTGTAATTGCCGTCTGCAGTCGTAACGGTAATAGTCGCAGTGCCCTTGCCGACAGCGGTCACAACGCCGTCCGCAACAGTCGCAACAGCCGTGTTGCTGCTTTCCCACGTCACATTCTTATTCGTTGCATTGGACGGGGTGAACACGACCATCAGGTTCTTTGTTTCGCCAACATACAGTTCAGCATTGTCCGGGGTCAGCGCGACTCCGGTGACCGGGAAGATCTGATCTGTGACCGTGACATCGCACGTGTCAGTCACTGTGTCGTTCGACACCGATTTAACGGTGATGGTCGCTGTGCCCTGCTTGACAGCGGTAACTTTGCCGTTCTCGTCGACTGTTGCAACTCTCGAATCGGAGCTTTCCCAAGTTACGTTCTTGTTTGTCGCGTTATCAGGCAGGACAGTGGCAGTCAGAGTATCGCTGCCGCCAACAGTCAGAGCGAGCGTATTCTTGTTCAGCCTGATGCGGCTAACAGCAACAGGCGCGGGTGCAATGGTCAGGGTAGCGGATGTGCTATCATTCTCCATTGCTACTGTATCTAAACCATAGTTCTTTCCGAGCGAGCCGTTTGAAACATTGACCGTGAAGGTTCCAGAAACATTCGCAGGAACAGTAAATACATACTCAGCAAATGCGCTGATCTGTGTATCTTCCGTATCATCTGTTGTCCATGCAATATGTCCATTCGTTAAGTTGTAATCACCAGCTGTTATGCTTGTTACACCACTGTTTTCAATTGGCTTAATTTCAGTCAAAGTCCAACCGTTGGGGATTGAAACAGTAAACTCAAACGAACAAATCGTTACCGAAAACGACGGGGCAATTCTCAGATGCACGGTCTGTTCTTCGTTCGATTGTGTTAAATTCGTTTCCGAAAATGCTGCGGTCAGACTAACATCATTCGCTGCAAAGCTAGTTACGCTCATTCCAAAGCACATTGAAACAAGCAGTGCTAATGTCAGCAGGAGCGACAGTCCTTTTGCCTTTTGATTCTTCATTTTAATTCTCCTATTACCAATTCAAACTAATTTTCCCAAGCACGGTTGCTTTGATTTGCGTTACGTCGAGATTATTGACTGTATCTGTACCGTCGACATCCACAATTAAGTTAGTCATTGAATCAAACGTAATTTTTCCTAGCACCGCAGCTTTAACCTGCGTTACATCAAGATTATTTAACTTGCCATCCCCGTTTGCGTCACCCTTAATAGCGATCTTAATGACTGCATTCGTGGGAACATTCGTGAGGTCAAAGTCATAGCCGCCTGCTTCGTTTGGAGTAGCAGCGAGCTTCGTGTAGGTTTCGCCGTTGTCGATGGTGTAAAGCACCACACACGCCGCGTCGTTCTGCACATTCAGTGTGTTGCCTGTTACAACGTGGCTTGCCTGATTGTTTTCGCCGACCAGCACAATATCACGCTCCGGGTCGATCGGATCGGGAATGTCGGGTGTCGTGGGATCCGGCGTCGTGGGATCCGGTGTTGTCGGGTCCGGCGTTGTGGGGTCCGGTGTTGTCGGGTCCGGCGTCGTGGGATCCGGTGTTGTCGGGTCCGGCGTCGTAGGATCCGGTGTTGTCGGGTTCGGCGTCGTGGGATCCGGTGTTGTCGGGTCCGTTGTGGTGCCGGGGAGCTTGACTGTAGCGGTCAGGATGCTGCCTTCACCAGCAGCGACTTCCTTCTCAGTGTCGCCAGTTACAGTTACTATATCAATGCTGCCGAGGGTCAGCGTGCTGTCGCCGCTGCCAATTACATCAAAAACGATTGACAGGACAAGCTGCTCTGCCTCGCAATTCACACCAGCAAAGGGTTCTGACTCATACATGAATTTAACCCGGCTGTTAGTGTCCATGTTTGTAACAGTAGCACTCTGCATGATGCCGGAAGCGTTCGCCGAACTGAACGACAGCGCTGCTTTGTCGTACTGCAGCTCAAAGGAGAGAGCCCAAATACTCTCACACGGACCAAGCGCAACCGTAGCTGTCACCTGTTTCGCTGTATTATTATAAGCGGCCGCCAATTTGAGTACTGGGGACGACTTCCCTGTGTCGGCCGCAAATGCCGGTGCTGTCAACTGAACCAACAGCAACAGCGCCACAAGGAACAAAGATAATACTTTCTTTTTCACGATTTTCACCTTTCTTTTTGATTTAGAAAAAGTGTATCCACCTTTTCCATGGCTGGGAGCCCTTCCGGGCTCTTTTTTCTTCACCCTGTTCATACAGGGATGTAAGACACATCAGACGTTGATCTTCTCAAAGTTCTCATCACGGAGACCGGCGAGATACTGCCGCAGCCAAAGCACGTCCATCATGCTGACCTTGCCGTCGTTATTCACATCTGCCGCTTTCATCTGCGTTTCCGTAAGCTCGGTAATGCCGGCAAGATACTTTCGGAGTACAAGCAAATCCATCATGCTGACCTTGCCGTCCCCATTCACGTCGCCGCGTGTGACCGCCGGAATATCTGCGTAGACCTCGTCGAGTTTGCTCAGACGCTTAGCGATCCAGCTTTGCAGGTCATTGATGACGGATCCGTAGCTGGCGCCCTGCCAGATGTGGCCTGCCGCCTCGGGATTGCCAACACGGATGTAGGGCCACAGCGTGTAGTTCATCGCGGCGCTGTCATTGAGTGCGGCGTACTGGGCGCTGATGCGGCTTTCCAGTCCGTTTGCCGCGCTGCGGAACGTGCTGTAGTATGCCTGTACCGCCGCCTTGAAGTGCGGGATGCGGATGAGCGCTTTGCCCAGGTCAAAGTACTCCATGCTGTCAGGTCTGGAGTATCCGCTCCAGCCGCTGCCGAAGGTCATCTCCTGGTCCCAGACGGGGCCTGCGTAAAGCTTGCCGTTCGTGAAGTAGAAGAACTGGGAATAGCGGAAGCCGTCGCAGTTTTTGGCGAGCTCCTGCAGAACGAACGTCCTAACCAGCGAGTCAAGGTCCACATAGTCGTAGTAGTACTTGCCTTCGCTGTTTCTGCCGCTTGCGTCGGAGGCATAGACCGCATCCTCAAAGCCCTGATAGAACTCGCTGATGTAGTCCATCGCGCCCTTGCCGCACCACTCGGGGCTCTTGACATTGATGGCGTAGCCCTGGCTCGTCATGAAGCAGCTGGCTTCTTCCATCGTGTGGTAGTTCATCTCCAGGAGGTAGCCGCCGGTGCTGTCTTTTGCCGCCCACGGATCCTGCACATTGGTCGTGTAGCGCACGGTGTTGCCGAAGCTGTTCTTGCCCTCCGCAGTGACCATGCCGGTCCCGTAGTCCTTGTTGAGCAGTTCATACTGCTTTTCCAGATCGTTGATGTTGACAGACGTCTTGCTGATGTCATTTTTTTCGCTCAGGAGATACACGCCGCGGTACTCGCCGTCATAGTAGAGGTTGACCCAGCCGCAGCTTGCCGTGTAGCTCATACCCAACTGGGCGGCCAAATCCTTGACAAGCTTGTCGTGCATCTGCGTGGCGTCGAAGTATCCGGCAAGCAGGACCCAGGTCTTGACCTGTTCGCCTGTGCCGAGAAGATCCGCACCGCTCGAAAGCTTGATCTGGTAGGACTTCTTTTCCGTGTGCAGGAACGTGGAGTTGCCGCGTGCCTTGATCTGCTTGAGCGCGCCGTTATAGAGCGTCGTGCCGGTTGCACTGGTCATGAGCGCCGTGCCGGTGGCCTTGTTCGTCTTAGCGGCGTCCACCCAGACACGGGCCTGATTTTCATCATCGCTCGTCAGATAGAGCGTCGGGATGCCCGTGCCCTGCATCACGCGGACCGTCAGTGCGTCGCCGCCGCCGATGCGCGCGGTCACAACATAGCAGCCGTCCGTTTCGCTCGCCAGCGCCGTCAGATCGACGCTCTGCTCGGCCGCGTCCAGCGTCAGACTGCTCTTGTCGCCGCTGAGGACCAGTGCGCCCTTGTTTTCAGAAGCTTCAAAGCGAAGCGGCAGCTTTGTGAGGTCTGCCGAGGCCGGCAGGAAGAGATACTGCGTGCCGTTTACATCACTGAGACCGATGCTTTGGTCGTCCACGCTGGCCGTCACGGTCTGCACGTCAGCCGAGGCGGCGTTTGTCGTCACCTTCAGGGCGTTGGACCAGCCGCTGGTGTAGGCCTGGCCGTCTACGGTCCTTGTGCCGCGAACGATAAAGTAGTACGTGCTCTGCATGTCGAGCTCTGTCACGGTACAGCCCGTCGTGTTGCCGACATTTTTAAAGAACACATATTTTCCACTGGCCGAGTCGTACCGGTGAAGCTCGTAGCTGTCCGCGCCGGACGAAATACCCCAAGTGAGTTTGGCGTAGGTGTCCATAACCTTGCTCGCCTTCAGCCCGCTCGGCGCCTTCGGATAGATGTAATAGTGCAGTTCAACCTCGCCGTAATAGTCGCCGCGTCCGCTGATCTGGACGGTCGCCTTGCCGACCTGCTTGTTGTTCTGATACGCAATGAACAGATCGACGATCTTTCCGTTGACCAGTCCGTCGCCGCGGCTGCTGCTCAGAAGCGTATCGCCGTATTTCGCGTAGAAGTATGGGATCGTACCGTTGGGGTTATAGTTGTAGCGGTAACCTACGGCGTCCTTGCCGATCGGCTTTTCCGGCGTACCGAGCTGAACGTCTACCGCGCTGCTCGAAATGTCGATGCCGTGGAAGCCGCAGACCGTGCAGATATGGTTACCGTCCCACTGGTGGCCATTAGGCATCTGCGCCGGCGTGTTGTACGTCGCCGCACAGGACGGGCAGGTATAGGTGGTCGTGCCGGAGGTGGTGCAGGTGCCGTTGTATTTTGCTGTTGCAACATAGGCATAACCGTCTGCGCAGGCATGATACATCGTCTCGCCAAACTGCCGGAACACCTTGGTTAGCGGCTTGCCGTTCACAAGAATGACAGATTTTTGATCTGTCGTCGTCAGGAGCTGACTAAACGTATCCGGGACGCTGACATACTGCTCACATACCACACACTGCACCTTGTGGCTGGCCATATCATACAGGCTGCTACCGTTGATCGTATGCTTACCCTGCTCACAGTCAGTGCGGGTCTTGGTGTAGCTGTCTAACTCCGTGCCGTCGTATTTGACAGCCTTGACCGTAAAGGCCGCGTCCGTTGCCTGTACCGTGAGGTACATACCGCCGTAGTCATTGTGTGCGATTGCATTTGCGTATATGTCGCGGTTATGGAACTCATTGCTCTTGCTGCTGAGGTCGCCGCAGACATAGTACACAACGCCCTTTCTGCTGTCTTCCGCCTGCGCTTGACCGCCGAGCATGGGATAGGTGCGGGCATAGGCATGGTCGTCGCCGCCGAAGACGAAGTCGAAGCCTGCCTTCTCAATACTTGCAAGGATCTCCGGCGTTGCGGAAACGGCCTCCGTGCCGTAGATCGGCTCATGCGCCACGAGCACCTTCCACACGCAGTCGGTGGTCAGGTTCTCGGCAATGTCCGCCAGCGCCTCGGAGAGTTTCGTGCCATTGTTCACAACGACCACGCAAACCTTGCCATACTCCAGCTTGTACCAGCTGTTCTGCGTGCTTTCTGGCAGATCATAAATCGCCTTGCTGATCTTGCCGTCCGCGTCTCCGTAATACTCATGGTTGCCCAGCACATGGATCAGGTCCACGCCATTGAGCTTATCACTGTTGACCGTAGTGAGGAACGGACGCCAGTTCTTAACATACTCCGTCACGTTGTCGATGGCATCGCCGGTCTGGAGTGCAAAATCATAGGCAGTCTCGCTCGTCTTGAGCACATCCAGAACATGAGCAAGGATCGAGGTATCCGAAGATTGGATATCACCGAGAATGAAGAAATTGGTGGCTTCCGCATTTGCGGCAGGCATTTTAAAGCTCTGCTTATCAGACCATGTTGTCCCGTCGCCCACCTGATAGTAGTAGGTAGTGCCGGGTGTCAGACCGGTAAGCGTTACCTGATTGCTCCGCAGTGCATCGCCGTGGCTGCTCTGCACAAAGGTCTGAAGCGCAGATGTTCCATCCACAACGGCGGCCTCGCTGAGGTCATTGCTGGTGGAATACTTTACTTGTGCCTTTGCTGCAGAGCCGTCGATCTGGGTGATCCATGTAATGCTCTTGGTGCCGGGCACGGTCACGCCGTTAGTAAGAATGCCGAAAGGCTTGCCGCTGTTTTCAGCCGTTTTTTCACAGACGATCACGCGCTGGTTCCAGGAGCGGCCGCTGCCGGTCTTTTCGGCATAGAAGATATATTCACCCGCCGTGTCAAAGGTTTTGGTAAATGTGCCCTTCATGTTGGTGCCGCCCAACCTCTGGCTGCCGTCACTGCTCACCTGATAGATATCCGCACGGGAAATAGGCTTGCCGTCGGCATCCGTTACCGTCAGCTCGGCGGGCATTCCGACGATAGCCTGCTCGCAGTTGAGCTGATAGTCCGCTTTTAAGGGGATAGCCTTCTCCTCACCGGAGAATGTATAAGCAGTTTCGGTTCCGTTGCTGTCCACAACGGTGTAGCTGCCTTGCGTCACGGTGCATCTCAGTTCACTGTCCGACGCGGCATTCTCAGGGATCTTGATGATGAGATAGCCCAGCTCGGAAACATAGTTATAATCCGTGTCCTGCGCACTGGTCAGCATTGCCCGCCGTGCCTGTACGGTCTGCTTCGTGACTGTGATCTTCGCAAGTCCCTTGGCAAGCGCATTTTGATCCAATGTCAAATTATAGTTGCCAAGCGATTCGACCGTTGCTCCCGTAAGATACTTCGCGGCATTGCCCATGGCGCTGAAATCCACCGTCAGCTCTGCCTTTGTGACAGTCTCGCCAGTGTTATTTACGATAGCAAAGACGTATTCCTTGCCGATTTCCGGTGCCTCGGGCTGCGGCACGATATCGACGGCGGAGCGCACGCCCTCGGTGTTCTCCACGCGGAAGGTGCGGGTCTCGGTCGTCACGTTGCCATAGAAGTCCTTGAGCCGGACGGTGAGCGTATGTGTGCCGTTGCGGAGGTTTACGCCCTTGAGATAGAGCGAACCGTCGTTGATCTCCAGCTTGCCGGTGTAGTCCGTGCCATCCAGCAGCACGCGGATGCCGCTTGTATCAATGCCGGTAGCGTATTTATCGGTGAGCTCGCTGTCGGAATAGACGGCGGAGAAGCTCAGATTGCCGCTCGGCAAAACGGTCGTTCCGCCTGCATCGAGCACCGTGCCGCTGCCAGTCTCGGTGATGCTCTCCAGCACCGGCCGGGTCACGTCGTTGGTGTTCGTGCCGTAGATGAACTGAAGATTATCAATATAGAGATAGCCGCTGCTCTTGGTGCAGTTCTGGGGGGAGGTCACGCGGACCGTATAGGCGCGGCACACATCCACCGGCATCTGGAACGCGGAAATATCCGCTTCGACCCAGGTCCAGTCCTTGCCCGCCCAGTCGCTGAGCGTACTGCCGCTTACCGTGCCGTCGGCATTGTAGCTGTAGTACTGAACGTAAGCCGCCGTACCGTTGAGCTGCTTTCCGTCAACATAGCTGATACTGCCGTCGTCGTTGAACTTCATGTAGGCGGTATCCAGATTGGCTTCAAACGCGCCGCCCTTCAAAACAGCCTTCAGAACAGATTTGTCGCCCGCACAAGCGGTTGGCACTTTGATCCACATACCGATTCTCGTCGGCTGCGTCGTGTTGACAAGAAGGTCGCCAGAGAAGCCAAAGTCTGCCGCCGCAACGACGGTTAGATCTGTCTTTTCAAAATTATAGCCAAGCTTGAATGCGTACTGACCGAAACGGACATTTTCATCCTCTTCGGCACCGACGATTCTGTTATAGCCCTCGGGGAAAATCACACCCTTACCAGTCGTATCACGAATCCAGAGGCGGTCGTTTTTCACCTCTTCCGGGAGCAGCTGACCGCTGCCGCCTGCGGACGACGAGCCAACATGAGTCGACCAGTATTCTGTCGCGGCTACCCCGCCGTGATCCTCAAAGTCCATCAGCACGAACGGCTCCATGCCGACCGCAACGTCAACAGCGCCATTGACTGTGGGATCGTTTGCCAGCGCCACATGGATTGTGCCGCGCAGAGAGCTTTTCTCATCGGCGACAAATTTGTTCCCGGAAAATCTTCCGATATAAGCAGAAAAGGTTTGTTCCAGATTTGTGGGCTTCTTTTCTCCGGCTGCGCCGCCGGAGGACACATACACAACCTTAGCCGTGATCTTTATCGCACCATCTTCCGTTGACGGAACCAACTCCGTCACGCGATAGGTTGATGTGTAGGTCAGCGAGGTTCCCCACGCATAGTATTCCACAACGACGGTATCCTTCCCCAGCGTATCCGGCGTGATCGCCATAGAGAAATCGCCCTTCGTGTTGTTCGTCTTGGGATCTACAAGCGCGTCAAATTTGTAATATGTAGGATCAACGCTCCATGTGAAGTCCCTATTCTTATAATGAACCTCTCTGCCCCGCCATGTAGGCTTGAAGGTCAAATCGCTCGTTTGACCGAAATCGATAGAGACGCTGGTATTGGTAAAGCCCAGCTTGTCCGGCCATTGCACCTGAATGGTGGTCTTACCAACGGTCTTCCCGCCGGCCTTCAGACCGACTTCGACCTCGCCGCAGGTACCGGCAGCCGTGTAAAGGCCATTTGCATCGATGCGGCCATTGCCGGAGAGAACCGCCCAGGAAGCACCTGCGGGAATTTCCGCCTTGCCGCCTGCGGCGTCAACGCCCGTCGCCGTAAACTGCACCGTGCTGCCCGGGGTATAGACCTCGTCATTTGGTGTCAGCACCGCATGGTCAAACAGTCCCGTGGGCTTTGCCGTGGAGAGCACCATGACTGTGTTTGATACCTTGCGCTCGTAGCCGTCAGACGGGCGGCAGCGCAGGGTAAGACCAGCGGAAGTGCTATTCTCATCAGGCTCGCCCTCGCGCTGGGTGGCAAAGGTCGACGAACCGCCGCCGTCCAGATTGACCGCCTGCACGCAGCCCAAATCTTCCATGGCAGCAGCGACCTCCGCCATGGTCATGCCGACGGAATAGGGCGCCTGACGGCCGTTCACCATGAACATCACCACCGTGCCGTCAGCCTTGATGCCGATGGCTGTGCGGGAAGCGCGAGTGATATCGTCAAGCCCGCTGCGGGCATGACCGTTTTCAAAAATATCGCCGAAGCTTGCAACAGCTTCCATGACGTTTCCGGCTGCAAAGGCGGCATTGCATTCCTGCGCGCTGGTAATATGCGCGGCACCGCTTTTGTCGATCCAGAAGGTCGTGCCGGTTGGGGCGTTGATCTGTGTCCCGCTCATAATGAACGCGCCGCCGGGTCGGCCGTTGCTCATATCGTAGCCGCCGGCATTGATCGCGCCGACAACATTTATATCACGGCGCGTCTGCATACTCTGTGCCTGTTTGGTCGTTTCCGTCATGGCCCAGTTTCTGCCGGACGCGATGGATTCAATATTGTCGTCGCCATAGCCGACTGCGATGGACGCGGTAGAGCCGCTGCCGACCTTGACCTCCATGACGTGACCGACCATCTGCTCGGTCAGACTGCTGTTGTTGAGCAGCCATTCATACTCTGTCACGCCCGGCGCAACGTTGTATTGCGTCTTTGAAATTTCGCGTATGCCCTGCTCTACGATGCCGCCGCCAACGGCCTGCGCAGTCGGCAGCAGCACTACCAGTATCAAGACCAGCACAAGCAGCACTGAACAAATGCGTTTTTTCATTCCCTTTCCTCCCGATTTTCCTTTTGAAGTCATACCGAAGGAACAGTTCTAGCCAGAATATTTCGGATACAAAAGTACACATTTTTATCGAGATTAAAGTGGAATCAGGTCTTGCAAAATACATATGAAAATGTTATTATTTAGATGTATCCAAAGTCGCCGAGGAAACGGTTTGCCTCTGGTTAACAAACTGTACTTATGTATCCGCATTGTCCCTTGCCCACCGAAGGAAGGTCCGGTGGGTGATTTTTAATGCCTTGGCCGCTTGACAGGCAGAGACTTCACCTCTGCTCCACCGCTCTTTCCATTCCGGGAATTCCGCCGGTTTTGGAGATGGCCGTCGACCAAACTGAACGCCACGCGCTTTCGCCGCCGCAATGCCCTCTGCCTGCCGCTGCCGGATGAATTCGCGCTCCGTCTGCGCGACGTAAGAAAGAAGCTGCAAGACGATATCCGCGATCAGCGTGCCGGTCAGGTCGCGGTTTTGCCGCGTGTCCAGCAGCGGCATGTCCAGCACCACAATTGCAGCGCGCTTCTCTTTCGTAATGATGCGCCATTGCTCCAAGATTTCCTCATAATTGCGCCCAAGGCGGTCGATGCTCTTGACAACAAGCGTATCGCCGTCTTTCAGTTTGCGCATCAGCCGTCGGTACTGCATCCGCTCAAAGTCCTTTCCGGACTGCTTGTCCACGAAAATTGCGCTTTCCGCAATTCCAAAGCCAGTCAACGCAATCAGTTGGCGTTCTTCATGTTGTTCCTTTGTCGATACACGTGCATACCCATATTCCATTTTCAGACCTCCAATCTAGTTCGGATACGATAGATTGTAAGTCAGCTGTTAACCATGCCGTTTTAAGAATGCGTTTCCGTGTTCACCTCGCTCAAAATATTAAAGTTATTATAACTCCATATTAACTCTGTTTCGGATTTCTGGCAAGGTAAGAAGTTATTATGAGTCCATAATAACTTTAATCGGAGATGGTAACATGGATAAAACAAACGAAAAGCACTTCGGCTTGCGCGTGGACGGCGATATTTTGGCAAAGTTCCGTTATGTATGCGGATTTGAGGGACGCTCAGCCAATGCGCAGATTATTCAACTCATGCTGAAATTCATTGCTGAATATGAGAAAGAACATGGAAAAATCATGTTAGAGTGATCCGCATACAGTACTTTTGCGTAGTGCATCGGAAAGGAGAACCATTGTCGACTTTTCCTTTCAAATATGAAGTGCCCAGTCAGCTTCAGGTTCTGACTGGGCACTTCATACGCTATGATCGTTATTCAATACTTCCTGTCGTTTTTTCGTATTCAAAAGTTCTCCGCTGTAAAAAACGTGCCGCAGAAAGTTTTTTCTATGGTCTGATATCTGTGCAAATCACGTTGCCTCCACCTTTCCCATCAACAGCAAATTTTTACTACCAATGATGTTTGATCGTGACGATCCCGCTTCAGCGGCAAAGGCTTGACTACTGTTTGACTACTACCGTCCGCAAATCTGAAAAAGCTGTTTTGCCCAGTGTTTTCAAGGCTTTCCGGGAAGTTCAGATTTTTTCGGCAAACTCGGTGAAAACCTGCAAAGCCTTGAAAACATGGCATTTTATCAGACTGCGCCTGAAAACCCCGGCAGCTTGCATAGTTGCTGTTGACATCTATCAAGATAGCAGAAGCAGGACGTAAACACAAATTCATGCGTTTACGTCCTGCTTCTTGCCCGTACCGACTGCTACCCCCGTGACACATTGTGTACCTATGGGGTGAAACAGTTGAAACTTCTGGGCTTTTCGCGCTGATATCTTTTTTGGTTCAGCTTGATGGTTGCGGGAGAGGGATTTGAACCCCCGACCTCCGGGTTATGAGCTACCTTTAAGGTGACTCTTAATCCAGAGGTCGAGGGTTCATTTTTTTGTCGAGATTACAACAAAAAATGAACCAAATCGCAAATATTTCGTGAGAAAGCATTTTCGTGTTTTTTCTTATTCTTTTTGAAGTTATATTACACTATTTGCAAATGAATTGCAAACAGAGATTTGCACAGTAGGTTCAGAACGCTGACTCGAATCATTATTTCTGGAGCTTATTATGAGTACAATTTTTGCGACCACCAATCAAAAGGGCGGCGTCGGTAAGACGACGACTGCTCTGAATCTCGCTTCTGCTTTGGCGGATGAAAGCAAGCGCGTACTTCTCATCGACAATGACCCGCAGGGCAATCTCACTGCGTCTATGGGCTATACCCCAGCCGAGCAGAAACATACGCTGGCGAACCTCTTGCTTGCCGCCATTGACTATCCGGAGGATCTGGAACTGCATCTGCCGCGCTGCATCCTGCATACAGACAGTAAGCCGGATCTCATTCCCGCGAACCGTCGGTTATCGGATGCAGCTGCGCGGCTACAGGTCATGCAGATCTCGCAGTATAGTGCCGTAAATGACTCCGGGCGCTGCGCGGAAAAGATGCTGGCGCAGGTGCTTATGCCGCTGCGCGACACATACGACTACATCATCATCGACTGCGGACTCAAGCAGGAGCTTTTGACCGTCAATGCGCTGAGCGCGTCGGATTACTGCATTATTCCGGTGCAGTCCCACTTCCTCGCATCCGAAGGCATCCCGGATGTGCTGGACATGGTACGTTCGGTGCAGAAGCATTTCAATCCGGATTTGAAGATCGCCGGTATTTTGCTGACGATGTACCAGTCCCGGCCGCAACTCTGCAAAAGCGTGCAGCAGAGTGTCCGGGATGTCTACGGTGATGACTTGCACGTCTTTGAGCGCCCCATTGAGTACACCATCCGCATTGCGGAATGCCCCATGGCCGGCATGAGTATTCTGGACTACGAGCCGGGCAACCCGGCAGCGGAATCCTATCGAAATCTCGCCTCGGAGGTGCTGCGGCTTGGCTAGAACGAATATGAACGAGCTGCTGCGAAAGCGGATGGCAGCAACACAGCAGGCATCCGAGCAGCAGACTGGCGACGCGGCGTATGAACGCATCTTTCAGATGCCGGTGCAGCGGACAGAAACCCAGTTTTGCGATGTGCCGGTTGACAAGCTGCGTCCGTTTTTTACGGCGGACATTGGATTTCATCCCTACCCCCACGCCAAGCTGGAAGCGTTTGCGGAGGAGCTGAAAGAAAATGGTCTTTATGAGCGGATTCTGGTTCGCCCTATCGCAGGAACGGATGAATTTGAGATTTTGGCTGGGCATAACCGCACAGCGGCGGCAAAGTTGGCGGGCTGGACGGATATTCCCGCAACGGTCATGACCGTCAACGACCAGCGTGCCATCAGCATCGCGATTGCGACGAATCTTTTGCGGCGGCAGGATCTGACGATCATTGAGCGTGGCAAGGCGTATAAAGCGTTGCTGGACGCACGAAACCGCTGCGGACAGCGAAATGCGGCAGTTGAAACCTTTGGCGACAATCGCCAAAGGTACAACGCGCGAAAAATTGTAGCTGAGTTTTTCGGCGTGACAGAGTATGAAATCCGCAAAGCTGTCAAGCTGGCACAGCTGATCCTACCGCTTGCTGAGATCGTGGAGAATGAGCCAAAGAAGCTGAATCTGGCCTGCGCTGACTTGATCGCAGATTATGATAAGTCTGCGCAGACGGCGTTCATTGAGATGTGCCAGATCGATGGCTATGCACTGAACAAACAGACAATGGCGTTTATTCAGGCACAATGCCCGCCGCCATCAGCGGACCAACAGGCAATTTACGTCGCATGGCGGGAGGCACGGGAAAAGGCAACGTCGCGGGCTGCCGCGCCGCCGAAAAAGCTGAGCTTTGACCGAAAACGCTTTGCACCGTACCTGAGCAAGTTCAAAAGCGACAAGGAAATTGAAGACCTGTTTCTGGAGTTTCTCAGGCAGCGCGCCGGATGAAGCGCGGCTAACTTTATAAAAACACGACTTTTTACAAGGTCGTGTTTTTTTATACTCAAATTCAGACGGAGGAGGTATCGAATTGCCCGGAAATCAAATCCCATGCACGGCGGACGACCTGTATCGCCTGCTGTGTCGCTATCGTATTCCGCCCTAGCATACAAAACAAAATACAAAGGAGCTGTTTCCATGTACGAAGTATATCAGGATCATCCAAAACAGGCACGGCTCAATATCCGCGTTGTGCTTGCCGTCGCATTTCTCGTCTGTGCCATTGGCGCGGGCATTTTTCTTATCACCCGTCTGGCCAGCAAACCGTTGTCCAAGGAAGAAGCCCGCGCTCAAACCGGCATCGTATATGATTCTTCTGCCGTCGAGGGCGGCTGGGATAATCTCAGTCCGGAGGAAATTGCGGAGAAGCTGAACGAAAAGGTCGCAGAGGGCATGATCAATATCAGCATGAACACTGCGCCCTATTTTGAGGACGGCAAAGCCGAGGGCAATGTCATGATCGTCAACGAATCGATCAACAATTACCCCCAGCAGGTCGAGTTCATCCGCAACGACACCGGCGAACAGGTCTACCAGAGCAACGCAATTCCCGTGGGCAGCAAAATCGAACGCGCTGCCCTTGACGTGGAACTCCCGGCTGGCACATACGAATGCACAGCCATGTTCCACAATCTTGATCCGGTCAGTGGCGAAGTCATCGGCACGGCCGGGGCAATCATCAACATTACCATCAAAAACTGATTATCAAAAATAAGGAGATTTTAACTATGAAAAACACCAAGAAGATTATTTCCCTCGTTCTCGCAATTTGTATGCTCGCATCCCTCGCCATTTCCGCTTCCGCTGCCAACACCGTGGACGCTTCTGGCGGCACTGGCACTTCGTCTGTTACCCTGTCCAGCACCGCGGATGGCAGCATCGGCGGCGATCCGGCTGCCACGAAGATGAGCGTCACTGTCCCGACCGTCCTGCCCATCGCAGTCGGCACGGATGGCACGGTCAGCACCGCCACCGATGCGAAGATCGTAAACAACTCGTTCGGCGCTGTCAAGGTCAACTCCGTCAGCATCGAAGCCGCGCAGGGCTGGTCGCTGGCTGCGTTCGGCGACAAGGCTACCCTTGCCCACGAAAAGGTCAACTCCAACAAGTTTGGCTTCTCCATCTCTCTTGGCAACGGCGAAAAGAGGCTGACCGACGACAAGAACGCTTCCAAGCAGACGCTTCTGGACGCTGCTGTTGAAGGCTGCTTCATGTCCGGTGTGGGCGACACCTCTGCGAACTCCATCGGGATTAGCTATGACGCCATCGTGACGCCGGTTTCCGAAGCTGTGACCAACACCGCGATTGCGTCCGTGTTGTTCATTATCGCTTGGGATGCGGTCTAATTCAATCGCCTATCGCACAGGGGAACGCGCAAGCGTTCCCCTTACCTTATGAAACGGAGGACTTCATGATGAAACGAAAAAGAATCCTCGCAATGATTCTCGCCGTCGCGTCGTGCCTGTCGCTGGCAGTGGGGGCATCGGCGGCAAATACGACCACCCGTAAAGCCACAGATTTTAAGGACTATGACGCAAAAGCGTGGTATGCAGAAGCCGTGTCCGCGGCCGTGGATAACGGTCTGCTTTATGGCAAGAGTGCAACCGTCATTGACCCGAATGGAGATATGACCCGCGCAGAGATGGCAGCAATCATCAATCGCTCGTTCGGTTGCTATAAAACGGCTGACATTTCGCAGTACAAAGACGTTTCCAAGAGTAAGTGGTACTACAAAGATGTTGCACTTGCCGTCCAGATGGGTACTTATAACGGGCGCAGCAGCTCAACAATGGCCCCAGATGCGCCGATCTCGCGGCAGGAAGCCATGACGGTTGTTGCCCGTGCACTGGAACTGGACTACGATTCGTTTTCCAAAACAGACCTGTCCGCATTCTCTGACCGCAGCGAGATTTCTAATTGGGCGCTGCCCTATGTGCGCGCGATGGTAGGCGCTGACTATATCCACGGCCGCGGCAAAGTCCTTGCTCCGTTGGACAATATCACCCGAGCCGAGTTCGCGCAGATTTTTTACAACATCATCGGCACTTACATCGTGTCCAAGGGTACTTATGACAAGGACATTAAAGGCAGTGTCCTGATCCGCACCGACGATGTAGAGCTGAAAAACCTGACCGTGGACGGCGACCTCATCATCGGCTGCGGTGCGGCAGACGGTAAAATCACGCTCGACAACGTGACCGTCAAGGGTCGTCTGCTCGTCTGGGGCGGCGGTATAAAAGCGGTCTACTGCAATAACGGAACGCAGATGCCGGAAATCGTTGTCGCTCGTGTGGATGATGCCGTCAAGGTCATTTATGACAGAGATTCCACTCTCGCGGTCATTGACACAATCAAGGTTCGCATTACCGAACGCGCGAAGCAGCACAAGGAAACGGAAGTCATTTTTTACGACGTTTCCGGACTGCGCGAAGCCCAGAAGCAGCTCAACGCGATTGTCGCAGACAATCAGATTGCTCTTACTGCTCCTGCTCATCTTTACGCGCTTGTCGGGGAAACCGACGTGAAGGCTGAGTTCACGAACAATAGCAAGAACGATACCTACAAAATCGAGATTCGACGCAATAAGGACGATACGCTCATTGCCGACACATTTGAATTGGCTGCGGGCAAGAGCATTTCCAGTTTAACGTTGCTGGAAGCACCGGATTTCGGCAATGTGGATTGCACCGTAACGATCACGGCATTCCGCGATGGTAAGCAGATCGGTACGCTGAACACAGAACTTACCTTGCACACCGCGTATCTCTGGCCGAAGGAGGTGCAGTGATGAACAATATAAAAAAGGCAGCAGCGCTTCTTCTGGCGCTGGCGCTCATTTTTGCATTTCCTGTCACAGCGTCAGCGGCTGAAACGACCGAAGCAAAGGTTCCTGTCACGCTGACCGTCGTGAACACGGTTTCCCCGATTTCGTGTACGGTTCCCGCCGCGCTGCCGGTTTCTCTTGTTGATGGCTATGTGGTTTGCGCCAATAACGCCGCAATCACCAACACCGGCAAAAACGGCGCAATTCGCGTCACAAAAGTCGATGTTCAGCCGGGCAGCTTTGAAATCGGCAATTACGACGATTTCAGTGCCAACAAAAACAGCATTGCTTTGAACATCAACGGTTGCAGCACAAAAGGCGCAGGCAGCCTGACCCTTGTGGATGGTGCATTTCCGTCTATCAATGCTGAGAAGTCGCTGGCGATTCGCTACAAAGCCAAGGTGTCTGCAAGCGAGGCCGTTACAAACATTAACGCAGCGACCGTGATCTTCACGATTGCTGCCGTCATGGAGGAGGGATAACGCATGAAGATTAGAAAACTGTCAGCCCTGCTTCTGGTCCTCTGTATGATCTTCTCGCTATCCGTGGCCGCATTCGCGGCAGAAGCGGACGCGCATACGGTCTATGACAGCGCACCCGAAGAAGCGGCTGCTTCTGCCGAAACAGTCACCTCCGGCACAATTCCCGGCAGTAAGATCAAGTGGGAATTGAATGAGCACAACTGGTTGATGATCTCTGGCTCCGGCGACTGTGAGCCGTTCGCCAGCAAGGCCGACCAGCCGTGGGCGGCTTATCGTGACCAGATCACGCAGGTCTGGTTTGATGATATGGACGCATTGCATATCACTGATCTTGCGTACTGGTTTGAAGACTGCATCAGCCTGACCACGGCTGAGATCCCCAGCACCACGTCGGTCATTGGCAAGCACGCCTTTTACAACTGCCCGAAGCTGTCTACGCTCACGATCTATTACGGAGAGGACATCTTGGAGAGCATCGGTGAGGACGCTTTCTGGAGGAAAACGGATTCCGGCGATACGCTCTATATCGGCTATATCATCGGGTATCCCAAATCGTCGGTGCCGTTCTACGATTATGATTGGGCCGGCTCCAATCGGAACAACAAATACTTCTACGATTTGTACGGCGTATATTCCGATACCCCCGCAGCCGTTGGCATCATGAGTGCGCCGGGCATTTCCGTCACCTCGACTGGCTCGATTATCGGCAACTGCCCGTCGTGTGGGAAGTATTCATTTCAGGGAACATACGTCGAAGTCGCACATTCCTCGCGTGGTCATGCCAACTATAATGAATGCAATAGCTGCCATTACGTTCAATATTTAGGAACATACACTACAAAGAGCCACGGATCCGGTGCTTATGGGTCGGGCACCTGCCCGGATTGCGGCAGCCATACATGGGTGTTGCAAAGCCAGCAGGCAGCCACCTGCACCAGCAACGGTTACAGAAGCTATTCGTGTGCCTGCGGTCAGACAAAATCTGAGACGATCTATTCCAGCGGGCACAACTACAGCTATGGCTCGTGGGAACAGTATTCTGCATCGCAGCATCGGCGTGAAAATTACTGCCGGAATTGCGGAGCAACGGACTACGACTACGCTTCGCACGGCATGAGTTATGGCTCATGGAGCAAGTATTCGGACAGCCAGCACAGCCGAACGGCCTCCTGCCGCACTTGCGGGTACTCCACAACGGAGTATGGTAATCACAGCTATTCCACCGGTGCATGGAGCAAGCACAGTGATACCCAGCATAGACGTTCGAAAACCTGCTCCGGCTGCGGTGCATCTACCTACGATTATGCTGACCATTCGTATAGCTATGGTTCATGGGTATCTGACAGTGAAACCCAGCATAAGCGTTCCAAGACGTGCTCGGCTTGCGGAGATTCTGGCTATGAATACGCTGACCATGTAGATACCGACAACGATGGGAAATGCGATGACTGCGGGGCTACTGTTTCGCTGACGGTTACATGGGATGCAGGTGCGAATGGCGGCACCATTGATGGCAAGGCCAGCATCACCACGACAGGCAAGCCGAATACGACGGCAACCGCCCCGACGAGCACGCCGGTCAAGACCGGTCATGCGTTCAAGGGCTGGTACACGTCTGCTTCTGGCGGCAGCTTGTACAACACTGTGACCATCGCAGCGGCAAAGACGTTCTACGCACAATTTACCGCCAATAGCTATTCGATCACATGGGATCTCAGCAATGGAAACGCAGAGACAACGAAGCAGACCTACGGCGAAGCACTCGTCCTCCCCACTGAACCGATGCGCAAAAATGCCGAATTCCTCGGTTGGTTTACGGAAGTAAACGGCGGCACGCAGGTCGATGCCAACACCATCTACAAGACAGATGGTGACAGCACCTACTATGCGC
>OLWL01000637.1_pt1 | contig 22807 bp, 18 predicted proteins | sample 1674151 | NCBI WGS metagenome assembly OLWL01 (sample SAMEA103958148, study PRJEB25191) | human gut metagenome
TAGCATAATTAATTATACCAAAAAATCGCTCAGACCTCACGGTCTGGGCGATTTTCTGTCAGGGGAGTTTTTTTACAGCCCCTTTTGTTTTTTACCAGACCTAATGCAGCTGTCAGTTAATTTTTGTAAGTTATTCCTCCCTAAATTTCCATAGCATCTACCATTATACTTATTTCTCTCTTGCCTGTATCCTGATTTGCATTTGCCACAAACTCATAAACCGGACGATAATATCCCTTCGAATCCGGTGTGTAACTTATCTTCACTGATTTTACAACTAAATCAGATAATTGTTCATCTTTATCATAATCCGGGAAATAAAATTTTCCTGCACATAGCCTGTCATAAGCCTCTTTTTCTGAAATAACATCTACCTTTTTATAAGGCGTATATTTTATCATGGAGTCTCTGAAATTTGCAATTTTACCTGACGAATTAATACAACATTCTATCGTTCCCTTATAATACAAGCCATCGTCAAGAATTTCTCCATCGTTTGTAAACCTATAGTTTCCTGCATCATATTCCTCGATTGGTGCAAAAACTGCGTTTTCGGGAATAACCACTCCTAGATTTTCCAGCTTTTCTCTGACAAATTCCTCTGAAAGTCCAGCGTCAGCATACGAATTTTCATCATCTATATTTGAAAAATCCGTGAAACTTACTGTTGGTCCTTCGTAATCGCACCAGATACTCAGGTTACTGCCCTCATCATCAAGGCTGGTACTGTAAAAAATAATAGTATCATCATATATGTCTGTTTTTGAGTCATCTATTAAAACACCATACTTTGAAAAGTACCCGTCGGCAAGCTCCCTCGCCTCATCTTCTGTAGCCCTGTGAATTGTGTATACATCAAGCGGATCTGCCTCATCTGCCAGACTCACACCATCTGCCATCGAGACATCCACATTTTGATTTGAAATATTATCGATTGAAAGATTACCATATTCCATACTATTGTATACAATAAAAACAGCTGCAAAAGCTATAATTGTAAACGCAAGCGGAAGCTGTGCCACCAGACATTTTCTTATGGAAATGTTCTGTCTTTCACAAACATTTTCATCATGTGCCACTCCACTGACTTCATTTGTATTATCTTGGACTTTCTTCCTTGAACAGACTGCCACAAATATCAGTCTTGCAACCGAAAATAATCCATATCCGATCATTGCACCTATCGTATTATTTATGATATCGTCAGTTTCAAATACACCTCGTCCCGTGATAAGCTGCACAACCTCTATAAACAGTGCAAACCCAAACCCGCACAAATATATTTTCCACGCTCTTTTAATCTTTCCAAAACAAATTGGTAGTAAAAATCCAAACGGCACGAACATACATATATTAAGTATCAGATTTCTCCATTCCTGTGCACTAAAATTGTACCAGGCCTCTTTGTACGAAGAAAATGGTTTAAAGTTAGCCCGGTACTCAAATCCCCCAAAACCAATACCTCCTCTTAGCAATGTCACATAAAGTACAACAACAATGTATACTGCAAGTACACACACCAGTCCTATTCTGCCAATTGAAATCTGTTTTTTACCATGCAATATTTTTTTATAAATCATTTTGTAGCCTAAAAGCCAGATTATTGCCAAAAAAGCCACTACAATAGTGGCAAAAATAATGGCAGACTTTCCTAATCTCATAATATCTGATATTCTCATTACATTCTCCTCATACACTGCATTTTATTCATCTATATACAAATTTTAAAGCTGCGTGTCTCCGTTAAAAGTTTATTATTCTACGTCTTTAACCACTTGCTGCCTGATGAATATATACGTTTCTAAAAAATCTTTATAAAAATGGTACCATATACATTGGAATATAATAAATTCCGTTTTCCCATTTGTAATCTTTTGTATGAACAACATATTTGCTACCTATACGATTACTAAACTTGTTGCAAAATGCATCAAGTGATTTATGCGTTCTATAATTACCGGATTTCACCTCTAATGGACATATCTTATCTTTAACAGAAGTTAAAAAATCAATCTCATACAAATGATTTGAAGTTTCACTTTTCATCGTGTAATAAAACAAATTATTACCTTTTGCTATTAGCATCTGTGCCACAACATTTTCATAGACATATCCTAAATTTACATCTAGTTTGTCCGAAAGTAACTTATTATAAATAATATTCTCCGTATATTTTTTATCCTTAAATGCCAAAGTTATAAATAAACCAACATCCGAATTAAACAATTTATATCGTCCTGCATCCTTTTCCAACGACATTCCTACATCAGGATTATTAGCGTGATATGCAATATTTACAGTGTACGAACTGAGCATATCAGGAATCAGTTTTCTTACTTTCTCAGAGCGAATCCCCTCTCTTGCACTTGACAGAATATATCTTGATGCATTACCACTAAGGTTAGCAGGTATGGCATCATAAATATCACCAGCAAGACCAGTTCCATCTATCTTCACAAAGTCTTCTTCATATAAATCTACAATTTCTCTTTTAGTTTCATCAACCAATTGCAAATTGTTTTTCTCTATATACGTTTCTATGGACTGTGGCATTCCACCAACAAGCATATACAATCTGAATGTCCGCATCAGGTTTCTATGCATTGCATTCCCTGCAGCCTTTTTATTCTTTATAAGATACCTTATTGTTTCCGCTGATACCTCATCTCCTATTGCCCATAAGAACTCCTCAAAATCCATAGGAAACATAGATATTTTATGTTCTTCGCTTGGAATCAAAATATCCTTTGTATTCTTTTTTATTGATAATAAAGAGCCTGTTTCAATATACTTATATCTTCCATCCGAAACGAGATATTTAATTGCCTGCCTAGCCTTTGGAAATAACTGAACCTCATCAAAAATAATTACTGACTCTTTCTCATATAACCTGGTTCCCATTAACTGCTGCAATTGCAAAAAGGAAAAATCCAGATCATACATATCATCAAATAGATCAATAATTGCCTTACTTGTATGAGCAAAGTCAATGAGAATATACGATTTAAACTCTTTTTTGCAAATTCCTCTGCAATAGTTGATTTACCAACTCGTCTTGCTCCCTTTATCAAGAGTGCATATTTATCGCTTCTGTTCTCTTTCCACTCATATATTTCATCGTATATTTTTCTTTTAAAAACTGGTTTATCCATGCATAAATTCACCTTTCCGCCACAATTATAACGCAAATCCCCTTTCATGTAAATCTGAATTATAGTCAAATCCCTATTAGTTTTCTCGCGTTTTTAACGCATATCCCCCTTTGATTTTCCTGGCTATTAAATTTACATCTATTTCTTCATCTTCTCATTATGTACATATATCACAGTTCTTACACAAAAATAGTATCACATATTTTTATTAAAGTATCCTGTCTCTTCCCACACCTTCTTATCTGGACAATAATAACTATATTCTCTTGAATTTCCAACTTTCATTGCTGTTCCAAATTTTAATATTCCTTGTTGTATGCCAATTCTTATATATTATGCATCCTTTCCAATTGCTTTAGCAATCTCTGCGATAGGCACATTTCTATGTGTTACCTGTTAGTTACCGGAACATTTTCGTGTGTTTTGAAGGTGTCTGATAGATTTTCAGAATATAAAGAAAGCCCCGAAAATACAGGATTTTCGGGGTCTGTTGCTCTTTTTCGATATTCGGTTGAATTATCTCTTTGTTAACGTTTTGATATCCTAAAAAGCCCATAAATAGGGGATTTGTGTGTCCCAGTGTTGCATATATGTTGTATGCGATTGACTGCCCACACATTCCCTTTTTGCTTTATTACTTTGATATGCTGTGATTACATTCTATCTATCCCACTTATCACACAGCGCATTTATCTGGTCTGCAAACTTGCTCAAGTCCTTATTAGCCATACCCTGGCACTTCTGGATAACTGATACAAGCCTCTGGCCTGCTGCCACAAGACGGTCAAATATAGTCTTCTCTCTGCTTGCCATGCCATATGCAGCCTTTTTCTCCACAAGCTTGCGGGAACCATCTGCCACCTTCTGATTCGTGATAAGGTCATAGGCATCACCACTGTACGGTGCCACTGCATCATAGCCGAAGGTCTCATGCACGTGGTTTGCAAAGGACTCTGCTGTGGACTCTTCTCCATGGACTATAAATACATGCTCCGGCTTGTTTTTTATTGCGCCAAGCCACTCTGTAAGCTGATTTTTGTCTGCATGTCCACTGATACCCGGCAGATTTACTATGCTTGCCCTTACTTCTATTTCCTCACCAAAAAGCTTCACCTTTTTAGCACCGTTTAAAAGTGCATAGCCAAGCGTTCCCGGAACCTGATATCCTACAAACAAAACTGTTGAATCACTTCTCCAAAGATTATGCTTTAAGTGGTGTCTGATACGTCCGGCCTCACACATACCAGATGCTGAGATGATAACCTTTGGCTTCTTATCGAAATTAATCATCTTTGACTCATCCGATGATACTGCCACACGAAGTCCGGGGAACTTGATCGGATTGATGCCTGCCGAAATAAGCTCCATAGCCTCCTCATCAAAGCAGTCCGATACATTCTCATGAAATACATTTGTCGCCTCAACAGCAAGGGGGCTATCGATGTAAACCTCAAAATTCGGATGCTCCGGCAGCAGATTCTCAGTCTTTATACGCCTGATAAAGTAGAGCATCTCCTGTGTCCTGCCTACTGAAAATGCCGGGATTACCAGATTTCCGCCTCTTGTAAATGTCGCATTGATGACCTTTGAAAGCTCCACCGCGTAGTCAGGCGGCGTGTCATGCAGACGATTGCCATATGTAGATTCCATAACCACATAATCAGCACTGTCCACATACTGCGGATCCTTGATGAGCGGCCTATTGTGATTTCCGATATCGCCTGAAAAGACAATCTTTTTGGTCACATTCTCCTCAGTAACCCACATCTCAATGGATGATGAACCAAGCAGATGACCTGCATCCACAAATCTCACCTTAAGCCCCGGGCATATCTCATACACACTGTTGTAATCACACGGTGTAAAGTGCTGCATGACATTCTGTGCATCCTCCACATTGTACATAGGAGTCACTTCCGGTCTTCCGGCTCGTCTTGCCTTTCTATTCTTCCACTCCGCCTCAAATTCCTGAATATGCGCAGAATCCTTTAGCATGATGTTACATAAATCTGTTGTCGCCTTTGTCGCAAAAATGGTGCCCCTGAAACCATGATTGTATATGAGTGGCAAAAGACCTGAATGGTCAATGTGTGCGTGTGTGACAAACACATAGTCTATGAGCGAAGGATTGACCGGTATCTCCTGATTCACGTACAAATCAGCTCCCTGCTCCATTCCACAGTCAATAAGTATATGTGTGTCCCCAAATGTCAGATAGTGACAGCTTCCAGTAACCTCTCTGTCAGCCCCGATAAATTCCAATACCATACTACCATCTCCTATTCTGTTTTATAATAGAAACTTCTCAGTGATTCTGATTAGTTACTTATGGTAAATACATTATACCACACTTATGCCATTTTCTGTATTTCTTTCTTCAATCTTGCCATTATTTTTTTTTCGAGCCTTGATATGTATGACTGTGAAATTCCCAGAATATCTGCCACCTCCTTCTGCGTCAGCTCCTTATTCTCCACACGGTTTACTCCAAATCGAAGCTCTATTATCTGTCTTTCACGCTCGTTCAATGACAGCATGGCTTTTTTTAGCAGTGAAATCTCAACCTCAGTCTCAAGATCCTTATATATGACATCCTCATCCGTCCCCAGTATATCTGATAAAAGCAGCTCATTTCCGTCCCAATCCGTGTTTAGTGGCTCATCAAAGGATACCTCAAGCTTCACTCTGTTGTTGCGGCGCAGATACATAAGAATCTCATTTTCTATGCATCTGGATGCGTATGTGGCAAGCTTTATTTTCTTCTCAGGATTGAATGTGTTTATCCCCTTTATTAGACCGATTGTACCAATTGATATAAGGTCCTCCACGCATACTCCCGTGTTTTCAAATTTTTTTGCCAGATACACCACAAGCCTTAGATTGTGCTCTATAAGCTGCTTTTTTGCCTGTTCCTTTGACATTGCTACATTTTTATCCACCAGTGCAATCAGACAGCACTTCTCCTCATCTGTCTCAAGCGGAGGCGGCAGCACCTCCGTCCCTCCTATGTAAAACACCTCATTTGTGTGCGGCTTGCTTCCCCAGAGTATTTTCCATACCCGTTTTATTACTAAAAACAGCTTCATTCAAAATCATATCATATGCATTGTCCTCAAATAAACTATCCGATGCTCTTCCCACCAGCACATTATGTAAAATCAGCTTACCATTTCCCTTCATGACTGTCATCTCATCAAATTCACACACTTTAATGCTTCCACCATCATTTCCCAGGCTCTTGTACGGCACATCAAAAAAGCTGACATCTTCTCCTACAATATCAAACAATGCACTCCCGCCTATGTGCACCGGAATCTGCTGTGGCTGTTTTTTTAGCAGATTTCCCGTATCATACAAGGCTGTGGCACAAGCCCTTTTACCATCCTTTAAAAGTGTGACCCTATATAGTCTTCTGCTCTCATTACTTCGCTCACAGAAGCACTTTAACACTATGTATGATATGACAAAACCAAAGCATATCATAACTGTCGCATCAGAGCTGAAAAAGCTGTCCAGAGCTGTTACTATGCCTCCGGTCAGCACTGTTACAAACATACATAGTGCAAAAAGTCTTAGAAACGGAATTTTTCTGCCAGCCTGTCTGCCTATTGCAAGCCTTGCCGCAAGCGGTACGACCACCAGAACAGAGGTCCATTTATAAAACGCATAGCTGCCTGCCAAAAGAAGCAGTACACATTCACATACCGATGCACCAACCGCAGAAGCAATCAGACGTACCACATTCCCGGTCAATGGGATTTTTAGCATATATATGACAAATATAAGTATGAGACAGTTGGTGATAAATGTACGAAGAAGAAAAATATCGAGATAAAATGCATAGATAATTTTTCACCTCACTTTCACAGACAAGAATAGCGTAAAAGCAGGTTTTTAAGTGCCGTAATATGTCGACAATAAACAAAAAGACATGCAGCCCAAAAGCTGCATGTCCTATAAACTATCGTCTTGAATTCTTAAGGAAATCCGGAATATTAATCTCTACAGGCTTAACCGTGCTCTCAGGCTGGCGTGGCTTCTGGATACCTGTATATGCATGTACAGGTGCTGTCTGCTGTGGCTGGGCAGCTGTATGAAGTCCGCTTGTTGCTGTTGTGTGAAGTCCTGCTGTTGCTGTGGATTGTGTTCCCATGCCTGAAACAGGTCTTGCAGCTGTCTGATTCGGATATACCATACGGTTTTGCATACCGCCTGCCATTCCTGCACCAGGCGCTGCCTGCTTGCCCGGCATATCTATCTTCTCTGAAACATCCTCCAGTCCTGTAGCAATAACAGTGATAGAAGCCTGATCAGTCATGCTCTCATCAAACTTGGCACCAAAGATAATATTGGCATTCTCTCCTGCCAGATCCTGTACGTAGCTTGCTGCATCGTTTGCATCCATAAGAGAGATATCTCCTGAGATATTGATAATGACATGTGTTGCACCATTTATCTTTGTCTCAAGAAGAGGTGAAGCAACCGCAAGCTTAACAGCTTCGATAGCCTTATCATCCCCCTGTGCACTACCGATACCGATATGTGCCATACCCTTGTCCTTCATTACAGTCTGTACATCTGCGAAGTCAAGGTTGATAAGTGCAGGAAGATTAATAAGATCAGTGATTCCCTGAACTGCCTGCTGCAATACCTCATCTGCCTTCTTGAGTGCATCCGGCATTGTTGTGCGACGGTCTACTATCTCAAGAAGCTTATCATTTGGAATGACAATAAGTGTATCAACGCTCTCCTTAAGTCTCTCTATTCCTGAAACAGCATTAATCATTCGCTGTTTTGCCTCAAATTTGAATGGTTTTGTAACAACACCAACTGTAAGTATGCCCTGATCCTTTGCTATCTTTGCAACAACAGGAGCTGCACCTGTACCGGTTCCGCCTCCCATACCGCATGTGACAAATACCATATCAGCGCCCTTTACTGCTGCCTGAAGCTCCTCAGCGCTCTCCTCAGCGGCCTTCTGACCGATCTCAGGCTGCGCACCTGCGCCGAGTCCCTTTGTAAGCTTCTCTCCAATCTGTATAAGTGTAGGAGCCTTACAAAGCTGTAAAGCCTGCTTATCTGTATTGATACCGATAAACTCTACTCCACCAATATTCTCATCAATCATTCTGTTAACTGCATTGTTACCGGCTCCTCCGACTCCAATGACAATAATCTTTGCGCTGTTATCAGCCTCGTTACTTCTTATCTCAAGCAAGGTGATTCCTCCTCTTTCTTTCCCAAAATTTAATTTTCTATATAAAAATATCGAATATTCTTAAACTCATTTATTCTATAATATAATTTTTCTCCAAAATAATCAACTATAAAATATGATTTTTTTTATTTAGTTTTACATTATTCTGACTTGTCAAACACAATATTTGTTGTTTCTTCCGTCCAGCTCTCTAAATGTAGTGTACCGGACTGTCCCTCAAGCGATGGCATGATAGCCTTAAGCCTCTCTATTTTACGTGTAAGCTTTGTCGTGTCACCAATTATCACACTCACATTACCATACTTGGCTACCGGTGCATTTTGCGCACCATAATCCACAGAATCCGGCACAAGGTCCTGCCTTTTTAATCCCTGGGTAAGCTCAAGGATATCTTTTAGCATAGTCTGCTTTATAGGCAGCTTCTCATAAAGCACTACCTTGTCACAGCTTATGCCGTCTATACATGGCACACCCGGCACCGTGTCTGAGGATGTCTCCACCACAAAGCCGTCCTTATCAAAATATGCATTCTCATTAATTCCCGGAATATATATGTATCCAAGCATTCCTTTTTCATAAACTGATATATGAAGAGTATGCGGACTATCCAGGCTTATACTCATTGTATCAATAAACGGTATTTTTTTAGTATCCTTTACCTTATATTTCAGATAGACATACAGTGAGTTCCATGAGTACTTATCATTAAGCACCGCATCCTCTATAGTCTTTTGGTCATAAAGCTCATTGCCCTCGACAACTACCCTTTTTACCGTAAACAGCTTAAGTGCAATGAGAAACAGTATCGCGAGCACTGCTATCGTAATTAGCAGTCCCATAAAAAAATGCTTTAATCTCTTTTTATGTTTTCTTTTTTTCTTCATCATTATATTTCACGCCTTAATCTACACATTTTCAAGCCTGATGCCTCTTGACACAGACAAAACAAGCCCTATTTCCGCCATCAGGAATATGATTGACGTACCTCCATAGCTGATAAACGGCAGAATAACACCGGTATTTGGAAGTGAATTGGTAACTACCGCAATATTCAGTATCACTTGGATTGCAATATGACTCATCACACCAATCACTAAAAGTGAGCCATACAAATCCCTTGCATTGTTTGCAATGACCATCATACGCCATATAAGCAGTATAAAAAGCAAAATAAGGCAGATAGCTCCAAACAGTCCAAGTTCTTCACAAATAATTGTAAATATCATATCATTTTGTGACTCCGGCACATTGCCAAGCTTCTGTAAGCTCTCTCCAAGTCCTTTTCCAAACAATCCGCCCGAGCCTATCGCATAAAGTCCCATCATAGTCTGGAATACTGCGTCTGTTCCCGCAGTCTCCGGATGCAGCCATGCCTCAATACGTGTACTTCTATAGCCTGCCAGCATGACAAACGCCACTGCAAACACAACTACCGCCACTGCTACAATAATAAACTGCAGATACTTTGGGCTTGCGACAAACAACATACAGACCGAAATGCCTATGATGATAACTGCCGTACTCAGATTGCTGATTGCAACAACTATTATGAGCGGAATAAGCATAGCAAGCACCTTTACCAGGCTTAAAAATTTATCAAACTGCTTGGGTATCTTGTCTATAATCATAGCCATAAACAGTATGACCGCAATTTTAGCCACTTCTGAAGGCTGGAACTGTATTGGTCCTATGCCAATCCATCTCGATGAACCATGTGAGCTTGAGCCTATTTTCGGCACAAACACAAGCACACACAGTATAAGCGATACTATATACGCAAAAAAGCCAAGCTTTTTCCAATATCTGTAGTCGACCTTTGCCAGAAATACCATAGGTATAAGTCCCAGTACAATATTTCGTATCTGAAGCTTAAGATAGTGCATGCTGTCATGATTTTTGATGGCCGATGTGTATGCACTCGAGCTATATAGCATAACAAGACCAAAGCAGAGCAGAAATATAACTATAAACAACAGGTTGTAGTCGAAATAAGGTATTCCTTTTTCCTTTTTTTCTTTATTCTTACTACTTCTTCTACGCTTTCCTGCCAAAATATTTACTCCTTAAATCCTTTTACTATTTCCTTAAAGATACGTCCGCGCTCCTCATAGTTAGGAAACATGCCCCAGCTTGCACATGCAGGTGATAAGAGCACTGCATCACCTGAAACAGCATGCTCATAGCAATAATTTACTGCATCCTCAAACGTATCCTTCTTTACAGTATTCATGAATCCGTGTCTATGTGCACACTCTTCGATTTTATCTGCAGTCTGACCGATAAGCACAAGCTCCTTTACTTTGCCGTCAAAGGCCTCTATCCACTCATCATACTCCGACTGCTTATCATATCCACCGCCAATGAGAAGTGTCGGTCTGTTCATGGCACGTATACCCTGAATGGCTGCATCAGGATTGGTGCCCTTTGAATCGTTGTAGAATCTGACTCCACGCTTTTCGGTCACGTACTCTATCCTGTGCTCAACTGCCTTAAATACCTTAAGCACCTCGACAATCTTATCCATCGGTACCCCAAAGCTTATAGACATGGCACACGCTGCCATCACATTCTCAAAATTATGCTTTCCGAGGAGATTCAGCTCGTTTACATCAATTACCTCATCGCGTACACCGTCGTGTGCGTATATAATGATGTCTCCGTCCAGATAAAAGCCCTCTGAGAGCTCAGACCTACTGCTGAAAAATATAACCTTAGCAGGGCACTCTGCTGCAAAATCTCTAAGCACCTCGTCCTCGTAGTTTAACACGCAGTAATCATCTGCTGTCTGATTTTTTGTGATATCCTCCTTTGCCCTGATGTAATTTTCCATAGTATGGTGTCGATTCAGGTGATCGGGTGTGATATTTAAAATTGCGCTTACATGTGGCTTAAAGGTATCTATTGTCTCGAGCTGGAAGCTTGATATCTCTGCAACTGTTACTGTCTCACCGGTGCTTCCTGTGACCATTGATGTATAAGGGATTCCGATATTTCCTACCACTCTCACATCCTTAAAGTAATTCTTCATTATCTCACCTGTCAGAGCTGTAGTGGTCGTCTTTCCGTTGGTTCCTGTAACAGCGATGATCTCACCTGCCCCAAATGTGTATGCAAGCTCTATCTCACCCCATATTTTAACGCCCCTGTCACGTAAGGCATTGACCATAGGAATGTCTGTTGGTACTCCCGGACTTAGCACAGCCACATCAAACTCATCAATCTGTTCATCTGTCAGGTCGCCTAAAATAAGCGGCACCTCCTTAAGCTTTGGTGCTTTCTCATAAAGTGTTTTTGAATCCAGTTCTTTATTTCCATCAAACAATACTGTATCGATGCCATTTGCGCACAAAAGCTCAGTCGCTGCAATGCCACTCTTTCCTGTTCCGACAACAAGTACCTTTTTTCCTTGTAAGCTCATTTTTATTCCTCCATCTTTTATTGCAGCCATCCGTATGGATATGTTTAACAAATCAAATTCTCCAAACGACTGCCTTAATCATTAAATTATAGTATACGTTATTTGGTTCTATTTCGCAAGAGCCCGTAAATCAGTTAAACACTCCTATCTCCTGTGCATACGGTATGATTTCCCTAAATATTTCAGCTGCAACCGGTGCAGCGATTGTTCCGCCATAGTATGCACCGCCCTTTGGATTATTTATTTTCACAAGCACCATAAGTGCCGGATCATCCACCGGATAAAACCCAAGGAACGAGGCTATATATACATTGTCACTTCTCGGAAGTGTCTGCGATGTAGCAGTCTTTCCTCCTATCGCATAACCTTCAACCTTTGCATTTTTTCCTGAGCCCTCTGCTACCACGCCCTCCAAAAGCTTTCGCAGTGTATCAGATGTCTCTTCACTGCATATACCTGACGTCTGTTCAAAGGACAGCACCTCTTTTACCGTACCTTCGGTGCCATGAATCTCCTTACCTATATGAGGAGTAATTCTGTTACCACCATTTATAAGCGATGATACTGTTGTCATAAGCTCGATGGGTGTGAGCTGGAATGACTGTCCAAATGAAATTGTTGCAAGCTCCACCTGGCCTATCTTATCCGGCTGATGCATTATGGTGGCGGCCTCTCCCGGCAAATCAATACCTGTCTTATCAAGCAGACCAAACCTCATGAAATCAGCATAATACCTCTCACTGCCTATTCTAAGACCTAAATCAATAAAGACAGGATTGCATGAATTCTGTATTCCCTGCACAAAGGTCTCACTTCCATGTCCTGTTCTCTTATGGCAGTGTATGCGTCTGTCCTCCACAGTAATATATCCCGGGCAGTAAAAACTGTCATCAAGGCTCACCACATCCTCCTCCAGTGCGATTCCTGCCGTAATTATCTTGAATACGGAACCGGGCTCATATGTATCACTTACACAGCCGTTTCTCCAGGCTTCATCATGGTTTTCACATGAAAAAGGATCATTCAAATTATATTCCGGGTAGTCGGTCATGGCATATATTTCTCCGTTTTTAGGATTTAAGGCAATTATACTCACACTGTCTGCCAGGTTTTGTGCATATGCCATCATTGCATTTTTCTCACATACTCTTTGTATATTTATGTCGAGTGTAGTGACAAGTGTGTCTCCTTTTTTGGGAGCTTCTCTTCTCTCTTTATAGCCCTTCACCTCCACACCTCTGCCATCACATACAGTGTATATCCGCCCTGGTGTACCACGCAGAATTTCATCATATGTGGTTTCAAGCCCAACAACACCCTGACCATCTGCTCCTGCAAAGCCTATAACCTTTGAAAACAGTTCATCAAGCGGATAGTACCTGACACTTGACTCGTCAACCTTTATCCCTGCCAAGCCATATGATAGTATTTTATCGCCTGTTTTTTTAGAGACATTGTTCTTTATTTTTTCAATGGATGTAACCTTATCCACCTTACTGCGGATAGTCTTTTCGTCAATCGAAAGCTCACTGCTTAAAACAGAGATGACTGCTTCCTTGTCGGTTATCTGATTGTGTATAACGCTTATGTTATATGCAGTTTCATTTGTCGCTATTATCCTTTCATTTCTATCCACTATATCTCCGCGTATTCCTGCAATATCACGCTCTCTTTCCTGAAGCGCACTTGCCTTTTTACTGTAATAATCGCCTTTTACTATCATGAGATAAAACAGCCTGAAACACAAGGCGATAAGAACAGCTGTCAGTATACTGCAAAATACGCATATTTTTCTTCTGTAGCGCGTATTGTTAAGTATCATAAACAAAAATGCCTCAATATTTTTACACTAATATATGCAAAAAATATTGAGGCTATTCTCTATTCGCCCTGCTCACCCTCCTGGGTGACCTTTTCTCCTGTCGGAGGATTTGCGCCTGTTATCGTAAGGTCAGCATTTACACCTGTCTGCTCCTCATCAGGGTATATATTCATATACGGAAGTACTTCCTTTAATATCTCTCTGGTCAGGTTCTGTGCATAGTTACTGTGAGGCTGATCCTGTACATTCGGCTGGTCGATTACAGTGTAAATAACAAGCTGCGGATCCTGCGCAGGCACACAGCCTATAAATGATACAAGATAGCAGCCCTTCTTTCTAAGGTGCGTTGTCTCATCATACATCTGCGCTGTTCCTGTCTTGCCTCCCATTGAGTATCCGTCAACCTTTGCCACCTTACCGGTTCCGTTTGCAACTACATTATGCAGGTAGTTTTTAAGTGTCGCACTTGTATTCTCTGACACTGTCTTTTTTAGCAGTGTAGGCTCAATTGTCTTTACTGTATTGCCGTTGTCATCTGCGATTTTCTTTACTACGTGCGGCTGATAATAATTTCCGCCATTCACCAGTGAGGAAAATGCACTGACCATCTCTATCATGGTACAGTTATAGTTCTGTCCGAATACGTTTGTCGCTAAATCGACAGGCTTTATATTGTCGAGTGTATACATGAGCGTTGATGTATTTGCCTCACCCGGCAGGTCAACACCTGTCTTTTGACCAAAGCCAAATACACTCTGATAGTACAGAAAATTTTCTGCACCAATCTTATATGACATCTGCATGAGTGCATCATTACATGAATCCATGAGTGCCTTTTCAAGTGTCTCTATGCCATGTCCGCTACGGTTGACGCATGATACCTTTTCACTGCCAAACATCTCGTATCCATCACATAAAAATGTCATATCAGTAGTGAGCGTGCCTGTATCCAGTCCACATGCCACGGTAAAAGGCTTCTGTACAGACCCCGGCTCATATGTATGTGTAACACAGAAGTTCTGCCACAGCTTATTCAGAGTATTTAATGTATCATCATCATTCATTGCATCAAGCTGCTCTTGTGTATAGTAATTCTTCATATTCTTCGGATCGTTCAGATCAAAGTTTGGATAATTCGCCATGGCCAGTATCTCACCATTTTTAGGATTTTCTATAACGACTGCAATATTTTCTGCGCCAAGTCCTTCTCTTGCATTATTTGCATAAGTATCTGAGAACAGTTTTATCTTATCCTCAACAATCGACTGGATATTTGCGTCTATAGTTGTGTACAGTGTATTTCCGTTTTGTGCAGCAATTACTGTTTTCTGGAAATCATTGTCTGCATTCAGATAGCCGTACTCCCTGCCATTTACTCCATTTAAAGTGTCATTGTAATAGTTTTCAAGTCCGGTTGTACCTACATTTCCGGCGGAGGTAAAGCCGATAACTGAGCTTGCCAGCGTTTTAAACGGATAATTTCTCTGATACTCTGTCTCAAACCACACACCCTTGATGTTTGGATTCTTTAGATTGCCCTTTTTGTCTGTTGCATCCTGCAGCTGTACAAATGGCTGAATTGCATCATATGACAGCTTTTTTAACAGTACAATATATTTGTTATCCTTGCTGTTATTTGCATAATCCTCAAGTGTTGCCCTGTCTAAATCCGGAAAGCACTGTGTCAGTGCATCTATCGTCGGAGTTATATACTCTTTCTTACTGGTCATAACCGAGCAATCAAGTACGACATTATAAACAGCCACACTCGTAGCAAGCACTGTGCCGTTTGAATCTACAATATTTCCTCTCTGAAACGGTATTGTTTTGCTGTCATATGACTGTAATGATAGTACCTTTTTAGTATATGCGTCTCCGCTTGTATATTCAATAAACATCAGCCTGCCAATGAGTCCAAGCATGGCTACAACTATTAACATAAACAACGCAAACAGCTTTGTTTTCATTTTGCGTCCGATTTTTCTTACCGGTCTTTTTCTTGTCCTGGCTGCCAATATTATTCCTCCAATTTATTCCGGAATATCATTGTACTGATCCATATAGTTGTTCTTATCAATTGAGTAATAAACTATCTGATCCTGTGAAGCATATTTCATGCCAAGTCTGTTGATAGCTGCATCCTTGATTGCATTTAAATCGACAGATGTAGTAATCTGCTTGTATCTGGCATCATTATCAGCCTTCATATCATTTATTTGGCTCTCAAGTGCTGCAACCTCCTTCATCTGCTGTGTCACATTTGACCTTATCTGAATAAGTGAAACAGATACAAGGGCTGAAGCTGCCACACACGCTGTGAGAAAGGCTACAAATGCCCTGTTCATTGAGAGTGCTCTCTCCTGATTTCTTCTTGCAGATGTTCTTCTGTTTTTCTTTCTTCTTATTTCCTCAAGCTCTCTTGTCGATTTCTGTGGTCTTCTGACCGGTGCTGCCTCGTCAAGCTCTCTTACGGCATTCCCATTTATATAATAAGTAGTTTTATTCATTTAGCTGCTCCTTTTGCTGTCATTCTACAATTCATTCTTTTCAAACACACGAAGCTTTGCACTCTTCGAGCGTGAATTCTCTTCAAGTTCCTTTTCTGACGGAAGGATAGGCTTTCTGGTGATAACCGTTCCCTTCGATTTATTACCGCATACACATACCGGAAAACTCGGTGGACATGTACATGGATTTTCGTTTTTTTTGAAATTGGATTTTACTATTCTGTCCTCAAGCGAGTGGAATGTGATTATACATATCCTGCCGCCCGGATTAAGTAAATCTATCATGTCATCCAGGTTGTCCCTTAGCACATCAAGCTCATGATTCAGCTCAATTCTGATAGCCTGATATGTTCTCTTTGACGGGTGACCACCGGTAGCTCTGACCTTTTTTGGTATCGCTGCCTTTATTATCTCGTTGAGTTCTCCTGTTGTCGTTATCTCTTGCTTTTGTCTTGCTGCTACAATGTGCTTTGCAATATTCTTTGCAAACTTGTCCTCACCGTAATCCCTGATGATACGGTACAGGTCATTTTCGCTGTAGGTATTTACTATATCCCTTGCAGTAAGGGCATTCCTGTCATCCATACGCATATCAAGCGGTGCATCCTCACTCCTGTAGGTAAAGCCTCTCTTTGGTGTATCAAGCTGGAAGGATGAAACTCCAAGATCCAGCATAATACCATCCACCTTTTCAATGCCGAGTGAATGAAGCACATTCTTCATATCAGAATAATTGCTTCTGACTATCGTTACCCTGTCTCCAAACTCCGCAAGTCTCTCTCCTGCCGCCTTTATGGCATCTGCATCCTGATCTATGCCTATCAGCCTGCCCTTGTCCGAAAGTCTCTTGGCTATCTCATATGAGTGCCCGGCTCCTCCGAGAGTACCATCCACATATATCCCGTCAGGACGGATGTTTAAATTTTCAATTGTCTCGTCCCTTAAGACTGAATAATGCTTAAATTCCATGTGGTCTCTCCATTTAATATCAAATGCCTATGCCAAGCTCTGCCATATGATCTGCTATCTCATCCATATCGTCAAAATCAGAGTTCTCAAGGTATCTGTCTTTGCTCCAGATTTCTACTCTGCTGTATACTCCGACAGATACTACTTCCTTATCTATACCTGCGTATTCTCTTAAGTTCGCCGGTAAGAGGATTCTGCCCTGCTTGTCCAGCTCACAGGTGGCTGCTCCTGCAAAGAAGAATCTCATAAATTTTCTTGCTTCTCTTGATGTGAGTGGTTTGTCGCGAAGATTTTCCTCAATGCGATGCCATTCTTCGTTGGAATAGACGAACAGACAGCCATCTAAGCCCTTGGTAACTACGAACTCATTGCCAAGCTGTTCACGGAACTTCGCCGGGACAATCATACGGCCCTTGGCGTCTATTGAATGATTATATTCGCCCATGAACATGGCATCCATCCTCCTTTTCCTCATTTTGAAGTTTTCCACCACTTCACTCCACTTATATGGTATTTCACTCCACTTTCCACCACTTGGTTACAATATTACACCTAACAGCCCACAAAATCAAGGCTTTAAGCCAAATTCCCATAAAAAAGCAATAAAAAAGACGCTCAGTCTTTTCGTGGACTTTGCGTCTTTTTTATAAAATACATATGAAATTTACTCTTTAGTGGTGGATTGTGGTGGAGTGTCCACCATTTTACCCATTTTCATTTGCTTATATCTGACAATTCCTATCCATATGGCTGATACTGCCACCAAAGTGGCGGCGAGTGCCATAGACACCGGATAATTGATATGCGGGATGAGAAGCTGGTCTGTACGCAGGCTTTCTATCCAGAATCTTCCTATACCATAACCTAATAAATATAGAAGAAACACCTCTCCGTCAAACCTTCTGTGCTTAAAATAAAGCATCAACAAAATAAATAAGCACAGGTTCCAAAAAGATTCATACAAAAAAGTAGGATGCACCGAGATATACTCCACTCCGTCTACCACAGTTGTATGTGACATAAGCTTTTCAGTCAGATCCGATGTCCTGACAGCTGATACCGGAAGCTGCATGGCAAAAAGTCCGTCATAATAATCGCCAAATGCCTCTCTGTTGCAGAAGTTTCCCCATCGGCCAATCACCTGTCCCAGTATCAGTCCAAGCCCCGCCGTATCACACAACAGTGGAAACGACAGCTTTCTGACCTTTGCAAAAACGAATGTGGTGATAATTGCTGCTATCACTCCTCCGTAAATTGCCAGTCCTCCCTGCCTGATATTGAATATGCTAAGCAGGTCATCCTTGTACAAATCCCATCTGAATACCACATAGTATATTCTTGCGCCTATCACCGAGCAAATGATTGCCACAAGTGCCAGATCAAAGTATGTATCAGGATTTTGTCCTGATTTTTTAGCCACATAGCAGGCCACGCCCAGCCCCGCAAGCATACCACATGCTATTATTATGCCATACATCGCAATACCAAAGCTTCCTATTGATATGCTCTTTATCACATGCTGCAGATATATATGAAGATGTGGGAAATTTATATTATAATCCATATTTTTCCTTTCCTGACTGTAATTGCTGTCTGTCACACCATAATATATACAGCAGCAATCACAAATTACGAAAATATATGTACCCGGAGCACCATAAACCTGATACTCCGGGCAACTGTCATTATGCGCTTCTTAGTCTACGCCTGACACTCAAAGCTTGCACACTCTGTACTGCACTTGTTTGGTGTACAGTTTTTCTTGATGCCAATCTGATTGGCCATGCAGCTATTGTGGTCATTGTACTTACACTTTGCCGCATCACAGTGCACATCTGTCTCCTTGTGAATAGCTAACTCTGCAGATACCTCACAGTCACAGGCCTTATTTGAAAAGCTGCCACACTGTGTATCGCAGGCTTTCTTTGCCTTAGTTCCTTTCACATCGATTTCTCTGAGCTTACAGCAGTTATCTGCATTATACGCACATTTTTCAACATTACAATCAAGTCTTGTCATACTTTTGCCTCCTTTGCTTATGCATAGGCTAGTATGTCCTGATTGATTTTTTTTATACTTTTTAATCGATTATCTGTGTTTTTCCTCTTCCGGAAGCTCCACTCTGATTTCCTTTGTACGGATTTCCTTGCAAATCTGGTCGATGAAATCTGAAAGTGGCTTAACACCCTCATTTCCTTCAAAACGGCTTCTTACCGATACTGTGCCGTCTGCCTCCTCGTCAGCTCCGACAACAAGCATATATGGAAGCTTATCCATACGAGCCTCTCTGATCTTGTATCCGATCTTCTCAGCTCTGTTGTCAACTGTCACATCAACATCATTGCGCTTAAGCTCATCTGCTACCTTTTTAGCATAATCAGCATACTTCTCTGAGATAGGAAGTACTCTTACCTGCTCAGGGCAGAGCCATGTAGGGAACTTGCCTGCGTAGTGCTCGATAAGCCATGCAAGTGTACGCTCATAGCAGCCGAGTGATGTACGGTGGATGATGTATGGACGGATTTTATCGCCGTTTTGATCAATATAGTACAGATCAAAATTCTCAGCAATAGCACAGTCGAGCTGTATTGTTACCATGGTATCCTCTTTACCGTATACGTTCTTGGCCTGGATATCAATCTTTGGTCCGTAGAATGCAGCCTCGCCATCGGCCTCAACAAAAGGAACATTTTCCTCAATAAGGATGTTACGAAGAACCTCCTGTGTTGAGTTCCAGTACTCATCATCTCCTAAATACTTTTCTGTGTTCTTTGGATCCCATTTTGAAAGACGGTATGTCACATCATTCTCGAGGCCCAGCACCTTAAGGACATATCTGTTAAGATTGAAGCATGCCTTGAGCTCCTCCTCACACTGGTCAGGACGGATAACATTGTGACCCTCTGAGATAGTAAACTGTCTGACACGTGTCAATCCGTGCATCTCTCCCGAATCCTCGTTTCTAAACAGTGTGGATGTCTCACCCATTCTGTAAGGCAGATCTCTGTATGAGTGCTGCTTTGCCTTGTATACATAATACTGGAACGGACATGTCATCGGACGAAGTGCCATAACCTCTTCCTCACCGTCCTTCTCAGGATCTCCGAGAACAAACATGCCGTCAAGATAATGATCCCAGTGTCCTGAAATCTTGTACAGGTCTGATTTTGCCATGAGTGGTGTCTTTGTACGCACATAGCCCCACTCCTTATCCTCGAGGTCCTCAATCCATCTCTGCAGCTTCATAATCATCTTTGTGCCCTTTGGCATCATAAGCGGGAGTCCCTGTCCGATTACATCTACTGTTGTGAAAAGCTCCATCTCACGGCCAAGCTTATTGTGATCACGCTTCTTAGCCTCCTCCATTCTCTCAAGATGTGCCTTTAAATCCTCTTTCTTATTGTAGGCTGTTCCGTAGATACGATGGAGTCTTGCCTTGTTTGAATCACCTCTCCAGTATGCCATTGATGATGATGTGAGCTTGAAAGCCTTTACTCCCTTTGTGCTCATAAGATGTGGTCCTGCACATAAATCTACAAAGCCACCCTGGTCATAGAATGAAATCTCCTCACCCTCAGGAAGCTCCTCGATAAGCTCTACCTTGTACGGCTCATCCTTTTCCTTCATGAATTTGATTGCTTCCTCTCTAGGGAGTGTAAATCTTGTTATCTCATGACCCTGTTTGATGATTTTCTTCATCTCTGCCTCAAGTGCATCGAGATCCTCTCTTGAGAATGGCTGTGAATCGAAATCATAGTAGAAACCGTCGTCAATTGCCGGTCCGATTGTGATTTTTGCATCCGGGAACAGATTCTTTACTGCCTGTGCCAGCACGTGTGATGCTGTATGTCTGATGACACGAAGTCCTTCCTCATCACTTGCTGTGATTATATTGAGTGTGCAGTCCTTATCAAGAACTGTTCTTAAGTCAACAATTTCTCCGTCAACCTCTCCTGCGCAGGCTGCTCTTGCAAGTCCCTCGCTTATATCTTTTGCGATTTCATATACGCTTTTTGCTTCACTGTACTCTTTTGATGAGCCATCCTTCAATGTTATCTTCATGGTTATCTCTCCTTTATTTTTAATATAAAAATCCCCGACACCGCATTGCTGCGACATCGGGGACGATAAGCTTTGTTACCGTGGTTCCACCCACATTCTTTCCGCCTGGAAACATACTGCTTGTCTGTATCCGACAGAAACTCATTTGACTATAACGGTGTCACCGGGCTTTATTGGAGCCACTCCAAGCTGGTGTTCGGTATATCATCCACCGGGGAGCTTTCACCACTCTTTGGACTTTAATTCTCGTCTTCCAAGGCTTCCCTCTCTGCTGCTTTTAATATACTTACTGTGCTCTTCAACGTATTGTTATTATGCTGTTGCACATATGTATGTAATATACGCAAACATGTGCCATACATACCTTTAGAACTATTAATGTTCCTTTCAAAAAATGATAATATACTTATTTTTCTAATCTGTAAAGTACTTTATGCATTTTTTCCGCAACATTTTTTATATTTCTTGCCCGAACCGCATGGACATGGGTCATTTCGGCCGATTTTCTTACCTACTACCACTGTTCCTGACTTCTTCTGCTCGAGGTAAAGCGCATGCTTTGTCTCTGCATCAAAGATTTCATCCCATGCCGGGAGATTGTAAAGCCAGTCTGCCTTTGCATCTACCATGTTCTTATAGAGCTTTTCTTTATCGAAAGCAAGGCTTACCTTTGTGTCCTCATCCATCTCCTCGATTGGGTTTGGTGTGACAAGGCTGTCATTGATTCCGTCTAAGAAGCCTGTCATCTCCATGATTGATAACTCATATTTCTCAGCAAGCTCTTTGACTGTTCCCTCTACTGCCTCATCCGGATTTGCAAGGAGCTTCTCATATACACCCTTCTCCAAGAGGAAATAATGCTGCCAAAAACGCTGTAACTCTCCCTGATCTGCTTTGTCATTGTAGGCAATCTTGTGCCACTCTTCTAATAAAGCCATTTTTACTACCACCTTTATCTTTTATAAACTGATATGAGGCCAAACAGCCTCAACTTCACATATGGATGTATTATACCAAAATAACAGCTTGACGTCAATTTTGTTTTTTTATATTATGTTCATCGTGGTCGGAAACAGCAAGGTTTTTGCTGAGCCTAATACGGTACAGGGAAACAGAGAATTAGTATCTGCTATTCTCAATAAAATGCCAGAATCTACAACTAACGAGTCGAAAATTGTTTTTGGTATTAAAGAACAATTTTATTTGATAGTTGTCAACGATACCATAGGTACTGAATATTTTGTGACGATTGATACACAAAATAAGAATTTTGAACTGATTCCCGTCAAGTTTAATGATAATGGCAACAGTAGAGGGTCGGTTGCTAAATACTTTGCCAATATTCAATATTTGGACGAACCAAATCAGGGAAAAATTGGAAGCAAATTTCAAGCTGGGTATCCCGCATATTTTGCTTTTATAAACGGGAATTGTATTATTAAGGATATGATATTTGACTCAATATCTATACCAAGTCCCTTACCGATTGATTTGTTGGTGTTTCTTAATGAAGAAATTATACGAGAAATTAGATTATGGTATCGACAACTATAATGACTAAATTATAAAATAAAGTAAAATCTAAAATGATGAGCAATCAGGTGTATGTCAACGGAGTGTTCTCCGGTGGCTCTACCAATACCGCGAAGTTCTCACTCT
>OLWL01000683.1_pt1 | contig 21858 bp, 22 predicted proteins | sample 1674151 | NCBI WGS metagenome assembly OLWL01 (sample SAMEA103958148, study PRJEB25191) | human gut metagenome
CGGCAAAGAGCTGTGGTCGATCACGGATGAGACAGGCGCTGCCGTGGATACCCTGGCCGACGGCACACTGTATGAGCTGCGTGTGAGCATCGCAGACGGCGGTGCGCTTGATCTGAGTGAGGCGGAAAAGAAGATCAAAATTTCCGTTGTGCTTGCAAAGTAAGGCTCAATCATAACCACCGGCACTGAGCTGGTTGTTTTCTTGATACAATCATAACCACCGGCCGTGCCGGTGGTTATGATTATATAAACTGGTCAAATTTTCTCCTTTGAGACATAGTTCAGTTGGATGGAGCCTTTTCATGGACAAATAAAGGTTTACCGCTCATATTCCTCATATTCTTCTGCCAGCACCCAGAGATCGTATTCCTGTTTTGCCTTTTCCAACGAGGACAGTTCCTCTTTCGAGCGCTGTGCTTCCTGATTCTTTCTGCTGTGCTGTTCTTCTTTATCGGCTTTTTGTTTTCGGAACCACATAGTCAACGCCCCTCTGCTCTTGTACGGTACTCCGCAGTCAGTTCGAGATAGCCGCGCTCGTTATGCGCGATTCCTGCCCAATCGAGGATTGCTGACAATACAAACACCGGATCAAAAACAGACATTCCTTCCTTTTTCCCGGCATATTCTTTCGCGATACAACCAACGATTGCATCCTCCGTACAATCGCCATAGCCTAATTTATAGTTTCGTCCGTTTCCTTTTCTCGCCTTTCCGCCGTTTCGGAACAGAAGACTGACGATCACATCAAACACGCGATATTCATATGGCGGGGTGATTGGAAGCTCGTCACAGGTAAAACTATTTCCGTCTGCGTTTGCTTGGATCACATAGCTGTTGCCGCTGACGGATCGTACTGTTGCGATTCCTCCGCAGTCGATCAGCTTGTTCTTAATGATGTCAGACGCATTGATGCTGTTATCATCCGCTCTTTCTAACATAGCCGCACTCACCGTCTCCTTTCTATTCTCTACATTGTTGTCCGCGATGCCCAGCGCCTTCAGTAATTCATCCAATCGTTTCTTCGCAGTCGGGTATGAAATTCCAATTTTATTTTGCACATCCTTCATATTTCCGCGGCAGGTTAAAAATGTACGCAGGAACTCAGACTGTGCGGCATCGAGCCGGTCGTACTCGGAAATATTTTCTTCCACAGGAAACTCTGCTTTGCAAGAGGGGCAGGACAGTTTGCTGATATTTAGCCTGTCTCCGCATACAGGACATACGCTGGTTTTTGTAATTTTCATCTGTGTGTCACCTCGCGTTTCGATAATATCATTTTATTTTGATCTTGTCAACATTAGAATTAAATATTATAAAAATCTATATTATTTAGATTTCCAATACGTTCTGCATAATCTGGCTGGCGGCTTTCTTGTTCTTATCGAACGCGTGGGTGTAGATATCCAGCGTGGTCGACGGTTGGCTGTGTCCGAGCAATCCAGCAACTGTGCCGACGTCCGTGCCGCTGGCGATGAACAGGCTTGCCGCCGTGTGGCGCAGGCTGTGGACGTTCAGGTCGGTAGGCAGATCGTTTGCTTTCAGGATTTTCTTGAAGCGCCATGTGAAGGTCGATGGTGTCATCGGGAGTTTCATGCCCTTTCTGCGGAACACATAGTCGTCTTTGGTCTGCTCGCGCCGGTCGTAGCGCTCGGTTTCTGCCGCGCAGAAAGCTTCGTATTCACGGAGCAGGCTTTCCATCTCGGCGGAGAAGTACACATACCGGTTTCCGGCTTTCGTCTTCGGCGCTTTAACGATAATCTCGTCACCCGTCGTTTTGACGGCGTTCCGGCAGACGTGGATGCTCCGCTCGGCGTAGTTGACGTCCTCCCACTTGAGCGCACAGCACTCACCGCGCCGCATTCCAGTTGCGATGATGAGCTTGAAGTAGGTTTCGTACAGGATGCTCACGGTTTCCAGCGCCTGAATCAGCTTTTTCACCGTTTCATCGTCTGCAATCTTTTTCTCTTTCTTCTGTCCTGCGTACTTGTAAGTGCGCCAAGCCGGGTTATGATCAAGATAACCGCCCTCCATCGCGTCAGAGAGAATGCCGCACAGGCAGCTGTGGACACCTTCTACCGTCGCCTCGGAGAGCGGCTTTCCTGTCGCTTTATTTTTCTGCTTCCGCAGCTTTGTGTACAGACTGCGGAAGTGTTCCGACCGCAGATCGACCAGTTTATAGCTGCCGAGGTACGGCTTGAAGCGTTCAATGTCCTGCTTTTCGCGCACGAGCGTGGACTTCGCCAGCTTATCTGGGGCAATCGTCCGGATCCAGATCTCGGTGTATTTTTCGAGCGTAATCGACCGGTCAATATCCGGATTCAGTTTTTTGCAGCTCATCTCGAACAGCATCGCCTGCTCCTGTAACCACTTTTCCGTCTGCTTTGGTGTAAGCCCCGCAGGCGGCCTGACCGTTTTCTGCTGCGGATTGCGCCGCCGACCGTCTGGTGTGTAGCCCATCGATACGACGAGCAAATAACTGTTTCCGCGTTTTCTGATACTTGCCATGTTGTGATTCCTCCTGTTTCGCTCAACACGGCTGAGATTTTGTAACAGCAACAATACCAGAAAAAACGGGAATAGCTAGTGCGTTTTGAAGATTCTACGAAACCAACAATTCCGGATTGGGTGTTGCAAACAGACTATTACTCATGCGTTTCGCAGCCTCCTGCTTGAGCTGCATCTGCGGATGGCAGTAGGTGCGCTCCAAGAACGACGTATCGCCATGACCGGCGAGGTCTGCGACCGTATTTTTGTCCACGCCTTCGTGCAGAAGCGTCGAGACGAAGAAATGCCGGAGCGTGTGCAGGTGATAGGTTTTCGGCAGACCGATTTCCGCGAACAAGGCTTTCAGTTGCTTGCTGAACGTGTCCGGGTGGATGGGTGTGCCGTCGTCTTTCGTGAAAATGTATTCCGGGAATGGGATACCATGCTCATCGCGGAGTCTCATTTTGCGATAGCAGAACCCGCGCAGCAGGCTGAACATTTCTTCGTTCATCGAAACAGTTCGGGCGCGACCATTTTTCGTTTTACCCTCTTGCACACCCTCGCCGGAAACGGTGCTGCGCGAGTGTTGGACAATGATATAGCCCTCGTAGCTGCCAGTCACGATCACGTCTGACCAGCGCAGGGCGCACAGCTCGCCGCGCCGCATCCCCGTGTTGATGGCGAGGAAGTAGAAAAGCTGGAAGACCGGTTCTTCATAGCAAAGGGCGGAGAGAAATTTCTGCATTTCTTCCATCGTCGGAATCTCCTGCGCTTTTCGTTCTGCATCCGGCAGGTCGATCATGCGGGCCGGATTTTTCTCAATAATCTCGTTGCGTTTTGCGTCGCTGAGAACCGCTGATACGACGGTCAGATATTTTTGTACTGTCTTTTCCTTGATGGGTTTGCCGCGATGGGTGCGCTTGCGGAGCTTCGCCAGCAGATTTTCCAGTGCTATGGGGCGCAGCTTGTTCAGCTTGATCGCGCCGATCTCCGGAAAGACTGTTTCGAGCGACCGCCGGTAAAACGCGATCGTGCCAGGCGCATATTTCGTCTGTCGCTCCAGCCAGCCGCGGGCGTAGGTCTCAAAGGTCATCGCATCGTCCTCGCTATAGCCCTGCTTGAATAGGCGCTCCAAACGCTCAGCTTCGTGGTAGACGTATTGCTCGATGCCGCGTTTCGGGACGCTGTCCGGCACCTGAATCGTTTTTGTCTTGCAGATTTTCCGTCCGTCGGTGCGGTAGCCGTTGCTGATGGTGATTTTGTATTTTCGGTCTGTAATTTGTTTGATACTTGCCATCAAATTCCCCTTTCACATATTTTGTTCCATTGACCATTCTTCGTGATCGTCCTCGGCGTGACCGAGGGCGGTTTTCTTTTGCCGGAGCTTTCTCCGGCGCTTGCTGTCGATATACGCTGGCATAGTCGTTCCGTCATGCACCTGTACATCGTCCGTCATCTGCTCCACAGCACGGCCAAGGCGCACAGCGTCGCGCACAAGATCAATGCCGCGATTGAGATCCATGCGCACAGGTGAATTTTCTTTCTTTTTGTTCCGATTTTGGCATTGAGGTTCGATTTTTTACATGGTATAATTTATGAAATACAGTTTGACAAATTGAAATTTGAGAGGTCAAAAATGCAGACGATTCAGTTAAAAGCAATGACAAGAGAGCTATGTCACGAACTATACAGGCACTGGACGAATGACGCATCCATCTATATGGACATGCGCTTATTCCGGCCCTATGTTTATAACGAAGCAGCGGTAAACCGATATTTTGATGAAAAGGGGTCAGACGCTTCGCGTAGGCTGTTTGCAATCATGCTTGGAGATCAGGTAATCGGGGAATTGCAGCTGAAACAGATCGACTATGATAAAAAGGAATGTACGCTGAGTATCCATATGCAAAATGACATGGTAAAAGGGAAAGGATATGGAACGCAGGCAGAACATCTGGCGGTAAAAATCGCCTTTGACGAGTTGGGAATGACCGCTGTGAACGCAGACGCCATTATGAAAAACACCCGGAGCCAGCATGTGCTGGAAAAGGTCGGCTTTCACCTTGTCGGAGAAGATGGAGCATTTAAATACTATCGTATCGAGCGGTGAATTTGAGTTTTCACATTCCATACGCATCTGCATACCTTTTTCATATTCCCATTTGTAAAAGTGGGTATGGGCTTCTGCCCGATTTGAGGCATTTGGCAGGGAGCCGGTGGACCGGCGACTAGCCATATGCGATGCTGGCTCCTTCGTCGGCACAAGCTCCATATCCCTCGCCCCGCCGCAAGCGGCAGGTCTCGTCCATTCCGCTGCGCCTCCTCTCAAAATCGCAATCGCGTTGCTGGATTGCGATTTTGTATTTTTTGCACACGTCGGCGCAACGTTGGTTTTTGCTATGCCATCGCGCACGCATTCGCTGTCGGGGCAAAAAAACGCACGCAGCGGCGACACGCGGCTCACGGCGGCGAACGGCGCCCGCTGCGGAAGGGTGCAAGGATGCAAACCGTTCAAGGCGTTACCCCCTTGCCCTCTTGCTCCGGCAAGCGCCAGAGCCATTGGTCGGCGCGGCGCTCCGAAAGAATGCCGAGATTTCGCTTTGCGATTTTCAGCGTCCGCTCTGAAATGCCGAACTGCTTTGCAAGCGCAAGGGCTTCTTCGGCTGGTCTTGGCTGCGTCAGAAACCTGCGCAGCTCGTCTTCCATCTGCATGGTATTTGTCTGCACCTGCCCGGTGCCGTTCAGGATGTTGTCAACAGTCGCATCGCAGAAGCCCTTCCACTGAAAGCCATGCTCCGGATGAAGCTCAAATGCAATGGCTGCGCCCTCCGGTGCAAGGCTGTTCTTGTCCTGCGCGACAATGCGGAGCGTATCGCCGCTTTTCAGCCGCCCGACGATCAAAACGCTTCTGGCTGAAGCGCGGAAGTCGATAGAGCCAAGACCGCGATAGCCGGATTTCAATCCCTGCGCCTTGTTCATGTGTCCGATCAGAATGACGGCGCATTGCGTGCGCTCCGCCATCACGGAAAGCCGTTTGAGTACCGGGCGCACCTCGTTTGCGCGGTGCATATCCACATTGCTTCCGAGATACGCCTGCAGCGGGTCGAGTACGATCAGCTTTGCCCCTGTTCTGCAAATTGCTTCTTCCAGCCTTGCGTCGCAGAGCGTCAGCTCCCGTTTGCCCTCGTCGATGACCAGAACACGTGTGCAGTCTGCGCCTGCACTCTCTAGCCTTGGCTTGATGGTATCCGCCAGACCGTCCTCGGCTGTCTGGTAGATCACGTTCATCGGCTCCGCTGCCTGCTCGCACTCCGGCAGCGGATCGCCGCGCGTCAGAGCTGCAATGACAGCCAGAATGAAGCTCGTTTTTCCCTCGCCGGGGTCGCCTTGAAGGATCGTCAGCTTGCCAAGCGGGATGTAAGGATACCAGAGCCATTGCACCTCCTCTGCGTTGATTTCGCTCATGGAAATCAGTTTTAATGGTGTGTTTCCTGTCAAAAAATCTCCTCCGAATCAAAAAGTAAAGGTGCGTACCACGTTTTTCGCGGCACGCACCTTTCTACTTGTAGTATGGAGATTTTTCTGATACACTCAGAGTAATAGCAGACAAATAAAAATCATTTGCGGACAGGTTTTCAAAGGAGAAGCGTATGTTTCAGTCCATTACGTTTTATGTTAGAGAAAAAACGCTTGGCATTTACGGAGAAGAATTTCCGCTGGGAACGCTGACAACGGAGGTTTTGAACATCACGCCAGCGGAATATCAAGCGCTTGACAGCCGCTTGAAATCTGCGATAGAAGGTATGGCTCTTTACCTACGGCGTATTCGGCTACTCTTGCATCTCCTTGAATTTGTTTTGGAAACCGGATTCGATTTCCTTCACCCGTAGTTTTGCCGGATGCACAAGCGTTATGAGTGCCAATTTGCGGCGCCGTTTCCATCGTTTGTTCCGTTTTTTTAATTTTTATCAGGTCTGCGGCTCCATCACATGCTGCAGCTGCCACACCTGCAGCAGCTGCAGCGGCAGAGTCCCGCCCTGCGGGATCAGGCTGACGGGGCGCAACGGTGCTGTGTCAAAAACATTTACAGACAGACATTTTCCATCTGCAAAAATTTCTGCGGAGCATCGATCCAAAAACACCTGTAGCCGCACCGGCGCGCCCGGCGCCAACTGCAGTGTGCCGCAGTCCTGCATTGTCTGTTCACCGGTATCTTTGACATACGCATGCAGCGTCCGGGACACCAGCGTGAGCTCCAGGGCAAAGCAGTTGCCGACCTGCAGCAGCAGCCCGCCGGTCTGCTGCTGCGCCGGAATTTCAAGCAGAATCTCCCACGCCGTCTCTGCCGCATCGGGCAGCGTCCATGGTGCGGTCAGTTCCTTCCGGCCCCACGGAATTGCCTTTTTGCGCAGCGTTTCCAATTGCGGATGCGGCTGGAACCGCGGCAGTTTGTCCGCGCCCTCTGTCACAACGCGCGGCAATGTGAACCAGCCACGCCAGAAGCCCTGCTCCGCCACTCCCCAGCGCCGGAACTGCGGCATCCAGTCCCATCCATTGGCCCAGGCAACCTGCACGCACTGTCCCCGATCATCGACAAACGACTGCGCCGCGTAATAATCCGGCCCCGCGTCCGGGCAGACTGGCTCCACATTCAGAAGCTTCCCCTCTTCGCGTGAAAATGTCCCGACCAGGCACACATTGCGGTACGCCGGGCAATGCATCGGGGAAACGCAGAGCATATGCTTCCTGCCAAGCGGAATCAGATCCGGACACTCCCACATCGTGCCGAAGCGCCCCTCGCTGCGGGCCAGCACGCCCTGATACTGCCACTGGAAAAGATCCTGTGAGGAAAACAGCAGCGCTGCCCCATCCCCTTCCAGGCTTGCGCCGCAGACAAAATAGAATGTCCCATCTGCCTCGCGCCAGAGCTTTGGATCGCGGAAATTTGCCGGATCAACGCCCACTGGCGCGCAGACGACCGGATTATTTTCATATTTTTGAAACGTGACGCCATCGTCACTCCAAGCCAGACACTGCGCCTGCACGCAGTGTCCATCCTTCTCACACACGCCCGTGTACAGAAGATACAGCCTCTGCCCTACAACAAGCGCGCTGCCGGAGAAGCAGCCGCCCTGTTCATACATGTCATACGGCTCACTTGGCACAAGCGCCGGCGGCAGCTGCGTCCAATGCAGCAGATCCCGGCTCACCGCGTGGCCCCAGCAGGGCTCGCCCCAAGTGAGGCCAAACGGGTTATACTGATAGAAAAAGTGATACGCGTCCTTGTACCAGACCAGGCCGTTCGGATCGTTGATCCAGCCCGGGCCGCCCATAAAATGATACTGTTGGCGCATATACATCGGATGCGGGCGCTGCTGCTCCTGCAGCAGCTGCGCAAGATACGTTCCGTCGTTTCGCATATGGCTCCTCCTTACACAGCTCTCTGGGCGCGGCCTGCAATCTCCAGCTGCATTTCCCGGCTCAGATCGACAAAACGCGCACTGTAGCCGCAGACGCGGATGACAAGCTGCTGATGGCGCTCCGGATGCTCCAGCGCGTCGGCAATTGCGGCGCTGTCCAGCACGTCAAAATCCACCGCGCTGCCGCCACAGGCCAAAAAGCACCGGATCAGACCTGCACAGATCTGCACGTTGTCGTCCGCCAGTGAAACAGGCATACAGAAATATGCCACCGCAGACTGCGGGAACTGCGCATAATCCACACCGTCCATCGTGTGCAGAATGGCACTGAGCTCTGCGGGTGTCCGCTCTGACGGGTTGAGCCCGCGGGAAAGCGACTGTCCACGCAGACGCCCATCCGGCAGCGCGCCGCAGTGTGCTTTCATCCACTCATACCCATAAAACGACCAGATCGACGCCTCATACCGGCCGCCGCGGCCATTGGGCATCCAGCTGATGCTCTCGGCGATATCCTGCGTGACGCGGCGCACAAACGCGTTCATCTGCGCCGTATCCGCCCCCACCTTGGGAATCTTGTTCTGCAGATAGAGCCGGTCGAGCTCACAGCCCTCGTAGTTTTTGCGCAGCATGGCGGTCAGCTCTGCAAGCGTGTAGCGTTTTTGCTCATAAACCGCTTCTTTGATCGCGTAGAGCGAATCAATAAAATCTGCAAGACCGACAAGCGCAAAGCCGCTGTTGTTATAGATTGCCCCGCCCTGCGAAACATCCTGCGCCTTTTCAATGCAGCCGGTGATTGTCGAGGAAAAGAACGGGCACGGATTATAAGCTGCCCAGCGCTTTTCAAAGCCGTTATAATGCCAGGCCACAGCGTTGACGATCATAGAGAGGTTCCGCATCACACGGTGATAGAACGTCTCAAAATCCGGCGCAGCCAACACATCGTAGGGAACAATATGCTCCCGATCAAAAAACACCGTTCCATCCGGCTCCAGCATCATCTCAAGATACCGGCAGGGACTGAGATAGCACGTTGCGCGTGAATTGACCTCCGTATCTGCAAGCAGAACCTCCTGGCAGCCGCCATTGAGATACAATCTGGCGTCAGCCTCCTGTTTGCCCATGCGCATCTGCGCGGCAATGATCGTGCGGTCATTGAACACCGACAGCACATTCCGGCCACTGGCCGCAAGCTGCGCCACAAGCTGATAGTATTCCTCCGGCGCGTCCGGCGCGAAGCGTGCCTGTACTTTGGGGTTAATCAGTCCGCAGTCCAGATAGCACTGCAGCACCCATCTTGTGATATCGTTGAAAACCGGCGTTCCGTTCTCATCGCAGCCGCCGATGCTCATAGCCGTGTTTGTTCCATAGAGCGCCTGCGACAGATCCCACTTGGCATCTGTCATGGCACAGAACCAATAGACGAGCTCCTGCGCCTGCGCCACGGTCAATCTGCCAAGCTGCACATCGCGCGCGTAATACGGCGCAAGCACCCGGTCGACATGCCCCAGAATTGCAAAGCCCATCGACTCCAGCCCGTTGCCAAGCTCTTTTAAAAGCAGCATTGTATTCAGTGCTTCAAAAAACGTCTCTGCCGGCTCGGCCGGGCAGCGCCGTGCGCTGATTGCAATCCTTGCAAGACGAGCCTGGACAACCGGGTCACGCTCCGTGCCGCACAGGCGCTCCGCTTCATCGGCAAAGCGTGCGCACAGGCGCATCACAGCGTCCTCCGCACGGATCACGCAGCGCAGAAATGTCTGCTTTTCCACGTCCGTCTCCGTCTGCAGGCGTGCCTGCGCCTGCCGCTGCAGTCCGCGCAGACCATAGCGCAACACGTTGCCGACGCCCATCGCGTGGTGCGCGCAGTCCACGTACATCGTCGAGTTCAGCGCATCCTCCTGCACATACGGCGCGATCCAGTTCTGAAACTCCTGCTCCAGCCCGGAGGTGTCGCGGCGCATCAGCCAGCTGCCAAGCCCCGGGATCGGCGGAAAGCACGATCCCGCCAGATTGCGCGGCGCACCGGTGTCTACCTCAAAATAGAACGGGCAGTGCCGGAACAGCTTCACCCGGCATTTTTCGGCTGCCAGCTCATAAATCCACGTTTTTTTCTCCATGGCGCCCGCCTGCGGCTGCAGGCGGCTTTTTTCGTCCAGCTCCTGCTCCAGCGCGCTGACGTCCGTAGGGTAAGCGGCGTAATAGTCGTCCAACTCCTGACGGAATGCGTCATATTCTTTTCCAAATTGCGTTTGTTTCCAGTCGTTCATAGTGCTCCCTCAGAATGTCAGCGCGATCTTGATACCTTCTCTGCCGCGGACGAGCCGTAAGCCCTCCGCGAAGTCCTCCACGGGGATCTTGTGCGTCACGAACTCGCGAAGCGGCAGCCTGCCGCTCGTCACATAGCCGCAGACCTCGTCGTGCACGGCGCTCTCCTGCGCAGCAATGGGCCACTGCACCGTTTGCAGGATGCAGTTGTGCGGCAGCAGTGACCAGTCGATCGCCGCGTCCGCCCGCAGACCGAGACCGTACAGGCCGATCGTGCCCTCCTGCCGGATCAGGCGCATCCCATCCATCAGAAGATTCGGGTTGCCGACCGCATCGATATACAGATCCACACCCTCCGGCATATAGCCGCGCACAGTGTCCGCCAGCGGCTGCTCCCGCGTGTCAAAGGCAAGATCCGCACCCAGACGCTTTGCCGCCGCGATGCGCGCCGGATGGTGGCCTGCAAGCACGACCTTCCCGGCACCCATGCATTTAGCCAGCGCCGCCATAGCAATGCCGACTGGCCCGCAGCCTGCCACCACAACGTTCTGTCCCGGCTGCAGCCGCAGCCGGTGCAGGGCGCTGGCAACCTCCTTGAGCGTGATGAGCATGGTTGCCTCCACGGGATCTATCCCCGCCGGCACCAGCTGCCGCGTACTCGTCTCAATATCCGCGCCTGCGTGATCGGCCAGACGCGCAGCATAATCATCCGCCACGCCGTACTCAGCAAAACCACCCCAGAAGCTGTGATAGCCAGGCAGACCAGGCAGCGCCGAGCGGAGGATATAGTCCCCCTCTTGGAAGCTGCGCACCTTTTCCCCCACAGCCACAACCTGACCGACAGCCTCATGCCCCAGCACGAACGGATACTGGATAAACGGCATCTGCCCGTTTATGAGCTGCATATCCGTCCCATTGCAGATCCCACATCCCACATTGCGGCACAGGACCTGATATGCGTCTATCTCCGGCAGCGGCAGATCCTCCCGCAGGCAGATCTTCCCCGCCGCTTCTACTACAAGACCCTTCATTCTATTTCTTATCCTCCTTTTTCTGTGCTCTGCCGGACGTCACCGGCAGACCAAGCATCCGGAGCGTCTGCTCCGCAGTTTCACAGGCAGCCGCATCCGGCACCGGAAACTGCCGCTGTACGCGGTTCAGCTCGGCGCTTTTTTCAGCTCCAAGTGTATGATATGGCAAAATTTCTACCCGCCGCACGCGCGGCAGCTGTGTTAAAAACCTTCCGATGTCCTCAATCTGCTCCGTGTTGACGCCCGGCACAAACGGGATCCGGATCCAGATATCCGCGCGTGCAGCGAGCCGCCGGAGGTTCTCCAGAATCCGCTCGTTCCCCACGCCTGTCCACTGCCGGTGCGTCTGCGGCGAATATGCCTTCACGTCATAAAGAAACAGATCCGTCACCGGCAGCACCTGCTCGAAGGCTTCCCACGGGACATTTCCCGCCGTGTCGACGCACGTATGCAGGCCGCGCGCATGCATCCCGCCCAGAAGCTCCGCCACGGCGTCTGCCTGCAGCAGCGGCTCCCCGCCGGAGCATGTCACGCCGCCGGCTGTCGTGCGGAAGATCTTCTCGTCACGCAGCACCAGCTCTGTCAGCTCCTGGCAGGAGATCCTGCGCCCCGCCACATCAATGGCACCGGTGAGACAGGCCTGTGCGCAGCGGCCGCAGCCCACGCAGCGTGCCGTATCCCGCACCGGACCCTCCGGCCCCATCGTCCGCGCACCGGACGCGCAGCTGTGCACGCAGGTTCCGCACCGGACGCAGCGCTGCGCACGAAAGATCAGCTCCGGCTGCGGATTTTGTGTCTCCGGGTTGTGGCACCAGGCACAGCGGAGATTGCAGCCCTTCAAAAACACGGTGGTCCGCATGCCGGGTCCATCATGGAACGACATGCGCTGGATATTCGTAATGAGCAGCTCCTGCATGGCGCCGCCTCCGTTTCTTCCCCCCGCCGCAGCAGGGTTTCATATTGAAGTTGCAAAAAAAGTATGTTATAATACTATAACAATCGATAATTCATCGGAGAATTGAGGATGGAATATGGTAAAATTAGATGATGTTGCAAAGCTCGCCGGCGTGTCCAAGGGAACCGCCTCGCGCGTGCTCAACAATCGCGGCTACATCTCCCAGCAGACGCGCGAGCGCATCGAGGCCGCTGTCAAGGAGCTCAACTACTACCCCAACGAGAATGCGCGCAACCTGCTCAAGCGCCGCTCCGGCATGATCGGCGTCGTCGTGCCGACCATCACCTATCCCTATTACTCCGAAATGATTTCCTTCCTTGAGAAATTCCTCAAGGCAAGCGGATACAAGATCCTGCTGTGCAACACATCGTTCAGTTCCGGTGCATCGCAGGACTATATCAAGCTCCTCAACAACAATCGTGTCGACGGAGCCATTATTTTCAACTATAAGCTTACCGAACAGGACTACGCCAGCCTCTCCTTCCCGATCGTCTCTATTGACCGCCATATCCGCGACGAGGCGTCGTATGTCGCCTCCGACCATGTGCAGGGCGGCACACTGGCCGCCGATTGTCTGCTGCGCTGCGGCTGCCGGCACGTGATCCAGATCGGCGGCTCGTTCGAGGACGACGCACCCTGGAATATCCGCCATCAGGTTTTCCGCGATATCATGGCAAAGCACCAGGTGGACTGCTTCTCCTATGAGCAGGTCCGTGACTCGCACACCTTCCACGATTACCGGCAGATCGTCCTCGGCCTTCTGCGTGAGCATCCGGAAACGGACGGCATTTTCTGCAACGATCTTTGTGCGGCAGCTGTGCTGAACGCCGCCATGTCCCTGCAGCTGCGCGTACCGGAACAGCTGAAAATCATCGGCTATGACGGGACATTTCTCTCAGAAATCGTGACGCCGTCCATCACAACCGTCTGGCAGAACACAGAAAAAATCGCCAGTTCAGCAGCAGATATCATCGTCAAAATGATCGACGATCCCAGCTTTTCTTCGTACCACCTGACGCTTGGCGTCAGGCTCATTGAGCGCGACAGCACACGCTGCGGCTGAAGGATGCATAGACAGGTTTCAGATACACCCTGAACAAAAAGGGGATGTTGCCAAGGCAGCATCCCCTTTGCGTATGTGTTGGGGTTTACCCCTTGACGGCGCCGACGGTCATACCGTCAACCACATGGCGCTGGAAGATCCCGTAGAATACGAGCTCCGGCAGCAGCACCATGACGCTGTAGGCGGCCAGGCCGCCGTAATCGATATTGTACTGCCCCTGGAATGCCGCAATGCCGCGCGAAATGGTGTAATAGGCCGGCTTTTCAATCATAATGGAGGCGAACGGATATTCGTTCCAGATATACAGCAGGTTGAATATGATCACCGTTGCCAGAACCGGCTTTGCAATCGGCACAAGAATCTTCGTCATCAGCTGCCACAGGCTCACGCCGTCCATCAGCGCCGCCTCGTCAAGCTCCTTGGGTACGGTACGGAGATAGGCAGTAAACAGCAGCGTATTGAAGGAAATGGATGTTGCGATATACGGCAGGATCAGCGACAGCTGCTGGCTAAAACCAAGGAATTTATTGATCTTATAGATCGGAAACAGCAGGATAAACGGGCTGACCGCAAGTCCCAGCTGCAAAAATCCCTGCAGGCCGCTGCGCACACCGTCACTGCGGTAATACAGCCGGGTCAGGCCCACGGCGCTGGAAAACGTAATGACGATCTCCACAGCAAGCGAGCAGACAGCGATAAAAGCCGTATTTTTGTACAGCGTGAACAGATCCAGCGTCTGCAGCGCGGATACATAGTTCCCAAAGTCCAGCGCATTCGGCAGCGAGAGCGGATTGTTCATGATCTCGCTGTTCGGCTTCATAGAGATAAAGACCAGCCAGATGATCGGGATCACAATTGCGATTGTCAGAAGCACCATCAGGACGTAGCACACGCCCAGCTTTTTTCTTACTCTCATGGCAGGCCCTCTCAATCTTTTCCGCGCAGCAGCAGCGTATAGATTCCCATGAGGATCAGCGAAATCAGGAACGTCGCTGTAGCCAGCGCCATGCCGTAGCCGTATTCTCCCCGGGCAAACGTTGTGTTGTACGCGTAGGTCACGAGTGTTTCTGAGTAATGCGTCGGGCCGCCGCCGGTTAACTGCTGCACCGTCTCAAAAATCTTCATCGAGCCGGTGATAATCAGGACGCCGACCGACACAAACGTGTCGCGCAGCGCCGGAATCGTCACATGCAGCAGCCGCTGCCAGAAATTTGTCCCATCGACAGCTGCCGCCTCCATCATCTCGTGCGGAATCGTCTTGAGCCCGGCAAGATAGATAGCCGCAATATAGCCGGCCTGCTGCCAGAAATAGACGAACGCAATACTGTAGGGCGAGAGCGTTTTGCCGCCGATCCACTCGAGCGCCAGCTTGTCAAGGCCGATGGCCCGCAGGACATTGTTGACAAGGCCCGTCACCGGGTCGAGCAGGTATCCCCAGATAACGCCTGCAATGATGCTTGCGATGATGGCCGGCGCAAAGATCAGCGCCTTGCACACGTTCACGCCGCGCATCGGCTGGTTCAGGAGCATCGCCACAAAGAACGCGCCGATGCCAAGCAGAAGGATGGAGATACCGAGGATAATCGCTGTGTTTTTCAGCGCGATCCAGAAATACGGATCATCCAGCAGACGGATGTAGTTTTTCAGTCCGTACAACCGCGGCTTGCTGATCCCGGAGTATTTGGTAAAGCTGTAGTAAAGCGAAACAAGGATCGGCAGGATGATGTAGACCACATACACCAAGCAGGTCGGCAAAAGCAGTAGCAGCTTATTCTTTTTTGTACTGAGTAATTGCATGTTCTCTCCTTCCGGCGTATCCGCCTGGCGGCCGGTCTGCGATCATCCCGCCATTGGATCCTGCCTTGTTTTACTGTGCGGCCTCGGCAAAGGCAGTGTCGATGGACGCAACCGCCTGCTCCGTGGTGATGTTGCCGAGCATGAGGCTGTTCATCGCGTCATAGAAGGTTTCGCTGACGGATGCAGTCAGGGATGCGACCGGGTTGCTGGCTGTAGTGCTTGCATAGCCGGTAGCCAGTGCCTCAGAGATTGCGGTAAAGGCCGGGTTGGTGTTTTCCATCTGCAGATCCGCATAGGTGGCAATGGGAATGTTGGAGTTGTCAAACAGGATGGACGAGCCTTCCTGGCCAAAGTAGAACGCGAGGAAACGATAAACAGCAGCCTGCTTGGCCTCGTCCTTTGCAACGTCCGCGCTCACAACGAACGGGCAGTTTGCGAACTGGTTGCTGGTTTTCTGCGAATAATCGGAATCCGTATAGGTCGGGCCCCACCAGAAGCCGACGTTCTCGCCGAGTGCTTCGCCGATTTCACCGGCATCCCACTGGCCGGAGGTGAAGATAGCCGCCTGGCCGGTCGTGAACAGGTTCTTGGCCTCGAAGTAGTCGATGGTTGCCATGTTCTGCGGATATGCGCCGGCGGCGCCAAGCTCTGCAAGCTTGTCAAACAGCTTGGAGAATACCGCGCTGCTCTGCGAGCCATCGGCGATTGCCGCAATGTTTTCCGCATAGCCATAGCGGTTCAGGCTGCCAAGATAACCCCAGACACTGTAGTTGGTCATAGCGCCCTGTGCGAAGGTCGTTACGCCGTTGTCGTGCAGCGTCTTGACCATGTCCAGAAGCTCCTCGTATGTCGTCTCGTTTGTCAGCTCGGGCAGACCGTTGTCTGCAAAGATAGCCTTATTGTAATAGAAGCCGGTCACAAGCGAGGTGTAAGCCAGACCGTAGATCTCGCCGTTTTCGCCAGCATAGCAGTTCTTGATGGCATCGGGGATTGCGCTGTCAATGTCGGGGTTCTGGCTGAGGAAATCGTTGAGCGGCAGCAGATAGCCGTTCTCGCCATACTCCAGCACGTCGCCCTCCTGGCACCAGAAGATATCCGGCAGTTCCCCGGACTGCGCCCAGAGCTTGAGCTGCTTGTTGTGCTCCTCGGTCAGGTGCTCAACGAGCTCAATCTTCACATCGGGGTTCTCCTGCTGGAAAGCCTGAATCGCCTGATAGACGGCAGGCTCCTGCTCCTGCGTGTTGGACACATGCATGGCAAGCGTGATGGTGGTCACATCACCATTGGCGTCCGTGGGCTGCTCCGCTTCAGTGTCTGCCGGCTGCTCTGCCGCTGTGTCTGTGGTGGTGGCTGCGTCGGCGGCCGTGTCCGTCGTGGTTGTCTCTGTCTTGGCTGTGCAGGCTGCCAGTGCCAGCAGCATGGTCAGCGCAAGGATGACTGCAATAATCTTTTTCATGGGTTCCTCCTTGATCTTCATGTGATTGATTGTGTGTTTTCCGATATGACAATCGATTGTCATATCCGTTGTTATATAGTGTAGTAATTGCGCTCTGTTTTGTCAAGAATGCAAGCGTCAAAAAAATTTTTTTGTCGGTTTCGATAATTTGCAGTCATTCATATTGTGTATTTTGCCGATTAAATTTGATTTTTTCCTGTTTATCTGTAGGTCAATCGGTTTTCTATATGGATATAAATAGACCGCTTCGGATCTGCCGAAGCTGCACGGCCTATAACCATCATATCGGTCCTGGGATTGCCGCTCCGTCAGGCCGCCTGCACAGCGGAGAATCTGCGGTACTGCTCCTGATTTCTGCGGAAAAAGCCGCGGATGGCCAGCAGCACAAACGCTGCAGCGGCGAGATAATAGACAGGCAGTGCAACGCTCCACGCGCGTTCCGGAATCAGCTGCCTGATGGCTGCCGCATCCAGCAGAATGTAAATCAGAAGCTGCTCACTGCCCACAACGAATGGGCGGAGAATGGCGGCGCGGATGGCCATCCGAGCAACACCCAGCGCCAGTTTCGGCGCATCCTTTGCACTGCATACCTCACCTCCAATCGTCACAAAACCGCAGAAATAGATTGAGCCATGGCAGAACATCGAAATATAGATACCCCTGATACCCGTCCGCGTGCAGCCAGCCCGAGAAGCCTTGCAAGAAGGTCTCTGCATGCTCCGCTTTTCGGGTGGGCTGGTACTCATACAGCACAACGGCCTGCTTCGCACAGCCGCTGGTGCGGTACAGCCACATGTAGGACTTGCTGGTAGAGGAACGTCCCGGCTCTTTCAGCACCTGCAAGGTCGTCTCATCCGCGTGCAGCACCGGCTCCCTGCAAAGCTGCTCATGCAGCACATCGTAGACCGGCTGCATCCACTTCTCCGAAGCCTTCAGCAGCCAGTTGGCCATAGTCTGCCGGGACAGCTTCAGCTGCCCCAGCAGCCACTCATTCTGCAGCGTGAGGCTGGTAATGACCTGCGCCTGCTCCTGTTCACGGGCAGCAAGCTTTGCTTCCAGTCTTGTATGCGCCTCTTCCAACTTGGCGCTCTTTGCTTCCAACTGCGCATTTTCCTGCTGGAGCTGCTCATATTCCGCGCGGGAAATGGTCACCATTTCTTCCGTGTTGCTTGTCTGCATTTCTCTGTTTTCCATGCAAACATTATGCCACAGAATGCGGCAAAAAGCCAGTGTTTTCAATGGTTTTCGCCCGTTTTGTTTGTTTAGACAGCAGTCAATCCCGTCACTGGGCGGTGGGCCTTCGGCTGCTCGATCTGCAGCCCCTCCATGAGCCAGCGGTATTGCTGCGGCGTTAGCGTCTTCACCTCGGATTCCGAGCGCGGCCACTGGTATGCGCCCTGTTCCAGTCGCTTGTACAGCAGGATGAAGCCGTCCTTTTCCCAGTACAAGCCCTTGATACGGTCTCGCCGCCGCCCGCAGAACAGGAACAGTGTGTTGGTAAATGAATCCAGTTCAAACTGCTGCTGGACGAGGCGTGCCAGGCCGTCTATGCCTTTGCGCAGATCTGTGTAGCCGCAGGCAATGTAGATTTTATCTGCGCCGGTGAAGTCGTTCAGCATAGGCGCAGAAGCTCTACCAGCATTTTCAGCTGTTCCGTATCGCACCCGGGATAAATATCCAGACTGGCGTTTCCAATATGCAACGTTGCGGAACGTTCCGCAGCGTTGCGTGATGCCTGTTTCGGTGTCGGAAGCTCTGCAAACCTGACGGCCGACACACTCGAGCACGGCTCTGTTTCAGCCAAAGCCAGCAATTCCCGTTCCCAACGGTAATAGGTTGCTGCATTGATTTCTTCTTGTCTGCACCACGCCCGCACTGACAGGCCGCTGCTGCGGCAGTCCTGTATCCGTGCCGCCCACTCCTGCAGCTTTACACGGTGCTTCAACTCTGCGCTTGTCATTTTGATATCCTCCAGTAACGATAGTAACGGAACGTTTCGCAACGTCCCGTTACTATTGTCTCATGCCTGTCCATGCGCGGGGTGGTTTGACGGTTACAGCAGAAATGCAGGCGTACAGTGAGGACGCTGAAATGACATTCGAAGTCTACGCGCGCGGCTGGCTGGAACGGCAGACGAAATATGCGCCGTACGATCGCCTTTTACCGACGTTCGCTCGAAACCGTGTTCCCGGTGTGGGGGGATGGGCTCCTATTTCTATCATTCTTCGTTCAACGCCTCCGCAACCTCCTGCGCGATGCGCTGTCTTTCATCTTCACCCTTTGCCTGCGCATATCGTTCCAGCGCAGCATCCCGCAGATCTGCCGCCTGCCGGGACCACACCTCAAACTCGCCCTTGGTCATCAGTCCGCTTCTGATACGGGCAAAATATTTTTTGTACGCCCGCTGATGCACTTTCCAGACATCGTTATTTTCCACCTTGCTTCGGAAGCTGCTGCTTGCGCCGATCTCACGGCAGGTCTTGCCGTCCTGTCCCGGTGCAGCTCCGGTGCAATAGGCGTAGGTCGCCCCGGGTTTCTGCAAAAACCAGCGACCACAGTTGGCGCAGCGCTTCGGCACAAATCCCTTTTGCAGTCCTTTCATAAACTCCACATAGACAAAATCCAGCAGCCGGTCAAAGTACATTTTTTCGACCACCTCCGCCTCGCGCCCAGTGCCACGGATGCAGAATTGCGCGTTTACCTTCGGCGCGTCCACCTTCGAATCTGCGCCAAGGCTGACGCCGCTGACGAACGGCTCCAAGCCTTTTTTCTCAATCTGCTGGGCCAGAGAAGTTTTTCTCTGACCCTTTTTCTTTTCAAACGGCTTGCCCGCAAAAATGCCGTCCAGGAACCACGCATAGCGCTCCTGAATCAATCGGATGGCGTCCAGCTGCTCCTGCATGAACCTCGGCAACGTATCGTCCTGCATCGCATATTCGCGGAACGCTTCCTGCGCTTCTCCCACGAATAATTCACGCACATCCATGCTTGCAAACAGCTGAACGTCATTCCAATACAGGCGGTAAAGCGGTAAAGATGCAAATCCATTTGTCACAGCCTGAAACGCCCGCGCTGCCTGCTCTGCATCCTTTTCTGCAACGGTCTTCCGATATTGATCCAATAATTCTTGAAACGGCGCAGCGTCAAGATTCAGAATTTCCGTCAGCACAGCGCCGTAGGGCTGCATCGTCGGATGGGATTCGACCCAATAGCCGGAAGCGCCGAACTCCACCTTCGTATTGGTGCGCGGCCGATGAAAATCCAATAAATCTTTCCCCAAAACGCCCATGTGCGTGCGCCTCCTTTGTAGAGAATGTATTTTTGCTTATGTAGTGTATGTGCTTAAATGATACATTACCTATTGTGAAATGTCAATGGTTGTGCTATCATTCGATTGTAGATTTGTAGAGAATGTATCTATAATAAATAAAATCGAAATGAAGTGAAAAAATGACCAAACTGGAAACCATCACAGCGGAAGATCTGCAAAACAGGACATATGAACCGACGCACTTTCTGGTAGATGAGCTTATTCCAGAGGGCTTGCATATTCTTGCGGGTGCGCCGAAAATCGGTAAGTCTTGGCTGGCATTATGGCTTTGCTTGCGCGTTTCGCAGGGGCAGCCGCTCTGGAATTTTGCAGTGACACAGGGCGAGGTTCTGTATCTCAGCCTCGAAGATTCGTTCCAGCGTATCCAAACGAGACTCTTTGACCTGACGGAAGATGCACCGCCAATGCTGCATTTTGCAATTATGGCGGACACACTCAAGCACGGGCTGGAACAGCAGATCGAGCAGTTCTTAATGGAGCATCCGACCACAAAGCTTGTTGTGATCGACACGTTACAGCGTGTTCGGAGCGCGGGCAGTGACAGCAATCTGTACGCAAATGACTATCAGGACATCGGACTTTTGAAACGGCTTGCAGGCAGGCGGCACATCGCAATTTTGCTGATTCACCACCTGCGGAAACTCCACGATGACGATCCGATGAACATGATCTCCGGTTCGACAGGTTTAAGCGGCGCGGCAGATTCGACCTTTGTTCTCCAGAAAAACTCTCGTCTTGCCAACATTGCCTCCCTGCATTGCACCGGTCGGGACATCCCAGATCGCACATTAAAACTGGAATTTGGCGAGGAAGATCACATCTGGAAGCTGCTTGAAGACAGCAAAACTTGCAGCGGTGCTTCTAGGATTTCAACGCTTCAACTCGTACATCTTTTCTCTGCTTTGCTCCGTGCCGATTCTACATATCTCGGCTCACCATCGGCACTGTCTGCGAAGATCGACCCTGACGGCAGCTTCGGCATCACGCCGAAAAAGATCACCCGGCTGGTGCGGGAAAGCGTTGCGGCTCTAAGAGAAAACGGGATTCTGGCGGATACCTACCGCAGCAACGGCAAACGGTGGATTTCCCTCAAACGTGCCGATCGTGCCGATTTTCTGCCCGTGAAAACAATCGGCACGATCGACCCTGCGGGTGTGCCGAGCACCTGCACCGTGCCGTGAGGCGCGTGTCGCCGCTGTGTGCGGCTTTCCGGGCAGGCTGCGAGTGTGTGCGCGACGGCACAGCAAAAGCCCACGTTGCGCCAACGTGCGGACAATGTGAAAAAACGCAGGCGCAATATGCCAGCCCAACGCAGAGAATCCCCGCCGCGGCGGGAAAAATCCTCCCGTTCGGGAGGAGCCAGCATCGCATTTGGCTAGTCGCCGGTATCCCGGCGTCCTGCCAAATGCCGTTTGCGGGCGGAAGCCCGTACCCACTTCATACGAACGGAGGATATATGAAAAAGGACAAACAATTCAGCATTCGCATTTCGGAACAGGATTTAGAAGCGATACGCCGAAAAGTAGCACAAGCCCATATGAGCCAGAGCGATTATGTGACTGCCTGCTGCCTTGGAAAACGCATTGTAATTCTGGACGGGCTAAAGGAAGTCCTGCGGCAGCAAAAGGCCATTGGCAACAACCTCAACCAGCTGGCGGTGCTGGCGAACATGGGCAAGGTACAGCTCGCCAATCTGGACGTGGCTGCGCAGGAGTTTGCAAAGATCAACACAGCATTGAGGACTCTGCAAGAGGGAGGTAAGGCAAAATCGCAATCGTCCATTTCGTGAACTACAAAAAGGGTACACAGACACGCGGCTGCATGAAAAGCGTGATGCGATATGTGGCACAGGAAAATAAGACGCTCTGGAATGGAGATCAGCTCATCAGCGGCATCGGCTGCCAACCGGAAACGGTGTTCGACGAGTTTCTGAGTACGAAGCTTTTGCACCACAAGGACAGCGGCGTCCAGTTCTACCACATGGTGCAGAGCTTCCCACGCGGTGCGGACGTTGACCCGCGCGCAGCGCACGAAGCGGCGCGGCTGCTTGCCGGATACT